>ERZ825896.1556-NODE-1556-length-25055-cov-4.100280_pt1 | contig 25055 bp, 21 predicted proteins | sample MGYA00519858_ERZ825896 | MGnify/ENA primary metagenome ERZ825896 (study PRJEB31778, sample SAMEA3449214) | human gut metagenome | biome: human gut; feature: human-associated habitat; material: faeces | place: United Kingdom | collected 2010/2012 ...
AGAAGAAGGGCGCAATTTGACCGGTCGTAATCATGGCGACAATCTCGGAACCTCCAGCATTCGGGAACGCCTCAGTCACCAAATCGCATGCATAAAAATACAAATCCGCCAAGATGAAGACACCCAAAAGCTTAGCGAGTCTGGAGAAGCCTACGGCATCAATCTCGGCAAAACCGCACTTACGAACAGCCGCGGCAAGAAGGAGAACCAATGCCGTACCGCTTGCAAGCGCAGAGGCGATAAACCAAGGGGCCAAAACGGCAGAATGCCACATCTCACGGGATTGCTGAAGCGAGAAAATCCACGCATCCACGCACAGAAGAAGAATAGCACTCGCAAATGCAATAACGCTAATGGTGCGTAGCGCCAGATTGGAAACTTTCCCAGCTTCATTGCACACAATCGCCCACAGATAAACAATCGTCAAAACGATATACAGTGCAACGGCGACGACATCCCACATCAAAGGACTACTGAAGTTAGAATAGATAAAAAGCTCCCAGATGCGAGCTGGACCGCCCAGGTCAATGATGACAAAACCGGCAGCCAAAATAGCAAGCACGGTTGCGGCCCACGTGGATATTTTCGCAATCCTGCCGAAGCTCTCAAAACCGAAGACGCGAGGAGCGGAGCTAATCATCAAGACGCCCGTCGAAACACCGACAAGAAACATAAAGCACATCATGTACAAGCCCCATGGGGCCATGTCGCGCGAACCGGTCTGAATCAGGCCACCCGCAATCTGCACTCCCCACAGAGCGATTCCTGCAATAGTAACAATCGCGGAAACCACAATTGCGATTGTGAGACCTTTGCCAGCGGGTTTTGCCGCAGCCACGGTTAAGTTCTCAGACATTGATATCCGCCCCCCCTTAGACCAAATAGTATACGGACGGCTTCGTTCCACGCTCAGGCAGAAGAGTCTTATACTCCCTCTCGCGCAGAAGTTTCGAAACCTCGGATTCGGGATCGTCCAAATCGCCCCAGAAGCGAGCGCGACCAACGCACAAATGCATGCAAGCCGGCTCTTCGCCCTTTGAGATTCGGTGGTAACAGAAAGTGCACTTCTCAACCACGTGCTTCTGGTGCTTCGGAACATCCGTCCCGCCGAGCTCGAAGTCCATATGGTATTGGGGCTCTTCCCAGTTAAAGGTTCGCACGCCGTTGTAGGGACATGCGGACATGCACATACGGCAGCCAATGCATTTATCGTAGTCCTGGCGCACCACGCCGGTTTCACTATCTTTATACGTAGCACCAACTGGGCAGACCTTAACGCAAGACGGATTCTCGCAATGCTGGCAGTTGACGGGATAATAAGTAAGCTTAAGGCTATTCGGGTATGTGCCGCCGGCCATATCGGCGGTGACCTCTCCCCCGTTATCCGTCAGAATTCGATTCCACCACACATCGTTGGGAAGATTGTTCTCAACTTTGCACGCCATCGCGCATACATGGCATCCGATGCATTTTTGGGTATCAATTACCATCGCGTAATGCGCCATTATTCCACCTCACCTTCGTACTTACGCACTTCGACGAGAGTATCGTCGAAAGAAGTGTTCTGGTGCATAGTATTCAGATAGTCGTTCGTCAGCTCCTGATAACTGCCCTCGACATAGGCACTACGCTGCCAGCCCTTCGGAGACGAAACCATGCCGGGTCGCACCGCGTTGTCGATGCGCGCACGGCATACGCAATTGCCGCGATCGTTATACGCCTCTACGTAATCGCCGTCCTTGATGCCGCGCGCTTCCGCATCGATCGGATTCATGCGCAGATACGGTTCGGGATCGAGTTCTCGCAGAATCGGCGCATAGTTGAACTGCGTATGCAAATGCCAACGAGTACGCTCGCAATAATGCGCGAGCGGATACTTTTTACACTGCTCGCTCTCCTCGCTCACCTCAATCGGCGGACGATATTGCGGGAGATGATAGTATTCCTTGTCGATGGGTTTGCCGATATTGATACGTGCACCAGGGTTCTCGACATAGAACTCAAGGCGTCCGGAACCAGTAGGCCAGATTTGATCCTCCCAATGAATCCAATTCTCATCGCGGTCAGCTATGACGCCCTCTTTCTTCAGATTGTCATAGCTGATACCGAGCTTTTCACCAGCGGGAGTATCGGCGACTTTGCGCATCATTTCCTCATTGGTCATCGCGTAGAACTTTTCAGCCTTCGGATTTCCGAGATACTTTGTGATCTCCCTAAAAATATCCGTATCCTCCTTGGCCTCGCCAATTGGGTCGACGACCTTGTTCGCCATATAGATGAAAGGAGTATGCGACGGAGCTTGAATCCAATCATATTCAAAGTAATGCGTGCACGGCAGAACAATGTCGGCATATTCGCAGGTCTCCGAAAACTCGAGGTCGTTCACGATGATGCACGGAATCTTCGGAAGCGTCTCTTCAATGATTCTGCGCTGGGCAGCATAACTCCCTACAGGATTGGCGCCGACGTTGTACAACGAACGGACGGGAAGATCCTCGCCTAGGTACTTGCCGGTCTCGAGAATTTCGTTGAAAGCAAGCCATGGGATATCGTTGGAAAGTCCCGTAAGTCCTGCAGGGAACAAGAGACTCGCCTGATTCAGATATGGCTTATTCTTTCCGAGGTGGCCGATAGATGCACCGCGTTTTCCAATATTTCCGGTCAACGCGGCAAGAGTCGCCCAGGTCATACCCATCTCATCGCAATTATCGTAGAGATGATACCCACAATATATCGTCGAAGGCGAATCGACGGCATACATGCGAGCTAGCTCAACGATGGTTTCCTGAGGAACCTCGGTAATTCCTTCCGCCCATTCAGGCGTATAAGAAGTCATACGTTCCTTCAGCAGCGTCCAAGCAGTTGTCACTTTGACGCCATTTACTTCGAACGTACCCTCCATGGCAGGATTGGTCACATCGTTCGCGGATCCCGCCGCACCAGCATCAAGGTCCCATACGAGATAATTGCCCATCGCCTCAGGCGTCGGGGTCTTGCCGGCCTTCGAGCCCTGAAGCAGCAGCATGCCGTTGAAAGGATATTCGGGCAAAACTGCCGGTCCCTCCTCGCCAAAGTCGGACGCACGAAGGAAATGACCGTTGTCTTCGCGGACCAGCAACGGAGCGCAGGTCTTTGCACGCATGAAATCAAGGTCATACCATTCATTATCGATAATGACGTTGAGCATAGCCATGCCGAGCGCCGGATCGGTGCCAGGCTTAATCGGAACCCATTTCGTTGCCTGACGTGCAGCGATGGTGTACGTCGGATCGATCACGACAACGTTTGCACCTTTGTCCTTGGCCTCCATGACAAAATGCCAGTTATGCGGCTCGGAGTTTGGCGGATTGGAATCCCACACCAGAATCGTGCGGGCATAACGATAATCACCTGCCATATTGCGCTGATTGAAGTCCCAGCCGCCGCCGGTCACCTGGCCGATACCGTGAAGATCGCCGTAATCGAGGCAAACGTCCATCGTGGTATAGCCGTTCAAATTAGCGAAACCGTTTCCGGAAAACGAACCGCCGTATGCAGCGAAGGAATTGCCTGCCGAGCAAAGAAAGAAGTTAGATCGCGGGCCATAGTTTTCGGTGTTGTAATTCAAGGTATCGGCGACGAGCTTTGCGGCTTCGTCCCACGACAGCCTTTCCCATTCATCATGACCGCGATTCTCCACATGAGGATCCTCGACGCTCCACGTCTTACGTTTCATTGGGTATAAAACGCGGTTGAAGTCATAGAGACGATTGACATGGCTGAAACCGCGATTGCAAATACGCTCGTAAGACGGATACGGCAAGTCTTCGTTTGCACGAACGTTTACCATGCGGCCTTCACGAACAGTTGCGACAATCGGGCAGCAGCCCTGACAGTTGCAACCGCAAACGCATTCGACCTCATGCTCTTCGGCAGATTCACTCGCAGATTCGTCCGCAGCAAGTGCGACCATCGAGGGCGTCGATCCCACGGCGGCAGCGGCGCCAACGGCAATAGCGGATGTCTTCAAGAAGTTCCTACGGGACATTCCGCCGCTGGGAATTTTGAACTCCGACATTCCTCCTCCTTAAGAATTCGAAAACGCTAGACGCATTCCCCTTTCCTGTACGACACGGAGCCCGCATGCATGAACGCCTCCGTACCACGTAGGGTGGCCTTCCCCATGCCACGCAGTTTACGCTCATTGTCACTTTGTCGCAATGTTTTATGACAAAGTATATTATTCTATTTTAAGATTAATCAAGAAGAGCGCTCTAGCGACGACGAGTGCTAAAGATGCCCTTCGGCTTTATCGAGCTCAGCGGTTTGATCGCACAACATAATTGCAGGAGCATCACACGCTTTGAGCACCTTAAGCTCTCTAAACTTAAGCGACGATTCTTCACCCGGAACAGCAATGTTCCATGACACGCACGGGCACACCCTTTCCCCGTCGGGTGTCACAACCAGCGCAGCATCATTGAGCCATTTTGGGTGAAAAGAAGTGCAATCCGACTCCTCATCGTCAATGAACGAGCGGCACCCTCTTTCGGCGAGCGCCTCCTTCGTCGGAATCCTATCTCGCCCATATACTTGAATGGTCTTTAGGAAGAAATCCTCGTAATCGAGGGCGTAGCATTCATTCGCCTCGGCAAAAGGCTCATTCATATTCCTCATCTGTGCACGATGTTTGTTCTCCAAAGAGCAGTAGTGCAGGCTCATTGGCAAGCCCTTGTCCTGCGCCCAGAGCATAAGATCAAGGCAGAGCAGCTCACTTCCCTCGACAGGAATCGACCCCGCATAAGAATAGTTATAGATGACTTCGAATGGCGGATTCTTCAAAGTCAAACCGAGCTGATCAAATATTGTCCAATTCCAAAGGGGATAAGTGAATTCGAGCAAATTCATGCCGTCGATCCCTATATCGGACAACCGAAGCAACAAATCCTGCATGTATTCCTTCGATCCAGGTATCACCGGCATTTCCACCATAACAGTTGGGATAATGCTCACGGCGTGTTCTACAATCGCAAGAACCTTAGAAAGAAGCCCCTCCGAATCCCCTTGTTTTATCGAAAAGCGGATCTCATCAAGCCCGGCATCTCTGAGACCGCGTAGCCCGTCTTCATCAAGAAGGTCCCCTGAAGTGTAAATCCGAAGATGGACATTCGAGAACAGCTCTTTAGCATATCGGAAAAAATCGATTGTCTCCTTCGGCCGCAGCATCGGCTCCCCGCCCGAAAGAGCGATGCATTTTGGAGAAGAGGTCTCCTTCGCCAGATCTTCGAGCTGCTCCCTCCATGGGAAATCATTTTCGCAATAATACGCAAAATCCTTTTGATTAGGATTAAAACAGAAGAAGCAATCCCTGTGGCAATTGTTCGTTATCGCAAATGTACGACTTACGCAGGCACCCGTGCACGCAATGCAAGCCGGGCTCAAGGGGCCGACCGAAACGCTCGCGCCCCCATTTCTGACACGAGCACCATTCTTGGCCAAGCGGGCGCGCAATCGATCGGCATCCGCAAGCCCCTCGTATTCTTCGGCAAATCGCACGCCTGTTGCCTCGATTGACCCCACGAAGTCATCGGAGATGTTTTTGTAGAATTCCAATGCCCGGGAAAGAGGGGCATTGATGCTCTTTTCCAAAATCCCATCCAACATGATATCCCGGCTTTCTTTCGTCAAAGGCATCTCAAACTCATGGTTTCCCTCGTCGATAGGCTACCTTTGCTCAAGGAATGTAGCGAGGAGCTGCGCCGCAGAACGATAAAACGGCAAACGGGTTTCGTTTTCTACGGCAGACGCAACACGCGGAGCGAAAGACATGAGATGCTCTACGAAAAACATCTCATACGCCGAAGCGGCACTTCCCCCAGGAAGCTCCGACATCTTAGGAGACCCCTCGACAGGAAGGACGATCCCAGCCTCAAGCGAAGCCAGATACTCAAGCAATTCCAATTCCGTCGCAAGATTATCAAGCGGATCGTTGGAGGGACCGGCATGGCCAAGTCCGCACTGCGAGCAGAAGTGCGTCACCTCTACTGTATGCTCGTTCATGAACATAAGAGGATGAACGCCAGAGTCTTTTGCTCGCCAATATCCTTCGTAAAGATTCACGACGCACTCTGGCGAACCGACGAACAAACGGGTTGCTTCGACGCGAAGGTCCTGACGCTTTATGGGCAAAATATCGCTCGACCAATCTTTCGCAAGTTCGATTCCCATCGCCGACCAGATCTCTCGCGCGGCATCGGCCCACTCCCCCGATACAATAGCCTCGATCAGTGTATCGTCCTCTGGGTAACGAAATGACAAAGCGAGCAGTTCGCACGCTTGAGCGCGAATCTGCCAGCCAAGTGCGCTTTTCGTATCAGTTTTCATATCAGACAGCTCGACCATCGGACCCCTCCAATCTTGCCGCCCCTTACGCCTTCAACGACGAGACGACATATCATAGCGACGACAACCGCCTGTTCTCTATGCAAAAATGCGATTGTCGCAATGTTTTACGACAATCGCATACTACAACGCTTCAAACGCAAACGCTACTCTTTTGTTCTGGACTTTTCTTTTCATTAATCCCTTGTACAACGAGCGATGCGAGACTTCACCATGGCGAGAATATCATCATCGTCCATGCCCGCACGCGTGCATGCCCGAATCAAATCATCGATGAGAATCTCTATAGTGCTATCTACCGTCTGCGCCGTACCGTCCCCTGCGCGCTCGGCAACAAACGTCCCCCGTCCTTTGCGAGTCTGGATATACCCTTCGCGCTCCAAATCCATATAGGCTCGATTAACGGTGTTATAGCTGATATCAAGCTTAACAGCCAACGACCTCACCGTGGGGAGTCTATCGCCAGGCTTGAATTTCCCGGACCCCACGAGGTACGAAATTCTATTCTTCACTTGTATCCAGACGGGAAGGCCGCTGGAATGATCGACCCGAAACCCATCGAGCGGACTGCACACCCTCTGGTTCTCCTTACTGTCCTCTTTGGCTTTTGTTGCCCTCTACAAACCCGTCGCTCAGAGAAGACGGCACCGTTACGACCGACCCGCCAGAGCTCCTCACCGTCTCATACTGCATAAGCATAGAACGGAGCTTGAGCGCGGCGCCTTGATCGCCATATATATCAGCAGCTTCCTTAAGCATCTCCGCCAAATCTCGCTCGACGCTAACGACGGACATGCGCGCATTCCTCTCCCGATCCGCACGGGCTTCCAAAGACATGACATCTTGAAGTTCGTCTGGAATGACTATATCGCGTACTTTCACAGAAACGATATCGATACCCCATCCAGCAGCTTCTTTCTCGATGTCCTCCTTAATTTCAACATCAAGCTGGTCGCGCCTTACTGCAACCTCTGCCAACGAGGAGCGCCCCACCGCTTCCCTCATCGCCGTCTGGGCCAGAAGCGTGACCGCCATGAAGTAATCTTCGACCTCCGTGCAAGCTTCTTCGGCATCGCGAACAATCCAATAGAGGACAGCATCGATGCCTACCGGCACGAGATCGGCAGTAAGCGTCTTCTCCGCGCCAAACGGCGTTGCTATCACACGCTGGTCAACGCGAATGGTTCCATGCTCGATGATGGGGATAGTTACATACAGGCCGGGGCCAACAATCCTGTTGACCTTGCCTAGTCGAAGGACAACGACCCGCTCCCATGCCAACGCGATATGAAATGAGTTAACAGCAGCAGCAGAAACAACCAGCATGATAATCAGGGTAATTGACGTCACGCATCCAAACAGCAGGTAGGACCCTAAAATCACTATCATGCAAGCAACCAAGAACACCGCAATGTTAAAGACTACCGCCCCATTCCTCGACGTCTTCCTAGGAACGTAGAGGGCGGTTTCCTCTGGAAGAACTTCGTCAGGCACTTGCCACGTATGGTTCTTCTTCTCTTTCGCCTTGTGTTTCATCGTCTTCCAGCTCCTTTACGACAACGCGGATATTGTATTAAAAATCCCTTGCACTTCCTGCGCCGGATCATAATTCCCCGCTACAACTACCGACCAACGAAGAACCAAACCGCCGAACAGGATGAGCAATGCCGCCCATTGCAGCTGTGGTCTGACGTCCCTTGCAAGGGCAGTATTCTCTATTGCAAAGGGCACGACCAGTCCCGCTATGACAAGGCCTGTCCAAAATGCGAAAGAATGATCGCCTCCCACAACCGACCATGCCGACCCTTCGGCGCCAACGGTCATAAATCCCCTCATAACCAAGAAGAATAGCGTAACCACCTCAATTGCTATCAGCAAGCTATCCGCACTCATGACGAAACGTATCGAATACTCCATTGGGCGTCGTTCCTGAATAAATGTCAAAACAAGCATTACAAGCGCAAATCCGCACGATAGCGAGGAGAGAACAAAGGTGATGGTTAGAAAAGGGGTCTGCCAAAACAAGACCGCAGCAGAGCTTTGCAGCAATAGACCGGTATAGGCGCACGTAATAAGTCCGCTGATAAAGCCAATGGCGCACACTGCAGGCCGTATCCCGTCGAACCACAACGCGCCATCGAGCAGCGAAACGAGACTGAGAATCGCAGAAAGCCCCCAAGCTATAGCGAGAGCGTATGCGCCAATCGTCATTACCGATAAACGGGGATACAGTACGAATGCAAACAACCGATCGGGGCGCCCTAGGTCCGCAATCAAAGCGAGAATGGCCATCGAAAGAATAACGAACGACACTGGCCATGCCATACGGAAAAAGGCGCTAGGAATCCATACCGTCGCAGAGATCCACCTCGCTGATGAGGCCCCCACAAATCTCAAGGCCTCCAACGTTGAAAGAATCACAAGCAATCCTGCTCCAGCACCTCCCAGAAACAGATATAAAATGACCAAATCACTGAACATGCGCACCCCTTGCTACCCATCGAAGCTGAAAACACACCAAATTGCGCTGTCGTCTAAATCATGAGCGCTAAGTCGCAATGGTTCTTCCTTTATAAACCAAATTGCCTTTACAAGAGAAAAGCCTCTCCAGATAACTTAAGCCATGGTACATCCGAAAGGCTATCCACGTCATGAATCATAGGAACTTCAACTGAAGTTTATTGTATCAGCATGGAACCTGGTGCGCACATCGCCCCGAGCAGCGACACCTTGCCGTACATTAAACAAATCATCAGGCCCTAAAGAAGGTCCGCCGAGTCTTGCGCGAACGCCCTATTTCCGCAAGTTCCCTGCAACAAAAAGGGCGGCCTGTGAGAAGACCGCCCCAAAGGAAGAGAGACCGAAAGGGTCGTGCATCGCCAAGAACGCGAGATTGGCCTAGAATCCGAAGCCGAACAGACCGTTTCCGCCGCCGTTGCCGTTGCCATCACCGTAGCCGTAGCCGTAACCATTGCCGTAGCCGTAGGCGTCAGAGCTGTTCTCGGAAGTGCCCAGGGTGTCGGCGTCGTCGCCCAGCGTGACCGAGAGGGTCTGCTCCTGGCCGTCGCGGTTCACCACCACGTCAACGGTGTCGCCGGGGTTCTTGGAGCGAACCGACAGCTGCAAATCAGAGGCGCTCGTCACATCCTGGCCGTCGAACTTCACAATGATGTCGCCCTGCTGGATACCGGCCGAATCGGCGGCGCTGTCGGCATACACGTTGGCCACATACACGCCGCTGTCAACCGGCAGGTTGTAGTACTGCGCCATCTCGGGCGTTATCTCGACCATGGAAACGCCGAGCTGAGCGTGCGTGGGGGTTTCGCCGTTCATGATTTGCTCGGCGATGTCCATGGCGTAATCCACCGGAATGGCAAACCCAACGCCCGAGCTCGATCCAGAGGACGACTGAATCATGGAGTTGATGCCGATCAGCTTGCCGTCCGCATCGACCAACGCGCCGCCCGAGTTGCCGGGATTGATGGTGGCGTCGGTCTGAATCATGTTGGGATAGATTACCGTCTCGCCCGTGGCCTCGTCCTGCATGGTGGTAGAACGCTGCAGGGCGCTGACGATGCCTTCGGAGACGGAGTTCTCAAGACCGAAGGGGCTTCCCAAGCTCATGACCCACTCGCCCACCTTCAAATCGGAAGAAGAGCCGATCTCGATAGGCGTCAGGTCGCTCGCCTCAACCTTGATGACGGCAATATCACTCGATGCGTCGCTGCCCACCAGCGTCGCATCGTATTCCGTCCCGTTGACCGTCGCCTTGATTGCGTCGGCGCCTTCGACCACGTGGTTGTTCGTGACGATGTAGCCGTCCTTGGAAATGACGACCCCCGAACCAAGCGAGGTCTGCGTCAACGTATCGTCCGATCCAGCGCCGGGAATCTCGAACCCGAAGGCCGATTGCGTGGAGCCTGAAGCCTTCTGGTAGATATCGATGCTCGCGATGGAAGGAAGCGCCTTGTTCGCAACCGCTTCGGCAAGCGTCTCATCGGTATCGGACGCCGTGATGTTCGCGCTGGTCGATGAGCCCAGGCTCGCGCCGGAGCCCTGAGGGCCGCCCGTGACAGCCTGATATCCGGCGAAGCCTCCCAGGCCGAGCACAACGGCAAGCGCCGCTCCCGCAAAGCTCACGCCGAACGTCTTGCCGAGGCTCTTCTTCGACGAAGCGCCCGTTTTCACATGCTGCGGAGCGGACTGGGCGGCGTAAGCCTGGTAAACTCGCTCCTGATACGCTTGAGCCTGCTGCTGGCTGTACGCATTCGTCGCCTGAGCAGGCATCTGAGGCTGCTGCTGGGTATAGCCGGCGCTTGTCTGAGGCGCAGAGGCGAACTGTTGCGTATGACCGGCGGCCTGCTGGGATTCTGCCTGCGGCTGCGTGTAGCCGACGTTTGCCTGAGATGCATGCTGCGGGCTCGCCGCTCCCTGCTCGGAATTCTGATTCGCGCCGTATGCGTTCTTGTTCTCTTCAGTCATGGTGATCACTCGCTTTCTCTTGCGAATCTCGCTCTTTTCACGCTGCACTCTATCACCCAAGCGCCTTGAAATCCCATTATCGAACGCTTCGTGATCACCACGTTGCCGTAGATACGTCAAGCGGCGTACGAGCATCACGATTCCCACACAAAACTGAACGATTCTTTCAGATTCGTAAACATAACGCCTGTTCAACAAAGGCCGCACCGCACATTGCCCGTATTGCGCGCATGCTAGCATGAAGGAAAGAGAAAGAGGACATCATGAAACTACCAGGACTTGTCACCATATCCCCCTCCGATTCTGCGCTGGTCGAGCACGCCGCCGCCCTTCTCGGAGACAGCTTCATCGAAGAGCAGTGGTTTGCCACGTGGCTTTCCGCCCTCGATACCCTCGGAGCAGACGACGAGCGCAAGAAGACCCTTCTTCGCGCTATCTTCCTCGATGACATAGACGCGTTCGTTCCGTACGAAGGCATCCACCTTCTCGAAGACGGCACAGCCGCCGTAGGAGGATACCTTTTCAGCGAGCTGAAGGGAGAGACCCTTACTTCCATCGAACAAGGGCAAGGCGGCAAGCACTTCCTTCAGACCGCGACCCCCGAAGAAATGAGCGCCCTCGAAAAGCGCGAACAAGAGATGGAGGCTATATCCTCCTTCGACTGGGCTCGTACATACGACGGCGGAGACCACATCAATTTCTTCGCATGGGCGGTCGATCCCGCGGCGCGCGGCAAAGGCTCGCTCAAACGGGCGCTTGCGCCGTTTTTCTTCTACGCCGACGAGCACGGCCTGAACTGCTATCTCGAATGCTACTCCGATAGGCTTCAGAGCATGTACGAACACCTCGGTTTCGAGCTCGTTGACGAGCTGCATGCCGAAGGGATAGAAGCATACGAACGCCGCATGGTCCGTCGCCCGCGCTAAAAGCCGTCGCCTTCGTGTAAAAGACGATGCGGGTGAACTTCGTGCCCCTCTTGGATTAAAATACCCTCATCATCCCACGGCCCCAACGCTCGACGTAATGCCGAGCAGAGCACGACGAAAGGAACGGCATGGCCACCATCGACACCATCAAGGCGATTCTCCAAGACAAGCTCGACATCGACCCCTCGAAGGTCGATGGCAATTCCACCTTCGAATCCCTCAACGTCGACTCCCTCGACATGGTCGAACTCATTTGCGAGCTTGAAGACCAGCTCAACATTGACTTCGGAGAACCCGAAGGCTTGAACACCATCGACGAGCTTGTCGCCTATATCGACAGCCTTTAAAGCTCGGTGACCGAAAACGCCCGCCATGAGCGGGCGTTTCGCATGAACGGGCACGTACGCATCAAACCATAAGGACAAGCATGGACGCAAAACACGTTGCGCTCAAAGCGCATGAAGACTGGCACGGCAAAATAGAAGTCATCAGCCGCGCCGCCATCAACACTCCCGAAGAACTCGCCGTAGCCTACACCCCCGGCGTTGCCGAGCCTTGCCTGAAAATCGCCGAAGACGCAGACCTCTCCTACACCTACACGCGTCGCGGCAACCTTGTCGCCGTCGTCACCGACGGAAGCGCGATTCTCGGCCTGGGCAATATCGGACCCGAGGCAGGCATGCCCGTCATGGAAGGCAAGTGCGCGCTGTTCAAAGAATTCGCCGGCGTCGACGCCTTCCCTCTTTGCCTGCGCACGCAGGATGTGGACGAAATAGTCCGCATCGTTTCGCTTCTGGCCGGCAGCTTCGGCGGCATCAACCTCGAGGACATCGCCGCTCCGCGTTGCTTCGAAATCGAAGCGAAGCTCAAGAAATGCTGCGACATCCCCGTATTCCACGACGATCAGCACGGAACGGCCGTGGTCACCTGCGCCGCCCTCATGAACGCCTGCAAGCTTACCGGACGCTCCTTCGCCGAAACCCGTGTGGTGTTCTCCGGCGCCGGAGCGGCCGGAACGTCCATAGCCAAACTGCTTCTTCGCCTGGGCGTGAAAGACATCGTGATGTGCGATATCAACGGCATTCTCTGCGAGGGGGACTCGTCCTTGAGTGCCGCTCATGCCAAAATCGCATCGATGACCAATCCGCGCCACCTCACAGGCACGCTGGCCGACGCTCTGAAGGACGCCGATGCCTTCATCGGCGTGTCTGCCCCACGCGTCATGACGAAGGATATGGTCCGTTCCATGGCAGACGATCCAATCGTTTTCGCCATGGCGAATCCCGTGCCGGAAATCATGCCCGACGAAGCCATCGCTGCAGGTGCGGCCGTGGCAGCAACGGGGCGATCAGATTTCCCCAACCAGATCAACAACGTGCTCGCCTTCCCCGGCATCTTCCGCGGCGCGCTTGATGTGCGTGCACGAGACATCAACGACGACATGATGGTTGCCGCCACCAAAGCCATTGCGAGCCTGGTCGATGACGACTCACGCAGCGCAGAATACATCATTCCCGGCGCTTTCGACGAACGCGTCGCCCCCGCCGTTGCCGCCGCCGTCGCCCAAGCCGCCCGCGAAAGCGGCGTCGCCCGCGTATAGCGACAGCCCTCGCACATACCCGCACAGCAAAACGGGGACGAAAGGCTCTCTGCCTTTCGTCCCGACAGCATAAAAGCTATCTGACCGATTTCGCGATAAGGGCAAGCGTCAGCACGGCAAAAACGGCCGATACGGCAAATGCCGCATGAAACGCCGTGATGCCGGCGAACAAAGAGCCTTCGACGCAGAGCACCATCAGCGCGGTACCGACCGAAGCGCATGTCTGACGGGCAGCTATGCCGAAAGAACTGCCGTCTCCGACGCTTTTCCCCTTGAGTTCGGAAAGACTCCACGAGGTAAGCGGACCGATAAGCCCCGAAACGCCCACGCTGCGCACGCCCTGCATGACGCAGACGACCCACAAAGGCGTCGCCTGGTCGCAAAAGACCATGCTTACCGCACCGACGGCAAGAAAACACCCGAAGACCAGTCCGACCGGACGTGCGCCGATTTTGTCGGTCAAATACCCCGCCAGCGGATTGACGATCAATGCGGCAACGGTCCCCGGCAGAAGAACCATGCCCGCCTCAAGAGGCGTGCCGCCCCTCAAGCCCTCGATATAAAGAGGGACAAGCAGCGTAATGCCCATGAACGATGCGCAGAGCAATCCTTGGGCAATGAAGCCGGCCGTGTACGTCTTCGACTTGAAAATACCCATGTCGATCAACGGCTGCTCCAGAGCGCGCTGGCGCTTCACGAACCAAACGAGCGCTGCGGCTCCCACGAGGATAGGACCCCAGACGAGAGGATTCGTCAACGGGAAGGACGAGGCCTCGGAGCATCCGACCAGAATGCCGCCGAACCCGACGGTAGAAAGCACGAACGAGAAAAGGTCCAGCCCCGACGGATACGAGGCGTCATCGTGACGCTTGATGAAGAAAAGGCAGAACGCGAAGAGAGCGAGAGAAAGAGCCACAAGAAGCACGAAAAAGCTGCGCCATCCCAGCGTATCAACCATCGCCCCTCCTATCGTGGGACCGATATTGGGAGCGAAGCCCATCGCTACACCCGAGATTCCCATAGCAGTAGCCTTACGCCCATCGGGAAAACGCGTCATGGCGATAGTTTGCAGCAGAGGCAAAAGCATGCCTGCTGCAATAGCCTGCACGATACGGCCGACAAGCAGCACGGCAAATCCTTGGGCGCACGCAGCCATAAACGCGCCGACGATGAAAATGCCTATAGAGGCAAGCGTCAGGTCTTTCAGCCTGAAGCGACCCATCAGATACGAAGAAAGCGGGACTACCGCGCCGAGCACGAACATGTACACCGTGGTGAGCCACTGCCCGACGCCCGTCGAAATGCCGAGTTCTTCACACACGGTGACCAACATGGCGTTAAGCCCGGTCTGGGAAAGATTGCCTAACGCCGATGAAAGCACGACAACGGCAAAAATCGCGTATACCCAGCTCTTGCCTTCTCGAATAATCATGCTGCCTCCGAAATGCTTCTTCTTTAGTCCCGATCAATGATAACGCCGAAACATAGAGAGTGCGCAAATTCGGCAAGGCCAATGCCACGATAACTCGCATTTGGGCAATGATGGCGCTACGTCGACGGGCAACGCAAGGCATGCTCGGTCGGTCGCGGTGCCAACACGCCCTAAAGCAACGAATCGCAGAATCTGGCTCTGCCAAGCGGAAAACACGAAGCGCGCCCCGACTTGTTGCCGGAGCGCGCCTCATCGAGAAAGCGTCTCGTGCAGAAGCACGACGCTAGAATTCGATGTTTTCGGCATCCCTGTTGCCTTGGGCCTTCTTTGCCGTCCTCAACAGGAACTCCTGGTTGTTGTCGGTCTGCTTCAGAGACTTGATAAGCATATCCATGGCGCGCTCAGTGCTGTTCATATTCGACAGAATGCGACGAACAGCCCAGATGAGCGGTGCTTCCTGAGGATTGAGCAGCAAGTCCTCGCGACGCGTACCCGAAGCAACCGGATCGATAGCCGGGAACACGCGGCGATCGGCAAGCGAGCGATCGAGCTTGAGCTCCATGTTGCCCGTGCCCTTGAATTCCTCGAAAATGACCTCGTCCATCTTCGAGCCGGTCTCGATAAGCGCGGAAGCGAGAATGGTCAAGCTGCCGCCGCCCTCGATATTACGCGCCGCACCGAGGAAACGCTTCGGCGGATACAACGCGGTGGAATCCACACCGCCGGAGAGAATGCGACCGCTGGCAGGCTGTGCCAGGTTGTATGCTCGGGCGAGACGAGTCAGGCTATCAAGCAGCACAACAACATCCTCGCCGCGTTCCACCAAGCGTTTCGCACGCTCGATGACCAGCTCGGAAACAGCGATGTGATTCTCGGTAGGCATATCGAACGTCGAGGCAATGACTTCGCCCTTGATGGAGCGTTGCATGTCGGTGACCTCTTCGGGGCGTTCGTCAACCAGCAGGCACATGAGATGCACCTCGGGGTTGTTCGCCGTAATGGCGGCCGCTATGTCTTTCAGGACCGTGGTCTTACCCGCCTTCGGAGGAGAAACAATCAAGCCGCGCTGACCTTTGCCGATAGGCGACACCAGGTCGATTACGCGCGCCGTGATGGTGTTTTTTCCGTGTTCCATGATGAGACATTCGTCAGGGAACACCGGGGTCAAATCGCCGAAACGAACACGCTCTCCCTGTTCATCAACGGGTATTCCATTGACAACCAGAACCTGTTGAAGTGCTGCGTATTTTTCGTTTTCACGAGCAGGACGCGTTTGCCCTTTGACAAGGTCGCCTTTGCGAAGGCCATTGCGACGGATGGTCGCAAGGCCGACGTAGACATCATTCTCGCTCGGGAGATACCCTTTCGTACGCAAGAATCCGTAGCCGTCCTGCAGCACATCCAGAATACCCTCGACCTCGATGAAGCCTTCGGCACGAACGGCTGCTTCGTAGACCCTCTCCACGAGTTCGGCCTTCTTCAAGCCCGTAGCATCGAGCCCGAGTTCGGCCGCCTTTTCGCGAAGCTCGGCAACTTTAAGTTTCGCAAGCTCTTCCATGTTGGTTTTAGGAGCTACAGGCTCGCGGTTTTGAGAGTGGGTGCGACGCTGGCGACGATGCTGGTCGCGGTCTCGGTCGCGGTCACGACGGTCGTTGCCGCGATCGCGGTTCTGCTGGCCGTCCTGCTTGCCGTTCTGCTTGTTCTGGCGACGCTCACGCTGATTCTGGCGCTGTTGGTTGCGCTGAGAACGGTAATCGCGCTCGCGGCGATCCTGCTTCTCGCGATTCTGGGAATCATCGGAAGCTTCGGAGGCGCTTTTCTCGACATCGCCGCGATGCTCGGAGCCGTCATCCTTCTGACGCCCTTCGACCGATTCGACATCGTCGCGCGAAGCGGATTCCTCAGCACCTTCATGCTGATCAGGTGCGGCCTTTGTCTTCCTGGCACGAACCGAACGGCGACGGGCTGGCTTTTCCCCATCCGAAGATTCCTGGGAGGTTTCTGCATCGCCAGACGTTTTGCCGTCTGCCTCATCCGCGGATTCCGCGGCCTCGATAGCCATGCGAAGCTTCGTGGAGCGACCAGGACGCTTGCGCGTCGCGGGCTTGGAAGAAGCCTCCTGGCTGTTCTCGGCAGCATCCTCCGCGCGAGAAGAATTGTTGTCGGATTTCGTCGATGGAGCGTCGGAATCGAACTGAATCATTTCCTGACGAGGTTTTTCGGACACGGCGTCGGCCGAAGAAGCCTCAGTAGGTTCCCCCGTCGTACGACGCGTGCGTTTGCGCGGAGCGGCGTTTTCGGCCTCTTCGTCAGAAGCCGTCTTTTTACGCGGCGCGCGCGTTGCGCGCTTCGCAGCGGCGGGCTCATTCGCGGAATCGGACGCCTCCCCCGCTGAGGTAGACGCCTCTTTCGCAGAGACACGGGAAGAAGCAGAAGCCTTTCTCGAGGATGAAGGCTTTTCTGCCTGCCCCTCTTCGGAAGCTGGTTTTTCATCTGCTTCGGTTTTTTTACGTGGACGGCCGACTCGTTTCTTCGGCGCCTCAGCCTGCTGCACCTCGGCAGCCTTCCCCGCATCGGCGGGTGCAATCGAAGCGGAAGCAGGCGCTTCGGCCGCTTCCGCCTTCGTCATTTCGTCAGAGATCATGCGTTAGCAACCTTTTCCCAGTCCTTGAGGAACGACTCAAGACCGCGATCGGTAAGCGGATGCTGCACCATTTTCTTCAGCACGCCGAACGGAACCGTCGCGATGTCAGCACCCATCAGGGCAGACTGCGTGACGTGATTCGCGCTGCGGATGGAAGCAGCGATGATTTCGACCTGCTCGCCATTAACGGTATTAGCGGAGTAATCGTAGTTGTTGATAGCGGTGACTACGTCGCCAAGCTGAGAGAGGCCGTCTTCGGAAATGTCGTCGAAACGACCGACGAACGGAGATATGTAACGAGCGCCGGCGCGAGCGGCGAGAATTGCCTGAGGCACCGTGAAGCACAAGGTCATGTTGACGCGGATGCCCTCGTCGGAAAGGGCGCGGCATGCTGCCAGGCCTTCCACCATCGTCGGAATCTTCACAACGACGTTAGGAGCGATTTTCGCCAGCTCACGGCCATCGCGAATGATTTCGTCGCGCGTCATAGCAACGCTCTCGGCGCTGACCGGGCCGTCAACGATTTCGCAAATGCGAGCAATGTGGTCGTGAAAACCATCGAGCTTGCCGCCGATGCGAGAATAGAGCGTGGGATTGGTGGTCACGCCCGCCAGAGCGCCCCAGCTTGCCGCTTCCTTGATTTCTTCCAAATCAGCGGTGTCCAGAAAGAACTTCACGTTTCCTCCTTAGATATGGAAATGCCTTCGCCAAGCGACGAAAGCCTATGACACACATGGAAATGCGATACTGCGATCGCGAGAAAAGCTAGAAATGTGAAATGGAATTCGATCGAACGAACGGGCTGATAATACCACGAAGAACCATATTGCGCACGTGCCGCGCAAAAAAAACTCGCGCCAGCGCCTTCGCGCCCCGAAAAAGGAGCGGCCGTAGCTTCGCCATACTATCTCGTGCGTTTTTGGCACGGCAAACGCACGAAATGACGAGATAGCATGTCTCACAAAAGCAGACGACAAAACGCTCACGGAAGGCAAGCTTCTGAACTGGTGTTTTACATCCCCCGATTCGCGCTGAAGACAAAAGGGCTCCACCATCTATGCTATCTCAGCGAAAGTGCCATTTTCCTGGCACAAACGTCCGAAATAGCATTGATTCCAACAAGCCACAGAAAACGGAAGCGACATTTCGCCCGTCATGCATCGTGCGGTAGATGCGAGCACCGACTAATTCGTAGAAAACGGCGACGATTTTCGGCATGACCTTCGCCATGTGCGGCTGTCGCCATGCGTGACTATCGGCATACGAAGGTATCGCCATGAACGACCGTGTCATACGCGGCCGTCGCCTCATCCCTGAAACCGCATCCCTAAGACAAAATCAGTTAAATCGCGTGGAGGATAAAACGAGAAAAGCTCGTCCTTCAATGAGAACGAGCTTTTCTCGGCACGCTAATAGCGCTGGCAGAGTCCGAAAGCGGCGCTCAAGCGCGTCTTTCCGAAAAGAATATCAGTACTCGACATACTGAGCGGACATAAGAGGCACCGTCAATTCAGCACCCATGACGGTTTCGTAAGTGTACATGCCTGCCATTGTTCCGTACAAAGTGACCACGTCGTCCTCAAGAATACGTTGATCCCCTGACTTGGCGGTATACAGGACCAGAATCGTATCTTTATACCCATAGGAAACAGGGGTTACATTGACCCTCAGCATATACGTATCCCCCTCCTGCATTACCTGGATAACCTCGCCGGTAAAAGCCGCTTTCTCCCCGTTGTACGTATCAGGATCACGTGCAACCTGCTCGTACGTCATAGCAGAGCATCCTTCTTTGAAATAAGACGCAATCTCTTCCTCAGAAAGATTGATAGGCTCGCTTCCAAGCTCCTTTCCACACACCGTGCAGGAATACGAACGCAAGCCAGGGACGGCCTTGCCATCGGAATCAACACTCGGCTCCGTGACAACGACCCAGTCACCAGGGGTATGGTCGGTCATAGGAATAGATTCCTCCACCGACGAGCCACAACGAGAACACTCACCGACTTCTTTCCCTTCCTCCATGCACGAGGGCTCATCCACAGTAGTCCATTCCTTTACTTCGTGCCCAAGCTTTCTGTCCTTGACCGTTCCGCAGCGAGAACACGTTTCGGGCTCCGTGCACGTAGCCTCCCGCCACTCATGCCCAAGAGCATTTCCCTGAGATTTCCCGCATATGCTGCAAATTGACGGATTCACGCATGTTGGCTCCGACCATTCATGAAAACAAATCACGTGGGTCGCAAACAGAACTACCAATACAACCACGACGACAATGGCAGCAGAGGCAGCGGCAAAAATAGTCTTTCGTTTTCTTGGAAGGTTTTTAATCCCCTTTGAGACGATTCTTCAACCTCTAAGGGCTTTTGACCCCCTGGCGATACGCCACCCATCTCCGATTCCAGCATGGGTGGCTCCCCTTCTGGAGGCGTCACTATCGCAGAATCACCTTCGACGGTCCCGGGAGAAACCGTTCCAGAATCTTTCTGCGATTCGGCCCCATCTGACGGGGTTAAATCATCCTTATTCTTTTCGTTCTCCAACGTTAACCCTCCTTGTCGCGCAGAGAAACATAAGTCATGACAGCATACCCCCCCCCGAATAACTCCGTCAATAACAACGCAAGATAAAGCCGCAGCTCAAATACCATTACTCGATATCGCTCGAAAGCCAATAGCCGCCGATACGCAACAAAAAAACCACCCAACATGGGCGGTTTTATACATAAAATCATGATACTGGGAGAATAACGGCAATGGACGACGGCCGAACTCAAATCAAGATGGTGATTGTCAGCCCCCTGCAATCAACAAGCTACATCCATTAGTCCTTTGCGTTCGACGCTTTGCGCTATTCGGCGATCTCCACCAGCTCGATTTCGAACGTAAGGTCTTTGCCTGCAAGCTCGTGGTTCATATCGAACACGGCCTTTTCCTCATCGACCGACACGACCTTGGCCGGGAACGGGCCGGCAGGACCCTGGAAGTACACGGTCTCTCCCACGGGAAGCTGTGCGGCATTGGGAATCTGGGAAACCGGAACAGACTGGACAGCCTGCGGGTTGTATTCGCCGTACGCCTCAGCCGCAGGAATGGTGACGGTCTTTTTCTCACCAAGAACCATGTCTTTTACAGCGGCATCGAAGCCGGGAATCATCATGCCTGCGCAGCAGGTGAACTCCAGAGGCTCGCCACGGTCGTAGCTGCTGTCGAACTGGGTGCCGTCAGCCAGCGTACCGCGGTAGTGCGTCTTGACCTTTTTACCTTCGTTGCTCATTGAGCACGTCCTTTCAGGTTGAAAACAATTCCCACCATAATACCCGAGAGCGCCTGTTCCCAAAAGTGCAGACCTCGGTTCTCGACAGGGCGAACACTCCTTTCCGACACGACCGCCCGCCGAACAGACGCCTTCCATCCTCCGCGAGGCGCCTTCCCTGCGCTTCCCCTGCCCTGAATGATAGAATGCAGTCGATTACGGGAAAGGCCCGCACCATAAGGAGGGGAAATCATGAAAAAGACCAGGCTTTTTGCAGCATTGTGCCTTGCCGCCGCGCTTGCATGCGGCATGATGCTCGCCGCATGCTCTTCCGGTCCAGATCCGGAAGAGATCATCTCGCAAGATATCGCCGCCCAGTTCGATCCGATCAAAAACCTTGATCAAGCAGCCGTGAACGAACTTGCCCAGGATGCCGCGTCCGGCGCCGACCTTTCGGATTTCGGCATTGACGGAGCAGAGTACATCAAGGCCATGCTTGGAGGGTTCGACTACTCCATCGTGTCCGTCAACGTTGCCGAAGACGGACAGAGCGCCACGGCCATCGTCGACGTGACCTGCAAATCTTTCAATGCGGCAAACGATCGTGCAAACGAAATCTCCGACGAATTCGCCGCGAGCGATGAAATCACCGGCATGAGCATGGACGACTTGAACAAGAAAATCGGAGAAATCCTGATGCAGGCCATGAACGAGACCGAACCGTCCACGGTGGAATGCGAGTTCCAATACAACCTTGTAGACGGCACATGGACGATGTCGGATTCGGCCGAGAGCGAAATCTACAACGCATTCTTCTCGTAAGCCGGCTCCGAATCGGCGGACGCCTTCTGAGCGCAAGCCCAACGAAGCAATATGCTCGCACACCAAAAAGAGGTCGCCAGACGGCGACCTCTTTTTCGCTCCTTAAACCCCTTTTTCTTCCCGCAAGACTCCGCTTGTCCCTCCGTCTTCTTTCTCTGCGAAATCGCACCCGTTCGCAGCGCGTCCTAAAACCACAGGGCATCCGAGCCGTTCAGGATACGAACGGCTGGGCAATCACGACATACGCAACAAAGCTGACCAGCATATACGTCGCAACCCATTTTCCCAATCTGGGAAACGAAGGCCACGCCATGCGCGGAAATCGCGCTTTCATCTTTCGTTTATCGATCAAAAGGACCGCCAAGGCTATGAAATTGGTGCTGCAGTAGCCCAGATATTGAAACACCAGAAACCCGAACGGATAGTTTGCATCATGCCCGCTCGGATGAAACGTAGCCTGAGAGCACCCCACCAGCAGAAGAAAAAGAGCCGCCAGGACAACCACGTTCCAAGTCGTGCCGAGCCACAGAGGAGTTTTTTGCAAGGCGAAGCCCACATTCGAAACGGCGGAACGAAACGCTGATTTGACAGCAAACCCCATCTGTCGCAGCCTTCCCGAATGTTGAACAGAGTCACGCGTGAGGAAGGAGACGAATCGGTCTCGGTTCAAGTCAGCAGGTGAGGCGACTTCGCGCTCGAGAGGAGCCGGAAGAACCCCTGCAAACCCGCATGCGCGCGCAGCTGAGCAAAACGCCCGCTTAAGTTCGCGAACACTCTCATAGCGAAGGGCGGGATCGAACTCCGTCGCGCGCAAAAGCACCGATCGCACGGGGTCGGGAATCCGGGGGTCGAGAAACCCTCGTTCCCGCACGGCGGCATCGGGCGTTTGCTCCACAAGGCAAAAATACAGAATCATCCCCAGCGCATAGACGTCGCTTCGCACCGTTGTCTGCCCAAACCCGAACTGCTCGGGCGGCGCGTAGGCGCGGGTACCGAAATGATGCGTATCGGTTGTTGCATCGCCCTTGTACTCGCGAGCAATGCCTAAGTCTATAAGCGAAAGGCCGCCGGATGAAACCATGACGTTCGACGGTTTCAGGTCTCTATGGATAAGCGGAGCTCCAAACCCCTCGTGCAGTTCAAGAACGGCATCGCACAGGCGAGGAAAAATATCTGCAGCAAGCTGCATGGAAGGGTCGCATCGGTACACGACGTCTTGAAGGGTTTCGCCCCGCACGTACTCCATGATTACCACGAGGTCTTCCCCGAGCGTGTAGCAATCGGCTATACGGGGAATATAGAGGAAACGACGGCCCTGACGCTGCGCTTCGAACACACGCTCGTATGCCGAACCCAACCCAGAATCGCGGGCGATGTATTTCCTGATGAACGGGCCTTGCCCGGCCCCGTTCGCTCCGACGAACATGACGCGTTGCGTGGTTTCGAATTCGGATTCTTTCAACACCGACTCGACGCGATAGCATTCCTCGCGTTGAAGGGAATTCAGGTGTTCGGTCAATTCATCAGTCTGCATAAGGTTCATGGTACCAGATGACCGGCTGAGAACGGCGCCCCCTCGGCCGGAAAGAAGAAGCACCTAGCAGATGGTTTCTTCGTCGAAGCGATACAGCTCTTCGTTCGTTTTCTGCAACCGATATCCCTTGTCCAGGCAGAAGATGATAATTGCATCACGGCGGTTCTTGCAGTACAAATCGCTTGCGCCCGCCGCCCGAAGTATGCGGTTGGTTTCGCGCAGGTTTAAGCGCATGGCGAAGGCAATTTGCAGAACCTTGTTGCGCGAAGGATTGCGCTGCCCCATGAAAATCTGGTATCCGAACGTTTCGTTCAAAGCGGCCGCGCGAATGACATCCGCTCTTGCCAGCTCCTTCTCCTCAAGAAGCGCATTGAGGAGCTCCGAGAGGGTTTGATTGGCGAGATGATGCTTCTTGGCGAACTTTGCCGGACTAGGGCTTGCAAGCAGCTCTTCGAGTAATTCTTCTGTCAACGGCTCTTTCACGCGACGTTTTCTTCTCCTTCGGGCAGGATGGTTCTTCATTGCGGCCACCACAGTGTACCGAGAAAAGCGCCCGTGTTCAGCAAAATCGCCGAGCAATCGCCCAATGCGCACTTTGCACGCGCGATAGCTCGGCGAACTGTTGTCAAACCGGGCGCAGAAGCCAAAAACCGACTACTCTGCGCCTGCTGTCCGAAAACGGACGACTTCAAAACAAGGGGAGCCATGCATGGTCCGCTTGACAATCAACTAAAAGCCCGTAACGTCCGCGAGCTTGTAATCGGCAACGTTTTCCTCCAGCCCGATTGCCTCAAATCTCCAAACGCCGCCCGCGTCAAGGTGATTCGTGTTTGCAAAGGCGGTACCGATTTGAGCACCGTCTGCATCGTAAAGCGTATAGCTAAGCTGAATGTAACCGACCTCTTTATCGGTGGTGTTCGTAAGCGTTCCCGAGATAGTTGTCGAGAATTCGTCCGTAGTCATCTCAACGCCCTCGATTACGTACTTCTCCTCATCGGAAGCACCTCCCGCCGATTCCGTCTCCGCAGAAGCGGCAGAATCTTCCACGGTAACTTCGTCGGACGAAACTATGGCTTCATCGATTGCTGCGCCGTACATGCTCTGCGTCGCAAGCACGATTACCAGCGCAAGTACGTTAAGAACCACCGAGGCGATAGCCATGCCCTTGCCGCGCTTTTTCCCACGTACGGTAGCTACCGTGCCGACAATCGCAAGAACAAAGCCCACCAAAGCGAGAATAAACGACAGGTTGTTCACGATGGGAAGAAACGATGTCGCCAAGGCAATAATACCGAGCACAAGGCCGGCAACAGCCATGGCGGAACGAGTCAATGGTTCCTGATATGGCGGATAGGACTGGTTCTGCTGGGAGCCGGTGTTTTCCCATTGCGGCTGAGCCGGGATATTCTGCGTCATTCGTATTCCTTTCGTGCATATGAGATACGCAATCGTTCTGCGTCTATGCAAATGCTAAAGAAATACGAAGACGAAAACATTAGCTCGCAGCTAATGACGAACCAAGAGGCTTGAGGGGCAACGCCATCCCGCTGAAACGCTAAAGTAAGGTTTATAGAATAAAAAGTGCGTCCGATTTTATTCGTTGACGCAGGTCAACGCCCGCGCACCAAAAAAGAGCTGCGAAACGGATTCGCAGCTCTTTTCTCATGTTGGACTTTATTCCGTTGGACAAGCGCTCGGCACGAACACCCTAGCCCAGTTTCTTCGCAAGGATCTGGTTGATGACCTTCGGGTTACCCTGGCCGCGCATCTCTTTCATGCACTGGCCAACGAAGAACCCGATAAGTTTGGTGTTACCCTCTTTATAGCGAGCAACCTCGTCGGGGTTCGCAGCAATAACGCCGTCGACAACAGCCTCGATAGCACCGGTGTCGCTGACCTGCTTCATGCAGCGCTCTTCAACGATAGCTGCAGGATCTTTGTCCTCGTCGATAACGGCGGAGAACACCTCTTTACCCTGC
>ERZ825896.1560-NODE-1560-length-25007-cov-3.935757_pt1 | contig 25007 bp, 29 predicted proteins | sample MGYA00519858_ERZ825896 | MGnify/ENA primary metagenome ERZ825896 (study PRJEB31778, sample SAMEA3449214) | human gut metagenome | biome: human gut; feature: human-associated habitat; material: faeces | place: United Kingdom | collected 2010/2012 ...
GGTTTATCATGACACTGAATCAACTACGCTATTTCTGCACAGCCAGCCGCTGCCACAGCATCACAAAAGCAGCCGAAGAATTATATGTGACCCAGCCAACCATTTCCATGGCCATTCGCGACCTGGAAATCGAATTCGGAATCAGTCTTTTTTCCAGAAAAGGAAATCAGCTGAGTCTGACCCAGGAGGGAGAATCCTTCTACAAAAAAGCTACTTATATTCTTCAATATTGTAATGAACTTCAGGCTGACTACTCCAGCATGTCCAGGGTAAAACCCCCTCTTCGCATTGGAATCCCGCCCATGCTGAGTACTGTATTTTTCCCGGAGCTGCTTATGGCATTTCATGAAAAACACCCGGAGATCGCCGTGGTCCTGGAGGAATATGGATCTGTCCGTGCCTGCAACCTGGTGCAGGATGACACCCTGGATGTAGCTCTGGTCAATATGGAACAGTATAATATTGATAAATTCCACAACGCTGTCCTGGCCAACGACCAGGTAGTTTTCTGCGTAAGCAATGACCATAAACTGGCAGAAAAAGAATCTGTCACAACAAAAGAAATGTCAAAAGAACAGAGAGTATTTCTGACGGGACAGAAGGCTTATCTAAGAATTTTTTCCGAGGATGCGGCACTGGCATTTGTGGATGTGCATGGGAACCGATATATGAAAACCGTCAGTTATCATATACAGAAGCTGTTATCAAAAGAAAAACTGCTGGAACTCTGTTATGAGGCACACAAGGATCATCTGGGGTTACTGATTTATTTCTGTGATAAATACCTCTGTTATCAGAAATATGTTCCGCGTGCAGTGGAGATTATGGAGAAACTGATCCGGACGGCAGATATCGTAAAGGGATATAAGCAGTTTCTGCAGCAGAAGGTGATTGAATACTATGCATCGAACAGTACGGATGTACAATTCCGGGCATATCTGAATACTGTGGATCCGGAGGGACTGGATTCGCAGGCAAGACTGGAAATTATCCGGCAGTGTTTAAAACGCGGCCTGTACGAAAGGGCATTTCAGCTGATTATAAAATATGGCTGTACCCATATGGATGCCAAATTACTGTTCCGCTGTGCGGATAAAATCATACAACCGGGAACGACGGCGGATGAAAATCTGATGGAAATAGCAGTGACCGCATTCAGGCATGGAAAATACAATGAAAATACACTGAATTATATCAGCAGATATTATTTTGGTTCTACCAGGGAAATGTACCAGATCTGGAATGCAGTAAAACGGTTTCAGTGTGAAAGCCGGGAGCTGGAAGTCGTCGTCTCCGTCGTTCCACCAGGCCCCGTCCGGCGTGCCGAACACGTCCGTCGCCGAAGGCAGCCACAGCGGGTCCGAATACTCCACCCGCTCGCCCTCGATGGTCTCCACGAAGGTCCTGGGTACGATGATCTCCCGCCATTCCGCCGCGATGTGCGGATAGATGTCCTCCAAAACGTGCTTGCGGCCCTTGCTCTTGAAATACCCGGTCTTGTTGGTCGCCTCGTCGTTCATCACGCCCTCGTCCCAGCAGTCTTTGAAGACGAAGCGGGCCGAAGTGGGCGACACGTAGCAGCAGACCACGGTGACGGTCCCGCCGGTATCCAGCGGCACCTCGATCTCGTCGCGCTGGGCGAGCAGGTGGTCCAGCTTGCCCTCGGCCTTCGCCCGCTTCAACTGGGACGGGCTGACGAAGCCGACGTGGATGCTCCGCAGCCTGCATAAGTCGTCCTGCGTCACACTCTTTTCCTCCGCTGGTTCCTCCGGCTCTGCCTTCTTGCTCACAGGCTCCTCGGCCTTTTCGGGGGCGTGCCCGGCCCGGAGCAGCACGGCCAGCAGTTCACCGACCTTCTCGCTCTGGCGGTCCAGTCGGCCCAGGTGTTCCAGGAACGCCGCCCGCTCGCGCGCCACCAGATCGGCGTCGCCCTCCACGTGCAGCCGGGCCTCCCCAAATCGCAGCGTCAATTCGCTCATGTGCTTGTCCTCCTTTAGTTTATATAGATATGTGCCGCTCACGCGCTCAGGTATCAGCCTTCCCGCCGTGATGGCGCATCCAGTTCCGAATGTACTGGGTGATGTCTCCGACGAAGCCCGTGCAGAGGTGGATGTCGTGCACAGGTTTTCCCTCGCAGCGGCAGTCCGAGCAGTTCAGACCGTTGTTGCACTGAGCCTCGCAAAACTGGCACATACAGTTCCCGTTGTCGAAGGGACACGGGCTGACCGCTTCCACCTCGATCTCATGGCCGCAGCCGGGGCAGAAGTTCCAGCCGTTTTCCACCGGCCCGTCCGCCTCGAAGGTCTCGATGTACCCGCATCCCCGGCAGTTCCAGGTGTTGTGCTCTTGGTCCACGCATGAATAGATTACTTTCTCGTCCATCACAGCACCTCCGCCGGTTTCTTGAGCCACTCCAAGAGGTCTTGATAATTACCGGAAAAGTCAAAATCCGTATCAAGGCCAAGTCCTTTAACAAGGAGCAGGAATATTTTCTTTTGCATCCCGTATAGCTCCTTTGCCAGCTCCTCGTCGTCCATCTCTCTGAGCTTGTCCGCGTTGGTGAACACCACGTCCGGGCACTCCTGTTTTCTGGCCTCCTGGCAGGCTTTTCCGCCGTAGTTCAGCAGGCAGCCGGGCACCCGGCACCTATCGCACAGTTTCATACGCTTTTCCTCCCGTTTCCGGTTCATAATTCAGCCAAACCGTTTCCATTCTGGCCGCGCCGCCTTCCGCCTGCGCTCGCCGATGCAGCTTTTTCCACCCCTGCAGGTGTTCGTTGTACAGGTCATTGTCATAGCCGGACAGAATGACCGGCCCCGGATGCTCCTTCAAAGCGTCCAGAAGCTCGACGTGCTGGGCCTCCTCCGCCATCTCCACGATGTACTGCTTACCCTTGCGCGTGTTAAGCATATAGGGCGGGTCCGCGTAGATCAGCACGTCCGGGTGCCGGAAGCGCCTGATCACATCGACCGCCGGGGCCTGCTCAATCTGTGCGTCTTTCAGGCGCTCCGTCACGGTGGCGATACGCTCCGGGAGCTGCCGCCAGTAGCGCACATCGTAGGCGTACTCCCGCCCGGCGCGGTCGTTTTTCCAACCGCCCTTGTAGACGACGGTGCTCCCATGGGCCTGCCAGTACCGCACCAGCGTCAGCCGGGCCGCTTCGATGCCGTCCGGCCGGTTCTGACCGCCTGCCTTGAAATGCTCCCATGCCTGTTCATACTCGCCCCGGCTGTACGGCGTACAGGCCACGGCTCGCATCAGCTCCTCCGGTCGTTCCCGGATGCAGCGAAACAGGTTGATGATCTCACCGTCCAGGTCGTTGATGGTCTCGATACGGCTCGGCGGCTTTTTGAAAAACACGGCCCCGCTCCCGAAGAACGGTTCCAGGTAGCTCTTGTGCGGCGGCATGAGGGATACAATCCAGTCCGCCAGCCGCCACTTGCTCCCCGGATATTTCAGCACAGGCTTCATCTGGCCCGCCGTCTTGAACAGCTCCGCGTTCCAGTCGATGGCCTGGCCGCACTGGCCGCAGAAGGCGCAGCGGTTCCCGTCCTCGTTGTAGAGGTATTCTCCGCTCTCGCAGGTCGGGCAGGCCAGGATGCTTTCGTCCCCATCCGGGTGCGGTGATCCTGGCATTTGTCGGAACAAAGCCTCCCGGCCCATCCGGCAAGCCTCGTTCACGATCTCGATGCTCTCGTATCTCTCCCGGTGCTCCGGGTCCAAAATCTCAGCAGCTCTTTCATAAGTCATGGTGTTCCTCCACATAGCACCAGCTTTGCGGCGGGCGCTCAAGCGTCCGCAGCTCAAAGCCGTTTTCTTCTGTCCGAAGTCCAGTAAACTCACTCAGCTCACGCGGCGCGTCGTAGATCACCAGATCGGTGATACGCCAGCCGATGGGATTTCCCTGCGGCGCGTACTCCCATATTTCCTTGCGCGTCAGACAGGCCATCCGCTCGATCTCCTCCGGCGTCCCCGCCACAAAGCACGGGCGACCGTTGCTGAATGGGATAAAGCCCTTGCACATAAACTCGCCGATGATTTTTCCGTTCCCTATGAAGCCGCCGACCGGGATTGCCGTCTCCGCGTCCATGCAGGCTATCAGGTTTGCGCCCATCTGGTTCTGCATAAATGCGAGGTGCTTATCTCGTGTGCAGTAGATATAGCACTTGAAGGGCGGGGCCAGCTTGGGCCGGTTCTTTCTGACCTCGATGGTCTTTTCGCCGGATGCGATCTTTTGACACCACTCCGGGCGGATGCTGATAAGCACGGCCTTTTTCATGTGCGCCTCCTTTTCAATTCTGGTCCATCTGCGGGCACCAGGCCGGAATGTACGGCAAAAGCCGCTCGATACCGACGATGTACCCCTTGCATCTTCCATCTGCTCCGCAGCGGAAGGATGGAATATCTTTCAGCCATGGCTCCGTAATGAGGAAGCGGCAGCCCTCGCACGTGCGGGAGTAGTCCGCCTTCACGGTGCGCTTCATTCCGCCGCCTCCGAGGTCCCGCCGGTAAGTCCTGCGTAGGTCCAGCCATCTTCCCGGACCTGAAAGGCGTCTCCGAGCTGCACCACATCAGGGAAATTCGCCTGCGTGGTCTGAATGGTGAACTTGTCGATCTCTGTGGCGTGGTAGCTGGCGATCTCTACGCCCAGCTTGTCCAGGGCGATATGCCCACGGCTCATGCCATCGTACATAGACAGGACTTCCACCGGCTCCGCCGTCAGCCCCTCGAAGTGGCTCATGATGTGTGCGATTACATCCACGGTCCAGCCGTTGCCCAGCATCTTGTAGGCTTGACTGGGGCTTACGGGGAAGGCGTAGGTCTCCGGCACCGTTTGAAGGCGCATACACTCTCGGACCGTCAGCTTGCGGATGATATAGCAGCCGTCCCTCAGCTTGATAGGGTACTCTTGCCCTTTGACCGTGATCATTCCGCCGCGCACCTGATAGATCGGCGCGTCCATGGTCCCGCAGTATTCGTAAAAATCGCAGGAGGTCGTCAGGCAATTCGTCTTGTCCTTCATGGCTCGGCCCCGCCGCGTCTTGCTCTGCGGCATGGCAAGGTCCACACACTCGCCCGGCTGAATGACTGTGTATCCCAGCTTCGTCGCCTCGTTCACCTGCATAGGAGGAGCAGCGGCCTTTATCACCGCACCATCTACTACCAGCACGGCGCAACTGCTCGTGACCATGCTCCCGGTCGAAAGAGTAGGTGCTTTCTCCGTCACTTCTGCACGGTTGTATGGATTGAACATCTCCGGCAGGTAGCCTCTCTTTGCCACGATGTCGATGATCGACCGCCGGACGGTCTGATTTTTTTCTGCATCGACGAGCACAGCATCTTCTCCGTCTATCGCGCAGACATGGAACGGTTCCGCTATGCAGTCATATTGCTGCTTGGCAGGGTTTGGGTCGTTCGTCCTCGGCACAAGATTGTTTTCAAGTTTTGCCATGTGCGCATCGACCGTTCTCGACTTCCAGCTTTCCAGCGCATTGACGACTAAAGCGCCCTTCGTCTCCAGAATATCCCGAAGCAGGATGCCCCGGTCCTCCGGCAGCTCGACCGGCACTTGGCTGTATGTACCGTCGGGGTTTCGCTTTCCGGCCCAGTAGAGCCGTTGGCGGTTCTGCGCGCTCACCAGCGCGGAGTTGATAAGCACGGGTTCCACGCCCAGCTCCGCCGTGATTTGCGCCCGGATTGCGGAGGACATGGATTTGTTGTTCTCATAGAGGAAATAGTCCGGCTGGTATTTATCGCGGGCGATGCGGTAATTCAGGAACAGCTCCCAGCCGATGCCGCTGGCCTCGGTCTCGCGGTTCCTGGTCTGCGCGATGCTCCAATGTGTGCACGGGCTTCCGCCGATCAGTAGTTTCATTCTGTTCTCCACCTCTCCGCCGCCGCCATGACCTTCTCGGCATACTCGCGGTTCCCCGTGTCGTGCCCGGCGTTGTAGGCCGTCAGGGCCGCGCCGACGTTCCCGGCGTACTGGTCCAGCTTTTCAGCGATAAAGGCCACACCGTACTGAATGTTCTCCGCTGGTGATAAATCAGCGGGGAAGTAGTCGGGATTGAGCTGCATCAATCCATAGCAGCCGACATAGCTCACCGCCTCCGGGTTGAAGCTGCTCTCCGTTTCAATGAGGCCCAGGGCCAGCGCGTACTCGACCTTGTGTTCCTGGCAGGCGTCCCACAAGACTTCCTGCAGCTCCGCACTCAGGGGCACGTCCTCTCTGAACGTGAACACCTCCGCCGCCGGTTCCTCCGGCTCCGGGTCCGGCTCAAAGTAAACTGTCTGGACCGGCTGGGAGGCTGGGACCACGATGGTCGGCGGCTCGACAATGATCAGCGTCTCTCGCTCCGCCGCCCGGCGGGCGTCAGTTTCGTCCATGATACGGAGCAGGCCAAGGCAGAAGCAGATGATCGCCAGCAGCATACCCATATAGAACTTGTCCGCTTTACTGGCCCGCATCCGTCTTCGCCTCCAATCTCAGCCACCATGCCGGGCTGTTCCGCTGTTTCTTGTAGGGGCAGCCCTTTCCGGCATCGCAATTCACGCGCCCGCAGCCAGCGCAATAATTTCTCTGAAACTCCTCGTCCCACGGGCCTTCCAGCACAGGGAGCGAAGAAAGGAACTCGCCCAGCGCTTCCGGGGACTGCGTGATCTTTTCAAAGTTGGTCATTTCTTTAGGCTCCTTCCATGCTCGGCGCGGCCTTCGGACGGCGGCCACGCTTGCGCAGATTGCTTTGGTAGGTCTTTTCGCCCCGCTCGGCCTTGTACTCCGGGCGGAAGTTATGGTCCAGGACCATCTCGCCGGTCCGCTCGTCGGTCTCCTGCCCGCGCTTCAATTCCGTGTACACGGTGCACTGGCTGATACCCAGCTCGGCGGCGATCTTTAAGGGGGAGGCGTTGTCCTTCCACATCTGTTCAATCTTTCTGCGGTCCTCAAGCGTCAGCTTCTTCACCATTCGTCACCTCGTTTCTCCCATTTCAAGCCCTGAAATAGATAAAAAAATAATGCAGAAAAAAGCGTTAAACTTTTTTCTGCATTTAATTTACTATGGGACCGTTTCTGCGCCCTTCGCGCGAAGGCGGGCGTTTTATGCAGCCGCGGCGAAATGCCCAAAGCGGCCAATCTTAACACAATTGTAACACTTTTCCATGCTATACTACGGTATGATAGGACTATATCCGGAAAGGAGCTTTTGCCTTGTATCGCAGCAAACTCAACGAAAAATTACAGGAATCGCTTGCCGCGGTGCTGCCCATCCTCGCCATCGTGCTGATCCTGAGCTTCACCATCGCCCCGCTCCCGACGAGCGTGCTGATGGCGTTCCTCTTCGGCGCGGTGCTGCTGGTGGTGGGCATGATGTTCTTCTCCCTCGGCGCGGAGCTGGCCATGTCGCCGATGGGCGAGCGTGTGGGCGCGTGCATCACCAAGACGCGCAGGGTCGGCATCATGCTGACGCTCGGCTTTCTGCTGGGCTTTCTCATCACCATTTCCGAGCCGGACCTGCAGGTGCTCGCCAATCAGGTGCAGGCCGTGCCGAATATGGTGCTCATCGTCACCGTGGCGGTCGGCGTGGGATTGTTTCTCTGCTTCGCCATGCTGCGTATGCTGCTCTCCGTCCCGCTCAACACGATGCTGGTGGGCTTCTACATCGTGGTCTTTGTTCTCGCCATGTTCGTGCCCAAGGATTTCCTTGCCGTAGCGTTCGACTCCGGCGGCGTGACGACCGGGCCGATGACCGTGCCGTTCATCATGGCGATGGGCGTCGGCGTTTCCGCCATCCGAAGCGATAAGCACAGCGCGAACGACAGCTTCGGTCTCGTCGCGCTCTGCTCCATCGGTCCCATCCTCGCGGTGCTCATTCTGAGTCTCATCTTCCGGCCGGACGGCGGCAGCTACACCGCCGTCGTCATCCCCGAGATCGGCGACAGCGCCGCGCTTTGGCAGCTCTTTTTCGTCGCCTTCCCGACCTATTTTAAGGAGATCGCCGTCTCACTTCTCCCCATCGCGGCGTTCTTCGCAGTGTTCGATCTTGTCTCCCTGCATCTCGAGCGCAAGCAGCTCATCCGCATCGGCGTGGGCCTTGCGTATACATACCTCGGGCTCGTCATTTTCCTCACCGGCGTGAACGTCGGCTTCATGCCCGCGGGCAACTACCTCGGCAGCGTCATCGCGGGACTTTCCTGCAACTGGATCATCATTCCCATCGGTATGCTCATCGGCTACTTCATCGTCATGGCCGAGCCGGCGGTCTACGTTCTCATGCGGCAGGTCGAGGAGCTGACCGACGGCGCGATCCCGGGCAGCGCGATGAAGCATTCGCTCTCCATCGGCGTAGCCGTCTCGGTCGGTCTTGCGATGATCCGCGTGCTGACCGGCATTTCCATCTTTTACCTGCTCGTGCCGGGCTACGCCGTTGCCATCGCGCTCTCGTTCTTCGTGCCGAAGCTCTTCACCGCCATCGCGTTCGACTCCGGCGGCGTGGCCTCAGGCCCCATGGCGACGACCTTCCTGCTGCCCTTTGCGATGGGCGCGTGCTCGGCGGTCGGCGGCAATATCGTGACCGACGCCTTCGGCGTGGTCGCCATGGTCGCCATGACGCCGCTCCTCACCATTCAGGGCTTGGGTCTCATTTACCGTCTGCGCACAAAGCACGGTGCGGTGGCTCCCGCCCCCGCGGTCTCCGGCGACGCGTTCGCCTTGGATGACCTTGCCATCATCGACCTGTAAGGAGGGCGCAGCATGAGTGAATTATCCATGATGGTCACCATCACCGAGCGCAGCAAGCTCACGACCTTCCTCTCGTTTTACCGCGAGCGGCAGGTGCCGGTGCAGTTCATCTCGCTGGCTCTCGGCACGGCGAGCAACGAAACGCTCAATTACCTCGGTCTCGAGCGCAGCGACAAATGCGTGTTCGCGAGCTTCGTCACCGACGAGAAATGGGAGGAGCTGCGCCGCGGCCTGCGCCGCGAGCTGCAGATCGACGTGCCCGGCATGGGCATCGCCTTTACGGTCCCGCTCAGCTCCATCGGCGGGCGGCGCGAGCTGCAATTCCTGACCGAGCACCAAAACTACCAAAAGGGGGAGGAATCCACCATGAAGGACACGAAATACGAGCTTCTGGTCGTCATCGCCAACCACGGCTACAGCGATCTGATCATGGACGCGGCCCGCGGCGCGGGCGCGGCGGGCGGCACGGTCATCCACGCCAAGGGCACCGGCATGGAGGGCGCGGAAAAGTTCCTCGGCATTTCCCTTGCCGCCGAAAAGGAAATGATCTACATCGTCGTCCACCGCGACAAGCGCAACGAGATCATGTCCGCCATCATGCGCGACGCGGGCATGGCGAGCAAGGCGAAGTCCATCTGCTTCACCCTGCCCGTCTCCGCCACGGCGGGTCTTCGTCTCCTTGAGGACGACTGACACACCACATACAAGAGAGGAAAAGAGGTTGGAAAGCCGAATGGCTTTCCAACCTCTTTATTCTTTCAGCAGTTTCATGCGTTCGCGGTGGTCCTTACCCATAGAGCGGCGCTGTCCCTGCCGCCTTCAAAATATCACCGAGACTCTCGCTGAGCAATCTCGTAGTGAATATTGATCATTCCGCCATTGGTGCCGGGCACTACTTTAAATTCATATTCTTTGTCCGCACCAAACCGGCCTTGAGTCACTTCAACATAAATATGTCCGCTTTCACCCTTCTCGAAGGTTTCCTCACTCCGGCCATTGATGGTTGCCACAACGGGACCGCTTCCCTTGTTTTCTACATACAAACCAACATATTTTCCGTTGTCCTTATTCAGCTTTTTGGACACACTCAGTCCGGTATTATTTTCGATATTGCCACTATCAATAAACAAATCAAGTGGCATAAGCCAGTTATCCTCAAGAGCTATCGGAGTTACCGCGTCAGCAGTAACAATTTTAGGGTTTGCTTCACCGATTGTATTTTCCGCTTCGGATAATTTATCAACGCTGCTCGGTGTGGCATTACAGCCTGCCGACCCAAGCACACAAACCAATGCTAAAAGCACTGCTATCAATTTTTTCATGCACTCACGCTCCTTCAAGCTATATATTCCGTCTCATTTATTGTACCGTACTCACCGCTCAAAGTCAAGACTACCGAATCATCCCCATCCAAAGCCGCACCCAAGCGCATGGGGTAATATGCACAAAAAGCGCTCACCCGCGCAGCAGCTTCATGCGCTCGCGGTGATCCGGCAGGATACTGCCGAGCAGGGCGTAGAAGCCCGGGCCGTGGTCGTGATGCGCGATGTGGCAGAGCTCATGCACCACCACGAGGTCAATGGCCTCGTCGGGGTACTGCATGAGCCGCCAGGAAAAGCAAAGGCTGTTCCGGCTGTTACAGCTCCCGAAGCGCGTTTTCGCGCCGGTGATCTTCACGCCGGTCGGCACAAGGCCGGTCACGCGGCTCCAATGCGCCACGCGCTGCGGCAGCTCGGACCTCGCGCGCGCAAGGAGCGCTTCGCGCTCGGCCTCTGTCGGCTCGGGATGCGCGGCAAGGCGTTCTGCCTGACGGGCACGGGCGCGGGCGAGCCATGCTTCGTGCGCGGCGACAAACGCGTCGATCTTCTCCACGCTGAGCCTCAGCGGCGCGTGGACGACCACCGTGCCGTCGCGCTTCAGCTCCATCGAGAGCGTTCGCCGCCGTGAACGGACGAGCGTATAGTCCGTCATTCCCCGAGATAGGTGAATCGGCGGTAGGTCTTGCCGTCGCGCTCGACGGTTTCGTTCCACATGGCGGCGGGGCGCACCCACAAGCCGAACTCCCCGTAGAGCGCGCGATAGACGACCATATCCTCCAAGGTTTCGCTGTGCTTCGCAAGGCCGACGACCTCGTATTCGTTGCCCTTGAAGTGGCGGTAGCGGCCTAATTTGATGGGTTCCATATTCTTTCCTCCTTTATGCGTCACATTCCTCAAGATAGCATTTGCGGGCGCTGCGCAGCGCATAGAGCGCACAGACGGCAAGCCACAGCTCGACCGGGAAAAGCTGCTTGACATAGCCGAACTGGTAGAGCGCGGCGGGCATATCGAAAATCGCGTGCAGGCCGATGGCGAAGGCGAGATAGCCGCGCTTTGCGCGGCTCCGCGCCGCGGCAAACACAAAAACGGAGAGCGAAATGTGCAGCAGCATCGCGCTCACGCGCTCGAGACAGGCGAGCAGGCAGTAGCCGACGGTGTATTTGCCGAGGGAAGCGGCGACGGTCTGCGCCGTCTCCGCGCTGCCGGCGAGCTTCAAAAGCGCGTCCGTGTCGCCCGCGTTCCAACAGAGGGCGAAGACAAGATAGAGCGCCATCGACGCAGCGGAAACGGTCATCGCCTCGATGCCGCCGTGGCCGATGCCCGCCGTGACGGCGGCAGCACGCCCGTCATAACGGCGCATGACGGTCTTATACATGCAAAAGCGGCCGCACTCCTCGAAAATGCCCGCTGTCAGCGCGCCGTAGAGCATATAGAGCCACGGGCTGCTCAGGATCGCGCGGGAAACGGCATTGTCGGAGAGGATGCAGAGGTAGTGCAGTCCCATCTCCAGACCCCGCGCAAAGAGGAGAAAGGCCAGCGCGCCCCAGAGCGCGGGCAGCAGGCGGACACGCTCGGTCCTGCGCCACCAAATCAGAATGCCGATGGGCAGCAGAGCGCAGAACGCCGCAGCCGCGCCCATCGCAATGAGCGACGAGGTCGGAACAGTCATTGCGCTCCCCCCTTCTCATGGCGGCGGTAGTAGAGATAGGAATACAGCACCGGAATGCCCACCGCCAGCGCAAGGAGAACAACGGTCACCGTCGGCCCGTGCAGGCGCAGCAGCGCAGACAGCAGCATCAGCAGTCCCGCGGCGACCCAGGTAAAGCCCGCGGCGCGGTGCGTGCGGGTCCAGTTCTCCTCGCTCGCAAGTGTCCACGGCAGCTTGATGCCCATGATGCGGTTCCGCCGGAGCTTCGGCAGGTAGTTGCCGAGGATGAGAAACAGCAGTCCCACGAACACCGGCGCCACGGTGCCGACGTGCATCTCATAGCCCAGTCCCGTACCGAGCGTGAGCGCTCCGCCGAGTAGCGAGACTGCCGGGCAGAACCACAGCATCACCGTCCGCAGCACCGGATTTACATTCTTTCGCTTTGTGTCGCGGCTCTCGGCGTAGGAGCAGACGAGATGCAGCGCCAAAATAAACAACGGCAGGCCGAACACCGTGGCGGCACGCGACGACCAGCCGTTTGCCGTTCCGTCGAAGCCCCAATGCGTCGCCATCGTCTCCGGCAGGCGCGGGTAGAGAATGATGCCCGCCAGCAGCGGCAGCAGGCAGACCGCCGAGGTCAGCAGCAGTTCTTTTTTGTTTGCCTTCACGGTTCCTTCTCCCCTTTCAAATCCTGCAACCACAGCAGCACCTCCTCCAAAACGGAGGCGTTGAGGCTGTAGTAGATAAAGTTCTTCTCGCGGCTCTCAAAAATGAGTCCCGCCTTCTTGAGCTGGGCGAGGTGGTATGAGACCGTCGCCACCGTCATGTCAAAGCGGCTCGCGATGTCGCCCGCGGTCATGCGCCCGCCCTTGAGCAGATTCAGTATCTCGCGCCGCACGGGATCGCCCAGCGCCTTCATGGTTTCACTCAGGCCCACGCCGCTCGCCTCCTACGTGGTATTTAGAAAATTTTCTAAATAGAGAGTAGCACCATCTCGCCGGAATGTCAAGCGGTATTTAGAAATTTTTCTAAATACCGCTTTGCAGAAAGGGAGCCGTCCCCCGGCGGAGAACGGCTCCTCTGATCTTGCTTTTACTGCTTTGCGCCCGCGAGCAGGTCGATGCCCATGGTGTAGCTCTCGAAGCCGTGACCGCGGATCTGCGCGATGCAGACCGGCGAGGTGACGGAGAGATGGCGGAACTCCTCGCGCTTTTCAATGTCGGAGATGTGGACCTCCACCACCGGAATGGTGATAGCCTTGATGGCGTCGCGGATGGCGTAGCTGTAGTGCGCGTAAGCGCCGGGGTTGATGACGATGCCGTCGAACATCCCGTCCGCCTCCTGAATGGCGTCGATGATCGCGCCCTCGTGGTTGGACTGGAAGCACTCGACCGCGATGCCGCGGCTTTGGGCGTGGGCATAGATGCGGGCGCAGAGGGCGGCGTAGTCCTCGCGGCCGTAGATATCCGGCTCGCGCTTGCCGAGCAGGTTCATGTTCGCGCCGTTGATGACCAGAATTTTCATGGCGTTTCCTCCTCTCCGTCCGCGCTTATTTGCCCTGCTGAGCAAGGAACGCGCGGTACTCCACGCTCTTGCGGTAGTAAAGCTCGCTGTTTTCCAGGCAGGACGCCTTCTGCTTGTCGTTCAGGGGCTTTGCGACCGCGGCGGGAGAGCCGACGAGCAGGCTGCCCGCAGGCGCGTCCATCTTGCCGGTCACGACCGCGCCGGCGGCGATGATGCAGTCGTCGCCGATCTTTGCGCCGTCGAGCACGATGGCGCCCATGCCGACGATCACGCGGTCGCCGACCGTCGCGCCGTGGACGATGGCGCCGTGGCCGACGGATACATCGTCGCCGAGGGTGCAGAGATTGTGGATCACCGCGCAGTCCTGAATGTTGCAGCGCTTGCCGATCTTGATGGGCTGCAGCTCCGCGCGGCAGACGCTGTTGAACCAGAAGGCGGTGCCCTCGCCGACGGTCACATCGCCGCAGACCACCGCGCCAGGCATGACAAGGACGTTCTCGTCCGTTTCAATGGGCTTGAAATTCATCGTGTTCTCCTCCGTTTTTCTCTGTATCTGCGCCCTTACAGGGCAAAATTTCCGCTGCGGAACACCGGCAGCTCGCGGCCGTCGTGCGTCGTGCCGGTGATGGAGAGGTCGGCGGTGCCGACCATGAAATCGACGTGCGTGAGCGAGTGGTTCAGCCCGTGGGCGTCCAGCTCCTCGCGCGTCATCCGCTCGCCGCCGGCGATGCACTCAGGGTACGCCTCGCCGAAGGCGAGGTGGCAGGAGGCATTCTCGTCGTAGAGCGTGTTGTAGAACAGCAGACCGCTGCTGCGGATGGGACTGTCGTAGGGCACCAGCGCGACCTCGCCGAAATAGCGTGCGCCGTCGTCCACCGCGATGGCGGCGTTCAAAACATCCTCACCGCGCGAGGCCTTAGCCTCAACGATGCGGCCCTCCCTCACGGTGAAGCGGATGTCTTCGATGATGCTGCCGTTGTTCACCAGCGGCAGCGCCGCGCAGACCGTGCCGTTGGCGCCCATTTTAAGGGGCGCGGTGAAGATCTCCTCGGTGGGCAGATTAGCGACGAAGCCGACGCCCGCAGGCGTTTCGGAGTTGCCCGCCGCCCAGAGATGATCGTCCGGCAGCTCGATGGTGAGGTCGGTGCCGAGGGAATTGGTGTAGTGCAGGCTCTTGAAGCGCAGCGCGTTGAGCTTTTCCTTGCGCGCGGTCAGCAGCGCGATGTGCTCGCGCCAGCGCGCCTCGGCGTTTCCGTCGCCGGTGACGCGCACGGTTTTCAGGATCGCGTCCCAGAGCGCGGCGACCGCGTCGCCCTCGCTCCGATCGGGGAAAACCTTCCTCGCCCACGCGGCGATGGGCGCGCCCGCGACGCACCACGGAAAGCCGTTCGCCATCTGGAGCCGGTCAAAGGTCTCGCGCTCGGCGGACGAGGTGCGCTGCGCGGCGACGAGCCGCGCGGGCGATACGCCCAGCAGCGTTTCGGGGTCCTCCGCGTCGATGCGCAGATAGGCCGCGCCCTCGTTGGCGTAGTCGGTAAAGAACGCCCTGCGCCACGGGCGCGGCGTTTCAAAGGCGGCGTCCTGCGCACGCAGGAAGCGCTCGCGGGTGATGTAGTCGTCCGTCCAGTTCAGCACGACCTCGCCCGCGCCGAGGTCATAGGCCGCCGACACGCACAGCCGCGCGAACGGCGCGCACTCCACGGGGGATGAGAGAATGAGCGTCTGCCCCTTTTGCAGGTTCAGTCCGACGGAAACGATCAGATGCGCGTATTCGCGCAGCTTTTCTTCCACAAAAATACCTCCTTGAAAATCGGGTATGCTTACCCTACGGTGCTTTTCATAGGAACAGAATACCACGCCCCGCCGCGCTTGGAAAGGGGAAATTCGGCGGCAAGGCCGGAAAACTCAGATGCCCAGCAGGAGCGCGGCGAAGCGGAAGTAGATGGCCAGCGAGATCGCGTCCACCACCGTGGTGATGAACGGCGAGGCCATGACCGCGGGGTCGAAGCCGATCTTCTTGGCCAGCAGCGGCAGCGTGCAGCCGACGAGCTTGGCGGCAAACACCGTGACGATCAGCGTCAGGCAGATGACCGCCGCCACCGTCATCGTGATGGGATTGCCGAAAATCATCTTATCCACCAGCAGCAGCTTGACAAAGTTCGCCGCGCTAAGCACCGCGGCGCAGAGCACCGCCACACGGATCTCCTTCCAGATGACGCGGAGGAGGTCGGAAAACTCGATCTCATCGAGCGAAATGCCGCGGATGACCGTGACGCTCGCCTGCGAGCCGCAGTTTCCGCCGGTATCCATCAGCATGGGGATATAGGCGGTCAGGATAGCGCAGGCGCCGAGGGCGTCCTCGAATTTCGCGATGATCTGGCCGGTGAAGGTCGCCGAGACCATCAGCAGGAGGAGCCACGGGATACGGGACTTGAAGGTCTCGAACACGCTCGTTTTGAGATAGGGTTTGTCGGTCGGCAGCATGGCCGCCATCTTTTCGATATCCTCGGTGGCCTCTGCCTCCATGACGTCCATGGCGTCGTCAACGGTGATGATGCCGACGAGACGGTCTTCCTTATCGACGACCGGCAGGGCGATGAAGTCGTACTTCGAGAAGGTCTGGGCGACGTCCTCCTTATCCTCGAGGGTGCCGACGGAGATGACATGCGTCTCCATGATATCCTCGATGATATCGTCCTCGTCGGAGAGGAGGATCGTGCGCAGGGAAACAATGCCGAGCAGCTTGCGCGCGGGGTCCACCACATAGCAGACGTTGATGGTCTCCTTGTCCGTGCCGGTGCGGCGGATGCGCTTGAGGGCGTCCTCCACCGTCATGTCTCGCTTGAGGTCGACGAACTCCGTCGTCATCAGCGCGCCGGCGGAATCCTCGGGATATTTCAGGATCTCATTGATGCTCTTGCGGGTGTCGGGGTCGGCGTGCTTCAAAATGCGCTTGACCACGCCCGCGGGCATCTCCTCGACGATATCGACGGCGTCGTCGAGATACAGCTCGTCGAGCACCTCTTTCAGCTCGGTGTTGGAAAAGCCGCGGATGAGCATTTCCTGCACATCCGGCTCCAGCTCGACGAACAGCTCCGCCGCCGGCTCCTTGGGCAGCAGGCGGAACAGCAGCGGCAGCATCTCCTCGGGCAGATCGTCGAACAGGTCTGCGATATCGGCGGGCTCCAGCTCGACTAAAATGTCGCGCAGCGCCTTATACTGCTTTCGGCGGGTCATCTCCTCTATTTCCTCCAGCAGCTCGTCGCGGCGTTCTTCAAAATCGATCATGCGCTGTTCCTCCTTTCTCCAAAACTGACCGGCGCGGGCCAAGGGATAAAAAAAGCCCGCAGGCCTTCCTCCGGTACCAAGGCTGCGGGAGCGACAATGATAAAAATCGCGCTTTGCGATCTTCCCTACCGTTCAAGCTTTAGCATCACCAGGCGGTGAAACTGCATTAGATGGCACCTTGGTTTCGATGCCAACTGTTCAAACCCTCGCATCGTGTCTCCACGACTCTGCGGCAGCAGTCCATATCCTGATGGTAGCCTTACCTACCGGACGAATATTTATTTACCTTATCATAGTATGCGCATTTTCTTTCTTTGTCAAGCATTTTCCCGATTTTTTCGGCCCGTTTTCCTCGCTGCGGCGCGTCGGAAATCTTTCTCTTTCCTTTTCGGTCTTGCTGTGCTATAGTATTGTTGTTTTTATAGGGCTTCGTGAAGAATAAACAGGGCGGAGGTGAGCGGGATTTGCTCGAGCGCGTGATGCACAACCGGTTTTTTCGCGGCACGGCGCTGTTCGTGCGCCGCTACTTCGACCACCGCGTGGCCCGCGACAGCGCGGCGCTGACGTATTACCTGCTCTTTGCGATGTTCCCGCTGCTCATCTTCCTGAGCAACCTCGTCGGCTTCTTCGCCGTGGACATTGAGGGCTTCCTGCGCCAGCTCGGCACCATCATCCCCGCCGAGGTGCTGGACCTGCTGATCCAGTACCTGCGCTACGTTTCGCGCGTATCGAGCCGGACGCTGATGACCTTCAGCCTGATCTTTTCCATCTGGTTCCCGATGCGTGCGGCCAACGCGCTGCTGCTGAGCGTGCGCAAGGCCTACGGCATGGGGCGTCCCACGCAGTTCCTCCGCCATCAGGCTAAGGTGTTCCTTTACACCATCTGCCTGATCCTCACGATCCTGCTCTCGCTGGTGCTCGTGACGGTGGGCCGCAGCGTGCTGAACCTCTGCGCGGACTACTTCCATTTCAGCGCCATCCTGACCGACGGCTTCATCGAGCTGTGGTCGACGCTGCGCTTCGTGTTCCTCGGCTGCATCGTCTTTCTCGCGCTCGCCGTGCTCTACGGTCTCGCGCAGGAGACGCGGAGCGTTCACTACGTCTGGCCCGGCGTGCTCTTTTCGCTCACGGCCTGGATGGTCCTCTCGCTGCTTTTCTCGCTTTATGTGGAAAACGCGGCGAACTATTCCGTCATCTACGGCTCCATCGGCGCCATCATCGTGCTGCTGCTGTGGCTGTATCTCTCTGCGACCATGATGATCATGGGCGCGGAATTCAACAGCGTTCTGATGGAAATGAAGACCGCGCGCAGCTGAGGTGCGCGGATACCAAGGCTATTACGCGCCGCGCGGTGCGCGGCAGAACGGAGAACAAAGCATGAAGATCATCATTGTCGGTCTGGGCAAGGTCGGCTACGCCATTGCCCAGCAGATGGTCGGCGAGGAGCACGACCTGATTTTGGTGGACGAGAGCGCCGCCGTGATCGAGCACGCCGACGCCACGCTCGACGCCATGTGCGTCGAGGGCAACGGTGCGTGCGCGCCGGTGTGCGCGACGCCGACCTGGTCATCGCCGCCACGGCGGATGACGAGGTGAACCTCGTCTGCTCGCTGATGGCGAAAAAGCTGGGCGCCAAGCACACGGTCGCCCGCGTGCGCAACCCCGAATACTTCCGCGACGCGCCGATCCTGCGCCGCGAGATCGGTCTGGACATGATCATCAACCCCGAATACGCCGCCGCGCAGGAGATCGCGCGCATCCTGCGCGTGCCCGCCGCGTTCAGCGTGGAGAGCTTCGCCCGCGGCACCGTGGAGCTCATCGGCTTCCAGATCACCGAGCAGGACGGCATGGCCGGCAAGAGTCTGATCGAATACAACAAGCTCCACCCCAACGCGCTGCTGCTGTGCGCGGCCAAGCGCGGCGGCGAGGTGCTGGTGCCGAACGGCCACTTTGTCCCGCAGGCCGGCGACCGCGTTTACGCCATCGGCACGCCGACCGAGACCGCCCGCGTGCTGCGCAGCATGGGCCGCGACACCTCGCCCATCCGCCAGCTGAGCGTGATCGGCGGCGGGCGCATCGCGCTCTACCTCGCCTGGGCGCTCGACGGCATGGGGATGCACATCACCATCGTTGAGCAGAACGAGGAAAAGTGCATGGCGATCGCCGAGAAGCTGCCGAAGGCGACCATCCTCCACGGCGACGGCACGGACCATGACCTGCTCGAATCCGAGGGCATCTTCGACGCGGATGCCTTCGTCTCCCTCACGGGGCGCGACGAGGAGAATCTGCTCATGGCGCTCACCGCGAAGGACTCCGGCGTTGCCAAGGTCCTGCCGAAGATGTCGCGCCCGAACTACACCGCGCTGGTGCACGACCTCGGCATCGACACCGTCATCTCCCCCAAGGACGTGACGGCCAGCCAGATCTCCAGCTACGTCCGCGGCCTCGCCAACTCGCAGGGCAGCGCTGTGGAGAGCCTGCATAAGATCCTCGGCGGCGCGATGGAGGCGGTGGAATTCACCGCGACCGGCGCGACGCACTTCCTCAATACGCCCCTCAAGGACCTGAACTTCAAGCCGGGGCTGCTGGTCGCCGCCATCGTCCACGGCGGCAAGCTCCTCATTCCCGGCGGCCACTCCATCATCTCGGAGGGCGACCGCGTGATCGTGGTGGCAAAATCTCTGTTCCTCAAGGACCTCAACGACATTCTGGTCCGTTGATCCGCTGCACGGAGGAAGGCGCGACATGAACAAAAAGCTCATTTTCAAAATTCTCGGCATCATCCTGGGCATCGAGGGCGTGTCCCTGCTCATTCCCTTCGTCATCGCGCTCGTCTGCCGGGAAAATACCGCCGTCTTCGGCGTCACGGCGCTGCTCTGCCTCGCGGTCGGTCTGCCGCTGAGCCGGCTGCATACGGCCAAATCACGCCTGCAGAACCGCGACGGCTATGTCGCCGTGGCGCTCGGCTGGATCGTGCTGTCCGCCTTCGGCGCGCTGCCCTATGCGCTCAGCGGCTGCTGCGGCTATGTGGACGCGCTGTTTGAGACCGTTTCCGGCTTCACGACGACGGGCGCCTCCATCTTCGGCGCGCCGGCCTCGCTGCCGCGCGGTATCCAGCTCTGGCGCGCGCTGACGCAATGGCTCGGCGGCATGGGCGTTCTCGTCCTGCTGCTCGCGCTGATGCCGAAGCTCGGCGAGGGCAGCGTCAACCTGATGAAGGCCGAAAGCCCCGGCCCCATCTCCTCCAAGCTGCTGCCGCGCACGAACGACACGGCCAAAATGCTTTACAGCATCTACATTCTCCTCACGGCGGCGGAAACGCTCGCGCTCCGCGCGGCGCGGATGCCGTGGTTCGACGCGGTGACCACCGCGCTCACGACCATCTCGACCGGCGGCTTCTCCGTCCGCAACGAAAGCATCGCCTACTACCAGTCCTCGGCGGTCAACTGGATCATCGTGGTCTTCATGTTCGTCTCGTCGGTCAATTTCACGCTTCTGTTTCTGGCCGGTACACGGCGCTGGCGGGAGGTCCTGCGCAGCGACGAGCTGCGCGTCTACTCCGGCATCGTGTTCGGCTCGTCCGCGCTCATCGCGCTCGATCTTGTTCTCAAAACGGGCCGTTCCGTCGGCTCCGCCATCGAGCACGCGGCCTTTCAGGTCACAACGCTCATTTCCACCACCGGCTACTGCACAGAGGATTTCGACCTCTGGCCGCAGTTCAGCCGTCTTGTGCTGCTCGTTGTGATGTTCGTCGGCGGCTGCGCCGGCTCGACCGCCGGCGGCATCAAGGTCTCGCGCATCGTGCTGCTCTTCAAGGGGCTCAAGCGCGACCTGCGCCGCATCCTGCACACGCGCGAGGTGCGCCCCATCACGCTCGACGGGCAGCGCGTGGAGGAGGATACCATCTCCTCCGTTTCCCTCTTCTTCTTTGCCTATATGATCATCCTCTTTTTCTCCGCGCTGATCGTCTCGCTCGACGAGCTGGATTTCACCTCCGCTTTCACGGCATCCCTGACCTGCATCAGCAATGTCGGCCCCGGCCTCGGCCTTGTCGGCCCGACGTGCAACTTTGGCTTTCTCTCGCCGCTCTCAAAGCTCGTGCTCTCGTTTACGATGCTCCTCGGGCGACTGGAGATCATGCCTCTGCTCGTGCTGTTCCTGCCGTCCGTGTGGCGGAAAAAATAAATCTGTGCCAAAGCCGCTCCCACGGGTGCGGCTTTTCTCCGCAAATTTTGGTTGACAAGTGTTTACCTTTCTGCTATGCTGTGCTCAGATAGGTATACAGCCGTATACCGAAAGGAGGAATGTCCCGTGTCCTGCAATCTGACCGACGCGGAGTGGAAGCTGATGCACCGTCTCTGGGAGCAGTCCCCGCAGACCATCACGCAGCTCACCGCCGCGCTTTCCGCCGAGACCGGCTGGGAGAAGCACACCGTCATCACCATGCTCACACGGCTGGAGGCCAAGGGCGCGGTGCGCCACGAGGCCGGCGGGCGCGCCAAGCAGTTCTATCCCGCCGTCGCGCAGAGCGACGCCGCCCGCACCGAGACCGAGAGCTTTCTCGGTAAGGTCTACGGCGGCAGCCTGGGACTGATGATGAGCGCCATGGTCGAGGGCCGCGCGCTCACACAGGAAGACATCGACGAGCTGACCGCCATTTTGGAGCAAGCGGGAGGGAACACGAAATGAAAGAGATCCTTTTGACTTCCTCGGCTTTGATCCTTGCGCTGCTGGCGCTGCGGCAGCTGTTCCGCCGCACCGTCTCGCGCCGGATGCAGTACGCGCTCTGGCTTCTGGTGCTCGTGCGGCTGCTCGTGCCGGTGAACGTCGGCACACTGGCGCACAATGTGCTCTCCGCCGCCGAGCCGGTGCAGGCCGTTGTGGAGGAGCGGCTGGATACCCCCGTGCTGTACGTTCAGGACGGCACGGAGCGGCGCCCCGCACAGCTTTTGCCCGGCAAGGAGTCGCAGGGTGAGCCTCTGTCTCCGCCGTCCGGCGCAGCACAGACCGCCCCCGCCGACGAATACTACACCGTGACACCGACCTACCGAACCGTCACGCTTTCCGAAGCGCTCACCTACGTCTGGTACGCCGGAATGGCCGGCGTGGGCGCGTGGTTCCTTTTCACCAACCTGCGCTTCGCCCGCGCGCTGCGCAAGGCGCGCACACCTTACCGCGTCGAGGGCTGCCGCTATCCGGTCTATCTCGTGTCCGCGCTGCCCTCGCCGTGCCTGTTCGGTGTGCTGCGCCCCGCCGTTTACCTGAACGAAAAGGCGCTGCAAAGCCCCGACACCCTGCGCTTCGTGCTCGCGCACGAGCAGACCCACGCGCGGCACCTTGACCCGCTGTGGTCGCTGCTGCGCGGCGTGTGCCTGACCGTCTACTGGTTCGACCCGCTCGTGTGGCTCGCGGCGGTGCTCTCGCGCGAGGACTGCGAGCTGGCCTGCGACGAGGGGACGCTCCGCGCGCTCGGCGCGGACGAGCGCACCGCCTACGGAAAAGCCCTGCTCGCGCTCGTGCCTGTGTGCGATAAGCCGCAGAACCCGCTGCTCGGCGCGACGACCATGACCAGCGGTAAAAGGAGCCTCAAGGAGCGCATCACACGCATCGCGGAGAACCGGCAGGCCAAGGCCGCGGCAGTGTTCACCGTCGTCGCGCTCGCGGCGCTCGTGTGCGCGGTGAGCTTCACCGGAAGCTCCCGTCCGCTGAGCGCGGTCTGCGGTGATTTCTGGGATGCGGAAGCGACCTGCACCTATGTGGAGGAGCGCCCCGACGTGGACGCGCGGTACACCCCCGCCGACGGGACGGTTCGGCTCTCCGAGCATCTTGCGCTCGTTCGCATCGGCAGTGCGCATCCGAAGAAAACAGTCGCCGTCAACCCTGCGTGGTCTACGCTCTACCTTACGCTGCCTGACGCTGACGGGGGCGCTGCCGGGCATCTGACCATCAACTTCATTCGGGAGTATGACGCGCCGGGGAGCACGGAGGCGGTCTACTCGCTGAACATCGGCACAAGGGACGCTGCCAAGTCCTATAAGGTCCTCTCCGGTCAGGAGGAGATCGACGCATTTCTCGCGTATCTGCGCGGCGAAGCGTCACCGGAGCAAATATCCCATCCTGCGTTCCCCAACAATCTGACGGAGGCCGAGCGCGGCGTCGTCGACGAATTTCTGCACTGGGCGCAAGCTCTGCGCGCAGAGGACATTCTCAACCTGCAATTCCGCGACGGCAGCAGCTCGCGCTTCCTCGTCGATGCGGAGCTGACCGCACTTTCGGCGCAGCTCGTGCCCGCCCTCAACGCCCTCACCGAGGCGGAGCTTTACACGCAGCGCGGCTACGGAGACTCCGCGTACTACACGCTCACGGTGAATATGCGGGACGGCACGCAATACACCTTCCTCTGCGGCTTCGACTGCGTGCGGCTCCTGCATCCCACCTTTGAGCCGGGGCTCTCCTCAAGCTATCCCAGCGACCGCCCGACGCTCTGGATCGACAGTCCCGCGCTGATGGCGTGCCTCGACAGTCTGGAAGCCTCGCCCGCGCCTTTGCCGGACTTTGAGACCGCCGCGCCGACGCCGCTCGCGGACATCCTGCCCGCGCGGGAGCCGTGGCTGACCATTCCCCTTGCCGGGAAGGCACAGCGCATTGCCGACCGCCGCATCCCCTCCGATGCCCTTGACTGGCTCACGCAGATGGACATGGACGGCGACGGCGTGTGTGAGATCGTCAACAGCTCCGATTTCCCCGCGATCTACTACAAGCGCGGCGGTCAGCTCTACGGCGTCGACCTCAAGAGCGTCATCACCGCCGCGTGGCCGGAGATGAGCTACTGGGATTACACATTTCCCGCCAGCCGCTCGATCCTCCTCGGCGGCTTGTCTGCGGGCGACGCTCCCGGCGATGGGGTCAACTTCACGCGCTATCTCTACTTCGACGGTGAAAGCCTGCTGCTCTACAAGCCCGACCGCAGCCACACCGACCACATCGCCGACGCGACGCTTGCTGACCCGAGCGTTCCCGCTGAGGTCGCCGCGCGGGCAAAGCAGCTCGTCCAGCGGCGATATGACACCCTTGCGGGCAGAGCCGCGCAGTACGACGACTGGTACACAGACGTCTCCTTCCTCGGTGCGGAGACCCGCTACGCGGGTCTGACGCCGGAGGTCTATTGCTTCAGCCAGCATTACCACGCGCAAAAGCCGGAAAAAATCCTGCTCGCGGGCGGCACTGAGGTGGACGAGGACGGCTGGGCCATTCTGGACGGCGACACGGTCCTGGACGGTCCCTATATCGTCTGCCTCATGGACGGCGGCACGCGACGCATGTTAGAGGGCAGCATGAGCGGCGATTGCAGCACGGGCAGCCCCGCTTATTATTCCGATCTGACCGCGCTGCTGGCGAAAAACAATGTCCTCCGCCCCGACGCTCTGGACGGCGGCAGGCTGAAAGAGGCGATGAGCAGCGGCATTAGCTTCCTCAACTGGCTGGGTCAATACGACGCTGCCGAGCAGGACCGCGCGCTCGAAAGGCTGAGCGCCTACCGCGCCTCGCTCACCGACAGCTACGACCTCGATATGTTCTCCCGCATCGTCACCTATCTGCTCGGCGACCGTGACGGCCTGACCGACGCGGGCCGCGCCGCGCAGGAGCGCTTCCGCGCGAAATTCGGATAAACGACCAAACGGCAATTTTGTGCATTTTTTTCGAGAGCCGCCCTTGCAAAGGGCGGCTCTTTGCGGTAAAATAGTCAAACTGCCGCCTTGGCGGCGGTCGAGTTTATCAACAAACGAGGTGTTCAGAAAGCATGAAACGCGAATCCTTCCGCTCCCGTCTGGGCTTCCTGCTGGTGAGCGCGGGCTGCGCCATCGGCATCGGCAACGTGTGGCGCTTCCCCTACATTGCCGGCAAGAACGGCGGCGGCTACTTCGTTCTCTTCTACCTGCTCTGCCTGCTCGTGATGGGCGTGCCCGTGCTGACGATGGAACTGGCGGTCGGCCGCGCGAGCCGCAGGAGCGCCGTGCTCTCCTATAAGACGCTGGAAAAGCCCGGTCAGAAATGGCACATCCACGGCTGGTTCTGCCTGCTCGGCTGCTACCTGCTGATGATGTACTACACCACCGTCTCCGGCTGGATGGTCAGCTACTTTGGCAAGTTCCTCACCGGCGCGTTCCATTCCGGCATGAGCACGGATGAGGTCGCGAGCGCCTTCGGCGCGATGCTCTCCTCCCCCGGCGAAATGGCGCTCTGGGCCGAGGTCGTGGTCGTCGCGGGCTTTCTGGTCTGCTCCTTCGGCCTGCAAAAGGGCCTTGAGCGCGTGACGAAGGTCATGATGCTCTGCCTGCTGGTGCTCATTCTCGTGCTCGCCGTTCACAGCCTGACGCTCTCCGGCGCGGCGGAGGGCATGAAGTTCTATCTGGTCCCCTCGATGGATTCCATCCGTGAAAACGGCTTCGGCAGCCTTGTCACCGACGCGATGAATCAGGCGTTCTTCACG
>ERZ825896.1561-NODE-1561-length-24972-cov-6.622426_pt1 | contig 24972 bp, 16 predicted proteins | sample MGYA00519858_ERZ825896 | MGnify/ENA primary metagenome ERZ825896 (study PRJEB31778, sample SAMEA3449214) | human gut metagenome | biome: human gut; feature: human-associated habitat; material: faeces | place: United Kingdom | collected 2010/2012 ...
GACGGTCGTTCATATCTACACATCTTCTCCATGTGATCTTACGTGGGTCGATGTTTAATGCATTGCCCTGGAAGATATGGTTATCGATCATAGCTGCCAGTAAGTTGTTAGCTGCGCCAATGGCATGGAAGTCACCTGTGAAGTGAAGGTTAATATCTTCCATAGGAACAACCTGTGCATATCCGCCGCCTGCTGCACCACCTTTTACACCGAATACCGGTCCTAAGGATGGCTCACGAAGAGCTACCATAACACTCTTGCCAAGTCTCTGCATACCATCTGCAAGACCTACAGTAGTAGTAGTTTTACCTTCTCCTGCTGGAGTTGGGTTGATAGCTGTAACGAGGATTAATTTTCCATCCTTCTTATCACTTTCTTTCAGAAGATTGTAGTCGATTTTTGCTTTGTATTTTCCGTACTGCTCCAGATATTTGTCGTCAATACCTGCTTTCTCTGCGATCTGAGTAATTGGAAGCATCTCGCATTCCTGTGCAATTTCAATGTCTGATTTGAATCCCATAATTGTTTTTCTCCTTTCGTTTCCGCATAACATGAAAAACTTCTGTTGCTGTTCACTCCGCGATCAGCAACAATTATTAATTGAAAGAAGTATTGGCCGGTCTGCCTGGTATTCCTGATTTCTGCCCTGAAAGTTATAAAAAAAGGCCAGTATCTGAATATTTCAAATACTGCCCAGACGGTCGGCTCCCACAAACCTCCGACTCCACGTGGTTTGCACTCCACTCTTTCCGTCAGTACTCGAAGGTTCTTTCAATTGATGAATACAATATATCATTTTGAGAAAAAAATGTCAAGAAAATTTTTGTTGAAACGTCAAAAAATGTGAGTAAACTGGATAAAAGTTGTGCAAATTGATAAGAGAAGAGAATCGTAATCCCTGGTAATGAAAGAAAATACGTTTTCTCAAGGGAAGAAATTGTTAAAAAATAAACACAGTTTTCCCTGATAAATGAAGAAAATATAAAAAGCGGGTAAAGACTGTGCAAAATATGGAAAATGGAATTGACAACAGTTCAGAAGATATGTTATTCTCATCTTTAGTATGAAAAGACACTATCGTTTTCATGCAAATATTTGCTCACATTCAGAGACAGTTTCTGAATGTTAAGCCATACGGACAGGCGGGGCAGTTGCCGGGTGGGAGACACCACATTATTGATTGAGTTAGAAGCTCAAATTTTATAAGTTGATTACTTTATAATAATCAGTGCGTAAGCACACATCATCTTGTGAAACGGTCAATAAGAGCATAGCATATATTTGCCAGCGATTGAAGACGACAGCAGTCATGAATATTTCAGAATACGGGAACAGGCACAGGATACAGACGGATTTATACGGGAAATCCGGTCAGTATATAAAGAGACAGAGCCTGAGAAATTCTATAGATCATGAGAGAAGCAGATGGTGAATGAACTTATCTGCTTCTTTTTTTGTGCAGATATAGCAAATATATAGAGAAATAATTGAATCATTGTGCCGGTTTGAGGCAGTATACAATTGCTGAATGATAGAACTGTATTTGCCGGTACATGACGACAGGAAAAGAGGAACATGTCAAATGGATTATGAAAGACAACAGCATGCGCCCATATATGAAGCACTGGAACGTTTCCGAAAGAAGAGAGTCGTTCCCTTTGATGTGCCGGGACATAAAAGAGGAAGAGGAAATCCGGAGCTTGCACAGTTGCTGGGAGAGAAATGTGTGGGGCTGGATGTTAATTCTATGAAGCCGCTGGACAATCTCTGCCACCCGGTTTCGGTGATCAGAGAAGCGGAGGAGCTTGCAGCAGATGCTTTTGGCGCAGCGCATGCATTCCTTATGGTAGGAGGAACCACATCTGCAGTGCAGAGCATGATCCTGTCTGTCTGCAAGGCAGGGGATAAGATCATTCTGCCGCGAAATGTACATAAAAGTGCCATCAATGCCCTGGTACTGTGCGGTGCAATTCCGGTTTATGTAAACCCGGAGGTGAATGCGCAGCTGGGCATTTCCCTTGGCATGGAAGTCAGTCAGGTGGAGAAGGCTATGGATGAGAATCCGGATGCGGTGGCAGTTCTTGTAAATAACCCTACCTATTATGGAATCTGTTCGGATCTGCGGACTATCGTAAAGAAGGCTCATGCAAGAGGAATGAAGGTGCTGGCAGATGAGGCTCATGGAACCCATCTTTATTTCGGCAGAAACCTTCCTGTGTCCGGAATGGCGGCAGGTGCTGACATGGCGGCAGTTTCCATGCACAAATCCGGCGGAAGTCTGACACAGAGTTCGCTGCTGCTTTTGAATAAGAGTATGAATGCGGAGAAAGTGCGCCAGATCATCAATTTGACTCAGACCACAAGCGCTTCTTATCTTCTGTTGTCCAGTCTGGATATCTCCAGAAGAAATCTGGCACTCAGGGGAGAGGAATCCTTTGAAAAGGTTGCAGGGATGGCGCAGTATGCCAGAGAGGAGATCAATGAGATCGGCGGTTATTATGCATATGGTATGGATCTGATCAATGGAACCAGTGTTTTTGATTTTGATGTTACAAAACTCTCCATTTATACACTGGGAAATGGGCTGGCAGGTATTGAAGTTTATGATCTTCTCAGAGATGAATATGATATTCAGATCGAGTTTGGAGATATCTGTAATATTCTGGCTTACATTTCCATCGGAGACAGGCTTCAGGATATTGAGAGACTGGTAGGGGCATTGGCTGATATTGAACGTCTGTATAAGAAGGACAGCACAGGTATGCTTTCCGGGGAATATATCGCACCTGCAGTGGTGGCGTCTCCACAGCAGGCATTTTATGCGGAGAAAGAATCTCTGCCCATGGAACAGGCGGCAGGCAGGATCAGCGGTGAATTTGTTATGTGTTATCCTCCGGGAATCCCGATTCTTGCTCCTGGAGAAATGGTGACACAGGAAATTGTAGAATACATTCTTTATGCAAGAGACAAAGGCTGTTCCATGCAGGGAATGGAGGATCCGAAGGTAGAACATCTTCAGGTCCTGAAAGGGGGTATCTGATCATGGAATTATGGTATTCCGAGTTCCATACAGGAAATGTAAAGCTTTCTGTCCGGATTAACCGACAGTTATTTTCAGGGGAAAGTGAATTTCAGAGAATCGATGTGTTTGAGTCTGAAGAATTTGGAAGATTTGTGGCTCTGGACGGTGAGATCGTATTTTCTGACAAGGATGAATTTATTTATGATGAAATGGTCACGCATGTGCCAATGACAGTACATCCCAATGTAAAAAATGTTCTGATCATCGGCGGCGGTGACGGTGGAGTTGCCAGAGAACTGATCCATTATCCACAGATTGAGAGCATTGATGTGGTGGAATCCGATAAAATGTTTGTGGATGTATGTGCGGAGATGTTTCCGGATATTGCCCAGGGACTGAAGGATGAGAGAGTCAACATTTATTATGAAGACGGCCTTCGGTTCCTGCGGAATAAAAAGGCCAGATATGACCTGATCATCAATGATTCCACAGATCCGCTGGGACATACAGAGGGACTTTTTACAAAGGAATTCTACGGAAGCTGTTATAAGGCTCTCAGAGATGACGGAATCATGGTTTATCAGCATGGAAGTCCTTTTTATGATGAGGATGAGGTGGAATGCAGAAAGATGCACAGAAAGGTTTTCCGGTCATTTCCGGTGAGCAGGGTTTATCAGGCACATATCCCTACCTGTCCCTCGGGATACTGGCTTTTTGGATTTGCATCAAAGAAATATCATCCACTGGAAGATTTCAGGCCGGAGAGGTTTGATAATCTTAATATAGAAACATGGTATTATACAACAAACCTTCACAGAGGAGCATTTATGCTTCCAAAATATGTAGAAGATTTACTGGAAGAGGAGGAAAACAGTTTATGAGCAGATTATTGGTAATCGGATGTGGTGGGGTAGCTTCAGTGGCAATTCGCAAATGCTGTCAGAACAGCGATGTTTTTACAGAGATTATGATCGCAAGCAGGACAAAGGAAAAATGCGATGCACTCAAAGAGAAGATTGAAAGTACAACGAAGACAAAAATTGAGACAGCAAAGGTAGATGCGGATAATGCAGCAGAGGTCGCAGAATTGATCAGAGCCTATAAGCCGGATGCTGTCCTGAATGTGGCACTTCCATATCAGGATCTTACCATCATGGATGCATGTCTGGAAGCCGGTGCGGATTATATTGATACTGCCAATTATGAAGCAGAGGATACAGAAGATCCCACATGGCGTGCAATCTATGAAAAGAGATGTAAAGAAAAAGGCTTTACTGCATATTTCGATTATTCCTGGCAGTGGGCTTATGATGAGAAATTTAAGGAAGCAGGACTGACTGCTCTTCTGGGAACCGGTTTTGATCCGGGTGTTACCAGTGTATTCAGTGCTTATGCCCTGAAGCATTATTTTGATGAAATCCATACCATTGATATTCTGGACTGTAACGGCGGTGATCATGGATATCCTTTTGCCACAAACTTTAACCCGGAGATCAATCTTCGAGAGGTTTCCGCAAATGGTTCCTACTGGGAAGACGGACATTGGGTAGAAACAGAGCCTATGGAATTTAAATCTGTCTATGATTTCCCTGAGGTAGGAAAGAAGGATATGTATCTTCTTCATCATGAAGAGATTGAATCACTGGCAAAAAATATTCCGGGAGTACAGAGGATCCGTTTCTTTATGACATTCGGACAGAGCTATCTGACACATATGAAATGTCTGGAAAATGTAGGAATGCTTTCCACCGCACCTGTGGAATTTAATGGACAGGAGATCGTGCCGATCCAGTTTTTGAAAGCTCTTCTGCCGGATCCTGCATCTTTGGGTCCGAGAACAGTGGGTAAAACAAATATCGGCTGTATTTTCACAGGTGTTAAGGACGGAAAAGAGAAAAGTATTTATATTTATAATGTATGTGATCATCAGGAATGCTATAAAGAGGTGGAATCCCAGGCAATCTCCTATACAACAGGTGTTCCGGCTATGATCGGTTCCATGATGGTAGTGACCGGACAGTGGAAGAAGCCGGGTGTATTTAATGTGGAAGAATTTGATCCGGATCCATATATGGAAGCACTGAACAAATGGGGACTTCCATGGAAAGTCTGCGAAGATCCTGAACTGGTAAAGGTCTGGAAAGCCAATGAAGATTGATCAACTGCAAACTCCCTGCTATGTGATCGATGAGAAGAAGATGCGGGAGAATCTGGAGATTTTGAAAAAAGTCCAGGAGGATACCGGGTGTAAGATCCTTCTGGCGCAGAAAGCGTTTTCCGGCTTTGCTCTGTATCCCATGATCGGAAAATATCTGGCAGGTACCACTGCCAGCGGTCTGTTTGAGGCAAGGCTTGGATATGAAGAGATGGGGAAAGAGAATCATGTTTTTTCCCCTGCTTACCGTACAGAAGATATAGAGGAACTGGATCGGATCTGTGACCATATTATCTTTAATTCCACAGCACAGCTGAAGAAATTTAAAGAAGTGTGTACCGGAGCCAGTCTGGGACTCCGTATTAATCCGGAATGCTCCACTCAGGGGGATCATGCGATCTATGATCCCTGTGCGCCGGGTTCCAGGCTGGGGGTTACCAGAGAGAACTTTGACGGGGAATGTCTGAAATGGATCGACGGACTGCATTTTCATACGCTCTGCGAACAGAATGCGGATGACCTGGAGAAAACATTGCAGGCGGTAGAGGAGAAGTTTGGAGAATTTCTGTCTGAGGTTTCCTGGCTGAATATGGGCGGCGGACATCATATTACCAGAGAGGATTATGATGTAAAGCTCCTGGAAAAATGTATTCAGCATATGAAGGAAACCTATGATCTGGATATTTATCTGGAGCCCGGGGAGGCTGTTGCCCTGAATGCCGGATATCTGGTGACAGAGGTTATGGACATTGTGGAAAATGAGATCAGAACGCTGATTTTGGATGCTTCTGCAGCCTGCCATATGCCGGATGTGCTGGAGATGCCCTATCGTCCGCCTCTTAAGGACAGCGGGGAAGCAGGGGAGAAGGCATATACCTACCGCTTATCTTCCTGCACCTGCCTGGCAGGAGATGTGATCGGAGATTATTCCTTTGACAGAGAGATCCGGATCGGGGACAAGCTGTATTTTATGGATATGGCGATTTATTCTATGGTGAAGAATAATACATTTAACGGTATGCCGCTGCCGGATATTGCGGTTATGCATGAGGACGGAGAGTGTGAGGTTATCAGACATTTCGGATACGAAGACTTTAAGAGCCGGCTTTCCTGATATCTGCCGGGCTATCAAAGAAAAGGAGACAGACATGGAAGTTACAGAGAAGAACAGAACAAAATATCGTATGCCCGGAGAATTTGAGCCTCATGAGGGATGTGTGATGATCTGGCCGGAACGTCCCGGTTCCTGGAATTATGGGGCAAGGGAAGCACAGAAAGCATTTGTGAAAGTTGCAGAGGCTATTGGAGTGAGCGAAAAGGTGTATATGCTGGTTTCCAAAGCTCAGATGGAGAATGCAAAGAATCAGCTTGGGAATGTTTCCGGTGTGACTTTGCTGGAATGCGAGACAGATGACGCCTGGGCCAGAGATGTGGGAGCAACCATGGTTCTGGATGAGAAAGGGGCGGTCTGTGGAGTTGACTGGCAGTTTAATGCCTGGGGAGGTACCTTTGACGGGCTTTACCGGAACTGGGAAAAGGATGACAGGGTGGCTGCCTTTATCTGCAGGACTCTCGGTTGTCCATGTCTGGATGCCAGACCTTTTGTGCTGGAGGGCGGTTCCATCCATTCTGACGGAGAGGGGACTCTGATCGTTACAGAGGCCTGTCTTCTGAGTCAGGGACGCAATCCTCAGATGAGCAGGGAACAGATAGAGGAACAGTTGAAGTACTGGCTCGGTGTCCACAAGATTATCTGGCTTCCATGTGGAATCTATCAGGATGAAACCAATGAGCATGTGGATAACGTGTGCGCTTTTGTAAGGCCCGGAGAGGTTGTGCTTGCATGGACAGAGGATGAGACAGATCCGCAGTATGCCATGTCTCTGGCTGATCTGAAGGTGCTGGAACAGGAAACAGATGCAAAAGGCAGAAAATTTAAGATTCATAAGCTTCCGATTCCTCAGAAACCGGTCTGCCTTACCCAGGAAGATGTGGATGGCTTTGTGTTTGAAGAGGGAGAAGACGAACGGGAAGCAGGAGAACGGATGGCTGCCAGTTATGTGAATTTCTATATTTCCAATGGAGGGATCATCCTTCCTCAGTTTGGGGATGAAAATGACAAAAGGGCAGTGGAGATTCTGCAGAAGTGTTTTCCTGAAAGAAGGATTTATCCCATTGATGCCAGAGCCATCATTGTTGGCGGTGGAAATATTCACTGTATCACCCAGCAGATTCCCGGAAAAAATATCTGACCCTGATGCAGAAAAACTTTGAGAGTCATGTGTTTGAGGGTTATTACCTGAAAGTTATGAAAAAACTTACTTATGTAAACAGGAGCAGGAGGAACAGACAGGATGAGAAATGTAACAGTGGCAGCAGTTCAGATGAAATGCAGTAAAAGTGTGGAGAAAAATATTGCCCATGCAGAGGAACTGGTGCGTCAGGCAGCAGCAAAGGGAGCTGAGATTGTTCTTCTTCCGGAGCTTTTTGAACGGCCCTATTTCTGCCAGGAGCGCAGATATGAGTATTATGAATATGCGCAGACTGCAGAGGAAAACCCTGCAGTGCGTCATTTCAGCAGGGTAGCGGCAGAGCTGGGGATTGTGATCCCGGTCAGTTTTTATGAAAAAGAGGTCAATAATACCTATAACAGCGTTGCGGTTCTGGATGCAGATGGGAAGAATCTCGGCGTTTACCGGAAAACACATATTCCGGATGACCATTATTATCAGGAAAAATTCTATTTCACACCGGGAGATACCGGCTTTAAGGTTTTTGATACCAGATTTGGAACCATTGGAGTTGGAATCTGCTGGGATCAGTGGTTCCCGGAAACGGCAAGATGTATGGCACTGCAGGGAGCAGAGCTTCTCTTTTATCCCACTGCCATCGGAAGTGAACCCATCCTGGAATGCGACAGCATGGAACACTGGAGAAGATGTATGCAGGGACACGCTGCCTCCAACCTGATCCCTGTGATCGCTGCCAACAGAATCGGTGAGGAAACAGTAGAGCCATGTCCGGAAAACGGAATGCAGAAATCTGCTCTTAATTTTTACGGCTCTTCTTTTATCACAGACAACACAGGTGCTCTCTGTGCAGAACTGCCCGGAGGGGAAGAGGGGGTGCTTGTAAGCACTTTTGACCTGGATGCATTAAAGGCAGACAGACTGAACTGGGGACTTTTCAGAGACCGCAGACCGGAGATGTATGCAAAAATTGTCGGGAAATGATGTATGAGTTTAGTTATTGTTCACACACCACTATCCCGCGAGGTGTTTTGGCATGAATATGCCAAAATCCCGAGACATACAAGCCAAAATTCCATTGCCGCAGGCAATCTGGAATGAATTTTGGCTCAGTTACTGAGAACGGAGTGAACAGTAACTGAGTTTATAAGAATTTCATAAAAAGTTTATGATTATATTAGTTGCTACCTGCGGTATATATGGTAAAATAAGAGTACGAACGTTACTGATAACGGAGAGAGCAGTAGAGTTTTGATATGTATTTCTGGCAAAATGGAGTGTAGAAGATGAACAGAAAAGAATTTTTGGAAATCCTGAGAAGCCAGCTTGCCGGGCAGATGCAGGAGGGCAAAGCAGCAGCACATATCAGGTATTATGAAGATTATATACAGTCTCAGGTACGTGGCGGACGTTCAGAGCAGGAAGTACTGCAGGAACTGGGAGACCCGCATCTGATAGCAAAAACTCTGATCGATACAGATGATGGAAGTACACAGGAAGATTACGGAGAGTATTCTTCTTACGGAAGCAGTTATGGCAATGAGACAGAGCTTCCTCATCAGCAGGAGAAAAGATGGAAAAAAGTAATCGATCTTTCTACCTGGCATGGCAGGGCTGTTGTTATTGCAGCGGCGGCTGTTATAATTGTTTTACTGATACTGATAATCGGAGTTGCGATTCCGTTTTTTATTATTCTTGCAATTATTCTTTATTTTCTTTCATGGCTGAAGAAAAGAAATGATCAATGAAAATCTGTGCAGGGTTTCAGAAAAGAAACCCTGCGCAGAATCTTAAAATCTTAAGTGTAAACGTTCTTGTTTCACGATATTAATTCCCCTTGAATATTTATAATCATACAATCTCAACTTATTTCTATTCTTTAATCCTGCCAGGTGCAGGGAAAAATCCCACATTCATTTTTATATTTTTTGTTCGGAAAGGAGACGGAAAATGAAACACAATTTCAAACTGAAAGAACGCCTTGGAGCTTTGCTGCTTGCAATGCTTTTTATTCTGCAGGCAATTCTGGGGCTTGTGCCTGTCTGCGTAACTCAGGCGGCACCGTTAACTGTAGAAACATGGGACAGTGACAAGGTGGTAGATTATGGTTATCGCTTTAACATGAAGTTTCAGCCCGGAATTACCACATATGAATCTTTTGGGTGTGATAATCTGGACAGGGAAGCTTTTTCAGACAATGGAAAAAGCGAACGTGACACAGAGTGCGTTCGTGTAGGAGCGGACTATAAAGCCGGAAGCGCAGGGATGCGTTATAACAATGTAGGAAAAGATGGAAATGGAAATATTGTTGATGTCAGACTCATTCTTGTGGGAGTAGAGAATGCAGAACCCCGTTATGATCTGCGCACTGCAGAATCGATTGTTCAGAATAAAGGCGGAGCTACGTTTGCATGGAAAGATAATGAAGCTTATCCAATGGTTGGCTTTTCCAAAAACAGTATCGGTGTATTTATTTATTCTGTAGGATACGCAAAGGTTAAGTTTCAGTTTCTGAAGCATGGAACAGAAGAAACACTGCCGATCAGTGGCCATGGAACCATACGTGATATTGATGCGGGACAGGGAGTCCGTATTCCGTCAGACAGCAGTCTGGATAATGCATATGTTCTGAAAAACAATGATTATCTGACGGTAGATGGAAATTCTGTAAGCTCACCCCTTGGTTCCGTTGAGCCGGATGATCCGAGAGGATGGTTGAATCTTTTTTATAATACAGATAATTTTACGGTAGAATTCTGTCATCAGTTCAGACTGGATAAATGGGATAAAAGTCGTGAAGATGCCATTGCAAAAGCCGGTTCTCAGGAAAGATGGGCAGAGATTACAAGAAATAAATATCTGGATCCATCAGGCAACAGTTATTGTCCGAACTTTAAAGGACAGAAATACTGTAAAGCATATGCATATTTTGATTTTACATCCTATTGTTTCGGCGATGTTGAGATGAAAAAAGCACCTGAGAAACGTGTGGGAGAGGCAAACTGTACATGGGAACAGGCAGCTGCCGCATCAAAAGAAAAACCTTTTGGCATTCGTCAGGGACAGGAATTTCAGTATATGATCCGGGCAGAGGTGACACCCAATAGACTGAAATCCTTTGTGGTACAGGATATACTTGAGGATTGTCTTACTATAGAGGATGCATCAAAAGTCAGTATTGTGAATGATGCAGGGCAGACAGTGACAGACTGGTTTGATGTTGCTGTTGAAGGACAGAAAGTGACCTGCAGGGCCAAAGCAGAGAGCCTTCAGGATGAAGCATTTACAGACAATCAGACTTACACATTTACTTTAAAAGTACGCCAGAGACCGGAATCGGAAATCAACATTTCAAAATACCTTGCAGAGGATGGATACAGTATTCTTGTACCAAACCATGCATCCATGAGTTATGAACGTACAAACGGAAGCGGAGATACAATGGATACGGAAACAGTGTGGGTAAAGGGTGTGATTCCACCGGAACTGGAAGTAAAGAAAAATACTTCTCAGTATGAATGGAAAACGGGAGATATCATAGATTATGAGGTTCTGGTTTCTCAGACAAAACAGGATGTAAAAGCAGTAAATGTTGTTATTACAGACGAGCTTCCATCATGTCTGCAGCTTCTGGAAGGGCAGTATGCTGTAGAGACAAGTCAGGGAGGTGAGAACTGTACGCTTACCGGACAGGGAGAAAATGGATGGAAAGCAGAGTGTCCGTCCCTGAAGTATGGGGAGACGATCACAATCCGTTTTAAATGTCAGGCATCTGCGGAGTCCAATGGACAGGAATGGGAAAATATTGTGACTGCAACAGCGGATAATCTGATCAATCCTGAGACAGGAGAACAGGAATCCAGAAAGGATATGGCAGAAGTATGGCCGAACAGTCCACAGCTTGAAATTGACAAAACAGCAGATAAATATGAGTGGCAGGCAGGAGAGCAGGTAGCTTACCGGATCGTGGTGAATAATGTAACAGCAGGAACGATTGCGAAAGATGTAACTATTACTGATATTGGCCTGCCGCAGGGACTGGTTCTGGCAGGTGGTGCACAGAGCATGGAAGTACTGGGAGTTCAGCGACAGGTAAACTATCCCGTACCGGATAAGAAAACAGGACAGGCATATGAAGCGAGACCTGTGGATTCTCAGTTGAATGCAGATGAGAACGGATTTTCCTTTTATTGTTCTTATGTGCCATACAGTCAGCCTGTAACGATTATTTTCCATTGTATCGCACAGGAAGAGGCAAATGGACACGAAAGCGTAAATGCAGCAACTGTAAAAGCTGCTAATACAGATGAGAGATCTGATGATGCAGAAGTATATGTAAATTCAGGAGAATTCTGGATTGAGAAATCCGCAGATCATTATGAATGGCAGGTCGGAGAACAGGTACAGTACAATGTGGTGGTGGAGAATAAAAAAGCAGGTACAGTGGCCCGGAACGTAACTGTCTGGGATACCGGTATGCCGGCAGGACTTGCGCTTTCATCGGCAGAGGATGTATCGGTAAGCGGAATCCCACAGAATATTACGCAGCTGACAGCAGGGACCAAAGATGTTTTGAACCAGCTCAATCCGGAATTTTATAATGAGACATCAGAGAAACCGGTGAATTATGAATTTCTTCAGGAGGGAAGCGGATGGAGACTGAACATTTCAGATCTTCCGGCAAATACTCCGGTTATGATTTCTTTCCTTTGCACAGTTACGGAAGCGGCAAATGGAATGGAAAGCATTAATGTTGCCAATGTGCAGGCGCAGAATGCCCCTGTTTCACAGGATGACGCAGAAGTGTATGTAAATACAGCGGTTCTTTCTATTGAGAAAAGTTTTCAGAATCCATATCTTGCAGCCGGGGACGGACGTGCGGAAAATGAATTTCGGGTAGGAGAACAGGTGAATTATCAGGTTACGGTTAATAATCTTCAGAAGGGATCTATCGCAAGAAATCTTGTGATCAGTGATCTTTCCCTTCCTGAAGGGCTGGCTCTGGACGGAGCTGAAGATGCTGTTACTGTAAGCGGTGTTCCGGCTGTTATTCAGAATCCGGTGGCAGGAACTGATGATGCAGGAAATCAGCTGAATCCGGAAAATTATAAAGAAACAGTGGAAAAACCGGTCAGTTGTCAGGTTACACGTCAGGGAACCGGATGGATCGTGACGATTTCAGATCTTCCGTATCAGACACCTGTGACTGTTAATTTCCGCTGTACTGCGCAGGAAAGCGTAAATGGGATGGAGATTGTAAATACAGCACAGGCGTATGCAGATAATGCACAGAAAGTAAAGGACTCCTCAAAAATCTGGGTGAACTCGCCTGTTCTTAAAGTAGAGAAGACGACGGACAAACCATTTTACAAATATGGTGATATTATTACATACCGCATTGTCCTGACACAGGAGCAGACCGGATGTGTGGCGCGTAATGTTACTTTGCAGGATGTGATCGATACTCAGGGAGTACGTCTTCTGAAGGATTCGGTGATTCTGATGGATGAGAAAGGAAATGTGGCAGATGCTGATGTACAGATCAATGATGATAATACTTTCCTGATGTCAACAGGCAGGACACTGGTCAGGGACAGCAGATATAGTATCTGCGATAATGATAAAGGCGGTCTTTTTGAGCAGGTAATGTATAATCCTCTGGACTGTCAGGAACAGAAAAAGATGATTGTGGAATATCAGGCAGCAGTGATTGATGCAGCCCTGGCAGGACAGAAAGTGCACAATACTGCAGTTGCAGACAGCAGTGAAAAGATACCTGCAACCGGGGAAGCAGAGACAGAGGTACACAGTCCGATTCTGGAAATTGTGAAGGAATCAGATAAGAAAGAGTATGCGTCCGGTGAGAAAGGATACTATAAGCTGACAATAAGACAATTGCGTGAGGATGTCACAGATCAGAATATTGTTATCGAAGATAAACTGGAAACCCAAGGGGCTTCCATTGTAAAAGACAGCATTTTTGTGAAGAAAAACGGTATAGAACTGAAAGATGCCAAAATGGAGGCAGATGATACAGGATTTGTAATTCAGACAGGAGCAACGTTGTCAGATATGGATAAAATTGAAGTCTGCTATGAAGTGGTATTTAAAACAGAAAGCACAGAGCCTGAAAAAATTGTAAACACAGCGAAAGCAAGAGGTGATATTTCACCGGAAATTACTGCACAGCAGGAGGCATATGTGAAAGCAAAAGCAGAACCGACTGCCACACCAACACCGTCTGCAACACCGAAACCAACAGAAACACCAAAGCCGACAGAGACACCAAAACCTACAGAAGTACCGAAACCGACGGAGCAGCCAAAAGCCACACCAACACCATCTGTACCGGGAACCTGCCCGAAAATGACTCCTGTACCGACGAAAGCACCGTTGGCATCTTACAATGGTGGAAATAATGGAGGCACAACTTCCGGAAGCGGAGGCAGCAGTTACGCAAATTCGGGTGGATATTCCGGTGGATATGGAAGCTATCAGGGTGGTTCCATGGCAGGAAGTTCTAAAACAGGAGATGTCAGACCGTTTAAAATGATGGCTGTTCTTGGACTTATCGGAATGGGACTGCTGACAGGAGGTGTGGTGATCTACAGAAGAACTGTTTCCGGGAAAAGAAATATAAAGGGTATGCCGCGGAAATGAAAAAACTCAGAACATTTGCAGTAAGTATGATCATAGCAGCAATTGGGCTTCTTATATATTGTGCCGGCTTCTATATAAAAAGTTATGAACAGAATCTTGCAGCAAGGCAGGAATATGCAGAGCTTTCCCAAATGGCAGGGGTGAAGAACAGAGAAGGTGCCGGATTATTGGCAGATGGCAAAAAAACTGATGAAGACAGCAGTACAAAAAACAGTGAAAAAAAACGCAGGAAAAAACAGAGAAGATCTTCTGAATCAAAAAACAAAAACTGTACAGATGAAATCAGGGAATCCTTCGGGATTTCCTGGGAAAATTTAAGAAAGATCAACTCTCAGACAGTTGCCTGGATTACTGTCCCGGGAGCCGATATTTCTTATCCTGTAGTTCAGGCGGCAGATGATGAATATTACCTGAAACATAATTTCAGAGGAGAGGAAGATCTGTTTGGATGTATTTTTCTGGAACATGACATAAAAAAGAATTTTACAGATTCCCACAGTATTCTTTACGGGCATAATATAGAAGGTAATATGATGTTTGCAAATCTGAACCGTTATGAACAGCCTGAATTTCTGAAAAAATGTCCTGAAATTGAGATCACAACACCAAAAAGAAAGTTTCTGTACAAAATTTTTTCTGTGGAACAGGCATCTTCCCAAAGCCCGGCATTTGAATATGGATACAAGTTATCCAGTCCTGCATACAGGAGACAATTATCTATATTGAAAAATAATTCCATGTATGACACAGGAGTAGAGCCTGATGAAAGGGAGAGAATGGTGACTCTGATCACCTGTAATTCACGTCTGGATAAAGAAATACGTATGGCGGTACATGGGATTTGCCATGAATGTTATGGTATAGAAAAAGCTGAGCCGAAGTGATGTTGAAATCAATCGGATATTGGTAACTTTCGTAAAGGATGAACTGTTACTGTTCACATATCACTATCCCTCGAGGTGTTTTGGAAAAAACTAATGAAAAATCTCTCGATATTTTGTATAATTTATGCATAAAAAACAACTTGTTCGTACGTGCGTACAAGTTGTATCCTAAATACAGGAGGGAAGAAGACATGACAGATAATGGAAAGCCGAAATATTTCTCACTGATGGAACAGCTCAGAAGTGATATTATGTCAGGAGCTATCCGACCGGGAGAGAAGCTTCCTTCAGAAAACGAGCTTTCACAGAAATATTCCCTGAGCAGACATACAGTTCGTAAAGCACTGGGAATCCTGGAGCAGGACGGATATGTAGAGGCATTTCACGGAAGAGGTACTTATTGCTCTGAGAATATGCGCCATATAAAGAATTCAAAGAATATTGCGGTAGTGACCACATATATTTCTGATTATATTTTTCCGAGACTGATACAGGGAATGGATAATGTCCTTTCAGAAAGCGGTTACAGTATTATCCTGAAAAACACAGCAAACAGCAGACAGAAAGAGGCCAGATGTCTGGAGGAACTTCTGAAGAAAGATATTGATGGACTGATCATTGAACCAAGCAAAAGTGAGATGATCTGTAAACACAGAAATCTTTATCAGAATCTGGATAAATTTGAAATTCCGTATGTGTTTATTCAGGGAATCTATTCAGAAATGAGAGATAAACCTCATATTCTTATGGATGATGCACAGGGAGGCTATCTTGTAACAAAATATCTGCTGGAACTGGGACATAAAAAGATCAAGGGTTTCTTTAAGGCAGACGATATGCAGGGACTGGAGCGCCACAAGGGATATGTGAAGGCTTTACAGGAGTCAGGGATTGCCTATGATCCTGATGATGTTGTCTGGTTTCATACAGAGGACAGGAAAGTAAAACCTGCACTGATGGCAAAAGAAATGGTACAGAGCGGACAGCTTCCGGATGGAATCGTCTGTTACAATGATCAGATTGCTGTTCAGGTTATGGAAGAACTGGAGAAAATGGGAGTCAGAATACCGGAGGATATTTCCATTACCGGTTATGACAATTCACTGTATGCTCAGCGAGGAAGCGGAATCACAACGATAGCTCATCCGCAGGAAAAGCTGGGAGAAATGGCAGCAGAGCTTATACTTGAGAAGATCAACGGAGTTCCTGAAGAAGAAAGTAAGGTTGAAAGACTGATTTATCCGGAACTGATCATACGGGGATCATGCAGAAAAATATTGTAAACAAATGAAATAAATAAAAAATAAATCCAGGAGGAATTTTATCATGAAAACAGGAAGAAACTATAAGTTCTGGTTTTGTACAGGTTCACAGGATCTTTACGGAGATGAGTGCTTAAGAAAAGTTGCTGAGCATTCCAGAATCATTGTTGAGGAATTAAACAAGAGCGGTGTTCTTCCATTTGAATTAGTATGGAAACCAACACTGATCACAAACGAACTGATCCGTAAAACATTTAATGAGGCAAATGCAGATGAGGACTGTGCAGGTGTTATCACATGGATGCATACTTTCTCACCGGCAAAATCATGGATCCTTGGTCTGAAAGAATACAGAAAACCGCTTTGCCATCTTCATACACAGTTTAATGAGGAGATTCCTTATGATACCATTGATATGGATTTTATGAATGAAAACCAGTCTGCTCATGGCGGTCGTGAATATGGTCATATTGTTACAAGAATGGGAATCGAAAGAAAAGTTATTGTCGGACACTGGGCAGATAAAGATGTTCAGGAAAGACTTGCTTCCTGGATGCGTACAGCAGTTGGTATCATGGAGAGCAGCCATATCCGCGTATGTCGTGTAGCAGATAACATGAGAAACGTAGCTGTTACAGAAGGTGATAAAGTAGAAGCACAGATCAAATTCGGATGGGAAGTTGATGCTTATCCTGTAAATGAGATTGCCGATTATGTAAAAGATGTAGCTAAAGGTGATGTAGATGCGCTGGTAGATGAATACTACAGCAAATATGATATTCTTCTTGAGGGAAGAGATCCGGAAGAATTTAAACGTCATGTAGCAGTTCAGGCTCAGATTGAGATCGGATTTGAGAAATTCCTGGAAGAGAAAAATTATCAGGCAATCGTTACACACTTTGGAGATCTGGGTGCTCTTAAACAGCTTCCCGGACTTGCAATCCAGAGACTTATGGAAAAAGGCTATGGATTCGGTGCAGAAGGCGACTGGAAGACAGCTGCAATGGTTCGTCTGATGAAGATCATGACAGCTGGTGTAAAAGATGCAAAAGGAACTTCCATGATGGAAGACTATACATATAACTTTGTACCTGGAAAAGAAGGAATCCTTCAGTCTCATATGCTTGAGGTATGCCCGTCTGTCGCAGATGGTAAGATCGGCATTAAAGTATGCCCGCTTTCCATGGGTGACAGAGAAGATCCGGCAAGACTTGTATTTACATCCAAGACTGGTCCGGCAATCGCTACTTCTCTGGTAGATCTGGGAGATAGATTCCGTCTGATCATCAATGATGTTGAGTGTAAGAAAGTAGAGAAACCGATGCCGAAACTTCCGGTAGGGAGCGCGTTCTGGACTCCGCAGCCGGATCTGGCAACAGGAGCAGAGGCATGGATCCTTGCAGGTGGCGCTCATCATACGGCATTTTCCTATGATCTGACTGCTGAACAGATGGGTGACTGGGCAGCAGCAATGGGAATCGAAGCTGTCTACATTGACAAAGATACAACCATCCGCAATTTTAAGAATGAACTGAGATGGAATGAGGTCGCGTTCAGAAAATAAAAGGCGGATGTGGTAAACACAGAAGTCGGGAGGATTTACAATGAGTGTAAACGAAGCAAAGACAGCTATTTTAAACAACAAAACAGCACTTGGAATAGAGTTCGGATCTACCAGAATCAAAGCAGTTCTGGTAGATGACAAATATGATCCGATCGCATCCGGAAGTTATGAGTGGGAAAACCGTTACGAAAACGGTGTGTGGACTTACTCTCTGGATGACATTCATAAGGGATTACAGGGAAGTTACAGCGACCTGGTGAAGGACGTACAGGAGAAATCCGGTGTGGAGCTTACCAGTGTCGGTGCGCTTGGAATCAGTGCCATGATGCATGGTTACATGCCATTTGATAAAGATGGAAAACTTCTGGTTCCGTTCCGTACCTGGAGAAATAATATTACAGGTGAAGCATCTGAGAAACTGATGGAACTTTTCCAGTATAACATTCCACAGAGATGGAGCATCGCACATCTGTATCAGGCCATCTTAAACGGTGAAGAACATGTAAAAGATATCACATTTTTCACTACACTGGCCGGTTATATCCACTGGAAACTGACCGGGAAGAAAGTTCTGGGTGTCGGCGACGCTTCCGGTATGTTCCCGATCGATTCGGAAACCGTAGATTATAACCAGAAGATGGTAGAACAGTTCGATGAACTGAAAAAAGAAAAAGGATATCCATGGAAACTGAGAGAGATCCTGCCACAGGTTCTGTCTGCAGGAGAAGACGCAGGTACGCTGACCGAAGAAGGTGCAAAACTTCTGGATGTAAGCGGTAACTTGCAGCCGGGCAGTCTGGTATGCCCGCCGGAAGGTGATGCAGGAACCGGTATGGCAGCAACTAACAGCGTAGCCGTACGCACCGGTAACGTATCCGCAGGTACTTCTGTATTTGCCATGATCGTTCTTGAAAAACCGCTGTCGAAGGTATATGGAGAGATCGATATGGTGACAACACCGGACGGTATGCCGGTAGCTATGGTACATTCTCAGAACTGTACCTCAGATCTGAATGCATGGGTGAAACTGTTCCGGGAGAATCTGGAAAGTTTCGGCGTGAAAGTAGATACTAATACACTGTACGGTACTTTATATAACAAAGCCTTAGAGGGAGATGCAGACTGCGGCGGACTGCTTCCATACTGCTATTTTTCCGGAGAACATATTACACACTTTGAAGAGGGACGTCCGTTATTTGCGCGTACACCGGACAGCAAATTTACCCTGGCGAACTTTATGCGAAGCCACCTGTTTACAAGTGTGGGTGCGCTGAAACTGGGTATGGATATCCTGTTAAAAGAAGAAGGTGTGGTTGTAGATAAGCTTCTTGGGCACGGTGGTTTCTTCAAGACAAAAGGTGTGGGACAGAAAGTGATGGCGGCAGCGGTCAATGCGCCGGTATCCGTGATGGAAACAGCAGGAGAAGGCGGTGCCTGGGGAATCGCTCTTCTGGCTGCTTACCGTAAAAATAAAACAGAAGGCGAGAGCCTTGCTTCTTATCTGGAAGAACAGGTATTTGCAAAAGAAGAAAGTGTACAGATTGCACCGGATCCGAAAGATGTGGAAGGATTTGAAGCTTTTATGAACAGATATAAAGAGGGACTGGAGATTGAGCGTGCAGCAGTAGTACATCTGCACTAGGCAGGAGGAAACTATGTTAGAAGAATTAAAAAAAGCGGTATATGAAGCCAATATGCTGCTTCCAAAATACAATCTGGTAACATTTACCTGGGGAAATGTCAGCCAGATTGACCGGGAAACCGGATATTTTGCCATCAAACCCAGTGGTGTTGACTATGACAAACTGACACCGGATGATATGGTGATCATGGATCTCGAGGGAAATAAGATTGAGGGAAGATACAATCCATCCTCTGATACACCTACTCATCTGGAATTGTACCGTGCATTTCCAAAGATCGGCGGTGTGGTACATACGCACTCTCCATGGGCAACCAGCTGGGCGCAGGCAGGAAGAGGAATCCCATGTTACGGAACCACCCATGCAGATTACATGTACGGAGAAATCCCGTGCGTGCGCTGCCTGACAAAAGAAGAGATCAATACGGCGTATGAGAAAAATACAGGACTTCTGATCGTAGATTACTTCAAAGATAAAGATTATGAAGCAGTACCTGCAGTTCTGTGCAAAAATCACGGACCATTCACCTGGGGAAAAGACGGACACGAAGCGGTTCATAATGCGGTCGTACTCGAAGAAGTTGCAAAGATGGCGGCACGCTGTGAGATGATCAATCCGCAGGTGAAACCGGCACCGCAGGAATTGCAGGATAAACATTATTACCGGAAACACGGAGCAAATGCATATTACGGACAGAAATGAAAAAGAAAACGGCAGGCATCGACAGTAATTGACAAAAAATAATGCAAATGGTATCATTTACGCTGGTACATCGAAAACGATGTACCAGTAATAAGTAAACCAATAAAAAGGAGGCTGTCGGGCGTGTCAGCAGACGATAAAGAGCAGGAAGAGGCAACGCGGGAAAAAAAGCCGAAAATGTCCAAAAAGAAGAAAGGTGCGATTGTTGCCGGGATTTTTCTGGTGCTGATTGTGATCATTGCCGGAGTTGTATATTATATGGGACATCGATATTATACAAAAACCAACTATATGACGGATGATGAAGTTCAGGCATTGATTGAAAAACAGAAAGAAGAGCAACAGGAGAAAGAAACAGAGGAAGAAACGACGGTAGAGGAAGAAGTGGATCCGGAATTGCTGGAGGCACAGCAGAACATGGCACAATATGCATCTGCGGAGCCAATCACTACGGATGGAAATGTATACAATATTATGCTGGTTGGTCTGGATACGACAGATAAAGGCTGGATTGGGAACTCAGACTCTATGATTCTGATCTCTGTTAACTATCGTCTGGAACAGATTTCCATGATTTCCCTGATGCGTGATACCCATGTAATGATTCCGGGAATCGGATACCGTAAGTTGAATGCCACGTATCCCAATGGTGGAGGACCATTGCTTGTCAAGACCGTAGAAGAGAATTACAAGATTGATGTAGACCGATATGTTACGGTGGATTTTGGTTCGATGATCGATATTATCGATGAAATCGGTACCATCGAAATTACTTTTACCCCAAAAGAAGCAGAAAATGCAAACAAAAGTATCAAACAGCAGTGCAGGATACTGGGATTAAAATCTAAAAAATATCTGATTCCGGGTGAGGGAACCTATGAATGTAATGGTATGCAGGCGGTGGCTTATGCACGTATCCGAAAAGTAGGTAATTCCGATTATCAGCGCACAGAACGTCAGAGAGAGGTACTGTTAAAACTCCTTGATAAAGTAAAGACTATGAGCTTTGAAGATCTGGATCGTCTGGCAACCCGTCTGCTTCCGTTACTGACACATAATGTACCGGAAAGTGAATTCTGGGGTTTACTGGCAAAAGCGCCGACATTGATGAAGTATAAAATTATTTCCGATCGCATTCCTTATGATGGTATGTATCATGGCTACAACGGGGATCTCGTTCCGGACTGGGAGCCTACCGTACGAAAATTGAAAGAGACGATTTATGGTGCGGATGTACTGGATGAGGAAGGAAATGTGGTGACACCGACGCAGGAGACAGAAACAGCGGATACCACAACCGGAAGTGAAACAGATACACAGAATACAGAAGCAACAGGCGATTCCGGTCAGATTACCATGGAAGCAGAAATCGGAACGGGAGATTCGTCCGCACAGATTATCCGTGGAAATGATGCAGATGGGCAGGTAGAGGAAAGCCTGCAGAATAACAGTGGGAAAAAAGCTGCTGTGATAGCGGATAATACAGGTACCGCGGAGAGTACAGGCGGAACGATGAATGAAAAAAAACTGAAGAACCCGTATACTGATCCGGTCTTTGTCCTGCGGGTTCCACAGGCACCGGAGGAAGAGGATAGCAAACTGGTCGACGGTGATTATCAATGGCAGAAACCTAAAGTGAGCAAGGGAATCCAATAATAAAAAGAGCAGAAAATTTTATGGAGCACATAAAGTTTTCTGCTCTTTTTGTGGGAAATGAGTTAAAATCCGTGGGTGCATAAGATCCTGGCTGCTGCGACAACAGCAAAATCCGGTGTGGTATGTTTTGTCTGGTTTGTAGTTGAAAATCAGACAACAATCTGTCATACTAAGGGAAGTGAAGAAATGTATTTCTGAAATATCAGATACCGAATTTTCAGGGATACAGGAAAGAAGGGCTAATAATGAAGGTATTTGCACATCGAGGATTCAGCGGAAAATATCCGGAAAATACTATGCTGGCATTTAAAAAAGCGGAAGAAGTTGGCTGTTATGGCATCGAGTTGGATGTACAGCTGACGAAAGACGATGAGATCGTGATCATGCATGATGAGACCATTGACCGAACGACCAGTGGAACAGGAAATATTCGTGATTATACGTATCAGGAATTGTGTCTTGTTGACTGCTACGGAAAGTTTGAAGGAAAATATGACTTTCAGCGGATTCCAACGCTGCGGGAGTATCTGACCTGGGTAAAGGATACGGGACTGGTTACCAATATTGAACTGAAAAACAGTGTGTATTACTACGAACACCTGGAAGAAAAAGTAATCGATATGGTGCGGGAATTCCAGATGGAAGACCGCGTGATTTTTTCTTCCTTTAATCTGGTATCCATCAACAAATGCAAGAAAATGCTGCCGGAAGTTCCAATGGGATATCTGATGGAAGCACGGATGGATAATATGGGATTTTTCACAGAAGAAAATGGTGTGGAATATTATCATCCGGATAAGAACTTTCTGACAGAAGAGATGGTGCGGGATTGTCATGCGCATGGGATTGGTGTCAATGTGTGGACTGTCAACAAAAAAGAACTCATGGAACAGTTAAACAACTGGAACGTCGATGGTATTTTCACAAATTTCCCGGATCGGGCCAAAGAACTGGGACTTGAAAAATAAAAAATCGTAACTGTCCGTATCTTTCGCAACGGCTGTTGAATAGTTAAAAAAACTAATGTCCTGTTCTGAAAAAAGCATAAAAGTTTCATATTTTTTTAAGAATTCAATTATTGCGGTGAAAAGCATTTGTCTGTATAATAGTCATAACTGATACTCTCTACAGAAAATAGCAAAACGGACATAAAAAAAGCAGAGTAATAAAAGAAAAATCAGATAATATGAAAAATAAACAACGTAATTATCAAAAAGTCTGACAGTTACGAATAAAAGGACAGGAGGAAAGAATATGGCGGGATTTAAATTAAAAGTAACACCGGAGATGGAAAGCTTAACACAGGTATGTGTGGAAAACAGTAAGATGGATCCGTCTCTGTATGGAAAATACGATGTAAAACGTGGGCTGCGTGATGTCAACGGAAAAGGTGTGCTGGCAGGTCTGACACAGATTTCGTCCATTTATTCCACAGATGTGGTGGATGGGAAAACAGTTCCCTGTGAAGGAAGATTATACTATCGCGGGTATGATATCCATGAACTGACGCAGGGATTTTTAAGAGAACAGCGTTTTGGATTTGAAGAAGTTACTTATCTGCTGTTATTCGGAAAGCTGCCCAACGAAAAAGAACTGGCAGACTTTAAGGTCCTGCTGGCGGGCCAGCGATCTCTGCCTAAGAACTTTGTCCGCGATGTTATCATGAAAGCACCGACCAAGGATATGATGAATACGTTATCCAGAAGTGTGCTGACGTTATATGCCTATGATCATAATGCGGATGATACTTCTCTGCCGAATGTCCTACGTCAGTGTCTGAATCTTATCAGTGTTTTTCCGATGCTGTCGGTCTACAGTTATCAGGCATACAATCATTATATCAAAGGAAAAAGTCTGTATATCCATAATCCGGATCCGAAACTTTCTGTTGCAGAAAATATTTTGCTGATGCTTCGTCCGGATATGCAGTATACGCAGTTAGAGGCAACGATTCTGGATCTTGCACTGGTGCTGCATATGGAACATGGTGGTGGTAATAACTCAACATTTACCACTCACGTTGTGACTTCTTCAGGAACAGACACGTATTCGGCAGTAGCAGCCGCCCTGGGTTCCCTGAAAGGACCGAAGCACGGTGGTGCCAATATCAAAGTAGTCCAGATGTTCAAAGACATGAAAAAACAGGTGAAAGACTGGACGGATGAGGAAGAAGTAGGAGCTTACCTTCGCGCGCTGCTTCATAAAGAAGCTTTTGATAAAGCAGGTCTTATTTACGGTATTGGCCACGCGATTTATTCTGTTTCCGACCCAAGAGCTAAGGTGTTTAAGGGATTTGTTAAAAGCCTTTCTGAGGAAAAGGGACTCGATAAGGAATATGCGCTATACAGTTTAGTAGAGGAATTAGCGCCCGAGGTTATCGCAAAAGAGCGTAAAATGTATAAGGGCGTTAGCGCGAATGTCGATTTTTACAGTGGCTTTGTTTATGATATGTTAGGACTTCCTCACGAATTATTTACACCAATCTTTGCAATTGCGCGTATTGCGGGTTGGAGCGCTCACCGTATTGAGGAGCTTATTAATGCAGGCAAAATCATCCGTCCTGCTTATATGAGCGTTCAACCGCATAGAGAATATATTAAGATGGGTGACAGATGAATATTTTAAACGAACCAATGTATAACGAGCTTGACGAGCTAATTTCAAAGTATATAGACGGCGAGGCAGAAATGGATGATATATTTGATTTTTGCTTTTCGTTAGAGCCAACGGCAGAAAATAAAAAAATGCTTACAGACTGTATTATTTGCTATGATATTGATGTGCTTTACGAGGCATTGTTTAATATTTTCGGTGATATGCTTACAGAGGACGAAAGAATAAAATATAAAACAAGATTCAAAAGCATTTTCGACCAAGCTCTTTATTCGGATGAAGAATAGAAATAAAAAGAAAAACTGACATCACTTTCGGTGTGGTGTCAGTTTTGTTTTTATTGTAGAAACAGGACATTTGTGGACGGATACGGTGCGCTCGTCATTTTGTCGAAGGCTCCGAGCCTTTACGACAAAATCTCCGTGCTCCCGACTACACAGTCCTGAAACACTGTCGCGTGTTTCAGGCTGCTTCGACGAACCGTATGATTCTCCTGTACAGCCCCGCCCACCCAAACAAAAAACCGACCTTATAGGTCGGTTTTTGTTTGGCTGTTTCGAAC
>ERZ825896.1568-NODE-1568-length-24914-cov-4.508830_pt1 | contig 24914 bp, 25 predicted proteins | sample MGYA00519858_ERZ825896 | MGnify/ENA primary metagenome ERZ825896 (study PRJEB31778, sample SAMEA3449214) | human gut metagenome | biome: human gut; feature: human-associated habitat; material: faeces | place: United Kingdom | collected 2010/2012 ...
TCAAATGGCATAAGCGCTCAATCTGAACGGTGCCGTTCTCATATTGCTAAATGGCAAAGCCAGGGCAACGCAATGACAAATCAGCGGCCAGAATCCGCAGCGACTCAGGCAAATCCGTCGTTTCTGTCTTGCTCATGATTTACCTCATAGGCAAACATCGCGCGCAGGATGGCGTGCGCCACATGATCATCACTCGTATCACCGGCAAGATAGGCATAGAGATGCTGGATGGCATGGTTTACATGTTCCTCAGCAGAAATCTTCTTGTAATTGCGTTCCAGCTATGTTTCGCCGTATTTCTCCGCACCGTATTTCGCAACCTCTGCCGTGGCGAAAATGGCATATGGTGGAAGAAAGTGGAATGCATACGGTGTGGCGGATTGCTTGCCGCCGCGCTCATTGGTTTCCATCGGTACATCAGGCTGAACGCCAACAATTAGAGGCACAGACGTTTCATCCTTTCTTAATCAATTGTTTTCAACAGGGCAATTAATTCTTTTGATCCAGAAATGCACTTCTTATAGAAGCATCAATTCTGCTCTTCTCCCTCCTTCTCCTTTATCACTTGCGCAATGCCGCGCAGTATATAGACCGCGCACGGAAGCGCGATGCCGTTTCCGTACAGCTTGTATTCGGCGGAATCGGTGTGCAGACGGTTGTACCAGCGCACCAGCTGTTCGCGTTTGGAAAAAGGCTTGTAGCGCGTGCCGTTGATGGCGGCATGCGTTTCACGTACTTTTTCCCAGAATACGGCTTCTTCGTCGGTCATGTCTTCCTTGTGGACGGGGATCGCCCAGCAGTCGGGCAGCCCCTGAAGCCTGGCGCATTCGGTCGTGGACAGGCGGCGCACGATGTACTTGCGTCCCGCCTTGCGTTCTGCAACAAACTCTCGTTCCTTGCCATTGCGCGCTCCGGCGCCCTTGTAGTAGGAAGCGTCCAGCGTCCCGGCTTTGTCGCCGCCGTAGGTAATGATGTTGGTATAGTCGGTGACACGGTTTTCATGATCGCCGGTGACATTGGCGCAGACCTGTCCGGTACCATTTCCGCGTGCATCGGTACAGATCAGCTTATCAGCGCCGACGTACTGGCTGCTGGGGCCGCGCCAGTCTGCCGCGCACAGCGCGCCTACGATATCTTGATAGCAGACGGCATGGCGATCAATGGTATTGAGCGTATAGGACACATTTGCTTTCCAGCCGCAGCCGTTACAGCCCGCCGTATCGGCACGATCAATCCCGTTGCCCTGCAGGGCGTATGCCAGATAAGACTGCTGCTTCATCCCGGCATTGGCGGCAAGCGCGCCGGAACACTCGCCCAGATCACGTACTTCATCTCGTTGATTCTGTGCAAAGCAAACCAGGTGGCCGGGACGCGACGGTCGGTTTTCTCCTTCAGCGCGTAGACACCCGAAACCCGGCATCCAGTAGCCCTGACCGCTCTCATTGCAGACACAGTGAGAACTTAGCTATTTAGCACTTCCAGCAGCGCTTCCTTCTATATAGGCGGCAGTTCCTTGCCCCGGCGTTCCGCACGCCGGAGAATCCCTTCGCAGGCCCGTTTGCTCAAAAAGCACTTTGCCGGCGCGTCGGGCTGTAAAATCGACGACAAGGTAGATGCGATTTCTTCTCTGGGGCACGCCCCAGTATTCCGCTCCCTAAACGCGCCATGCGAGGGAGTAATGATCTCCCACGATCTCGCCGGCGTGAAACCATTTTCCCTTCGGAGGTTCAGGAACTAAAACGGAATCCTCGCAGAGACTGACGAACGCTTGCTAGACGGCTCGGAAGTCTGCGCCTCTGACGCTTGAGAACAAGCCGGGGACGTTTTCGAATACGGCGAACTTTGGGTATTTTCCATGGGTGGCACACCTCATCTCTTGAATTATGCGAATGGCTTCAAAGAACAGACTGCTTCGTTTGCCCTTGTGAAGCCCCGCCTGCTTGCCGGCGACACTGACATCCTGGCAAGGACTTCCGAAGGTCAGCACATCCACCGGCGGGATCTGATCGCCGTGAATCTCCGTGACATTCCCCAGATGCTGCATCTTCGGAAAGCGGCTGGTGGTCACGGCGATGGCGTAGGGTTCCACCTCGCTGGCGAACACGGGCACGATGCCGTTCTACGCTCCAGCCAGTTCAAAGGAACCGCTGCCGGAGAACAATGAACCCAGCGTCATCATGCGGATACCTCCAGATCATCGAACACCACGGGGATTTTTGCCTTGGCTTCCTTCTACAGAAGCTCCATCAGTTCGCGCATTTCCGGGTACACGCCTTTGCCCAGACGCAGGGAGAAGATGTGCCGCCACTCGCGGATATTTGCCTTCATGACGATGTGCGTCGCCGTGGAGTTGGGCAGGATCTTCCGCGCGTCCTCTGGCTTCAGCCCCTTTTCCAGCAGGAAGTGATAGGACTGCTCTGCATCGGTCATACAGAATTTCCAAAATTCGGAGGCCTCGTCACTTTCGCGATAGAAGCGCGGCAGAATGAAGGCAATCTCGCCGTTCATGCAGACATAGCGCTGCGACTCGATGCAGAAGCTCGCCAGCCTGTGGCGGGTAAGCTCCGCCATGACGTCACGGGAAGTAACCAGTTCCACGCTCATATCGGAAAATTCCAGTGGTACGAGATGTCCGCGCCGAATCAGCGAGCGCACAAACGTTAGCGCACTGTCATCGGTGATCTTGTCATGGGAGCGATAGCAGTTGCGCCCGGCGTACTCGATTTGCCGGAGCGCATTCATACCGTTTTCAGGAGTCTACAGTTTCGCGGATTGCCGGATGATCTTCATTTTCTTCCTCTCCTTCGGGAATGTCGTTGGTTCTCGTCTGAATGCGTTCAGCAATGGTACGGGGCGTCAGCGCACAGCCGATGACTTTTCCATCGTCCATCATGATCAGCGCCTTGGTGGTACGGCCAGAGGTCAGATCGAAGTATACCTTCTTTTCCTTCGCCGCTTTGGTAAGCCGCCGCGCATTGGCAGAGGTGGGTACCAGGATGGCTTCGATCCGATTGGCTGTGATTACGTTGCCGAATCCGACGTGAACGAATCGCTAAGGGGTAAATGTCATATAGGTTTGTCTCCTTTTCGTTTTTTCGAGGGGAGCCCTCTGCTATAATGAGTCCCGAATTTGGGGAAAACTTGCGAAAGAGCAGAAAAAGTTAACAGCAGCATAGCTAATCATTATAAGAAAGGTCAGATCACGATGCTACGCAAAAGATTCGCATTAGAAAAGACGCGAGTATCGTTCGCGTCTTTTCTAAACCAGCGTTTTTTGCTCATCATAATTTACAACAAAGAGATTTTATAGGCGGAGCATTTCGTCTACAAGTTCAACGGTAAGGACTGCTTTAGAAGGCTGGAACTTTTCTTTCCACTCGCATTCTTTTACGAAAAGTTCCTGACACATCGCTGGAAGACTACATCCTTTTGACATCATATTAATTACATAATCAAGAAAATCGTCGACATATGAGTGGAGATTTTCAACCAAAAGTTTCAAGTACGGAGAAGTTTCGCCGTTATGGATAATAAGATTTCTATTCCTATATATACGCATAACCTGCCATTTGACTCGTTCAGAATGTTTTTCGACGAAATTATATATTTTATTTGGTGTCGCAAGTTGCGTATGATAATACTCAATTCTTTCTTTTAAAAGTGGAAAATCCATACACCCCTCCAAGAAAAGAGTTCTTTCGTTTTCTTTACTATCAAGCAAAACAAATTCACACAGTCTTTTGACTGTATCAAATTCATTTTTTGAGTCTTTAGCCATTGACATATACACCTCTTCGGAATAATTCCGAAGATCATTTGCGAGTTGGTGAAATAATGAAAAAATATATTTGTGCTTTAAAACCGGAAGCACATAGACACAAACTTGCTGTATTCGGTCACTGATATGCTTGTTGCTTATATCCAATACGGTTTCAAAAATTGACCATAAATCCAGCAATTGGTTCTGCTCACTATTGCTATCCAAAGAAAGAGAATGTGCATTAATTGCATTCATGAGTGTAGCAAACCCAGAAATATTACGCTGCTTGATTGATGTATACAACGCACGTGTAACAGCTGCAGTTTTCTCTTCAATATTCTTTTTTGCGGGAGTTTTAGCACGCTGCACCGCACTGACGTCTTCATTCACGCGATAAAATGCTCCCAAATCGTCATAGACGCCACATTTCAAACTACTCAAGTCGAAATTGTAGTTATGATCATACATTCTATAGATCGACACATTGTCAGAAAGAATTCTTTTTGCATGTTCAACTGCAGAAAAAGGATCATATTCTTCAATTTCAAGCAGAACAAATTTCTCATGCGACCGCTTATTTAAAAAATTGGATTCAGAACACGTTTTCCCGCTCGGCTTCAAACTATCCAGCAGTTCCATTTTATCTACAGTTCTAAGAAACCGCTGCTGCTCCTTGCTTGCAATAAGCACAATTTTATATTTTGACTTCTTGTAGTCAAATTGCTTCAAAAACTCATCAATATGATTTGGATTATCAATCTTATCTTTGTGTGGATAGAAATAACGAATCGCAGTGCTGTATATATATTTTGCACTGTATCCGCCGTTTATCAGTTCAGTTAGCCATGCCTTTGTTTGACGAAATAATGCTAGTTGGTCTTCCACTTTATTGTTAATAACAAACTCTCTAATATCATCAACAAGAGATTCGGAGTACCATTTGTTTTTAAAGTATTTTTGATATAATGCAAGTACAATTCTATGTGAGTCTTCAAATGATAGATCATCAGTTCTCTGAATTATGCAGTATGTTCCGTTGGTCTGGAGCTTTACAAAATACTTCAATGGATTAATTCCACGGGATTTAAAGGTTATATCTGCGGAAAGCGAGCGATGTAGTTCCGCCATAATCGGCTTTAACGTCCCTTCAGGGACGCCATTTTCATCGATTGATTTAATGGTAGACATCGCATCGCGACACAGATAATGACTGTTAAGTGTAGAAATTCGATTAGAAGGAATTGAATAGTCAAACAGCAACTCGACAACTAATTGCGCAAAAAAAAGCAAATTCTGACATTCGGAAATGTTAGACCAGTTACTAATATCTCCTCGCTTCATTTGTCAACGCTACCTTCCATTTTTTAGTGCATGAAAAAATTTATACACCACCAGCGGTGGTCAGTTTCTTAATATTATACAGCATATATTGTGGAGCGTCAACACAATAAAATACCCGAGTGCACAAATAAAATATCCCGAGTGCACAAATACTCGGGTATCATATGGTGGGAGCAGCGGGGATCGAACCCGCACGTCTTTGGGACAAAAGTTTTAGAGACTTCCGCGTATGCCAGTTCCGCCATGCTCCCTAAGCGGTTGATTGTCGGGAAGCACGGGCGGCGGGCGCGGATTATGTGAGCTACTCATAGCGCGTAATCCACAGCTCCATGTGCTCACGGCCAGGCTTGGCCTTTCCGTCCACGTAACGATAAGACGGCTTGCGCTCCCATGCAAGTAATCTCAGAATAGAACCGGGCTCCAGAGGCTGCGCGTTGAACGCCGCCTTTTTGAGCTTCATAACGCCGGTTCGACCGGTGGCGATGCTGTACAGCCGAATCTTCGGGCTGTAGCGGTCATCCACTTCCAGTACGGCGTACTCGCTGCGCAGATTGGGCACTGTAGTAAACGGCGCGCCGCACATGGCGATCTCGAAGCGAATCTGCTCATGGATCGGCAGTTCCGATTCCGGCATTTCGGATTCCAGTTTTCGCAGGATGCTCAGCCGCTTTTGCTGCGTCGCGGGAATGTGCGCCTTGGAGAATTTGAATTCGCCCTCGCGGAACTCGTGGAACAGTTTCATAAGCTTGCCGCTGGAGCCGAACTCCTGAAAGTACCCGAGGCGGATCAGAATCTCAACAACCTGCGAATCGAACGCCGGATGCATCTCCATATCGTACAGCAGGTCGGTAAAACACGGATAGAAACGGTCGCGCCAGCTATACAGCGTATCTGCGACGCGGCGGCTGATGTGCTTAACCGAGGTCAGCGCATCCGAGATTGCTCTGCCGGCATGGTCGATGTAATAATCGCGATTATCTTGCCGGAAGCGGCACGGGGCGATGCGGATGCCGAACCCGCGCTGCATTTCCTCCTTCGCCTATGAGATGCGATCCTTGTCGCCCTTCTGAGCATAGTTGGACAGCAGCGCCGTGTAGAATTCCAGCGGATAATGGGCTTTCAGATACGCGCCGTACAGTGAGCCAGCGCGACGCATACCGCATGGGAAGCATTGAAAAGATAGCTGGTAGCGTCATTGATGATCGTCCAGACCTTTTCTGTCGCAGCGGGATCGCCGGTCAGTCGAGTAAAGCCCTCCGTGAACTGCTCTTTCAGCTTCAGCACCTTCTCGGCTTTCTTTTTGGAGATTGCTTTGATCGCCGCGTAGGAATCCGGCGCAGTGAAGCCTGCGCGCTGGAGGATCTTCATGATCTGCTTCTGAAAGATGATGAAGCTGGAGGTCATCTCGCGAGTTTGCACCAGTCTGTCCAGCGCAGGAATGCCGTAGTCGAAGTGCCGCCGTTCCAGGAAGATGGGCAGCATGGATTTGAAAGCCGGTCGTACTGCCGCCACGAAGGAAGAAAGCTCCGTGATGTTTCTCGGCTTGTACTGCATGACCTTTTCGCGGGTCTTGGTCTGTTCCACCTGATTGATTCCCAGCGTCAGGCCATCCGCATCACCAGCGTCAGCGACGGCGCCATCTTGAAGTTATACAGGTCGCCGATGCCGCCAAAGCTGCTCGGCGTGTTGATGACGATGCGGCAGGCTTCCATGCGCTCGGCGTGCTTCATGATCTTTTCCTTCTGCGCCGGATGGATGTACAGGGACGCGGTATGGCCGTGGCCGCCGTCGCAGACGAGCTTTTCGGCCTTGTCGAGCGCCTCGTCAAAGTCCTTCGCGTGGTACATCGCCAGCACCGGGGAGAGCTTCTCATGCGCGAACTCCTCGGAAAGCTCGACGCTCTCGACCTCGCCGATGAGGATTTTCGTCTCCTCCGGCACATCCACGCCTGCCAGCGAAGCGATGGTGTGCGCGCTCTGGCCGACGATCTTCGCGTTCAGCGCGCCGTTGATCAAAATTGTGTGGCGCACCTGATCCAGCTCGTCCCCCTTGAGGAAGTAGCAGCCGCGGCGCGCAAACTCCGCGCGCACCTCGTCGTAAATGCTGTCCAGCACCGTCACGCTCTGCTCGGAGGCGCAGATCATGCCGTTGTCAAACGTCTTGGAATGGATGATCGAGCTGACGGCCAGCTTGATATCCGCCGTCTCGTCGATGATGACCGGGGTGTTGCCCGCGCCGACGCCCAGCGCCGGTTTGCCGGAGGAATACGCTGCGTGCACCATGCCGGGACCGCCGGTGGCGAGGATGATATCCGCCTCGTGCATCAGTTCGCCCGTCAGCTCCAGACTCGGGAATTCGATGCAGCCGATGATGCCCTCCGGCGCGCCCGCCTTGACCGCCGCCTCGTAGACGATGCGCGCGGCCTCCGCCGTGCACTTCTTGGCGCGTGGGTGCGGGCTGATGAGGATGGCGTTGCGCGTCTTGAGGCACAGCAGCGCCTTGAAAATCGCCGTGGAGGTCGGGTTCGTGGTCGGAATGACCGCCGCGACAAGGCCGATCGGCTCCGCAATCTTCTTGATGCCGAATGCCGGGTCTTCCTCCAGCACGCCGACCGTCTTGGTGCTGCGGTAGGCATGATAGATATACTCGCTGGCGTAGTGGTTCTTAATCACCTTGTCTTCCATCACGCCCATGCCGGTCTCCTCGACCGCCATTTTGGCCAGTGGAATACGCGCCTTGTTGGCCGCCATCGCCGCCTCGAAGAAGATGTGATCCACCTGTTCCTGCGTGAATTTCGAAAATTCCCGCTGTGCCTTGCGCATGAGGGTCATGCGCTCCTGAAGCGCTTCCACGGAATCAATCGGTCTGAATGTCTGCATATCGTTCATCCTCCTGACGGGTTGGGTTGATTGGCCTGTCCTTGTTATTTCCTTAACGATATGCATTATACGCGCTTCATGTGCATTTGTCAAACTTTAGACAATTTCCATTTCAACAAGGTTCTTGCATCCGTTTTGTGAATCCTGTCCGATTCCCGCTTTTCCCGCGCGCCGACCGGCCGTTTCCCCAGTCATACATAGGAAAGCGTGTGCCGCGTTTTGTGCTGTTTTTCACAAATCTTTCGCATAAAAAAACAAATTGAGACCGTTTTCCCCTCCGACAAATTCCTCAATTCGTCAATTTCCTGCTTACCGAGTCGAATTCGCGCCATTTTCCATCCGTTGAAAAAAGAGAGCCTGCTTTCGTTTTCAGGCTCTCTTTGTGATTTTTTTATTTTCTGTACTTCTTTACAACGTCCAGCACCGCGTCCGCGACGTATTCCGCGTTCTTCACGCCCAGCGTCGAATACAGCGGCAGACTGATCTCGCTCTCCGAGAACGCATATGCCTTCGGGAAATCCTCCGGCTTGTAGCCAAAGCGCTTTGCGTAGGCGCTCATCGTGTGCAGCGCGATGAAATGCACGCTCACGCCGACGTTGCGCGCCTTCAGCTCCTCGATGAACTGATCGCGGGAGATCGTCAGGCGCTCCGGCACGATGCGCAGCACATACAGATGGCGGCTGTGGTGGCAGTAATCCGGCGTCTTTTGCAGGCGCAGCTCCGGCACATCCGCAAACGCCCGCTCGTAAACGTCCACCGCCTCGAAGCGGCGGCGCTGCATATCCGACATGCGGCCAAGCTGGGTCAGCGCCAGCGCAGCCTGAATGTCGAACATATTGTATTTGTAGCCCGGCTCCTCGATGTCGTAGCGCCAGGAGCCTTCCTTGCCGTAACGGTTCCACGCGCCCGCGCTCATGCCGTGGCAGGAGAGCACCTGCGCCTTGGCGGCGATTTCGTCGTCGTCCGTCACCAGCGCGCCGCCCTCGCCGCAGGCCAGATTTTTGGTCGCGTAGAAGGAATAGCTCACCGTGCCGCGCGGATGATGGCCGATCAATTCGCCGTTGTAGCGGGTTTCAACCGCGTGCGCCGCATCCTCGCTGAGGAACAGGTTGTGCGCGTCGCAGATTTGGCCGATTGCGCCCAGATCCGCCGCGAGGCCGGAATAATGCACCGGCACCACCGCGCGCGTCCGGTTCGTGACCTTCTTTTCGATTTCGGCGGGGTCGATGAGCCCCGTATCCGGGTCGATATCCGCAAACACCGGCGTCGCGCCGACGTGCAGAATCGTGTTCGCCGTGGAGGCAAACGTCAGCGGCGTGGTAATCACCTCGTCGCCGGGGCCGATCCCCTGCGTCAGCAGCGCCAGATGCAGCGCCGCCGTGCAGGAATTGACCGCGATACAGTGCTTCGCGCCGACATATTCCGCAAACTTCTTCTGAAACTCCATCGTACGCGGGCCCTTCGCCCACCAGCCGGAACGGATTACATCCGCATCCGCCTGCACCTCGGCCTCGGAAATATCCGGCAGACAAAAGGCCATCCAGTCCGGCCTCACGCTAAATTCGCTCATGCTGTTCCTCCTGCTCCCATTCGGGCTTCGTTTATGCTAAAGGATTGTTTTTTATAGGGCACGCCGTTCTTCCCTGAAATTATAGCACAGTCGCCCTCATTCATCAAGGGACGGTTGCGCGCAGGCGCACGCGATGCTATAATCATGGAAGGAAATACGCACATTCATTGACGCAGAGGGGAGCGTACCGCCATGAGCATGAAACATTATCTTGCCGCCCGAAAAGAGGGGCTCAAGCAGCAGCACGCCGCACAGGCGCGCGGGCAGGACCCGTATCTGCCGGTGCTGTCCGAGCTTGTGCCCACCCTCAATAAGCTGACGCAGGTGCCGCTCGGGCTGGTGCAGATCGCGCTGGATCAAATCGAGGGCACGGCGACGAAGGGACGCACGACGGCGTTTTCGCGCGGCTTCATGCCGCTGCTCGAGCCGGATTCCGAGTTCGCCTCCAAGTGGAGCGTGCTCTACGACGGCATTGTGGAGGACGGCTTGCGCCAGCCCATCGTCGCGCTGGAATACTATAACCGCTTTTACATCGTGGAGGGCAACAAGCGCGTGAGCGTCATGCGTCGGCTCGATGCGGTGAGCATCGAGGCGGACGTCACCCGCGTCCTGCCGGAGCCGGAGGACAGCGAGCGCTACCGCGTCTATCAGGAATTTTTGAGCTTCTACGCCGATACGAAGATCAATTTCATCACCTTCACCCGCGAGGGCAGCTATGAAAAGCTCTATAAACTGATGGGCAAAACGCCGGGCAAGAAGTGGTCGCCGGAGGATCTGTTTGATTTTCAGTCCTGCTTCTACCGCTTCCAGCAGGCATACAGCGCCAAGGCCGAGGGCAGCGCGCCGATGCCCGCCTGCGACGCGCTGCTGATCTATCTGGAGGTTTTCGGCTACGAGGACAGCGTGGAGAAAACGCCCGCCGAGTTCGGGCAGGAGATCGAGCGGATCTGGTCTGAATTTGTCGTCGCCGCGGCCAACAAGCCCGCCGCGCTGCTCTCCCAGCCGACGGAGGCCAAGCCGGGCTTTCTGCAATCCGTCTGGCACAAGCCGCCGCAGACGGTGCGCTGCGCGTTCCTCTACAACCGCTCGCCGCAAGATTCCGGCTGGTCGTATTGGCACGAGCTGGGGCGCAAGGCGCTTGAGGATACCTTCGGTTCCCGCGTGGAAACCGTCTGCTGCGAATGCGTCGCGCAGGAGGACGCGCAGGAGGTCATCGAACGCTTCATCGAGGACGGCTACGACGTGATTTTCGCCGCCTCCCCCGTCTTTTTGGACGCCTGCATCCGTCAGTGTGCCATCCACCCGAACGCCAAAATCCTCAACTGCTCGCTGCTGGCCAGCTACCACAATGTACGCAGCTACTACCTGCGCGTGTACGAGGCCAAATTTGTCTTGGGCGCGATTGCCGCCGCCCTGTCGGAAAGCGACGAAATCGGCTACATCGCGGATTACCCCATCTACGGCACGCCCACGTCGATCAATGCCTTCGCCCTCGGCGCGCAGATGGTCAACCCGCGCGCCCAAATCGTGCTGGAATGGTCCACCCTGCCCGGCCACAGTCCGGAGGCGGCGCTGGCCGCGCGCGGCGTACACATCATCTCCAGCCGCGACATCAGCGCGCCGCATCTGGAATCGCGCGCGTTCGGCCTGTATCACGAGCAGGACGGCGTGATCGCCAACCTCGCCATGCCGATTTGGAACTGGGGCAAGCTGTACGAGGGCATCGTCCGCAGCATCCTGACCGGCGCGTGGAGCGACGAGGGCGAGCACAACGCCGACCGCGCCATGAATTACTACATGGGCATGTCCACCGACGCGATTGACATCATCTGCTCCCAACGCCTGCCCGCGCGCACGCGGCGGCTGGTCGATCTGCTGCACGAGCGCATCCGCGCCGGCGCGTTCCTGCCGTTCGTCGGGCCGATTGTCGATCAGGCCGGTCAGGTTCACGTCGCGGCCGACGTGGCGCTGACCCCGCAGGAGATCATCCTGATGGATTACCTCGCCGGAAATGTCATCGGCCGGATTCCCTCGGTGGACGAGCTGAACGACGTCGCCAAGGGGCTGGTTTCGCTGCAAGGCATCCGTGCCGCCACAAAGGAGTGAGCCGATGAAGATTCTTCTGCTCGCCGATCAGGCGGAACCGACGCTCTGGGAGCATCTGGACAGGCGCAAGCTCGAAGGCGTGGAGCTGGTGCTGGCCTGCGGCGATCTGCCCGCCAGCTATCTCTCCTTCCTCACCTGCTTCACCGCCGCGCCCATCCTCTATATCCGCGGCAACCACGACGACCAATACGCCCAAAACCCGCCGGAAGGGTGCCTGTGCATCGAGGATCAGGTCGTGACCGTCTGCGGCCTGCGCATCCTCGGCCTCGGCGGCTCGATGCGCTATAACTGCGGCGTGAACCAGTATACCGAAAAGCAGATGCGCCAGCGCGTTCAAAAGCTCCGCTTCAAAATCTGGCGTAGCGGCGGCATTGATATCCTGATGACCCATTCCCCCGCGCGCAGCCTCGGCGACGACACCGATCTGGCGCACACCGGGTTCAAAACCTTTCTGGATGTGATGGAAAAGTACCGCCCGTGCTACATGGTGCACGGCCATGTCCACCAAAACTATCAATACAATTTCAAGCGCGTCCGCCATCACGGCGACACCACCGTCATCAATGCGTTCGGCTACTATCTGCTGGATGTGCCCGTAACCGAACATTCGTGAATTGACCCGTTTGAATTTTCGTTTTCTTCTTGCTTTTTGGCGCCATCGCTTCTATAATATGGAGGATATGCGCGGCGGTCTGTCGCGCGTAAACTTCATATTTACAAAGGAGATATCGCCATGCAGAACCAAGGTATCCGCGATGCCCGCTCGCTGGGCACCCCGAAGTTGCTCGTTCTGGGCCTCCAGCACATGTTCGCCATGTTCGGCGCGACGGTGCTCGTGCCCGCGCTGACTGGCCTTTCCGTTTCCGCGACGCTGCTGTTCGCAGGTTTGGGCACGCTGTTCTTCCATTTCGTCACGAAGGGCAAGGTTCCGGCCTTCCTGGGCAGCTCGTTCGCGTATCTGGCCGGCTATGCCGCCATCGCGCCGAACGGCGAAGCCGCGCTTCTCCCCTACGCCTGTGTGGGCGTCGCCGCTTCCGGCCTGCTGTATCTGATTCTCGCAGCGCTGGTGCGCGGCTTCGGCGCGAACCGCGTCATGCGGTTCTTCCCGCCGGTCGTCACCGGCCCGATCATCATCTGCATCGGCATGACGCTGGCCAACTCCGCCATCAACAACTGCACCGGCAGTTGGGATATCGCGCTGGTCGCCATCCTCACGGTGGTCATCTTCAACATCTGGGGCAAGGGCATGCTGCGCATCATCCCGATTCTGCTGGGCGTGCTCGTCTCCTATGTCTACGCCGCCGTCACCGGCCGCGTGGATTTCTCCGGCGTGGCCAGCGCCGCGTGGATCGGCCTGCCGGTGAAGATGGAAAACACCGTCTTCTCCCTCATCGGCAACTGCGACGCGAACCTGCTCGTCACCGCCATCATCGCCATCATGCCCATCGCGTTTGCGACCATGATCGAGCACATCGGCGATATCTGCGCGATCTCCTCCACCGTCGGCGCCAACTTCATCGCCGATCCGGGTCTGCACCGCACCCTGCTGGGCGACGGTCTCGCCACGAGCATCGCGTCCCTCTTCGGCGCGCCGGCCAACACCACCTACGGCGAGAACACCGGCGTTCTGGCGCTGACCCGCGTGTATGATCCGCTGGTCATCCGTCTGGCCGCCGTCTACGCGATCATCGCGTCCTTCTGCCCGAAGTTCGCGGCGCTCGTTTCCGCCATGCCGACCGGCACCATCGGCGGCGTCTCCCTGATTCTCTACGGCATGATCTCCGCCATCGGCGTGCGCAACCTCGTTGAGAACCGCGTGGATCTGGCCAAGAGCCGCAACGTCATCGTCGTTTCGCTGATTATCTCGCTGGCGCTGGGCATCACCTTCTCCACCGCGGGCGCGATCACCTTCCATGTCGGCGAGTTCACGCTGAACTTCTCCGGCTTGGCTGTCGCCGCCATCGTCGGCATTGTGGTCAACGCTATCCTTCCGGGCAAGGATTACAACTTCCAGAACGACTACGAATACGGCAAGACGACCGAGGATCACGGTCAGATGCTGTAAGCCCCGCAAACGCAAACCAGAGTTTGGCTTCAAATGCGAACCAAACTCTGGTTTTTTCTGTTTTTATATTCGCATCAACCGAAAATCCGCGACGCTCCCCTTCGCTGTCCCTTGACAACCGAGCGACTCACGGTTATACTGAATATCAGATGGAGGGAGAATGCCATGGATGATCGTGAAATGCTGCAAACCATTCTGAACGCGGTCAGCGCCGTTACCGTTCAGCTTGATAAGATGGAAGCCCGCCTGACCGCCGTAGACGCCGAGCTGAAGAACATGGGGGATCGTCTTGACGGCCTCGAGGCCGGGCAGGAGGCTCTGCGCCGCGACGTTGCCCGCATCGAGCGGAAAATCGACCGACAGGGCAACGACATCGCCGATACGCTCTATTACATCACGCAAAGCGTGGACGACGAATTGCGCAAAGCCAGATAAAAAACGGCTTGTTTTCACCTCTGCCGAAGTCTGCAAAGCGTCAAGGTTTTGCTCACATGGGCGATTTTACACAATTTTCTATACGTTGAATTGAAAAGAATAACCCGCGCGGCACTTGGCCTGCGCGGGTTATTTTTATGGGCAAAGCCCCGGTTATGCTCAATATTCCGCCAGCGTTCCGACCAGCTCCTGCGCGCGCTGCACCTTCTGCCGGTCGCAATATGCGTCCAGCTCCCGAATGATGCGCGGGCAGGCGAACGGATCGGTGAAGTTCGCCGTGCCGACCATGACGGCCTTCGCACCGCAGAGCATGAACGCCGCCGCATCCTCGCCGGTCTCGATCCCGCCCATGCCGATGATCGGGATATGCACCTTCTTGGCGCTCTGCCAGACCATGCGCAGGGCGACCGGGCGCACCGCAGGGCCGGAAAGGCCGCCCGTGTTGTTTGCCAGCACCATCCTGCGCTTGTTCACATCCACGGCGATGCCCGTCAGCGTGTTAATCATGGAAATCGCGTCCGCACCCGCCTCCTCGGCGGCCAGCGCGTTCTCCGTGATGTCGGATACGTTCGGGGTCAGCTTAACGATCAGCGGCTGCTTAGCCGCCGCCTTGACGGCTTTGGTGATGGCGTATACGCTCTCCGGCTTCACGCCGAAGGCCACGCCGCCCTCGTGCACGTTCGGGCAGGAAATATTCATCTCCAGCAGGTGCACACCTGTGCCCGCCAGCCGCTCGGCCATCTGCACATACTGCTCCACGCTCGTGCCGGTGATGTTGGCGATCACCGCGACGTCTTTGGTCAGCAGCCACGGCAGATCGTTTTCAATGAAGCTCTCCACGCCGGGGTTTTGCAGGCCGACGCTGTTGAGCATGCCGCTCGGCGTTTCCGCGATGCGGGAGGGCGGGTTGCCCGTGCGCGGCAGCAGGCTCAGCCCCTTGACAGAAATGCCGCCAAGCCGGCCGATGTCGTAAAGCTCGTCGTACTCGCGGCCAAAACCGAACGTGCCGCTCGCCGCGATGATCGGGTTTTTGAGCTTCACGCCGCACAGATCGAGAGAAAGATCAGCCACGCAGACACACCTCCTTCGCGTCGAACACCGGGCCGTCCTTGCAGACGCGCTTGTAGCGCCAGCCGCCGTCCGGCTGCATGATTTTCACATTGCAGCCCAGACACGCGCCAATGCCGCAGCCCATCCGCTCCTCCAGCGAGAGCTGGCACGGCACACCGTATGTTTCGCAGAGCGCCTGCACCGCCGCCAGCATCGGCGTGGGGCCGCAGGCCATCACCACGTCGGGCTTGCGCGCGCAAATCGCCGCCTCCAGCGGCTTCGTCACCAGCGCGCGCTCGCCCAGCGAGCCGTCGTCGCTGACCGCCGTGACCGCGCAGGGGGCCTGCGTCATGCCGTAAGCATGCGCCGCCGTGCGGAAGCCGAAGAACGCGCGGCTCTCCGCCGTCGCGAACGCATCCATCGCGCAGCAGATCGGCGCAACGCCCACGCCGCCGCCGACAAAGTAGACGCATTGCGCGCCCTTTCCGTCAAAGCCCGTGCCCAGCGGGCCGAGCACGCGGATCGTCTCCCCCGGCTTGCAGGCGCAGAGCGTCTGCGTGCCCGCGCCCTTGGGCTGAATCGCCAACGTCAGCGTGCCCGCCGCCGCATCCGCCGCCATCAGGCTGATGGGACGGCGCAGCACATGGCCGCTGTCCGGCACGAGGATGTGGATGAATTGCCCGGCCTTCGCCTGCGCCGCGATATCCGGCGCGGAGAGAATGATGCGCACCAGATCCTGCGCCATCGTCTCGCAGGAAAGGACGCGCGCGGCTGTATCCTGCATGTCTGCGCCCTCCTTACTTGATCGCCTTGCCGACCGCCGCGAGGCTGTCGCAAAGATCCTGCTTCATGCGCAGCGCCTCGTCCCGCGCGGCCGCGTCAAACGCCATGCCCTCGCGCTTCTTCCACGCGCAGAGGATCGAGCGGGAAGCGTTGACAATCGCGCCGTTGCCATTCGCGTCGAAGCAGCCCGCGATATCCGTGCCCTTCGCGCCCTGCGCGCCGTAGCCCGGCACGAGGAAGAAGGCATGCGGCATGCGCTCGCGCAGTTCCACGCCCTGCTGCGGATAGGTCGCGCCGACGACCGCGCCGACGGCGGAATAGCCGCTCTCGCCGCGCGTCTCCTCGCCCCATTCTTCCACCAGATCGGCGACCGCCTGATACAGCGTCCGCCCGTCCTCAAAGCGCAGATCCTGAAGCTGGCCGGAGGAAGGGTTACTCGTCTTGACCAGCACGAACACGCCCGTTCCGTTCTCGCGGCATGCGTCGGCAAACGGCTTGACGCCGTCCACGCCGAGGTACGGGTTGATCGTCGCGATGTCCGCGCCGAAGGCCGCCTGCGCGCCGTCCGGCATATCCGTCTTGCCGATGTAGGCGTTGGCGTAGCACGCGGCCGTCGCGCCGATGTCGTTGCGCTTCACGTCCGCCATCACGATCAGCCCCTTCTCCTGCGCGTAGCGGATGGTCTTTTCATAGACCTCCATGCCCGCCGGGCCGTACATTTCATAATACGCCACCTGCACCTTGACCGCCGGAACGACGTCGCAAAGCGCGTCGATCAGGCGCACGTTGTAGGCGTAGACGGCCTTCGCCGCATCCTCAAAGGAATGAATGCCCGACGGCAGCACGTCCTTGACGAAGCTCTCCGGCAGATATTCGATGCGGGTATCCAGCCCCGCGACGGTCGGGTTTTTGAGTTCAGAAATGCGGGCCGCAAGCTTTTCCATGATATTCATTGTTTTTTCTCCTTTATTCAGCCTGATAGGCCGTCTTGCCGCCCACCAGCGTCAGCTCGATTTCACCAAAGTAGCGCTTGCCGTCAAACGGCGTGTTCTTCCCGCGGGAGAGGAAGCGGCTCGCGTCCACCACAATTTCCTTGTCGGGGTCGAAAACCACAACGTCCGCTGCGCAGCCGACGGAAAGCCTGCCGCCCTCAACGCCCAGCAGCGCCGCCGGGCGCACGCTCATCCGCTCGATCAGCTCGGGGAGCGTCATCCTTCCGCTCTTGACCAGCATGCTGTTGCTGATGCAGAAGGCCGTTTCAAACCCGCTGATGCCGCTGGCCGCGATGTGGAACTCGCAGCGCTTCTCGTCCTCATGGTGCGGCGCGTGGTCGGTCGCGATCACGTCGATCGTGCCGTCGCAAAGGCCGTCGATGCAGGCCTGCCTGTCCGCTTCCTCGCGCAGCGGCGGGTTCACGCGGCAGCGGCTGTCGTAGCCGATTACCCATTCGTCCGTCGCGCCGATGTAGTGCGGCGTGGTCTCCGCCGTCACGCGGACGCCGCGCGCCTTCGCCTCGCGCACAAGCTGCACGCCGCCCCGCGTGGAGACATGGCACAGGTGAATCCGCTTGCCCTCCGCCTCCGCAACCAGAATGTCGCGGGCGATCATCACTTCCTCCGCCGCGCGCGTCGTACCCGGCAGGCCGAGCTTGGTGGAGACAAAGCCCTCGTTCATCACGCCGTCGCCGACGAGGTTCTTATCCTCGCTGTGGCTCATAATGAACAGGCCGAAGTGATCGGCGTACTGCATCGCCAGCCGGAACAGGTTCGAATTGGCGACCGGCTGACCGTCGTCGGAAATCGCGATGATGCCGGCTTCCTTCATCCGGCCGACCTCCGCCATCTCCACGCCGGCGAGCCCCTTGGAGACCGCGCCGACCGGGTAAACGTGCACGCCGCTGCCCTGCGTCTCGGCCTTCTCGATGATGTAGCGCGTCACCGCCGCGTTGTCGTTGACCGGCTTGGTGTTGGGCATGCAGCAGACCGCCGTGAAGCCGCCGTGCGCCGCCGCGCGCGTGCCGGTGACGATATCCTCTTTGTATTCCTGGCCGGGGTCGCGCAGATGGCAGTGCATGTCGATGAAGCCCGGCGCGACGACCTTGCCCGCCGCGTCGTAGACCTTCGCCTCCGCGTCGGTCAGGTTCTCGCCGACCGCCGCGATTTTGCCATCCGCAATCAGAACATCCGCCACCTTGTCCACACCATTGGCCGGGTCAATCACACGGCCGCCGCGAATCAACAGCTTTTCCATCAGACATTCTCCCTTCTGGTGAGCATATAGAGCAGCGCCATGCGCACAGCCACGCCGCTTTCAACCTGCTGAGTGATGACCGACTGGCCGCAGTCCGCGACGCTCGAGGCGATTTCCACGCCGCGGTTCATCGGGCCGGGGTGCATGACCAGCGCGTTCTTCTTCGCCAGCGCCAGCCGCTGCGGCGTGATCTCCCAATGGTCGCAGTATTCCGCGACGGAGGGGAACAGACCCTTCTGCTGGCGTTCCCGCTGAATCCGCAGACCCATCACAACGTCCGCGTTTTCGCAGGCGTCCTCGATCGTCGGGGCGATGGTGCAGCCCATCTCGTCCATGCGCGGCGGAATCAGCGTCGGCGGCGCGCAGAGCACGACCTTCGCGCCCATCGTCGTCAGGCCGTAGATGTTGCTGCGCGCGACGCGGGAGTGCATCACGTCGCCGCAGATCGCGACCTTCGCGCCCTCCAGCCCGCCGAGGTGCTCCCGCATCGTCAGCATATCCAGCAGCGCCTGCGTCGGGTGCTCGTTCATGCCGTCGCCCGCGTTGACGACGCTCGCCTTCACGTGCTTGGCCAGCAGCGTCGGCGCGCCGCTCATCGGGTGGCGGATGATGATGACGTCCGTGCCCATCTGGTCAAGCGTCACGCCGGTGTCGATCAGCGTTTCGCCCTTGGCCACGCTCGACGCGCTGGCGGAGATGTTCGCCGCCGCGGCGGACATGTACTTGCTCGCCAGCTCGAAGGACATCCGCGTTCTCGTGGAGTTCTCGTAGAACAGCGTCACGATGGATTTTCCCTGCAAATGCGGCGTTTTCTTGTTGTTTGAACGCACCACCTGACGCATCATCAGCGCCGTGTCGAGGATGGAGGTGATCTCCTCGCGGCTCACGCCGTCAAGGCCCAGCAAATCTTTGCGCTTCATGCTCATTCGCTCCTTTTGTCATATAAAACGACGCTCATGTCGCCGTCAAATTCCGGCACACGCACGCCCACCAGCTCGCTCTTGCTCGTCGGCAGATTTTTGCCGACGTAATCCGCGCGGATCGGCAGCTCCCTGTGCCCGCGATCCACCATCACCGCCAGTTGAACGCAGCTCGGCCGCCCCATGTCGCAAATCGCGTCCATCGCGGCGCGCGCCGTGCGCCCGGAAAAGAGCACGTCGTCCACCATCACGATGCGCGCGTCCTGCACCTGAAACGGCAGGTCGGTCGCGTTGACGACCGGGTGCTCGGAGAGGCTGGAGAGGTCGTCGCGGTAGAACGTGATATCCAGCACGCCCAGCGGCAGCCTCACGCCCTCCACCTGCTCGATGATTTCCCGGATCATCTTCGCCAGCGTCACGCCCCGGCGCTGAATCCCGACCAGCTTGAGATTTTCCACGCCGCCGTTGTTTTCGATGATTTCGTGCGCAATGCGCCGCAGCGCGCGCTTCATGGCGTTTTCATCCATGATTTCGGCTTTGAACTTGAGCTTTGAGGTATCCATGACCACTTTCCTCCTTTGCGATTGAAAATGGCGACTCCTTCCGTCACGCCTTCGGGGTGTACTCCTTCCGTCACGCCTTCGGCGTGCCACCTCCCTCAAAGAGGGAGGTATGATCAGCAAAAGTTTCATACTTTGTAAAGACAAGAGCGCCCTCCTCGAGGGAGCTGTCAGCGAAGCTGACTGAGGGAGTTTGGCATAAAAAAATACCCTGCTCCGCAGATCGGAACAGGGCAAACAAAGGGATAGACGCTCCCCTTTACCACACATTTGCCGCCTTGCCGACCTCACGGGATCGAATTAAAGGCTTATTTCTTACCGATGCGATTGTACCATCTTTTTGTCGATTCGTCAATACGGGAGTTTTCTGATTCTGTGTCGTTCGGCGGCTTTTTATCAAAGCGCGTACACATACCGCCCCGCCGTTTCATCCTCCGGGTCAATCATCCGTCCCGTCCGCGCGTCGATCAGCAGGATTGTCCAGCCCTTCTCCTGCTGATAGCCCCGCGCCTCCGTCTCGTCCTTCTCCGCGCCGTCGGCGGTCAGCGCTCTGGCGGCGCTTTCGGCGTATTTGCACTCGACACACCACGTCGGCGCGAGCCAGTATTCCGCCTCGTAAGCCGTCTCATCGTCCGGATATTTCCGGTCGGGCGCGGCATACGCCGCATACCCCAGCGTCACGCTGTATACATCCCGGATTCTTCCACGCTCGATCCAGTCTGTCAGCGTCCGCTCTACCTGCGCCCAGCCGCAGAGCGGCACATCCGGCTGAACCTCTCCGATTTCGCGCCACATCGCCGTCGCCATCCAGATATAGTCCGCATCCGAACGATATTCGCCCAGCACAATCCAACTGGCGTTGGAGAGCGCCTGCTGGACAGCGCGTCCGCTCTGTCGGCTGAACGTCCGTTCCACGCCCGTCACAACCGGTATGCCGCGCAGGGTTTCCCACGCCTCGATGTAATACCCGCCTTTTTTCGCGCCGTCGCGCTCAAGCCTTTCGCTCCGCAGACCCGCGCGATACGGCAGACAGCCGATTTGCTGTTCGCCAAGCAGCGTCTCCGTTTGCCGCGCCAAAAAGTTTTCGGCGTCCCGCAGGGATTTTTCCTGATTCGGCGCAAAGATCGCCGCCTCGTCCGCCGCGCTTGTCCACAGGTTCTGCACATACGCGGTAAAATGCGACGCTTCGCTTTCCGCAAGCCCGCCCGGCCGCATGGCCGCCCGCTGGCCGTAAAGCGTGTTCTTTTCCAGCGAATCGCCCAGCGCTTCCGCCGTCTGCGCCGAAATGCACGTCCGCTTCACGCGCAGAATCGGCAGGGTATCGACGTCCGGCACGTACACCGGCGCGCGGAATGAGATCGTCCGCCCGTAGGCTTCATGCGTCCCCTCTACCGCCGCCGGGGTCTGCGCTTTCAGCTCGGAAAGGGAAAACCTCTCGCCGCCCGCGCTCGCCATCGTCGGCACAAGCAAGAGCGCACAAAGCGCGGCAAACATCTTTTTCATTGTATATCCTCCCATGTCGTCATCTTCGGCACGGCAAACGTCGCTTCATCGCCGGTCGTGATGATTTTCATCTCGCCGGTTTGCGCATTCAGCGGAATCTGCGCAAATTCATACGCTTCCCACCGATTCAGCTCGAAATGCTCGTGGAAGCTGTCCACAATACTCTGCTTTCCGTTCGGTACATAATCGCAATCCAGCACCCACATCGGTACAGCCCATGCGTAATCCTCCATTTCGGGATTGGAGTATCGCATATACCCCAGCCGAAGCGCATGGATATTGCGGATACGCCCTGTCGCGATTTCCTTTTCGATGCTTGCCAGTACACGGTCAAGCGGCGCAAGCGGCACGTCCTCCTGCTCCACAGTGCGGATACGGTTCATGCTGACATACACGCTGTAATCCGCGTTGCTCGATGTATACATCTTCAAATATACATTCGTCCGCCAATCCGATCCAAGGCTATAAGGTGCAAGACGGTTCGCGATACGGTTTGTTTCCGGCGTAGACCCATACGCCACGCGAAAGCTATTATCCCCGAGAGTAGAGCAAAGCGCCCCGATCATCGGGATGCCATTCACCACTTGTTCTGCACGGATGGTGTAATAGCCCTTGCCCCCGTTATTCTCCCCGTCGATGGCTGTGCTTCCATGAATCGCAATGCGCTTGGGCGCAATCATGTAGCCCTTATTCGGATATGCTTCGTCAATCACGTGTTGAAAACACGCCATTGCTTCCGCCACGGTTTGAGTGCCGCCGCGTATGTACGAACTATTCATATCCAGTTCCCACGGATAACGGTAATCGTTCGGCTTTGCGTCGTAATTCGACCATTTTTCCCCGAGCCATTCGCCCGTATTCATGCCAAATTCCTTGGCGCTTTCGTAATCCGTCGTCATGCCCATGCCAAGGGTTCCCCAACTCACATCAAACGGTTGGCTGTTCATGTCATATCGAAACCACGTCATGCCGTTTCGCTCAAATGCGTTTTTCAGCATCACGTCAGCAATTTCCGGCGTAAACGGCCGATCGTTTTCCACCGTGATGACAGGGCATTTCTCCACATCCGGTACGAGAATCGGGATATCCACGTTCAACTCGCCGTTCGGCGTGTCGTAGGTCTTTGTCCACCGTCCCCTCTCCACCGTCTGTCGATGCAGCTCAGCAATGGAAACCAAATCAGAATTCGCGCTTGCTATCGTTGGCGCAAGCAAGAGCGCGCAAAGCGCGGCAAACATCTTTTTCATTGTATATCCTCCCACCTGATGATTTTCGGGCAGTCCAGCAGTTTTTCTTTCAGTTCAATAGGATTCATAAATTCTCCCGTCTGCGCGTTGACGATCATTGTACTGTAATACCGCCCAGACGTGATAGGAATCCCGTCATCTTCGGGATAAATACGCATTTCCTGCTTGGGATCGAATACATAGTCGCACTCAATTTCCCATACCGGGTATAAAATGATTTCCTCATTTTGAGCTGGATAGCAGCAATACCCAAACCTCAATGTATACACATTTCTTATATGCCCATCCCTTATCTTTTCTTCTACGCTTTGAATCACATCATTTATATTGCGCAAAGGAACATCATCAACCATTTTTCCGGTTGCCTGAATCGCCCAGAACAAAAAGCTGAAATTTCCGTCAATATCACTTTCGAGCATCCATGATGGTAAGAAAAAATCTCCATACTTAAACACATTTTCTCCCGACCATTCTACTGGAATTTTGAAATTGATATCTTTTTCGTTTATTTTTAATATCGTATCCCATGCGCCTACCAAAACCGGGATTCCTTCCATATTTTGTCTCAATGTGCATTTGTAGTTCCCCGTATAATCATCTATACCCGCTCTAAAAATCGAAAAATCAAACTGAACATTCCTGATATATTTTTTGATTTCGGCGTTCATTTTTTCAATAATATGCTTTAATTCTTCATTTAACTGCGTATTCTCTTTCAGCTCGTTTTCGTCGAATTCATACGTTCGGTTTTCTATGATACCCTTATCTGTTTTTCCTTCGTTCCCGTCCTTTTTCTTCGTTTCAATCATGATATGGTTACTCGTCAGCGGCAATTGTCCTATGATGAGTTCGGTCTCTCTACCGTTTTCTTCGACGTGCGCAAAAATATATCCGTTTTCTTCTCTTTGAATAGCGTTTTCTGGCAGAACAATCTCGTCGATGACATTTACTTTTTTCGCAAGAATAATCGGCATAGCGCCATATTGACCCATAATCGGTTCAATATCCACATGGACTACTCGACCATATTGATCTGTATAGTCCGCCGTCCACCTTCCCATTGTTCCAACCTGTTCACGCAATTCAGTGACGGAAACCATCTCGCCGCGTGCCGAAGCAAGAATCATCAGCATAAGTGCTACCGCGAAAAACAGCGTCATCCATTTTCTCATTGCACATCCTCCATCATTGAATGATCGTCGGCATACAATATTTCTCCATGCCCGTTTTTTTCGGGCTGTAAACTTCGCCGGTCTGCGCGTTAATCAAAACGGTCTCAAAGCATCTCTCATTTTCAAAATCATCTGTATCATAGGGCATCTTTTCACCTAATGGTTCAATATCCTTTTGCTTCTTTCCTTCAATATATCTGCATTTCAGAACCCACGTCGGCACAAGCACAAAATCCCAGATATCATCCGCTTTTTTCGCTGCTTTGCCCGGTTCGGCATACACAACATACGTCAGCGCCATGCTGTACACTTGGTCAATTTTCTTTTCTTCGATATAACGTCGAACATCTGCTCTCGCCGTTTCAAAATCACAGACTTTCATATCGCTGTACAGTTCTTTCGTCTCCTTAAAGGCATTTTCATACATGATTGTATACCTTCCACTGTTTCTATAATAACCATACAGCATGTCATATGTTTTATATGCCCAGTTACAATCTACTTCTCCGTTATCGAAACATACAGGTGCCGTCAAGTTAATCGGAACTCCCCTTATCATCTGTTTCGCTTCAATCATATATCCGCCTTCACTATCTACATTCGCCCAATCAACCTCTCCAAACGGCTTTGTAGAATAGGCGCACACAAAATAATTAACTTTTTCCAGCCAGAGCTTCGTCTCCTCAAAATCAAATATATCATTAAACCCCTTTTCCATCATTCGGGCAAACTCCCCAATCGGTTTCTCCTGATTTTGCGCATAGACTTCATCCAAATCGTATGTCCTCTCGAACTGCCAATAATCATTAGCAATTTCGTATTCATGCTGATGAAGATTCTCGTCTGATACATTTTCGTTTTCCTTATAAATTCTCACACCATATCGATATTCTGGATATCCCTCGACAACTTTCCAGCCATCATTTACATATGCCTGAACTGCATCGTCGTTCGCTTCGATCATTGTCACTTTCAGCACTGGTAATGTCTCCACCTCCGGCACATAAATCGGCGCGTCAATGCTGATTGTTTTCCCGTTCACATCAATTTCTTCTATCCATGCTTCCGGCATTTCCTGCACCAGCTCGGTAATCGAAATCAATTCTGCGCTCGCCATCGTCGGCACAAGCAAGAGCGCACAAAGCGCGGCAAAAATTCTTTTCATTGTGTATCCTTCCTCATTGAATGATCGTCGGCATACAATATTTCTCCATACCTGTTTTTTTCGGGCTGTAAACTTCGCCGGTCTGCGCGTTAATCAAAACGGTCTCAA
>ERZ825896.1585-NODE-1585-length-24757-cov-12.888916_pt1 | contig 24757 bp, 28 predicted proteins | sample MGYA00519858_ERZ825896 | MGnify/ENA primary metagenome ERZ825896 (study PRJEB31778, sample SAMEA3449214) | human gut metagenome | biome: human gut; feature: human-associated habitat; material: faeces | place: United Kingdom | collected 2010/2012 ...
AAGGTAGCTAGTGAAATTATGGAGGTATTATTATGAAAAAACTAAAAAAATGTTTGAGCGCAATACTTGCAGGTATGATATCGGTTTCGTTGCTGGGAAGTTTTGCAGTTAATGCTGACACAGAAAAAAAAATATATACATTATCAGAATTATTCGAAATGAGTGAGGAAGAATTTTTTGCGCTTGATCCTATAGATGAAAATGATTCTAGAACAACTTCTCCAAAATACTTTTACGATCATTGTGGTACTGAGATATATGGTTATAATTATTTTTCGAATATTTATACGTGTGAATATGGTGAATATGTTCCTTATTATACGGAAAAAGAAATTATAAGGTTACTTGATGTAGACGATATTGACTTTGTAGTTGAAAGCGGTATAACTTATCATGAGGATGGTATAAATAGTAAGGTTTGGGTGCATGATCGTTATTATGATACTGAATGTACTGTACTTGAAGTTGCAAAAGTAAATTATTGTCTTTATCAGGTTATGGAATTTCATCAACTGATTAATCCTTTAGATTCTCACTACCTAGTTGGCGATGCTAATGAAGACGGAAAATTTACAGCAATGGACGCAGCATTTGTAGCAAAAAAGCTTGCGGAGCAGAAAGCAGACGAATTACCGGAAACAGCAGATATTAATGGCGACGGCGAAATAACCGCCTTTGACTGTGCAAAGATAGCTCAGTTTTTGGCCGCTAGAGCTTTGGCAAAAGCCGAAGGTATGACTATTGAACAACAATAATAATGTTTATGATAGAGTATTTGTACTAATGTACAAATACTCTATTTATTTTTGTGCATATATACAAAAATAAAAAAACTTTAATAAATTAATAGACAGAATAAGTAGAAAGTGGTATAATACAGTTATAAAAATATAACATTTTTATAAACATTTAATGGAAAATACCTTATATTTACATTTAGATATATTGTATAAAATAGTATATATAAGGTAGCTAGTGAAATTATGACAGCTGCTCATTGGCATTTCAGTTGTTGTTTTTTATGATCCGAATACTCAATATATTTATTCTTCAAGCGCAACAAGAATAACGCCTGAAATTTTACAGTTTGCATATGATAACAAATATTTATAATATAATTTGATTGGAGGAAATATTATGAATAAATTAAAAAGATTTATGGCATTGCTTTCATTAACGGTTATTTTAGGTACAATGGGATTATTTACAGTTTCAGCAACGGGCAAGGAAACACATCCTTATAAAGTATCAAATGGAAATTTAGTGTTAAGTGATGTAAATGGGTATATGGTGTTTGATGACGAGCATGAAATTTATGCGTATAAAAGAGACAACTTTACATTAAGTTTAATTGCCGAGGGAAATACAGAAATTACCAATGAATTATTGGGAATATCCGAAGATTATACAATTGAAAGATATGAAACGTCAAGTAATGTATATGTTATTTCTTTTGAAACGGAAGATGAAATGAATAGTCTTTTTGAAAAGTCTTCTGAATGGCATGAAAATAATTTAATAAAAAACGCTTATAAAAAAATGAATATACAGTATGCCTGCGTATGGTCACATGAAGAAGATAAAGTTGAGTCATGCGTAGCTATGCATACTGTTCCACAGATTACATATCTTGTATACAACGAAGAAGATGTAAACGGAGATGCAAATGGAGATGGTGAAATAACAGCAAATGAAGCAGCTTATATTGCAAGAAAGCTATCGGAACAAAATAAAAAAGATCTTGATTATCGTGCAGATTTTAATAAGAGTACCGATGTAACCGCTCTTGACGCCGCTGAAGTAGCTAAGTATCTTGCTGAAAAGAGTATTGATTAATTTTTTTATTTAATTATTGAGTTATAGACAGTTGACGAAATTGTAATAAAATGGTATAATAGTTACAATAAAGCTTCCAACTAATAATCCAGCTGATGAAGGAAGCTATATATCTCTTACAGCTACTAATCTTCATGTACCTAAATTATATACAAATAATGTAATAGGCAATGATTATGCAATTATCAAGGTTAAAGAAGATTTAAGTTCTTATGGTCAGGTTTTTTTAGGACTTGGTACAGATGAAACTATAAATGACACTCCCATTCATGCATTAGGATACAGTTATGAAAATGGCAGACCAACTATGAAAATATCACATGGATATATCAATAATACCGGTAATGATTTGAGTAATGTTTTATATAGATGTTCGTCTACTATATATGGTGGTACCAGTGGAGGTCCTCTTTATTCTCAGTGCAGATTTGGTGTTCTAGGTTCGGAAGATCCAGCAAAAAAGGTTCAAACATACAAGACTGTTGTAGGAATTGTTACTGGTAATTATGATGATAATAAAACTGTAGCTACTCGAATTATCCCGGAAATTTTACAGTTTGCATATGATAACAAATATTTATAAATATAATTTGATTGGAGGTTTTTATTATGAAAAAGATTAAAGCTATATTAGGAATTTTATCTGCTATGGCAATAATAAGTGCAGTTGAGTTATCTTCGGCATCAGCACTTACATTTTATCCGGCACCTCCTAATTATGTATGTAATGGAAATAAAGTCATAAGTGATGACAATACAATTATGGAATTTGAAGACGGAACTAAAATTGTTACATTTGAAGGTGAAAGATGGGATTTTAAACTATCAGTTATTGTTAACGATAATACAGAAATTACAAATGAAGTGCTGGGAATTTCTGAAGGTTATAAAATTGAAAAGTCTGGAACATCAAATAATGTATATGTTATTTCTTTTGAAACCCAGGAGGAAATGAATAAGATGTTTGAACAGTCTTCAAAATGGCTTGATGATGGCATAATTAAAAATGCTTATAAGCAAATGCATATATATTATGGCGGATTCTATGGTTATATTGATGGAGAAGTTATGCGTGATGCACTTGGACGTGTAAATTTAATAACCGGCGAAGCAAATCAGGTTCTCCAAACAACTTATTTAGTATACAACGAAGAAGATGTAAACGGAGATGCAAATGGAGATGGTGAAATAACAGCAAATGAAGCAGCTTATATTGCAAGAAAGCTATCGGAACAAAATAAAAAAGATCTTGATTATCGTGCAGATTTTAATAAGAGTACCGATGTAACCGCTCTTGACGCCGCTGAAGTAGCTAAGTATCTTGCTGAAAAGAGTATTGGTAAATAGTGACGCATAAAATAAACTTAATAATAAAAACAGCCCCCGTATTAAGCGGGGGCTAAGTTTATTTAGTTTTTTCCATCATGTTAAAACCGGAAGCCATTTTATTCCATGTATCAGTATCAACTCCTTCAATACCGTTATCAGTACCGCTTATTTTTTTAAAGGAATTAACAGCGTTTTGAGTTTCTTTGTTGTAAACACCGTTTACTTTTACAGGAATTATATTATCAAATCTTAAACTAAGGGTATTTATAATAGTCTGAATAATATAAACTATGGGACCTTCACTTCCTGGATCAAGAACGAAATTGGACGGAAATACTTCAAGAAAAATAGCGTCCTTATTATAATCCAGATAGACTTCAACTAATCTGTCCCATGTAGCGCTGTCAATTTCACCAGTTACCGGAAGATTATAATCATGCTGAAACGCTTTGACCGCCTGAGTCGTTTCAGGACCATATATGCCGTCCGGAAAGATTCTGGGTATTTTTTCATTATAATGAGAAATACTGTATAAATATCGCTGAAGCTCTGTAATGTGCCTTGATTTCTGATCTTCTGTATAAGCCATATTTGCCTCCTATTTAATAGTATATCCCGGATTTTGATACGGTCGCTTGTCAAATCCGTATTTCAGATCGGAGTAAAGACCAACTATTTCATTCCATGTTACCGCACCGACCAGACCGTTTTGCGGAAGTCCGAACTGCCGCTGAAACGCCAGTACTGATGAGCGTGTAACAGGACCGAAATAGCCGGTATTGTTAACTGCCGGAATATTAGGATATGTTTGATTAATAAACGTAAGATATTCCTGGAGACGTTTGATTTCGTCGTTTGACATTCCCTCCTTGAGGATCGTTCCCTGAAAGAGTATAACATCTTCTCCGTCGTCAATAGGAATTGACTGAATTATACCGTCATAGGCTCTGTATATATCAAACCATGTGGCACGGTTTACTGTTCCGGTTTCAGGCAGGCCGTAGGTTTTTTGGAAAGAACGGACAGATGCTTCAGTTTCCGAACCGTAATATCCTGTTATATCTACCGGCATTATAGAGTCGTAATATGCGCCTATAACTGCAAGGAAATATTGCAGGATTTTTACTTCGTTGTTCTGCATTCCGGGAGAAAGATCTTCTTTAAATTGCTTATCTACTTCTTCTAGACGAAGACCTTCGGAATTAAGTTCTGCCAGTTTTTTAACGCTTGTAAAAATATATGCAATTTTATACCATGTTGCTTTATCAACTACACCTGTTTGAGGCATATTAAAAATTTGCTGAAATGTTTTGACAGCATCTTCTGTCTGTACGCCGAATGCGCCGTCAACAGAACTTATTTTTTGTATTGCAGGATAATTTCTTGCGATACGGTTTAATTGTACCTGTATTGTTCTTACGTCGTTGCCGAATGAACCCAGACGCAGTTCAATTCCCGGATATGACGGAGTATTAGTCATAACTTGGGCATCTCTTACTATTTCGATATTATCTCCGTAATAATACTGTAAAATTTCATAGGGAGTCATTCCCTGTTTTGCAAGGTCGACTGTTCCCCATTGTGAAAGTCCTTCACAGGTTACTGTTGTGCCGTTGCAGAATTGAGTAAACAGCGGTTCAACGTACCCCTGACGTCTTACATAATTGCTGAATAATTCGTCAGTAAGCTGACTTATGTTTTCAAATATTTCACGTCCGTTAATAAATTTCTGATCGTATTGAGTAGAATTTGTTATATCAAAGTCGTATCCCTTAGCTCTGTACCATTCCGTATAAATTCTGTTAAGAGCAAACGTTGAAATTACATAAATATTTGATCTCAGAGAATTTTCCGGCCAGTTGGGAAAAATTTCGCTGCTTGCTACATTTTTTACATAATCCGGAAATGTTATGCTTACATTTTCAGCATTTGAGTCCGGAGGACCAAGATGAACAGTTATTCTTTCAGGAATAAACGGTGTACCTGTCATTACAAAACCTCCTTATACTTCAGGTTCCTGATTGCCGTAGGATATAAAATTTCCTCCGGAATCAAATGAATATGGTTCAGGAATTAAATTAAATCCCTGAATAGAAGTAATATTCTCAAATATGGGTACATTTCGGCTTACTTCCCTGTAATATCCTCTGGCATAAACCGCAACATCGTAAACTGAATAATTATCATAGTCCTGCGGAGTGTTGCCGCTTCCCTGAGAAGGAGCTGAAAGCCGGAATACTTCAGTATCACCGCTTATATCTGTGGTAGTCATACTGATAATTTCTTCTTTTCCGTCATATCTTCTCGAAACGGTTACCGAAGCATTGGGTACAGGTATACCGTTGCTTCCGGTTCTGACGGTAACTTTCAGATATCCCCATTTGTTTTCCAGGGGATTTGAAGAGGGCGGAGTTTCTTGGGGGATTTCGCTATGCTGAGGAGCATCCTGGATATTGTAATTCGGTGTTTCAGCTTCCCTTACTTTTGAAATATTATTTGTCTGACCGTTGTTATAATTTATAACTGCTTCAGTCTGGGGACGTGTGCTTGTGCTGTCCAATTGCATAAATACGGGGATTTCCGGAGGAGGATATTTTTTTTCAATATCTTCATCTTCCTGTTCATTAAGAATTTCCGTAATTTCTTTATTATCTTCAATTTTTTCATTATATTCTGTTTTAATTTCTGAATCAGGTTCTTCTTTTTTTATATTGTCCATTTTAAATTTTGCTCCATATAGCTTCATCATTTCATTTCTGTATTTTTCAGAAGTTTCCTTAAAATTTAAATCTTTCAATATAACTCCCCCTGTCGGTAGATAAAGTTTTCAATAGCATGTATATGTGTTTTCAGAGGAAAATATGCAAAAAAAAGAGCAGTTTAACTGCTCTTTTTAATAAAAAATTATTAATCTGAAAATAATTGAACCCAGTAATATCCATAGGTGGAATTTGCTACATAAATACAGCCAACACCCATTTTATTGTATTCTTTATCTATCATGTTGTTGTAATGTCCTGATGAATTGATCCAAAGGTCCATAGCCATTTCAGGTGAAGAACCTCCTGCTGCAGCGTTTCCGGCTGCAATGTTTTCCGCAGCTGACATCCATGTTAAATTGAAATCATCAAGTATTGTGTAGAATGATTCTTTATTAGGACGTGTATGAGAAAAAGAAGACGCTGATTCTCTTGCTCTGACCATTGCAGCGGCTGTAAGACCCTCATCAAACTTAAGAGGAGCTATGCCTTTCTTAGTACGTTCAGCGTTTGTCAGTTCAATCATTTTTGTAATATTATAATTATTAGCAAGTCTAAAAGCAATAGCGGCAGCGTCTCCGGCAGTTGTCTTTTTGTCTCCGTTATAATCTGCATTTGACGGAAGTTCTGAACCTTTCTGTTCTGCAAGCTTACGTGCTATAAAAGCAGCATCCAGAGCGGTAACTTTTCCGTCGCCGTTAGCATCGCCTGTTATGGTTTCAGCGGCATATGCGGTACTGTTAAAGCCGGATTCAGGCATAAATGAGTGCAGACCTACTGTGCTGATCAAAGCCGCTAAACATGCGGCAGATAATTTTTTTAATTTCATCTTTTGAAACCTCCTTTTTTAAAATATTTTACCACTATTTTTATTGTTTGTCAATACAAAGAATGTATAAAAAAGAGCTCTCATTGCCGTCACCTGACAATGAGAGTCGAAAGTCAAAGATGATAAGATTTTGTGCAATCAGATTATCATTTTTTGACAATATAATATAAATTTCAGAAATTTAATAATTCGAATTATTTGCTTGCAATAGCAGCCTGTGCAGAAAGGTAAAAACAAGGGGGTTTTTGAGGAACATTCCATTGTCCTCATTCTCTTTCCTATGTAACGAGGAAATCTGTTCGATTTCCTCTAATTTGACTACAGCTCGGTTTTTTCGTCCCTCGGCTGTAAAGGTTGCCCTGACATCAGCCGTTCCGTTCAGATTCACATACCAGTCAAAAGTAGTGTCCGATGTTGGCGTTACCCGATATACAAATTGATTGATGACTTCCTCACTGACTTTCGTTCCGCTAAAATCTATCAGCGTATTCAGCGTACTGATTATTCCGTCTAATTCAAGTCCGCTTTTCGGCTGTTCGTCCTTTGGTGCTTGATTTAACTTTTCCTGCAACTGCTGAATTTCGTCATCAATGGGTTTCCGCATGGTCTTATATTCTTCTTTTGACAGCTCGCCGTCCGCCCTCATGGCAATAAGATTTGTCAAGCGGGTCTGTGCCTTATCAAGTTTCGCTTTGATGGACACTGCATCATGCTGATTTTCACTAAGCCTTTCATCCTTGTAATAACGCTTAATAAGGTCTATCGCAATAAGAACAGATGCCTTTCTATCCTGCCAGAGATGCTCTAACAATTCTTTTGCCATAAAATGAAGTTTCCAATCAGTTATCATCTTAATGTCGCAATAGCCCTCAGTATCTAAGCCGAGAGCCTCCCGCTTTTTCTTATTTCCATTGTTTATCTGGTTGTAACATTGGTAGCCGTAAGAAATCTTGCCGTCCAGTTTTGTATGCCACTTATCTTTTCTGAAAGACGAGCCGCAGGAACAACGCAGCTTGTTTACCCATATGTCTTTGGAATCACGCTTGCTGTGTGTTGTCTTTGTTGTTGACACTAAGGACGGCTTCACCCTGCTTTCCCTTATCTTCTGGGCTTTGTCCCATATCTCCTGCGAAACAATAGCAGGGAAATCGCCCTCTACATATTCATAAGTGGACATATCCAGATTGTTAATCCTCTTTTGCTCCAGAAAATTGTTGCTTCTCGATTTGTTATAGCATTTCGTTCCCGTATAGGTGGCATTTTTAATCGCCCGCATAATATTAGATACGTTCCATTTTACAATTCCTGATGCCGTTTTTCTTTTTTGCTCCGTCAGCATTTTTGCAATCCTCATTGAGCCATAGCCTTGCAGATACAAGTCAAATATAATCCTAACCGTTTCTGCCTGTTCTTCATTGATGATATAGGTGTCACCTACACGGTCATAGCCTAAAATATTTCCATTCCCGTAAAGCACACCGTTATCTCGGCTGATTTTCTGACCTGCTTTCACACGCTCGGAAGTCTTACGGCTTTCCTCCTGTGCCAATGTTGCCATAAGGGAAAGACGTAACTCTCCGTCACCATCCATCGTCCAGATATTATCATCAATAAAGAACACCTCAACGCCGATACCCTTTAATTCTCTTGTCACCACAAGAGTGTCCACGACATTCCGAGCGAAACGGCAAACCTCCCTTGTTACAATCAAATCGAATTTACCCTTTCTGGCATCTTCAATCATACGCAAGAATGCGGGGCGTTTTTTCGCCTGTGTTCCAGTGATGCCTTCATCAATATACCGTTCGCAGACAGACCAGTTCGGATGATATTTTACTTGGTCGTCATACCACTGCAACTGGTTTTCAAGTGCGGATAACTGTGCTTCGTGTTCCGTGGAAACACGACCGTAAATAGCAACTTTCCTTTCCCGATTTCTGTCAAACAACGCATAATCCGTGAGCTTAAATCTGTAATTGTATTCGTTTACTGATGTATTCATTAAGCATACCTCCTTTAACTCAGCACTATTTTATCTTCTTTTAAGCCGCTTGTGAAATGTGCGAATTTGAATGTTTTATAATATTTGTATATGTGGCTTGGTTTATCAATCCTTTTTCAAGGAGTATCTCAATGAGTTTAAGAGCGGCGGTATAATCATCAATTTTTATCTCTTTCATTGCTGCCTCCCCTCAGAGAAATACTAATGGCAAGAGCTTTATCAACTCTTGCCATCGCTTCAGTCGGCATCATGCCCATATACTGTTTTAATCTTTTTTTATCTACTGTACGGATTTGTTCAAGCAAAACAATGGAATCTCTGTCAAGCCCTTCAAAGTTCTTTACTTCGGTATGTGTCGGCAATTTTGCCTTTGTCTGTGTCCTGCCCGTGATAGCGGCAATAATGACCGTCGGGCTGTGCCTGTTGCCCATATTATTGGAAATGATAAGTACGGGTCGTGTGCCGCCCTGCTCTGAACCGACAACAGGATTAAGCTCTGCGTAGTAAATGTCACCACGCCTGATTGTTCTTTCCATATTCTTTATAACCTCCATCTGTATTTAGGCAGGAACACCCTGCCTATGTAACAGCCAGATGCAAGGAAGTATTTAAGGTCGGGAGAGCATAAAACAAGCCCTGTTTCCATTGACCGCCTTGTATCTGGCTTTATGATAGGAAGTATCTTCTATTTGTCCTCGACACCCCGAAAATACTGATGCGTTAAACGCAAGGGAAGTCACCAAACGGTCAGCAGCGAACTGACGCCACGGGAGTTGCACCCCAACTGTCGGTCTGACAGAGCCGCCCTCATTGCCTGCGGCGGATTGGTTACCGCTCGGACTGTGACGGGACGGGAGTATCATTGTCCTCTTTGTGGGTTATGGCGGAATCAGGAGCTGCCCGATATTTTCAGTCGGCATTTTTCGCTCACTGCCTTTCGGCAGGTCATGGCGTACCGCTGCACACGCTTAGGCTTATTACAGCCACAAAGAGAATGTATTTGGTGAATGGGTATTCGGTTGTCAAAGAGCCGTCCCGTTTTTGCCATAAAGGAAAACAGATGAAAGGGTTTTTAAACCCCTTCACCTGTTTGCTCACTCACCAAAGGCTGCGTGTAGTGTAAAATTTAAAAAATTTTAAAATTCTTTTTCAGCTTTTCAACCGCAATATCCACGCTGAATTTTACCGCCCTTTTCGTGCAGCCTTCCAGCTTCGCAATCTGCTCATAGGTCAGCTCCCCGAAAAAGTACAGCTTCAGCCTGCGCCGCTGCACTTCGGGAAGTTCGGAAACCGCCCTATGTAGCTGCTCGTATTCGATACTCTCCGAAACAATATCCTCAATCCGTTCTGCCTTATAAAAAGCTCTGTCATTCAGCGTTTCTTCGGTCAGTTCGGAGTGTTCAATGTGCCTGCTCACCCTGTTCAGATGGGATATGTCCTCAAGCTCAAATCTGTCAAATGTCTGGTACAGCATTTCGTCAATCTCAATATTCTGCTGCTTTCCACGCCCATCCTTAAAAGAGAGGTAATAATGACCCTCGGTTATCGTCAAAGTGTACGGGTTATACTTGTCCTTTTTTCGGTTTGGATGCTTTTCAAGCATTGTAATTTCCTCCAATCAATCTGAATTTTTTTGAAAATCCAGATTGACGGGCGGAGAACGGCATCCAATCCCAGAAGCCGCCTTACGACGTGTTACAACAAAAAACGACAAAAGAAAAACCGCAAAGGCTGTCACACCCTCACGGTTTATAGATATATATATTCTTATATGTAGAGATTTGACTTCTACTTCTTGGGTAGAAAACCCCCTTGCATTGACAAGGATTTTTTTAACAGGCTGTCCACCCATCCCCGATATGATATATGTAAATGAAAATTGCTATTTGCAGGCAATAAAAATCCCTCCAAACTTGAAACAGGTTTGGAGAGTGCTTGTTAAGTCTTTCGGGCATAGCAATACCGCCCACCAAATCGCCGTTTTTTTTAATTTGGTGGACGTGCCTACCTTTAGTTATATAAAAAGAAAAACCGACAAACTGTGATTGCTCACACGTTCATCGGCTCTGCATCTAATGTGTCTGGCTCTGTGATGACTATTGTTTGTAAATTTCTCACTTCTATCAATCTTTCCTGCCTGCATTTCGGGCAGTAGAGAGGATAATTTATCAGAATAGTATCCTCCCTAATTCTGCTGCGGGTTTTACTCCCGCAGACAGGGCATAATATCCATTCTGTCTGTTTCAATTTCCTGCCTGCCTTTCTTTCAAAAATAATTGTATTGTTTCCGATGCCTGCATAGCAGATATACTGTCAGCATAAGCGTGAAAAGTTCCGCAAACGGTACTGCAAGCCATACGCCCGTTACCTCTAAAAATCTCGGCAATACCAAAAGGGACACTGTAATAAATCCAAATGTCCGCAGGAAAGATATGGTTGCCGATGCCTTTCCATTCGATAACGCCGTAAATAAAGCGGATGAAAAAATATTGCATCCAGAGAACAGAAAGCTGAATGAAAAAATGCCAAATCCATTCTTTGTAATCTCAAAAACATTCCTGTTGTTCTCCGCAAATACCTTTGCAATGCTTTCTCCACCAAGCAGGGAAAATAAAAATACAAATATGGAAATCCCCGCTATAAAGCTAAAACAGATACAGACGGTCTTTTTTAGCTGTTTTACATTCCCGCTCCCATAGTTATAGCTTATGACGGGGGCTGTTCCCATAGAAAAGCCAATATAAAGCGTTGTTAAGAGGAACTGCGAGTAGATGAGTACCGTAATCGCCGCCACGCCGTCCTCGCCCAGCAGCTTCATCATCGTTATATTAAACAGAAATGTCGTTACGGCAGCCGAACACTGGCTTACCAGTTCCGACACACCGTTGGAGCAGCTTTTCAGCAGAACAGATGCGTCCATATTAGGCTTGCAAAAGTGCAATTCACTTCTTTTCATCAGAAAAAATACTGTACCGATGATTGACGGTATCATATATCCGATGCCTGTCCCAATAGCAGCTCCCTTGATTCCCATTTGCAGTAAAACGATAAAGACATAATCAAAAACAATGTTGGCAATCCCCGCCAGAACAGCAAGTGCTAAACCTAATGTCGGTTTCCCCGCCGTCACAAACAGATTCTGATATAAAACCTGCAGCATGTTAAAAGCGGCGAAAATGAGCTGTATCGTCAGATAATCTTTGCAATATGGGAACAATTTTTCACTTGCACCCAATCCCCAGATGATTTCATCCAAAAAGAAAAGCCCTGCCGCTGTAATCAGCAGACCGATAACCGCCCCTGCCACGACAATCAATGTGAAATTGCTTCTGGCTTCCCTTATGTTTCCATTCCCCATTTTCTTCGCAACAACCGCACTTCCTCCTGTCGCAAGCATCGTCCCCAAACCGACAATCAGATTGATGACGGGGCAGACGATATTGATGGACGACAAAGCGTTCGTGCCTACAAACCTTGCCACGAAAATCGTGTCTACAATGGTGTATAATCCCATAAACAGCATCATCACCATGCTTGGGAAAGCAAATCTGATAAGGGATAGGGCGTTAAAGCTCTCTGCTAACGGGTTTTTCTGTGTTTCGGTCATTCTCTGATTCCTCCTTGTTTTTCGGTGGAAGCACGAAACGCTGTGTCGGATAGCCATATTCCACAAGCAGTTCCCGTTCTGCAAATCCAAGACGGCGGTATTCTTCCCGCCAGCCCGTATCTGCCTTATCGCCTGCACGGTATGTCGTCAAGGTAATCTCTTTTCCGCAAAGCAATTCCTCCGCCAGCTTATCAAGGAACAGCTTTGTAATGCCAAGATGCCGATACTGCGGATGGACAGCCAGAAAGTCTATGCTGCCTGTGTCGGGCGAAAATCCCATCACGCCAATAGCCATATCGTCATCCCGTAAAATCAAAGCCTTTTTATCCGCAATATACCGATGCAGGTTTGCGGTGTAATCTCCCTTATCCAGACATGGATAGCCGTCAATCGTGAGACTTACCAGTTCCATCCAGTCATCCACATCTTCGGGCGTGGCAAATGTTATATTGTCTTTTGTCAAATCCATTTTTATAAGTTCCTCCTTCAGATAGATTTCAAGCTGTAACGGGTAGAAGTTTTCCGCTTCTCGAAATTCCGCAGGGGAAGTCTTATACATCGCCTTAAAAATATCCGTAAATGCCTGCTGGCTTTCATACCCGCTCATAAGGGCAATCTCGATAATCGGCTTTGCAGAAAACACCAGAAGTTTTGCCGCTTCTGTAAGCTGCCGCCGTTTTGCGTAGTCATGGATAGTCAAGCCGACGGTCTTTGTAAAAATCCGATGCAGATGGTATTTGGAATAGTGCAGTGCCGATGCCACCATATCTAAATCCATCTTTTCATGCAGATGTTCTTCGATATAGCGGATAGCCTGTGAAACAATGCGTACTGTCTGACCTTGCATTTTGCGACCTCCTTTCCTCGTTTTCACCCTCATTTTTTTAACATTACGAAATGTCAAAGCAGGGGTTCAATGAGATATTGTAGCACAAGGAGTTTTCTATCTTTTCATCATTCTTGCTATGTTTTAAACCATCCACATTTACAGCAGTTCTTCTTTCAATGCCCTTATCCATTCTTCGATTGCCTGCACTAATCGAAATTGCTGATGCAGAACCGCCATGCCCGTGGCAGGAATATCGGGGGCATTTTCTTTTAAATCTACGTTCTCCTCAAGATAGGATTTCAGCACATTGATATTACTCTCAATGTTATCCAGACATTCCCTCTGTTGTTCCTTTTCCATGCTTTCTAAATTAACGATAACCGCATTAAAATCCAAGAATATGTTAATCGGCTTGCAGGATATTTCGAGCATCAGTTTCTCAAATTCCTCATTTCCTGCATCCGTCAAGGAATATACTGCCTTTTCGGGCATTTTTCCCTCTTTCTCCGTGCGGCTTGTAATAAGCCCCTTTTCTTCCAACTGGATAACCTTTTTGTATATAGATGGTGTGCTGATTTTTACCCATTTTGAAATGTTGCGGTATTCCACCAATTTCTGAATATCGTATGCACTCAAGGATTCCCGCTTCAACATTCCCAATACAATCAAATCAATGGTCGCCATTTAAAATCCCTCCTTTTTCTATTGACAACTACTATAAATTATAGTATTATAATCCCTGCAACGCAAATACTATATTTTATAGTAGTATAAATAACACTATTTGTCAAGAGAAAGGAGTTCAAAATGAACAGTCAAAGCAAAAAGATGGAGCTGCTCGGCAGCACATCCATACCAAAAGCACTTTTAGCAATGGGCATCCCAACAATGATTGGCATGTTGGTAAATGCTTTCTACAACCTTGTTGACGCATATTTCGTCGGCGGGTTAGGGGAGAGCCAGATGGGGGCAATCTCCGTGGTCTATCCGCTCGGACAGGTCGTTGTCGGTTTGGGTCTGCTGTTCGGAAACGGTGCGGCTTCTTACATTTCCCGATTGTTAGGTCGTGGGGATAAGGAAAATGCGGATAAAGTGGCAAGTACCGCTTTATACAGCAGCGTATCCGTAGGGGCGGTCATCATTATCATTTCTATGGTGTTCCTGCATCCCATACTGAAGCTTTTAGGGGCAACCGACAGCATCCTGCCTTATGCCGCCACATACGCAGGCATTTACATTGTTTCCTGCATCTTCAATGTATTCAATGTCACGATGAATAACATTGTGACTAGCGAGGGAGCTGCTAAAACAACCATGTGTGCCTTGCTGACGGGTGCGGTACTCAATATCGCCTTAGACCCGCTGTTTATCTATGTGTTTGATTTAGGCGTGGCGGGAGCGGCGATAGCGACCGCAATCTCACAAGTCGTTTCAACCTGCGTATATCTGACCTATATTTTTCGGAAAAAGAGCGTATTCCATTTTCGGGTTAAGGACTGCACATATACAAAAGAAACCATGTCTGAGATTTTCAAAATCGGCATCCCGACATTGGTATTCCAGATTTTAACGAGTGTGTCCATTTCCTTAATCAACAATGCCGCTGGCGATTACGGGGACTCTGCCATAGCAGGCATGGGCGTTGTCACCCGCCTTATTTCAATGGGCAGCTTGTCCGTATTCGGGTTCATCAAAGGCTTTCAGCCCATTGCAGGGTACAGTTACGGGGCGAAAAAGTTTGACCGTCTGCGTGAAGCAATCAAGACTTCCATCCTATGGTCTACGGTTTTCTGTGTGATTTTCGGTGTGATACTGGCTCTGTTCCCTACAGCTATCGTTTCCCAGTTCACAAAGGGCGATGCCGAGATGATTCGCATCGGTGCAGCGTCTTTAAGGGCAAACGGCATTTCCATCATGCTCTTTGGATTTTATACGGTGTATTCTTCCCTGTTCCTTGCTTTGGGAAAAGGCAGAGAGGGTTTCATCCTCGGAGCTTGCAGGCAGGGGATTTGCTTTATCCCCGTTATCCTGCTTCTTCCGATGGTCTGGGGGCTAAATGGAATAATGTATGCCCAACCGATTGCCGATGTGCTTTCCGCAATCATAACGGTATTCATGGCGATACCGCTCCACAAAAAACTGAATGAAATGCAGAAACAAACTTCCGCAATAAGCAAGAAAGACAACGACTAAATATTTATTCTTTCTAACAAACAGAGCCGATGAGCTGTGAGGTTTCCCACAAGTTCATCGGCTCTGCATCTGTGTGTCTGGCTCTTTGATGACTGTTATTTTTAAATTTTTCGCTTCAATCAATGTTTCCTGCTTGCATTTCGGGCAGTACAATGGATAATTTATCAATACCGTATCTTCCCTAATCCTGTCACGGGTCTTATTAGAACAAATTGGGCAGCGCACCCATTCTCTTGCTATCATCAGAACATTACCTCCCTCTGTGCTTTGCTTTTTTCTTTTCCTGCCGCAGAGCGAATTGCCGCTCTTTCTCTGCTTCTTTCTGTTCTCTGGACTTCACTTTCCGTTCCAGTTTCCCTTGTTCATGTTGGAGCTTTAAGGCTTGTTGGGCTTTCGTTCCAATGCCCTTGTTTTCCAATTGGCTGTTGATTTCCCTCTGCATACGCTTGGGATTGATTTTTCGTTCTTCAATTTTTTCTGTTTTAACTGGCGGGCTGAATTTCAGCTTATGCCAGTTTTTGAGCAGAAAATCATACACTTCATAATCTTTCGGCTCTGCGCCGAACGTAATCTTACAAACCTCATATTTGTCACCGTCTATACGCTCAAACAATCCAATCCAAAAGGGATTTTCAAACAGAATTGTCAAGCTGCTTTTCATTGCCATACCATCAACTCCCTTTAAACTGGCTTTCAAATTTATCAAGCCATTCTAACAGGGATTGGTATAACAAACGCTGCTGTTCAAAAATCGCTTTCCCACCCAATGGAATATCTGGATAGCTGGCGGCATATTCGTCAATGGATTTTGCTGAAGCCGTAAGATTGTCCCGCAGATTCTTTATCAAATCCATTGCTTTTTCCCTTTCCATTTTGTTTAAGTTTGTAATGACAACATTGAAGTCAAACAGCAATGGGACTTTCTGGCTTGCGTAAGTTTCCATAAGCTGCCCAAAATACGCCCTCCCTTTCTCTGTGATGGAATACACTGCTTTATCAGCAAACTTATCCCCTTTCACAATACTGCTCTCTAAATAGCCCTGCTCATCCATTTGAAGCACTTTCCGATAAATGGATGGGACGCTAATCTTTGTCCATCTTGAAAGATGATGGTATTCCACATCTTTCTGGATGTCGTATGCACTCTGCGGTTTCTCCATAACAATTCCGAGAATCACCAAATCTATGGATGACATATTCTCACCTCCGTTTTTACTATCATCAATATTACTATTGATAACAGTAAAAGTCAAGAGATATTTCCTTTTTAGCTATCATCCATTCTATTACGCCTATTCCAATTGTTCCAAGCAGCCTGCTTGTATCGCTCTACTATTCAAAGCAATCTTTTCTTCCGACCAGTCCCACCATCTTATTTTAAGCAACTGTTCTATTTTTTCATCTGAAAAACGTCTTTTTATTGGTTTTGCAGGGACGCCGCCCACAATAGTATAAGGCGGCACATCTTTCGTGACAACCGCACGAGTTCCAATAACTGCTCCATCCCCAACCGTCACGCCTGCTAAAATAACCGCTTCATACCCAATCCATACATCATTCCCGATGTTTATATCCCCTTTATTATCCCATGCTTCTGTGACACTCTTTTTCTCAAGCCCCCATTCTTCAAAAAACAACGGAAACGGATAGGTGGATAAGGACGCCATCGTATGGTTTGCGCTGTTGAAAAGAAATTTTGCCCCGCAAGCAATAGAACAGAATTTTCCAATCTTGAGCTTATCGTGATTGATTGGATAATGGTACAGTACATTATTCCTCTCAAATTCCGCAGGGTCACTTACAAAATCGTTATACATCGTATAATCGCCAATCTCAATATTTGGATTAGTAACCACGTTTTTTAAATAGATAGTCTGTGTATCCCCTGTCCTCGGAAATATTTTTTGTAAATCTGCCATCTTGCTATCCTCCTGTCAATACATAATACACCGTAATTTTACCCTTTCGTTGATACATCCTCAATACATAGAATGATACAGAAATAATCAGTATAAAAGAGAGCCGCCATTGGTACAGCAGCCCTCTCCAATTATTTCTGATATATTATTTTTCTTATAGCATATATCGAAAGATAATATTTGTCCGCAAGTTTCTCAATAGAAACACCTCTGCGGTATTCTTCAATGATAGCTTTATTGCGTCTTGCAAGTTCTTTCCGATAACCAGACAATTCACCCCAAGATTTATGCTGTTCGTTCTTAACTGGAATATAAATATATCCTGCTTGGACATATTTTTGTAATTCCTCAATCAGCATGTCGGGGAGAATGTCATTTGCATTCACATATTTCATACGCAGGCTTCCTCCTTGATTCTCCTAAAGACCACATGAAATGTGTATTTTTAGGTTCTAACGTCAAGCAGCAAAGCCAGATATTTTATATCAGCGACTTATATTTCTCCATGCAAATGTCGCTTATTACACTGGCTTTGCATGGAGTAAACCTTTATTTTTTCTTTTTTTATTCCTACACATAATATCCTCCAAACGATAGCTTCACATCAAAGTATCAAATAAACTTTTTCTTCTCATATTCCCTTTCATTATTTTTCGATATGAAATAGGACTTTTTGTATTATAGCACTTTTTATATTTAAACTCAATAATCCAATGCTGCTTGTTCTCCAATATAGCATTTGTAGTTCCTATACATAGAGATTCTATCTCGTTTAATGAGAACTTCTATCTCTGTAAAATGGAACATAACAAATTTTAGAACAGGCGGTGGACATATGGAAATGGAAAAGAACAAGAAAAACAGATACGGATTTGACTTTACTCCGATAGGGCTTGACATCAAAACTTTTCGTGAAGCCCAAAAGATAACACGGGAGAAATTGGCGGAAACGCTTGATATTTCGCCACGGCATCTCCAAGCAATCGAACTGGAAGGGAAACATCCAAGCCTCGGTCTTTTGGCATATATCGCAACAATATTCGATATGCCTATCGACCCGTACATATTTCCAGAAAAAGCAGATACCAAAAGTGCCATGCGGAAACGCCTAGATGTGATTTTGGATAAACTGAACGACAAAGATTTATCCATTCTCGAAGCGACTGCAATCGCCTTATGTAAGGCAAAAGAGCAGCCAGAGGATTGACCTCTGGTTTTTCTTTCACCTATTCTGCCGTCAATAGGCAGGGCATCCGTATCCGTAGATAGAGCCGCTCCCGACTGGATAGCTCTGCTGTTTACAGGCGTCCCCAGAGTTGCCCTCCACGGTGTAGACCGTCCCATTTTCGCATTTCTCTACGATTCCCACATGGTCGATTGAGCCGTCGCTCCCCCAATCAAAGAAAATAAAGTCGCCTGCCTGCGGCTCATAGTTCTTGTCCTGCCATTGCCCTTTGCCCTTGAACCAGTTCACGCCGTCCGAGCAGAGGGAGAATTTCGGCACAATTCCGCTTTCCAGATAGCCGCACTGGTCGGCACACCACGATGCGAAGCAGGCACACCATTCCACACGTCCGTCAAAGCCGTACCAGCTCCAATAAGGCTGCCCGCCCTCGTTGCCGAACTGCGTTAAGGCAACTTCCACAATGGCTTGGTTTCCTCCGCTTGTGAATGCCCGCCCGTATGGATAGTAGCGTAACACATGGGCGGGGTACTGCGTGTCGCCGTACTTCTCCCAACCAAGCCGTTTCGCCTGCATTGCGGAAAACTCCACCGCATTTGCATAGGAATAGCCGCCGTAGTTGGTCTTTGCCCATGAGATATACCCATTGCCGAAGTTGTAGCCCTGCAAGGCGAGCTTGATGCGCTCCATGTCAATCGGGTTCTCCACCTCGGCTGAAACAAGGGCAGCTTTCAGTTCCTGCACGCCGCACTCAATGGAATATTCAGGGTCTTTGATGCCGTTCGGCTCATGGGGGTATTTCTTGTTAAAGCTCCCCTCCGCCGCCTGCATCGGGTCAAGTCCTTTCCCTCCCGATTCCTGCATCATCACCGCCTTTATCAGCTCCACATATTCGGGGATTCCGTACTGTTTCGCATATTTCTGTATTAATGGCGTGTAGGCTTCCACCTCCGCACTGACAGGGGTATAGGAAGTGCTGTCGCTGCCGCCCCCGAACAGGGAAACGGCGCACCCAAGCAGGACGACGATGAGGATTATCACGACGGCAATCCAGCCGCCTGCGATAAGGGCGGAAATCAACGCCTTAGTCCCTGCGATAATCGCCTTGACCGCCGCAATGGTCACCTTGACCGTAGCTTTCGTCGCTTCGGCTGTCGCCTTTGCGGTGGCTTTCGCCGTCTGTGCCGCTTTCTGGGCGGCTTTGGCGGATGCTTTCGCCGTTTTCTGTGCCGCCTTTGCGGTCTGCTCCGTGGTCTTAATCGCTGTCTTGGATGTCGCCTTTGCGGTTTTCACGCCTTTTTCCGTCGCCTTGACCGTTCCTTTTGCTGTGGTCTTGACGGTTTTTTCCGCATTTCTGGCTGTCGTCTTTATCGTCCGCTTTCCCTGCTGTCTGGTCTTTATCAGTGAGTTTGCCGCCGTCTGGGGCGTTTCGGTCTTGGCAGAAGCAGCAGAAACAGCGGGACGGCTTGCAGTCCCTTGTATCTCCTGCAAGCCGTCCTGTCCCATTGTACGCATAGCGTTTTGTCCTGCCTTATTCCGCATTGTTTTCTGCCCTGCGGCTTTCTTCGCCCGTTTTGCCTTAAAATCGGCGATTTTATCCTTTGCCTTACCGATATTCTCCCTTGTAATCTGGACGTTTTTCTGCCCCTGCTTATTGAATTGGTGGATGCCCTCGTCCTTAATACGCCCCGAAGCATGGGAAACCTTGTCGGCGGCATATTCCGTAGGGGAACTTTCCTCCGCATAATATCCCTGCTCCGCCTTGTCCTTTGTCTTTGCATAAGCGGATTTCATGCGTTCCCCTGCAACAGCCGCCTTATCAAGCGTCTTAATCGTGCCTTTTACCGCATCTCTGGTCTTTATATCAGCCATAAAATCCGACCTCCTTTCCCAGAAGATTTGCGGTCATGTCAGTCTGCCTTTTTTGCCACCACAACAAGCCTGCCGTTCTGTGCTGAGTATTCGCAGGTGGAGAGGGTAATGAGCTTATCCCCATATTCAGCGGTCACGCCCGTATCATACAAGGCAAGCTCTTTGCACTTCCCGACATAAGCGGCAAATTCTTTTTCATTTTCCGCATTGACAAAATCATAGTAGCGGTAGCCCTCCGAACTGTATGCCACGGTCTTAAACACGGCGATGATTTCATAGCTCGCCTGCTCCGTGAGGGTGTCAAACTGGATGTTCTTATGCTTCTCATAAAAGCTCTTGGACTTATAATCTTCCAACGCCCCGAACATCCTGCCGCCTTTGATGTGGTGTCCGTAGATAACCAGATTGTCGCTTGTGGGGATGTCGCAGTCCTCTTGGATATACGGCACTCCCAAATCGCTGTATTCTTTTTCAAAGCTGTGCTTCAGATAGAAGTTGGGATTGTTCCTGCTCTGCATGACAGGGTAGTTGATGCTTGTTCCGTCAATAGCAATCCAACCGACCATATCCTCATTCTGCAAATACAGTTCTTTGTACTTTGCAAGAATGTCCTCGCCCTCGCTGACGGGCGTATCCTTATCTTTTGGCGGTTCTTCCTCTGGCTCGGCGTTCTCCACGACCTCGGCAATCTCCGCAAAGGCTTCCGTCTGTTCGTCTATCTGCTGGTAATGGCTGTAAATCTTAAAGCCGCAAAAAACCGCTGCTCCCAAAAGGGCGACAGCGGCGGCGGTACAGAGAATGGTTTTATAGTTCTTTAATCTCATAGGCATTTCCTTTCATTTTTAAATTTTAACGTGTATGCTCCGTCTGCTTCTTGGGCGTTGGTAAGTCCCTGCAATATTCGGGATACCGTGCCTTGATGCCCTCCATGAAATACGGGGCGAACTCGCAGCAGAACAGTTCTTCTGGCGTGAACAGCTTCTCACGCCCCTCCTCGGCGTAACCGTTCCAGAGGTTAAAGGCAAGGTGGCAGACCTTGACCGTGCCGCTCGTCTGCCATCCTGCGTGCATCCCCTCTGGCTTGATGCAGTCCGTCTTAAAATCGAACATGGCGTTGATGTTCTGCCTTGTTTCCCCCGCAATCCCCATCACATAGAAAAACGCCCTGTGGTAGCAGTCGTTGACCTTGCATTTCATCATGCTTTCCAGAAAAAAATCACGGTGGGCTGCGTTGCGAAACCTTATCTCTGACATAAAAATCCCTCCTTTTAGCACTCCCCAAATTTCGTCGTCATCAGCTTATACAGCTTTGTATTGCGTGGAAACTTGTTTACGAACGGCACAAGGGAGCTGCCGACTTTCAAAAGCCCCTGCCCCGCACCGACATTCGTGATATAGCTCATCTGCAAATCGGAGATGTTAAGGAGCTTCGCAAGCTCGATACGGTCTGTGGATGCTTGGTTCAGCATGATGATAAATTCAGAGTTGGCAAGCATCGTCCTCGCCGTATGGCTCAGCAAGAGGTCATCGACATTTTGTGTGATGCCCGTGCAGTACGCCCCATACTTACGCACACGCTTCCAGAGGGTAAATAGGAAGTTGGCACTGTATTCGTGCTGAAAGAGCAGATAAATCTCATCAATAAAGATAAACGTGTTCCTGCCTTTCGCCCTGTTCTGGGTGATGCGGTTCAAAATACTGTCGAGGACGACAAGCATACCGATAGGCTGTAACTGCTTGCCCAAATCCAAAATATCGTAGCAGATAAGGCGGCTGTGGGTGTCCACGTTCGTATGCTTGGCAAAGGTGTTGAGAGAGCCGTCCGTGAAAAGCTCAATCGCAAGGGCGATTTCCTGCGCTTCTGGCTCGTCCTGCTTTAACAGCTCCTCACGGAAGTCCTGCAAGGTCGGCGGCGTACCCATATAGTTGCCCTGCTGGTAGTAGCGGTAGACGCTTGCCGTGCAGCGGTCGATGATGGATTTCTGCTTTGCCCCAAGGCTTGCACCGCCGATAAGCTGCTCGCACAAGGACAAAATAAACTCTGATTTCAAGATGACGGGGTTCGCACCGTCGCCATAATCAGAGTTCATGTCCATTGCGTTGATGTGGTTGTCGCTCGTCGCCGAGATGTGGACGACCTCGCCCTGCATCGCCTTTACGAGAGGGGAGTACTCACGTTCGGGGTCTATAACGATTACATCGGCGTTGGGGTCGGTAAGGATGATGTTCGTCATTTCCTCCTTTGCCGTGAACGACTTGCCTGCACCAGACACGCCGAGGATAAAGGAATTGCCGTTCAAAAGGTGGCGGCGGTTGGCGATTATCATATTTTTACTGATGACGTTCTGCCCATAATACACGCCGTCCTTATGGTAGATTTCCTGCACACGGAAGGGGATAAACACCGCAAGGCTCTCCGTCGTCAGCGTCCTTAACGCATCAATCTTCCTCACGCCGAACGGCAGGGCAGTATTCAGCCCGTCCATCTGCTGGTACTTCAGCACGGCAAACTGGCAGAGATGCTTCCTTGCCGTCGTCAGCAGGGCTTCCGTGTCATTGTCAAGCTGCTCTTTGGTGTCTGCGGTATGCACCATCGTAAGCACCGCAAACATCATCCTCTGGTCACGGGTCGTCAAATCATCAAGGAACTCCTTGCTTTCCTTTCTCTGCTGTTCCAAGTCGTAGGGGATAACGGCGGAAAAGTTGTTGTTCTGGTTCTGTTTCCTCTGCCAGTTCGTGATGTTGGTTTCCACACCGAGCAGGCGGTTTTCTACCTCCCGCACGGCTTCGTCCGTAGGGACAGGGACAACATCAACAGAGAGCATCATGTTACGGTTTAATTCGCAAAGCTCCGCTACCATGCTGTCCTTGATATAGGCGGCATACTCTCTGAGGAATATCACACGCCCGTAGCGGTTTCCCATCTTAAAATAATCTTTCTCAAACTCAAAAGAGTCGGGGCAGATATAGTCCTTGAAGTCGTGACCTTTCCGCATGGTCTGCGCCATGTCAAAGGAGAACGCCGTTTCCTCGCCCGTGCGGTAGAAGTCGTGGAAGATACGCAGCTTGTCATTGGCGTCCAGTTCCGTACACTTCGAGCCTAAGCGGTTGAAATGCCCGATAAGGTCAGCCCCGACACGGGCAAAATAATTCCTCGCTTCCTCGATGTTCTTCTTGCACACGGAAACCGTCACATATTTGTCCTGCACGGTGGAGTTTGCCCCCGTCGCCTTATCCAGCAACATCTTGTTGTATTCCTTACGGTATTTATCCAAGTCGTCCTCCGCCATCGGAATTAAGATTGTCTGCTCAAAATCCGCTTTATTGAGCCTGCGGTTGTTTATCGTGATTTTCGTGGTCGCCCCGCTGTCGAGGGCGTTTAACAGCTCCGAGTATTCGAGGAACATCGCTTCCTTGTCCTCACGGCTCGCCACGGCGTAGTTGATGTCCTCAAACTTGAATGTCTTTGCGTATTTGTTCCTGCCCACAAGGAAAATGCCGTCCTCCCACATGGTCTTTAACGGGATGACCGCCTGCACCGACTTCGGCACAATGAATTTCTCCCTGTCCTGCTTAAACAGCGTTTTCAGCGTCTTAATCATGGTCTACCTCCTTGCGCTTTCTTGATTTCTTATTTTTCTTTCTGGCTTTTTCAGCCTGTTTTCTCCGTTCCTTTGCCGCTTTGCGCCTTGCCCGCCTGCGTTTTTTCTTTTTCTTATCCTGCACGGCGGGCAAGCCCTTTTCATGGGTTTCAATGGCGTTCTTCATCGCTTCGTAATATAAATTCTCTGGGACAAATAAAATCTTCTTCGGCATCAGGAACTGCGACTTTACCCATGCCCAAACAAACTGCTCGGCGGTCATGCCGTTGTACCTTACAAATCCCATGACCGCAAAAGGGGAAGCCCCCAAGATGCACATCCAGCTCAATGTTTCCGTCCCGAACCTGCCACGGAGCAGGAAGAACAAGCCGACCGCCACGCCGCAGGCAAGCACGGAAAACAGGAACTGCCGCATTGACAGCCCGAAGAACATGGATTCCGTGTAGTTGCGGATTTCCTTATTTATCTTGACTTCCATATCAGCACCTCTCCTCCCCGACATCCCCCGTCGAAATAAAGAGGATGCTGCGTTTTGGGATATATGCAAATCCAGAAATGGCATCCCCGATTTCAAATATCTCGTTATCGTCAGCTTTTTCAAATTTTCCAACCAGCCCTTTTTCAGCAGGCAGGTCATAGGCTTCGGAAGCCCCGATGACTTCTCCATTTAACAGATGGATATTATAATTCTGGTAATACTTCGTTTCTTTTTTCATTTCAATTTTCCTTTCCTGTTGGATAATTACAAGCCCATCATTTCCCTTACCACACGGTCTGCCATTTTAACCGCACCGACA
>ERZ825896.1593-NODE-1593-length-24664-cov-7.522614_pt1 | contig 24664 bp, 24 predicted proteins | sample MGYA00519858_ERZ825896 | MGnify/ENA primary metagenome ERZ825896 (study PRJEB31778, sample SAMEA3449214) | human gut metagenome | biome: human gut; feature: human-associated habitat; material: faeces | place: United Kingdom | collected 2010/2012 ...
ATGGCTTGATGCTTCTTTCTGCTCGATTGTTTGACAGCTCCAATCTGCCGTCTAAAAGGTAATTCCCAAGCGGGATCGCCTGCTTGCTCACATACTGCAGGGCCTCGTGCAGCTTGCTCTTTGGCAGCGCCTGCGGCAGGGTATCTTTCGCCCATTCGTTAGGTGGCGTGAGGCGTGCAGACTGGACGGACTTGCACACGTACATAACGAAAAGCCTTGTCCCGTAACGATAAAAACAACATCCGTTGCGTCCGTGTGCAAGAATTACAAATTGCAAGTCATTATATTATAATGGACGGAAGTCAGCCTCATAGTTCCCAGGACTAATATATGTGAGAGTGATGTAATCACGACCATATTTTTTGAAGTCTTGTATAGATACCTGTTTTCTTCCAGGAATATTCATTCTTTCTCTCAGATATTTTCCAAGTGTAGAACCACCCTCGTTAGCTGTCAATTGCTTTGGATAAATCATGCTTGGTCCACCTGCATTATTAGTTGCCCTTGGATATTCCTGCGCCCCCTGGAATAACATCTGCATAACTGTTCCGTCGTCCCAAGTTACAGTAACGGGACTGAGCCTTCTAGTTTTTTTGCCACCAATTCCGGCACCTATGGAACCGCATGGAGGAAACATGGCAGCATAGTATTTTAAATCAAATATTTTGATTGGAATATAGGCTTCCGCAAAAGGTGATTTGGATATGTTGCCACTTTGCAATCCCCAATTTATACCGCTCTTGGCAGGCACATATTTCTTACCGTTTTTATACTCATATAGAGGGATGTGATCTACAAATGGATTTCCGGAATAAAGCCGTTCTTTAGCTGTAGAAATTCGCTTTTTCGTTTTCTTGACAGGGACATTTGGAATTATTATAGGATCTTCAAAGTGTACTGATGCAGTCTCAATATCCTTAACATATGACACTAAATCTTTGATGTAGGACGCATCTGTAACATTGATAAGCATTTCGCAATTCTTATCACTTAAAAGTCCGGCAGAAGAACAGTTTGCAGATCCAACAAGAGCTGCAGATGAAGATGCGGACTGGAACAGATAGCATTTAGTGTGCACATGATAATCCACTACTATGTTGATTTTGATATTTGTGTAGCTATCCTCTATTCGCTTGAAGGCTACATACTGTAGTTCGGTAAGACGATTCCATGGGTACATGCCATAATAAAATACCACTTCTTTTCCCGATTTTGAGATATCCTCAAGGACATCTGGCGAAAAAAAGCCACTAATTATCGTTAGTTTATCAAAATCCTTTATTGTTTCAAGAATAAGACTTTCAAGTTTTTCAACAGCTACCTTCATTTTTCTTCTCCTCATAATAAAAAAATTGGTGAAAACATTAATAATGTAAAGTTCAAATATATGACCTGATTATAACATATCAAATCGGAAAAATATATAGATATAGAAATATTTCTTGTTGTACTTGAAATATTTTATGCAAGCTGGTATAATACACATGTTAAATTTATTTGCATATTTAAAATCGTCTGTAAGAGGTAACAGATATGGAAGTTAGTTATAATAAATTGTGGAAACTGATGATAGATCGAGGCATGAACAAAAGCGAGCTTCGAGAATTGACAGGCATTGGAACAAACACACTGGCAAAACTAAGTAAAAACCAAGCGGTAAGTATGGAAGTTCTGATGAAAATCTGCAATAACCTTAACTGCGATATTTCTGATGTGTGCGAATTCATCAAGGAGGATAAAGTAAATTGAATGTAATAGACTTATTCGCAGGATGTGGAGGCCTGTCTAAAGGATTTATGGATGCTGGATTTGATATTATTGTTGGAGTTGATAATGATCAGGCAGCACTTAATACATTTGCTAAAAACCATGGTGCTGCCATTGCTATGAACGCCGATTTGTCAAAGCAGGAAACTTTTGATGAAATAAAAAGAGTTGCGGGAGAACGAAGCATTGATGTAATTATCGCAGGTCCACCATGTCAGGGATTTTCACTTACCGGTCCAAGAAACTTTGATGATAAAAGAAATAAGCTTTATTTGGCTGTTATTGAAATAGTAAAGCAGTACAAACCAAAAGGCTTTATCATAGAGAATGTTCCAGGAATGGCAACGCTTTATGGTGGTCAGATTAAGCAGGAGATACTGCAGAGATTTAGAAAGTTGGGATACAACATAGAATGCCGGATTCTTTGTGCGGCTGATTACGGTGTTCCGCAAATGCGAAAAAGATTGATATTTATGGGCGTCAGAGAAGATATAGGTGTACCACATTTTCCAGAGCCAATATTAGGTGATGGACATTATATAACCTGTAGGGAGGCAATTGGAGATCTTCCACAGCGGGTAAGCGAACTAGGCGAAGAAGAAAGTGAATATGTTTCAGAACCTACTACTGAATATCAGCGACTAATGAGGGGGACATCGACAGTGCTTTATAATCATGTTGCTACTGATCATAAACAATTTGTAAAGGATACAATAGCTCTTGTACCAGAAGGGGGCAACTATAAAGATTTGCCTCCTGGTTGGGGAGAAAGCCGCAAATTTCACATGGCTTGGACTCGACTGGATGGAAATGCACCCTCAAGAACAGTCGATACGGGACATAGAAATATATTTCATTACACATTAAACCGCGTTCCAACGGTCAGGGAAAATGCTAGGATACAATCCTTTCCTGATAGCTTTATATTTACAGGTACAAGGACGCAACAAAGCCGACAGGTAGGAAATGCGGTGCCGCCGTTATTGGGTTATGCGCTCGGAAAAGAACTTCGAAAGATTATTGAGGTGAAAGCGGATGAAGAACAAAATTAGATCGATAGATCTATTTGCAGGCTGTGGTGGCCTTATGGATGGCTTTGAGCAATCAGGACATTATTTAACTGTTGCAGTAGTTGAGTGGGAAAAGGCACCATGTAGTAATTTACGTGAGAGACTTAGAACAAAGTGGCATTATGAAGATGCAGACGAGCGAGTTTTGCGTTTTGATATTCAGAGGACTGAGGAATTGTTTAATGGTTGGGATGATTCAGAATACGGAAAATCGAAAGGGCTCGATTTGTTAGTAAAACAGACTGAAGGTATAGATATCATAATCGGAGGACCTCCTTGTCAGGCATATTCTATTGCGGGTCGGGTACGTGATGAGCATGGAATGAAGAATGACTACCGAAATTACTTGTTTGAAAGTTATTTGAAGGTTGTAAAAAGATATAATCCAAAGGTGTTTGTTTTTGAAAATGTACCAGGAATATTAAGCGCTCAGCCGGGAGAACGGCCAATTATTGAAATTATCAGAGAACAGTTTTCTGAAAACGGATATTATCTGCTTCCAGATTTGAAAAATGCCATTATTGATTTCACAGAATATGGTGTTCCACAAAACAGGTCAAGAATTATTATACTGGGCGTGAACAAAGCCTTTTTCGGAGAAAAGGAATCTGAAGAAATTGTTCAGAATTTTTACAGCAGTATTCTTCCAACCTACAAGGTGAAGCGAAAAGAAACCGTTAGAGAAGCTATTGGTGATTTGCCGAAACTCTATCCGCTTGAGACTGATGCACGGTTTGAAGGAAGACGTATATCACACGCTCTTCCTGACCCGTTTATACCAAATCATGTTGCGAGGTGGCAGAGCAAGCGCGACATAGAAGTATTCAGACTATTAACGACAGATATTGAGTCTGGGAGAAACGAATATTTAACGACAGAATCCTTGAAAAAACTGTATACAGAAGTTACTGGAAAAAAATCAAATGTTCATAAGTACCATGTTATAAGGTGGGATGAGCCAAGCAATCTAATTCCTGCACATCTTTATAAAGATGGTTTAAGGCACATACATCCAGACTCTGCTCAACTTAGAACGATTACGGTTCGTGAGGCGGCAAGGCTTCAGACATTTGATGACGATTATATTTTTTATGGCAGTACAGGTGATGCTTATAAAATGATAGGAAATGCTGTGCCGCCACGCTTTTCAAAATGTCTCGCGGATGCAGTTTATGAAGTGCTCCTGAAGTGTGCTGATGACAAATAGAAAAGAGGTGGAAAAAATGGCATATACTAAGAATGATGCTAAAAATACATTATATGGTTATATGGGGCTTGAACCCGACAATATAGTTTATGTTGAGAATACGGATCAAAGAGGATTTATTCTTGACCATGATGGAGAAAAATGCGTTATTTTTATATACCCTATAAGCCATAAGGCAGATGATACTAAAAATTTTTTTGATACTCGTGATAGCGGTGCCTTTGAAAGAGGAACAGCCTGGAATTATGCTATTCGAAACGATCTGAAGTATTTCTGCTTTGCTGTTCATGATCAAGTGCCGCGGTATAACAACTATATCTTCAGCCTGGAATGCAATGAAAAGGTGATTGCCGAGGTTGCAGGAACAGTAAATGGTAGCCGCGCAGGAAGTGGAACCCAGGTAGTCATACCGAATAATTATGCACCATGTAAATCATTTGAACGTATACAAACAAAAAACGGATTCTATATTTCGGCAATACATAAGGATTCAATTTATGATTATATAGAAAAATATGATAACCGACCGTATCTTGTAGATAAGACAATGATCAATTTGGATGATTTATTGAATGAAACATCTAAACTTAAATACAGTACCGGTATATTGAAAAACATCTCTCGCAATAAAATCATTTTCGGAGCACCAGGAACAGGTAAGAGCTATACAATTAATCAGCAGCGAATTGAGTTGATTGGGGCGGATAACGAAGCGGATTATGAAAGAGTGACATTTCACCCTGACTATTCATATGCCAATTTTGTAGGCACCTATAAGCCTGTTATGGTAGAGGGACAGAATGGCAAGATAGCAGATCCAGATGTGAAATATGTTATTTCTGTTTTAAATGACGAGAGTAAAACTGCACAAGAAAAATATGATCTTTTATATGACAAATTTAAGGATGAGGGATTGACACGCCTCCCTCTAATCCTTGGATTATATACAGATGAACCTTTCAAGACCAGGAAACAAGATGGCAGCGATGCTGCGAATGATAACTCTGTTGAAAGGAATCATGGTCGGGCAGTTAGAAAGTACATTGAACTGCTCACTGGCAAAGAGCGGAGCAATGATATCGCCTATGAGTATGTTCCGGGACCGTTTATGCGCATTTATGTTAATGCGCTGAAAAGTGCCAGAACAGAAAATCCTAAACCGTACCTTCTAATTATCGAAGAAATTAACAGAGCCAATGTAGCAGCAGTTTTTGGAGATGTTTTCCAACTGTTGGATCGCGGAGATGATGGTGTCAGTGAATATCCTATTCAAGCCTCGGAGGATATTAAAAAATATCTTGCCAAAGAACTTGGAGGGGTACCAGAGAATTATTCAAAGATTAGGATTCCAGACAATATGTTCATTTGGGCAACAATGAACAGTGCCGATCAAGGCGTATTTCCTATGGATACAGCATTCAAGAGAAGATGGGATTTTACCTATCTTGGAATCGATGACAATGATGAAGATATCAGAGGCAAATATGTCGAGATGGGAAGTAAGGAAAAACAGCGTGTTGAATGGAATGAACTACGAAAGTCAATCAATGAATTCTTGGCAGACAATAAAATCAATGAAGACAAGCAACTTGGTCCATATTTTATAGCGAGAAACGTTGTAGTTCCTGCTGATGGGGGTTCAGAAATTAACAGCGAAAAATTCTGTGATGTGTTTAAGCATAAAGTGCTGATGTATCTTTTTGATGATGCAGCAAAGCAAAAGCGCGGAAAGATATTTGAGGGAAGTGCAAAGGGACAAAATCGTTATTCAAAAGTATGCGAAGCCTTTGATGAACAGGGTATCGGAATCTTTCACTCAGATATCCAGACAAAAGTAAAAATTAAGGATCTTGTATCGAATGATCGTCAGTTGGATGAAAACGGCATGGTGACATTGCAAGACGACAAGTAAGGAGGCCCTTTGTAATATGATCTCAAAGTTTTTACGAGAGCAAAAAAGGTATACTCAGAAAAGTCTTTGCGATAAGTTCGAATGTTCGGAAGAAGAAGCTGTACCTATTATCAGAAAACTTAAGGAATTCGGCATCCTGAAATCTGTAAAAGCGTCCGATTTGCAACGGAATATGTCAGATTTACAGGATGAGGACATTGAGGTTACAGATGTTGAGGTTGGAGAAGATGAGTTCTTATATGTATTTACTTTTGTTGGCGTTATCGTTGTTGCCGGCCGTGTTCTGAAGTGCTATCCGAAATATCTTCTTAGTAAAGAACAGCCAAAGGATGAACTGCGGCAAGTTCTGAAGGTGTTGGAAAAATATAATACCAAAGAACAGATTGTGCGGATGTTCAACGACAGCAGTGAAAGCAGTGCATTCAATCTATTGGCTGTGCTTCTGTTCCTACTACAGGATTATTATGAGAACGGAGTATATAGTAATACCGAAGATATCATAGAAAGCAATGGCTCAGGAGAAATCCTTTGGGATAAAACAATCAACGAGACATTTACACTTCTTGCTAATAAAAGACCATACTATATTGATCTGCAGACGAAGAAAAGAGTCACAGATGATTATGATTATTTTAAGCGGCTTCACGAATGCGTACTGACTAGAGCATCGGCAGAATTGATGGATGCGGAACTTCTGGATCTCTTTGAAATCACAGGGGTGGATTTGACGGATGAAACACTGGATGACTTCGGGGAAGATGAATACATACTCTACCGCATAGAGAAGGAACTGAATACGCAGTTCAACACAAGAAAACAACTCCTTCTGAAAACTATCTATGCATATATTGCACATAGTGGCAGTTTATATGATATGGAGTGTCTGTCGCTTTTTGGCACGAATAGCTTTAATCTTGTGTGGGAAGGCGTATGCGCAGATATTATGGATAACCAGCTTAGAGTTAGACTGGATGCATTGAAACTGCCAAAAACACTTAGACCGGAGTATGATGGAAAACTGAAATTGATAGAACTGATAGAAAAACCATTATGGACTGCAACGGGGAAAACGGCAGCAGATACTCTTATCCCTGACCTTATTTCGATTGCGGGCGAACAGTTCATTATATTTGATGCAAAGTATTATAATGCACAACTTATTCCGGGAAATGTACCGAAGGGGCAACCAGGGATTGAGTCGGTGACAAAACAGTATTTATATCAGTTAGCGTATCAAAAGTTTATAAGTGATCATGGATTCTCGGCAGTGAAAAATTGCTTTCTGATGCCAACTGAGAATAGGGAAGTAGAGGATCATGGAGAGGTTTCAATGGAGATTCTGTCCGAATTGGGGCTACAGAATATCAAGGTTCGTTTTCTTCCTGCTGATGCGGTGTATGACCACTATCTGGATGGTAGAAAAATGGATATTAGAGAACTTGGCTTATAGGGTGTTAATGTTACAGCCGAGATGCTTCGTGTGAGGAGGTGCTTTGCATGGCGGCAAGCCGCTCATTTACGGATTATGTTAGAAAGAAATATGACAATGAGTTCTGGGCGCTAGCAGAGCAATTTCTTGAGGATAACCCAGACTACATAGAGAGTCTGGCCACCAGAGTGCATTCTGTCGGAGAAACAGAGACTTCTGATGTCCAGGTGGAGCACGTCTAGGCGGATGACTAGCTAGACATGGAGATAAGCTTTGATGTTGCATTATCAGTGAATGTCGAGATCCACGAGGGCAATCATCATTATGGTTCAACCGAAGAGAGAAGGTTCTAGCTGATGGTATCCTGCCTGGGCGATCTGGGCAAAAAACTGGATGACTTTGAAATTTTGTAGGTGTTAAAGTACAACGGTAAGAATCAAGTAAAGGATCCGATGGATGATTCCCTCGTGCCGATTATTCCCTACGATAAGCTAGAAGCAGTAGCAGAGGATTTTCTAAAATGAAATTTTCCAGAAGCATTGAAGATTCCGCAGAGAGATCAGCCGCCCATGTGGGTGGATCCGACAGAACTGGCGAAAAGCCTAACTCTAACCATACAAAGTCATCGCATTAAAGAAAATTCATCAGTCTTTGGTCAAATCTATTTTGAAGATACCGATGCAGATATTTATGATGAGGATGGAGATGAGGATGTTTCCACGCATATCGATGGAAGAACGATTCTCGTAGATCCTTTGGTTTATTTGCTTCGGAATATCGGATCAGTGAATACAACCATAATTCACGAGTGTGTACATTGGGCTAGGCACCGTAAGGCATTTATATTAGAACGGCTCTATAATGAAACTGCATCCTGCATCAGTTGTGAGGTTGTGGGAGATGTGGCATCTGGAATATCAAAAAAGTCTACAGAATTCATGGAGAAACAGGCCAATCAGCTTGCTCCGAGAATTCAGATGCCGAGAGGTCCATTTAAAGCCAAGGCGAATGAATATATAGCACTATTCCTTCGTGAAACAGATGCCAACTATGAAATGGATGTTATGGAGATGGTCATTGATCAGTTGGCCGTCGATTTCGGAGTATCCAGACAGGCGGCGAAAATTCGCCTAGTTGATTTGGGTTTTGATAGTGCAATCAGAGCTTTTAACTATGTGGATGGGCATTATGTAAGACCACATGGCTTTCGAAAAGGCTCCCTTGAGCTTAATCAGACCTTTACGATAAGTTCGCAGGATGCCGCTATTCAACGGTTCTCAAGCCCAGAACTTCGTGAGAAGACGGACAATGGTGATTATCTTTTCATAGAGAATCATTACGTCTATAATTCACCGGTATATGTTGGTATGAAGTGCTATAATAAGGTTGTAACAAGAGTGGCTAATAAGATATAATTATTGTGCTGCATAGGGAAATTAGTAATCTGGCAAAAAGGGCATCAGGACTAGAAGGGGAAACTCAAATATCTGAAATACAAAGAGAACTTTCAAATGTGTACTTAAAGTTATGTGATAAAAGGTAGTCTATGGCATAACAGATGTTTTTATTACTCAAGAGATCAACTCAATCAATTTTGTGCAAAATATCTGTTGTGATTGCAAGATAGTTCCTAAATAAAGCCAAGAGCTAAGCCTTGCGGAAGAACCGGCTAGTTTCTAGGTTTTACACCCTTTCCGCTCCTGATTGCAGCAGGAGCGGTTTTTTATGCGATTTTTGTGCCAACCGGAACGTATGTTGTATGCATTTAGGCAATGTTAAGAAATTGTGTAAAACTGCTTTTTTATTGTTTTTATCAATAATAATTTGGGGTAATATAGTATAAGGGGAAGATTTCAGATTTGAGAAATATGCTAAGATAAGGAGGCAGCAAAAAGTGTTTACAGAAGAATTACAGACGATCAGGCAGGCAGAAGAACGCGCAGACACAATCCGAAAGGACGCGAAGACCGAAGCCGCAAGACTGATGAAGGATGCAAACACGAAAGCCGGAAAAATCGCTGACGAAGCTGAAATCAACGCGAAGACGCGCTATGAGGCTTTTCTCGCGGAGGGACAGCAGACTGCGCAGGCGGAATATGAAAACGCCATCGCGGACGCAAAAAAACTCTGCGCAAAGATGGCAGCGGAAGCCGGCGAAAGGCAGGACCGAATTGTAAAATTCATAGCAGAAAGGATCGTGAAGTCAAGTGGCAATTGTTAAGATGCAGAGAGTCTGTGTCATTGGACTTGACAACGAAAAAGAGGAGTTTATGAGTCGTCTGATGGATTTCGGCGTGGTGGAGCTGACAGACCAGAGCGCCAAGCTGTCGGACAAAATCTGGGCGGAGAACGTCACCGCCGATGAGAGCCGCGACGAAACGGCAAGGCTGGAGGAAAAAATCAGCCGCGTCAATCTCGCGCTGGAAGTCATCGAAAAGTACGGAAATCTTAAGCAGCCACTGTTCGCGACACGCAGGAAGGTTTCCATGCAGGGCATGCGGTGTCTGATGGCGGATTCCGGAAACACGATTCGCGAACAGGTGGAAGATATTCTGAACCTGAATCATCGGATTAACGCGATCTGCGAGCGCAGAAATAAGCTGGAACAGGACGAAACTTCTCTCAAAGCCTGGGAGGCCTACGACCTTCCGCTGGAGCTGGCCGGCACCAAAAAGACCTTGGCGCAGACCGGTGTGCTCCCAATGGGCACAGATACCGACGCGCTGGCAGGCGCGCTGGCGGGACAGGCGGAAACGGACGGCACAGTATTCAAAATCGTTCATATAGACAAGGATATGTACTACGCGGCGATTCTGATGCTGACCGAGCAGGCAGCCGATGTGCAGACAATTTTAAAGCAATACGGTTTTTCACAGGTGACCTTCGGCACGATGAAGGGCACAGCAAGCGAGAACCTTATACGGATTCAAGGGGAAAAAGATGTATTAAGGGAAGAGTATGAAAAGGCAGCGAAGGAGGCTGCCGCAAAATCCGCGCGCAAAGCAGATATCGAGGCTTATGCCGATATGCTGACCATCGCGGCGGATAAGGAAAAAATCAAAACAAAACTGCTGAAAACCAAACGAACCTTCTTCCTGGAAGGATGGATTCCACAAAAGTGCGCAAAAAAAGCAGCGGAGCTTTTGGACGACTACGAATGCTATTACGCGTTCCGCGAGCCGGAAGCAGAGGAAGAAGTCCCTGTACTCTTGGAAAACAGGAGCTTTTTCAGACCTACGGAGGCGATTACCGAGATGTATTCGCTGCCGAGCTATTGGGGCTTTGACCCGACCTCCATCTACGCGCTGTTCTATATCGTATTTTTCGGTATGATGTTCAGTGACGCGGGATACGGGCTGCTGATGGCAATCGGGTGCTTCATCATTCTCAAAAAATTCGATCTCGAAGGCACAACATGGAAGATGGTGAAGCTGTTCTTCTACTGCGGGATCTCCACCTTCGTGTGGGGTGCGCTGTTCGGCGGATGGTTCGGCGATGTGGTGACGGTGTTCTCAACCACCTTCCTCGGCAAGGCCGCGGAGCTGAAACCGCTTTGGTTCAATCCGCTTGACGACCCGATGAAGCTTTTGATCCTGTCGCTGATCCTAGGTGTGATCCACCTGTTTATCGGCATGGGGATCCAGGCCTATATGGAGATAAAGGATGGCAGGTGGATGGACGCGATCTGTGGAGAAGGCGTCTGGTATCTGACGATTCTCGGATTGGGAGCGCTGCTTTGCGGCAGTGTGCTGGAAATGCCGGCACTCGGCCTTGCCGGTAAGGGCATGTCCATCGTCGGCGCGGCAGGAGTCCTGCTCGCGGGCGCGAGAGGAAAGAAGGGCATCGGTATGCTGACCGGAGCTTTTGCGAACCTGTACAACATCACAAGCTGGCTTTCGGATATTTTGTCCTACGCGAGATTGCTCGCGCTGGGACTGGCAACCGGCGTCATCGCGCAGGTTGTCAATACGATGGGCTCGCTGTTTGGCGGCGGTGTCGCAGGTCTGGTACTGTTTATTTTGATCTTCGCGGTCGGTCACACGATCAACTTCGCGATCAACATGCTCGGTGCGTTCATTCACGCGGCAAGACTGCAGTATGTGGAATTCTTCGGCAAGTTCTACGTTGACGGCGGAGAACCTTTTGATCCGTTCCGCAAAAAAACAAAGTATATTCGTTTTGAAAACGAAGAGTAACAGGAGGAAATATTATGTTCTTTGAATATATTGACGGAAATGCATTGGCAATTTTAGGCGCGGTCATCGCGGCGCTGGCAGGTATCGGCTCCGCTATGGGCGTCGGTATCGCGGGGCAGGCGGCTTCCGGTGTTGTCGCGGAAGACCCGAAAAAATTCGGTAAGACCATCATCTTGCAGGCGCTCCCGGGTACACAGGGCATCTATGGGCTGATTATTGCCTTCCTGATCATGGTAAAGATCGGTCTGCTCAGCGGCAGCATGATCGAACTGAGTGCTTCGCAGGGTTTCTATTTCTTGTGCGCGGGCATTCCGATCGGCGCGGTTGGCATTTGGTCAGGTATCGCGCAGGGCAAGGCGGCCGCGGCGGCGCTGCAGCTGACAGCCAAAAGACCGGATCAGATGGTAAAGGGTATCATTTATACCGCGATGGTAGAAACCTACGCGATCTTCGCGCTGCTGGTTTCCGTACTGATCTGGCTGAGAATACCGGTATAAAGAGACACTCCGAATATCGGAATGCCGGAATACCGATGGAAAGGCAGAGAATAATATGAGTATAGAAAAGATTACATCCAGGATTTTGGGTGAAGCCGAGGCTGAGCGCGACATCACGCTCGCGGAGGCAAGAGCCCGGAGTGAAGCGGTGCTCGCGGAAGCCGAAAAGAACGCGGCGACGCTGCTGGCAGACGCGGAGCGCAGAGGAAAAATCGAAAAGGATAAGATTATCACACGCCGTAAGTCCGTTGCTGACATCGACTGCCGCAAGGTTTTCCTGGCAAAAAAACAGGAAATCATCGAGGCATGCTTCGCGCGCGCCATCGACGAAATCACAGACATGCCGAAGGCAGCGTACATCGAATTGCTGGTTCATCTTGGCAAGACCTCGGGCGTGAAGGCGGGCGTGCTGATTTTTAACGAAAGGGATAAGCAGAGCGTGGCGGCGGAGGTATGTCATGCGCTGAACGAAGCGGTGGACTGCGGCAGCTTTATTGTCAGTGAAAAGACGGGCAAGATGCGCGGCGGCTATCTGCTGAACACGGGGAACGTGACGGTCAACAATACGATCGAAGCGCTGGTTTCGGAAGCGAAATCCGAGCTGACCGCGGAAACCGCGAAGCTGCTGTTTCCCACAGAATAAGAGGGAGTGCGAATATGAGTAAGCAAAAAGCGGAAAACTACGCGTTTCCTTGCAGTCTGATTCGGGCAAACGAAAAGACGCTGCTCACAGCGCAGGATCTGGAACGGGTGATGGATGCCAAGGATATGCAGCAGGCGATGCATATTTTGGCGGAATTCGGCTATGGAGACGGCAGAGAGCTTACGGATCCGAGAGGATTTGAAGAAGTGCTTGCCGGAGAAATGAATCGTGTCAGCGAATTGGTTTCCTCTTTGAGCGTGGACGCGGGCGAGTTCGCGTTGTTCCGTCTGCCGAAGGACTATCACAACCTGAAAGTTCTGCTCAAGGCGGAGGCGCTCGGCATCGATCCGCTGCCGCTGATGAGCGCGGGAGGAAATTTTGATCCAAAGCAGATGCTCGATATGCTTCGCGAACGCAATCTGATCATGCTGGATTTGGAAATGCGGCAAGGACTTACGGACGCGGCAGAGCTTTATGCCAAGAGCGGCGACCCGCAGGAGATCGATCTGGTGCTGGATCATGCCTGCTACGCGCAGATGCGGCGGATGGCAGAGGCGCATGAGAATACATTTATCAGAGACTACTGCGAGCTGGAGGTGGATCTGCTGAACTGCAGAACCTTTGTCCGACTGCGCGAGGTTGGCAAACCATGGGAATTTTTTCAAAAAGTGTTCCTACAGGGAGGCAGACTGCGGGAGCAAAGCTTCACCGGCAATTATGAGGAACCCTATCCGCAGTTCGCGGAACGGGTCTCACCGTTCGGCTTTGGAGAGCTGTTCAGCCGCGGCGCTGTAGAGGCAGCCAATACAGGACAGTTCACCCTGCTCGAAAAGCTCTGCGACGACAGACGCATGCGGTTCTTGAAGGACGCGCATTATGTGACCTTCGGACCGGAACCGATCGCGGCGTTCTATCTCGCCAAGGAAAGCGAAAACAAGAATCTGCGGATGATCCTGACCGGCAAGCTGGTTGGAACGGAGCCCGCGGTAATCAAAGAAAGGCTGAGGGAAACCTATGTATAAAATCGGCGTGATCGGCGACAGGGAAAGCATTCTCGGATTCAAAGCCGTTGGACTTACGGTTTTCCCTTGTGATGAGGCCGAAGAAGCAAAAAAAATATTAAAACAGATTGCCAAGGAGGATTTCGCGATCATCTACGTGACAGAGGAACTCTATCAGTATATGGACGAAGAAATCAAAGTATATGTAGACCTGCGGCTGCCGGCTGTGATTCCAATTCCGAGCAAGGACGGAAGTTTAGGCATCGGTATGCGGAATGTGCGCAGCGCGGTAGAACGCGCCGTAGGCGCAGACATCCTTTTTGGAGGTGAAGCAAAATGAGTCAAGGAAAAGTTGTAAAAGTATCCGGACCACTGGTCATCGCTTCCGGTATGGAAGAAGCGAATATGTTCGACGTGGTACACGTCGGTGAGCAGGGGCTGATCGGAGAAATTATCGAAATGCGTGGAGACAGAGCCTCCATCCAGGTATATGAAGAGACCGCAGGGTTGGGACCCGGCGCGCCGGTCGTATCCACAGGCAGTCCGCTGTCCGTGGAACTGGGTCCGGGCTTAATCGAAACCATGTATGACGGAATTCAAAGACCGCTGGAAGAAATGGTCAGAGAGGTCGGAACGAATATCACCCGCGGCATCAAGGTGCCGGCACTGTCGAGAACGAAGAAGTGGAACTTCGTGCCTTGCGTCAGCGCGGGAGAGGAAGTAGAAGCGGGCGACATCCTCGGTACCGTCCAGGAAACTGTGGTTGTCGAGCAGAAAATCATGGTGCCTTACGGCGTATCCGGCACAATAGAGTCTATCGAAACCGGAGCCTTTACCGTTGATGAAACCGTATGCCGCCTGCGTCTTGCGGACGGCAGCATGCGGGATTTGACCTTAATGCAGAAGTGGCCGGTTCGCCGCGGCAGACCCTACAAAGAAAAGTTAGTGCCGGAGATGCCGCTGATTACCGGACAGCGTGTCATCGATACATTTTTCCCAATAGCGAAGGGCGGTGTTGCAGCCGTTCCCGGTCCGTTCGGCTCCGGTAAGACGGTCGTGCAGCACCAGCTCGCAAAATGGGCAGATGCCGACATTGTCGTTTACATCGGCTGCGGGGAACGCGGCAACGAAATGACAGATGTATTGATGGAGTTTCCGGAGTTAAAGGACCCGCGCACCGGAGAATCGCTGATGAAGCGGACGGTCTTGATCGCCAACACCTCCGATATGCCGGTAGCGGCGCGTGAAGCATCGATTTATACCGGTATTACCATCGCGGAATATTTTAGAGATATGGGATACTCGGTTGCCTTGATGGCGGACTCGACCTCTCGCTGGGCAGAGGCGCTGCGAGAGATGTCCGGTCGTTTGGAGGAAATGCCGGGTGAAGAGGGCTATCCCGCTTATCTTGGTTCCCGCCTGGCGCAATTCTACGAACGCGCGGGCAGAGCAATCTCCTTAGGCAAGGAAGGACGTTTGGGCGCGCTTTCCGCGATTGGAGCCGTATCGCCTCCGGGCGGTGATATTTCGGAACCGGTATCGCAGGCGACACTTCGTATCGTCAAGGTATTCTGGTGTCTGGACTCTTCGCTGGCCTATAAGCGTCATTTCCCTGCTATCAACTGGCTGCAGAGCTACTCTCTGTATGTGGATAAACTCCAGGAGTGGTACGAAAACAATGTCGCGAAGGACTTCCCGAAGCTGCGGCAAAAGGCACTGCACCTCTTGCAGGAGGAAGCGGAGCTGAACGAGATCGTGCAGCTTGTCGGCGTGGATTCCCTGTCCTTTACCGACCGTTTGAAGTTGGAAACTGCCAAATCCATTCGTGAGGACTATCTGCACCAGAACGCGTTCCACGAAATCGATACGTTTACTTCCACGACGAAGCAGTATCTGCTGCTCAAGATGATTCTCGGCTGGCATGAGGCCGCGATCAAGGCAGTCGGTGAAGGCGGTTCCTTCAAAAAAATTACTGAAATGAGCGCGCGGGAACAGATCGGCCGTTTCAAATATGTAGAAGAAGCGAAGATTCAGGAGCAGTACGAGGCGATTCTCGCGGAGATGACTGCCGAGTTTGATGAAATCGTACAGAAGGAGGCTGAGCTCGCATGATTAAAGAATACAAGACAATCAGTGAAGTCGTAGGACCTCTGATGCTCGTCGAGGATGTTGAAAATGTTACCTATGATGAGTTGGGAGAAATTCTGCTGCCGACCGGCGAAAAGAGACTTTGCAAGGTGCTGGAGGTCAACGGCTCAAACGCGCTGGTACAGCTGTTTGAAAGCGCCGCCGGCATCAACCTCAAGGAAAGCACAGTGCGGTTCCTCGGACATGGTACGCAGCTGGCGGTATCACCGGATATGCTCGGCCGCGTGTTCGACGGGATGGGTCGTCCGAAGGACGGCGGCCCGGCGCTGATCGCCGAAAAATATCTGGATATCAACGGCCTGCCGATGAATCCGGCTGCACGTGATTACCCATCCGAATTTATCCAGACCGGTGTATCGGCGATAGACGGTCTGAACACCTTGGTCAGAGGACAGAAGCTGCCGATCTTTTCGGCCTCCGGTCTGCCGCACGCGGATCTCGCGGCGCAGATCGCGCGGCAGGCGAAGGTCAGAGGCAGCGAGGGCAATTTCGCGGTCGTATTCGCGGCCATCGGTATTACGCACGAAGAAGCGGAATTCTTCGCTTCTGATTTTCGCCGCACCGGCGCGATCGACAGAACCGTTTTGTTCATGAATCTGGCAAACGATCCGGCGGTAGAGCGTATCGCGACCCCGCGTATGGCGCTGACCGCGGCGGAATACCTGGCATTTGACCTTGGTATGCATGTATTGGTCATCCTGACCGATATCACCAACTATGCCGAGGCGCTGCGTGAGGTATCCGCGGCGCGTAAGGAAGTGCCGGGACGCCGCGGCTATCCGGGCTATCTGTATACGGACCTCGCAACCATGTATGAAAGAGCCGGCCGCAAGAAGGGCTATGACGGATCGATTACCATGATCCCGATTCTGACGATGCCGGAAGAAGACAAGACGCACCCGATTCCTGACCTGACCGGCTATATCACAGAGGGACAGATCATCCTCAGCAGAGAACTGTACCGCAAGGGCATCAAGCCGCCGATCGACGTATTGCCGTCCCTGTCCAGGCTCAAGGATAAGGGTATCGGAAATGGAAAAACGCGTGAAGATCACGCTGACACGATGAACCAGCTGTTCGCGGCTTACGCGCGCGGCAAGGAATGTTTGGAGCTGGTCACGATTCTCGGTGAAGCAGCCCTGACAGAGGTAGATTTGATGTACGCGAAGTTTTCGCAGGCCTTCGAGAAAGAATACGTTTCACAGGGCTACGATACGGACCGTACCATCGAAGAAACGCTCGATATCGGCTGGAAGCTGCTGGCGATGCTGCCAAAGAGCGAGCTGAAACGTATCAAGGATGAATATATCGAGAAGTATCTGAAATAGACGCGCAGTGTGAGAAAGGAAACGGAATGGAACGGTTAAATGTAAATCCAACCAGAATGATGCTCACCACTTTGAAGAAACGGCTGGCGACCGCCCAACGCGGACACAAGCTGCTCAAGGATAAGCGCGATGAACTGATGAAGGGCTTTTTGGAGCTTGCGCGGGAAAACAAAGCGCTCCGCGAGCAGGTGGAGAAAGCGCTGGCTGATGTTTACGGCAGTTTTTCGATTGCCGGCGCGGTCATGAGCAAGGAGGTTATGGAGGAAGCACTGATGTTCCCGAAGCAAGGCGTCACGCTGACCGTCGGAAGCAAGAATGTGATGAGCGTGGATGTGCCGCGCTTCGGCTTTGAGACGACTGCGCAGGACGCGTCGGACATCTACCCTTACGGTTACGCTTCAACCTCCGGAGAGCTTGATTCCGCAATCAAAGAACTGGCCGACATTTTTCCGATTATGTTGGAACTGGCAGCCAAGGAAAAAGAGGCGCAGATGCTTGCGGCGGAGCTGGAACGGACGCGTCGGCGTGTTAACGCGCTGGAATACGTCAAGATTCCGCAGATGGAAATGACCATTCGCTATATCCGCATGAAGCTGGATGAAAATGAACGCGGCAACCAGACCCGTTTGATGAAGGTGAAGGACATGATTTTGGCCGAAGCACTCGAAGAAAAGCGCGAAAAAACAGAACGCGCGTATCAAGAGGAGTGCAGTTAGGAAAAACGAAAAACAGAATTGAGGCCGTGAAAACGGCAAAACAGCAAACGCAGAGGGATTCAAACGGCACGCAGCCGCGCGATATGCCCCTGCGTTTTTTGTCCTTCAAAAAATACAAAAAATCTTTTAAAAAAACTTGACATTTGCGCGAAAACATATTAAAGTATAAAAATAGTTGTTGAATAATACAAAATAAATGAAAAAGAATTGTTTATAAATACAAATGGAGTGATTATGAACGAAAGTGACGCGCGGTTCCTTGAACAATTGAAAAAATTATACGCATCCGCCTTCGATCTGACCGAAGAGGCAGCGTCGGGAGAATGGATGTTTCGGATATACGGACATTTTAACGCGGATCATTCCGGCTATGTGCTTTCAAAAAAAGCCAAGCTTTGGGAAGCAAATTGTCAGGAACATCTTTTCGTTCTGACGGAAACAGAGGAACCCCCGTTTGATCAGGAGGGGCTTTGCTGTTCATCCCGTTGGCGGTGGCCTTTGGCTTGTTCAATCGCAAGCATGACCATCTGCTGCTGAACACGATCGTCGGTGTCGCGCTGCTGATTGTTTGCATCGCGGTCGGCATATACTGTCCGATTTATTTTAGCAAGAACCTTTGGTTGGTCGTTGTGTTCGCGTATATTTTTATCGCGTCTGTCGCTCCGGTTTGGATTCTGCTGCAGCCAAGAGATTATTTGAACAGCTTTTTGCTTTATTTCATGATTGCCGCGGCTGTCATCGGCGTGGTGTTTACCAACCCAAGCATGGAAATTGAAGAAACCGGCGGCGCGAATTTTCTCTTTGTCACCAAGAGCGGGAAAGTTGTCACGCCGAAATCAGACAGCATCCTTCCATCTGTTACCAGACGCTCGCTGCTTTATGTCGCGGAGCATTATCTGGGGCTGCCGGTTGAAGAACGACCGATTTATAAGGACGAACTCACGGATATGGCGGAAGCAGGTCTTTGCGGTACGGCCGCGGTTATTTGTCCTGTCGGCAAGATCGTCGATCATGGAACGGAAATCGTTTTTCCGTCCGGCATGACACAGATGGGACCTGTCACCCAAAAACTATACGATACGTTGACAGCCATTCAGCAGGGCAGAATTCAGGCACCTGCCGGATGGATTCATAAAATTCCGGTATAAGAGCCGGAACCTTTCCTCATGGAAACAGCATGCGAAATCTGCGGAAGCACCGCAGAAGCCGCATGCTGTTTCTGCGTATTCGATTTTTTCGGTTTCTTTCGATTTTTATCATTTTATTTCGGTATTTCGCGTTTTGCTCTTTCTTGCAGAGAAAAAAAGGTGTATGATAAGAAAAGACACGTTTGACAGCAAGGGGGAACAGAATCGAATGTTAAGCAATTTTATCATCGCGCTGGAGGCGGTGCTGCCGATTTTCATGATCATGGGCATCGGCATGCTGATTCGCCGCAAGGGACTTGTAGACGCGCATGACGTCAAAAAGATGAATCAGACGGTGTTTACGGTGTTCTTCCCGGTGCTGATGTTTTCCAATTTATATGGGAAGGATATCCGCGGCTCGATAGAGGGGAAGTTGATGACCTTTGGCGTGCTGGCAGTGCTGTCTGTCTACGCGCTGACGGTGGCTGTCGTGATGAAGCTCCGCAAGGACTCCAAGACGCGCGGCGCGATGATTCAGGCGATTTTTCGGAGTAACTTTGTTATCATGGGGATTCCCATCGTATCCAATATCTTTGGCGGCGATGAGCTGATTTTGCCGTCGGTGATGATTACGGTGATCGTGCCGATCTACAATGTGCTGGCGGTGGTGACGCTTGAAGTGTTCCGCGGCAGCAAGCCGAATTTCGCGCATGTGCTGAAGCAGATCGCTTCGAATCCGATGCTTTTGGGGGCAGTGGCGGGTATTTTCGCGGTGCTGATCGATCTGCGTCTGCCGCAGGTCTTCGAAGGCATGGTTTCCTCGATGGCAGGCGTCGCGACGCCGATGGCGCTTTTGACGCTGGGCGCGTTCTTCGATTTTCAGAGCATCGCGAACCGCAAAAAGGATATCGCGATCTGTGTCATCGGCAGATTGGCGGTGGTTCCGGCAATCGGGCTGACGGTTGGCATCCTGCTCGGCTTCCGCGATATCGAGCTGGTTACGCTGATTGCCATCTTTGCTTCTCCGTCTGCAGTTTCCTCGTTTCCGATGGCGCAGCAGATGGACAGTGACGCAGAGCTGGCGGGAGACGCGGTCGTGTTCTCCTCGATGTTTTCGTGCTTCACGATGTTCCTCTGGATCTTTGCGGCGAAGAGTCTTGGTTTGTTTTGAACAAGGACTTGCGGGACGCTGTTTCACGCAGCGTTCTTTTTTTTCGCCAGTCCTGTCACAGAAACCGCGCACTTGTGTTTAGTAAGTAGAAGGAGAACAAAACGTATGAACAAAGACGGACTGATCGAACAACTTTATAGCCGATATTACGGGTCGTTGATGGTCATCGCTTGTTCCTACACGCGGGACAAAGCTGCGGCAGAGGATCTGGTGCAGAACGCTTTTTTGAAAGCGCTTTTGGCCTACAAGCCTGCGGGCAGCTTTCTCGCCTGGGCGAATCGGGTCATTCGAAATGATTTTTTGAATTCTCTCCGGACTGAGAAATACCGCGCGGATACCGAGGCGGAGATGCTGGAGGCGGCGGATTGCTTTGACCTGATGGAAAATCTGATGCACAACGAGAAAAAAGCGCGGCTCGCGGCGATGATCGCGGCGCTGCCCTTGCGTCAGAGGGTGATCATGGTGGAAAGCGTTTATTTGGAACAAAGCGATGCGGAAATCGCGCAGGCGCACGCAATGACTGTGGTCAATGTGCGGCAGATCCGGTCGCGCGCGAAGAAAGCCTTAATGAAAATGATGGCGAACGAGGAGGAAGCAAATGAATAAGACAGAAAACAGAAAAGACGAGTTCGACCTTGCTTTGGAGAACATGAAGCTGGAACCGGAGGCGGATCTGGATCGCCTGATTGAAAAGCGCGTCAAGCAGATGATGACACGTATCTCGCTCAAGGTGGTTTGCGTGGTACTGCTGGTGCTCGCGCTGGTCTTTCTCGGGGTGAATCCGCTGGTCAATCTTTGCAATGTCAATCCCGCGCGGGCGAATGAAGCCGAGGAGGGGCGCGCAAGCGAGCTGCTGCAAACGCTTTCCGCTTATGTGGAAACCGTCTATCCGCAGACGAGGCTGCATACGATCGGAGAAATTGAGAAAGCGGGATTTGGGAAATATGAAATTCCGTTATGCGTGAGCACACGCACGCAGCGAACCTATGTAGGGAAGATGAATGTCATTTTGGAAATGACCCGCGGTAAGCTCGAGGTGAAAAGCGACGCGGACGGCGCGCTGACGCATATCGGGCATACCACAGTTTCCAACGCAAAGCTGGAAGGTATCGGGGACTTTGCCGCATACAATGAAGCAACGATAAAGGATCTGGCAGAGCTCCCAAAATCCGCGCGGGTCTTGTTGAACGTTCGACTGCATGAAGCCAAAGCGCTGGAGGAAATTCTCGCGCTTCGCAGGGACACCATAGAGCCTGTGTGGGCGCAGATGGATACGGAGAGCGAGCGCTTTGTGGGCGGGATCTCCTTGGAGAGCGCTGTACTCCTGTATGATGACGAGCCGCAGCGAGAGCAAATGAACGCCGCGCAGCTACGAGAGCGCTATCTCAAAAACCTGACCTTATTATCCGAGCATCACGCGCTTTGGAACGGTCTGGGGCTTAGCTGGGACAGCTCCTACACGTCGGGAGAGACCGCGCTTTCTCACATACAAAGCGCGCTGACGGAGGCGCAGAAAACAGAAGTCTTTGCAACAAAGAATTTTTACCTTTACGGCTCGCGGGACGATATCATGGATTACATGGAGGCAAACAAAAACGAGCTTTGCACGATTGAAGATGTATGCTTGTCCGAGCTGATGCACTGAGTGCGCCGCGCATAGGAACAGCAGACGCGGCAGGCAAAGGGCAGGACAAAAGTGCGTGTAACGAAAGCTGAGAGTTCTATGCGCCCATGACGCTCGCCCATGAGCGCCGCTTCGCAAGGTGCTTTTGTCGCTACGTAGGAAATATCGCTGCGCAATATATCCTATATAATCAAAAAGAGGGCTGAGACCTGAACGGTTATCGCATAGGATTTCCGTTCATGGTGCAGCCCTCTTGCTTATGTATGTAGGAAATATGCAGGAAGTCCACCGCTAAAAGCTATGCAGCGAAGCAGACCCTCCTATGATTTCGGGGAACATCACCTGCGATGTTTCCAAAATGTCGGCATAAGTACCGCACGCGTTTACAGCTCGCGTTCCAGTCTTGCCAGCGCGTCAGTCAGCTCCTGCGGCATATGGTCGAACTTCGCGTACCAGGTCTTGATGCCTTCGAGCTCCTGCTTCCAGGTCTCATGGTCTAAGGTCAGCAGTTCGGCAAGCTGCGCATCGGTCAGGTCCAGACCGGTGAGGTCGAGTGCGTCTTTCGTCGGCAGATAGCCGAGCGGTGTTTCGACAGCGTCTGCCTTGCCTTCACAGCGATCGAGCGCCCAGAGCAGCGCGCGCAGATTTTCACCGAAGCCAGGCCAGATGAAATTGCCCTCGTCATCGGTACGGAACCAGTTGACGTTGAAGATCTTCGGTGGGTTGGTCATCTTCTTGCCCATGTCGATCCAGTGCTGGAAATAGTCTGCCATGTGATAACCGCAGAACGGCAGCATTGCCATCGGGTCATAGCGGACGACGCCGACCGCGCCGTTGGCTGCTGCAGTCGTTTCCGAGGACATCTTGGAGCCGAGGAATACACCATGGTTCCAGTCGCGGGACTGACAGATCAGCGGTTCGGACTTGGCGCGGCGGCCGCCGAAGATGATGGCGCTGATCGGCACGCCCTCACCGGTGAAGAATTCCGGTGCGATGGACGGGCAGTTCTCCGCAGGAGCGGTAAATCTCGAGTTTGGATGTGCGCCCTTGACGAAGTCCTCGCCCGCGGCTTTTTTCGCCTGTTCCGCCTGTCCGTTCCAAGGATGGTTCTGCCAGTCGAGTCCGTTGGTCGGCGCAGGCGTATCCAAGCCCTCCCACCATACGGTATTGTCGTCGAGGTTTCTGGCGACATTGGTGTAGATGGTGTTCTTTTTGGTCGTCATCAGCGCGTTGTTGTTGGTCTTGGAGTTGGTGCCCGGCGCGACGCCGAAGAAACCGTTCTCCGGATTGACCGCATAGAGTCTGCCGTCATCGCCGATACGCAGCCAAGCGATGTCATCACCGATGGTATAGACCTTGTAGCCCTGCGCCTGCAGATGCTTCGGCGGGATCAGCATAGCCAGATTGGTCTTGCCGCAGGCACTCGGGAACGCTGCGGAGATGTATTTTTTCTCACCGTTTGGCGCTTCCACGCACAGAATCAGCATATGCTCCGCCATCCAGCCCTCGCGCTGACCCAGCACAGAGCCGATACGCAGGGCAAAGCATTTCTTGCCGAGCAGGACGTTGCCGCCGTAAGCGGAGTTGATGCTCCAGATGGTGTTTTCTTCCGGGAACTGCGCGATGTATTTCTTTTCGGCGTTGACTTCTGCCTTGGAATGCAGGCATTTGACGAAGTCCGCGCCCTTGTTGAGCTCTTCGATCACAGGATCACCGATGCGTGTCATAATGTGCATGGAAAGCACGACATAGATGGAGTCGGTGATTTCGATGCCGATTTTGGAGAACGGACTGCCGACCACGCCCATGGAATAAGGAATCACGTACATCGTGCGACCCTCCATGGAGCCGTCGAACAGCGCTCTCATTTTGGCATACATTTCGTCCTTTTGTACCCAATTGTTGGTCGGACCGGCGTCCTTCTCCTCCGTCGTACAGATGACGGTTCTCTTTTCGTCTCTAGCGACGTCCTTCGGATCGGTGCGGTAATAGTAGCAGCCCGGCAGCTTCTCTTCGTTGAGCTTGACCATTTCTCCGGTCTCTACTGCAAGCGCGCGGATCGCGTCCAGCTGCGCTTCACTGCCGTCAATCCAGACGATTTCCTTCGGTTTGGTCATGGCGGCACATTCTGCGACCCAATCGGTTACTTTTTTGTTTTGAATCTCGATCATTGTTCTCTTCCTCTCTTAGATCATGATTATAATGTAGTGTTGTCTTTATAGTATAGCACTATTTCACAGCGGTTTCCAGTGCAAGTTTCATCATATTGGTAAAAGAGTTCTGGCGTTCCTCCACGCTGCTCTTGGCGCCGGTCACAAAGTTGTCGCTGATGGAGATCATCGACAAGGCGTTGACGTGGTTGTAGGCGGCGTTCATGTAGAGCGCGGCAGTTTCCATTTCGACGGCCTGCACGCCCATCTGCGCCCATTTTTTCCACCAGTCGCCGAATTCATAGAACACGTCACAGGTGACGACGTTGCCCGCCTTGAACGGGATACCGGTATCACTGCTTGCGGCAAGTGCCTTGGTTAAAAGCGCCCAGCTGGCTGACGGGCTGTACTGTCCCGGCAGGTCAAAGGCATGCTGGTAGTTGGAATCGGTGGAGGCAGCGAGCGCGACAAAAATATCTCCGAGCGCGAGTTCGTCGGTAAAAGCGCCTGCAGTGCCGATACGGATCAGGTTCTGTACGCCGTATTCGGTGATCAGCTCCCAGGAGTAGATCCCCATGGACGGCATACCCATGCCGGTGCCCTGTACGGAGACAGGCACGCCCTTTGTTGAGGTAAGATAACGATACCTTTTTTGCAGAGGGTGTTATCTTACCTCTT
>ERZ825896.1601-NODE-1601-length-24597-cov-8.060020_pt1 | contig 24597 bp, 16 predicted proteins | sample MGYA00519858_ERZ825896 | MGnify/ENA primary metagenome ERZ825896 (study PRJEB31778, sample SAMEA3449214) | human gut metagenome | biome: human gut; feature: human-associated habitat; material: faeces | place: United Kingdom | collected 2010/2012 ...
GTCTTACATAGTGAATTAAGTTTTACGTGGTGAACTTACTATTTCAAGTCACCGTATTTCTCGGCGCGCTGCTCTATGCCTCTTCCTCGGCCTTGTGCGCTTCGATGATCTTCTGCGCGTTCATAGCCGGAACCTCTTCATATCTTGCGAATTCCATCGTGAAGGAGCCTCTGGCCTGCGTCATGGAGCGCAGCGCGATCGCGTAGTCGAATAACTCCGCCTGCGGTGCTTCCGCGTGCAGAATCTGTCCGCCGCCCGGCTGCGGATCCATACCCATCACTGCGCCACGTCTGGTTGGCAGATCGCCCATGACCGCGCCTACAAAATCATCCGGTACGGAAATCTCTAGCTTCATGATTGGCTCCAGCAGAACCGGCTTCGCCTCTGCGATACCCTTCTTGAACGCCAGGGATGCCGCGATTTTGAAGGCGGTTTCATTGGAGTCTACCGGGTGATAGGAACCGTCATATAAGGTCGCCTTGACATTCTGCACCTTGCAGCCGGCCAGCGGACCTCTTTCCATGCATTCCAGCAGACCTTTTTCGACAGCCGGAACATACTGTTTCGGAACAGAGCCACCGAAGAGCTCTTCGCTGAATTCAAATTCCTGCGCGGACGGCGCGAACTTGATATGTACATCGCCGTACTGGCCGGAACCGCCGGACTGCTTCTTATGCTTGCCCTGTACATCGGAAGTTCCCTTGATGGTTTCTCTGTACGCGATTTTTTGCGGCACCACGTTGACGCTGACGCCGTATTTTGTCTTTAACTTGCTCAGCGCGATGTTAAGCTGGCTTTCGCCCTGACCGCCGACCAATGTCTGACGCGTTTCCTTGTTTCTTACCAGCGCCAGTGTCGGATCCTCTTCGGTCAGTCTCGCGAAGCCTGTGGAGAGCTTATCGTCCGCACCCTTATCCGCGGTTTCGATCGCCATGAACAGGGTCGGCTGCGGGAATTCCACCGGATTGATAAAGGTCGGATTGCTCTTTTCGGACAGGGTATCGCCGGTCTTGGTGAATTCCAGCTTACCGAGCGCTACGATATCGCCCGCGACGGCTGCTTTGCAGTCGATCTTTTCTTTGCCTCTGACAAAGAATACAGAGCCTAATTTTTCGTCCTTTTCCACTCTGAAATTATGCAGGGTCATGCCTGCGGATACCTTGCCGCTGACAACTTTTGCAAGAGAAATCTTGCCGAGGAAGGAGTCCGCCAAAGTCTTAAAGATGAACAGCACCGGTTTGTCGTCCGGATTCGCTTTGATGATCACCGGCTGCTGGTTTTCGTCCTTCGCGCGATAACCTTCGATGGTTGGATTCGGCACGAATTCGATGATTTCCTGCAGAACTTCTTTGACGCCTTCGCCGGTCAGAGAGGAGCACTTGAACACCGGTACGATATCACCCTGCAGGATACCCTTGGTCAGGCCCTTGCTGAACTGCTCGTCCGTAAATCCTCCCTCGTTGAAGTAGATATCCATCAATTCTTCGTCAACTTCCGCGATCGCTTCTGCCATCGCGTCCTTGTCCTCCAGCGTGACGACCGCGTTGCCGAACTTGTCCTGCAGCTGCTGGATCGTCGCTGCCACATCAACGTTTTCTTTATCTATCTTATTGAGAATAATAAATTTCGGAGATCCGATCTTTTTGCATGCGTCCCATGCTTTCTCTGTTCCTACCTGTACGCCCGCGGAAGCGTCCACCACGATAGCCGCGGCTTCCACGCCTCTGAGCGCGCCCTGTACTTCGCCCGCAAAGTCGAAGAATCCCGGAGTATCAACAAAGTTGATCTTGACATTGTTGTATTCTACCGGTACTAAGGTCGTGTTGATGGAATATCCTTTTTCAATTTCCATTTTATCGTAGTCGGATACCGTGGAACCATCCTCAACTTTACCTAATCTGGTGATGACGCCGGTTGCCAAAAGGGCCGCCTCGAGGAATGTTGTTTTGCCGCATCCGCCGTGTCCTAATAAAGCAACGTTTCTTATCATTTCGCTTGTATAGTCTTTCATTTATTCAGACCTCCCAAAATATTTTTACAATCGTCAATATTATATCAAATGGAAATTGAAAAAACAACTGTTTTCCAAATATCTTCCTCTTTAACGTCAAAATATTTTAAGGCTTCCCCTATTCCTTCATTTTCGCGACGATGACCACCGCCGAAAGAACGCACAGGCAGCCCAAAAGGGTTCGTGCCGAAAATGCTTCCCGGTACACCAAAACTCCCACAATCACGCTGGTAATTGGCTCGAAGGTGCTGAGAATCGCCGCGTTTTGCGGTCCGATGCACTTGACGCCGATCTGATAGCCCAGTACCCCGATCAGCGAGGTCGCTGTCGCGAAAAAGACTGCCGTTCCCCACGCGAGCGGCGTGAGCCGCAGTGTAAATTGCGCGGTCAGCAGCGCCATGACAAGGATCATCGCCGCCGCGACGGTATTCATGTAAAAAATCAGCTTGAGATTTTCCATCTTTTGCAGACCGCTTTTTTCCAGATAGATCGTATAGAAGGCATAGGTGACGCCGGACAAAAAGGACAGCGCCATGCCGAGGACGCTCCCTCCGCTTTCGCCGTTATAGAACAGCAGGATGCCGCCGAAGCAGAGCGCTACGCACAGCAGCTTCAGCGGGCTGACCTTTTCCTTAAAAAAAATCATGCACCCCAGAATCGTAAAAACCGGATACATGAAGTGTATGGTCGTGCTCATGCCGGACGGGATGAAGTTATAAGAGGAGAACAACAGGACTGCCGTTCCGCCGTAACCAAAGATCGTAATCAGCGCGATTTTTGCAAACTCCGTCCGCGTAATGCGCATGGAAATCCCTTGTGCCTTCAGATAGATGTAAAGAATCGGAACCGAAAGAAAAAAGCGGTAAAAGGCCGCGCTGACGCTGTTGCCGCCGCCCGCGCAGATCGTCTTTACAAAAAGAGGGATAAACCCAAAAAAAACCGCCGATATCATGGTCGCCAAGAGGCCCTTGGTCCTCGTATTCATAAGCGAAATCTCTCCTTTCAGATGTCCAAAAGGACACCTCAGTCATACGCCGAAGTGCCCTTTGCTTTTTTCCTCTTGTTTCTTGCGCTTTGCCGCTTGCGGTCTTAAAACTCCGCCGTCTTTGGTGTTCTCGGGAATGGAAGGACGTCTCGGATGTTCTGCACACCGGTCACATACATGATGATACGCTCAAAGCCCAGACCGTAGCCCGCGTGCTTGACACCGCCGAATTTGCGGAGATTGCAGTACCACCAGTAATCCTCCTTGTTGAGACCCATTTCGTCCATTCTCTTTTCCAGCACATCAAGTCTTTCTTCTCTCTGAGAACCGCCGATGATCTCGCCGACGCCCGGCACCAAAAGGTCTGCCGCCGCGACGGTCTTGCCGTCATCATTCAGACGCATGTAGAAGGCCTTGATATCCTTCGGATAATCGGTGACGAATACCGGCTTCTTAAAAATCTCCTCGGTCAGATATCTTTCGTGCTCAGTCTGCAGGTCGATACCCCACGCCACCGGATATTGAAACTCTTTTCCGGATTTTTGCAAGAGTTCGACTGCTTCCGTATAGGTGACTCTGCCAAAGTCGGAGTTCACGATATTGTCCAGTCTGTCGAGCAGGGTCTTATCCACGAAGGAATTGAAGAACTCCATTTCCTCCGGCGCGTTCTCCAGAATGTAATGAATGATATACTTGATCATGGCCTCCGCTACTTCCAAATAGTCATCCAGCTCCGCGAACGCCATTTCCGGCTCGATCATCCAGAATTCGGACGCGTGGCGGGCGGTATTGGAATTCTCCGCGCGGAAGGTCGGTCCGAAGGTGTAAACATTGCGGAACGCCAGCGCGAAAATCTCCGCCTCCAGCTGTCCGGATACGGTCAGGCTGGTCTTTTTGCCAAAAAAGTCCTGGCTGTAGTCGATCTTGCCGTCCTCGGTTCTCGGCAGATTTTCGAGATCCAGCGTCGTTACCTGAAACATCTCGCCGGCACCCTCTGCGTCGCTGGCAGTAATCTCAGGGGTATGCACATAGACGAAGTCCTGATCCTGAAAGAATTTGTGAATCGCGTAGGCTACCAAAGAACGGACGCGGAACACCGCGCTGAACATGTTCGTTCTCGGACGCAGATAACCGATCTCTCTTAAAAATTCCATCGAGTGGCGCTTCGGCTGCAACGGGTAGTCCGGCGTGGATGTGCCTTCGACCGTCACCTGTTTCGCCTTGATCTCAAACGGCTGCTTCGCGTTCGGCGTCAGCACGACTTCTCCGCGGACCGCCAGCGCAGAGCCGACATAGGACCTTGCGATCTCTTCGTAATTGTCAAGGAACGCTTCTTCATATACGACCTGCACGGATTTAAAAAACGATCCGTCATTTAATTCGATAAACCCAAACTTGTTGGAATTTCTGTTGTTTCTGACCCAGCCTTTGATCAGGACCTCCTGCCCCGCATAGGCATCTGTGTTTCGAAATAACTCTCTGAGTGTAATCTCTTTCATCTGTATTCTAACCTCTTCATTATCATAAATTCTTCCTTCGCAAGCCCCACACGGGGCGGTGCCGTATCTTTTATTATATACGCCGCCAGACCCTTAAGTCAATGGGATTTGCGAGGATTTTAGGGATTTTGCCTCTTCTCTTCGCGAAATTCGCCAAAGCAGAGAAATTTTGCTCCGCTCCGTCTGCACAAAGCGCGTTGCAGGCGCTTTCTCACTGTGCTATACTTAAGATATCTTCAGATACCTTCGGGACTGTATCTGTCCCGCATAACTTTAACGCGGCATACGCGCGGGGATCCCGCGCGAAAGAAACCGAAATTTGCGAGGAGCGCACCATGAATCATCAAATGGAACCACATATTCACCTTTCCCACACCATCTCCGCCTGCATGACCGAAAAAGACTTCCTGCGGCGTGTCAAAATGACGCCTCCCGATATGACCGCCCTCCTGCACTCCGGAGAAGCGGAGCTTTTGGCGAAGGCTTTGCTTGCCGACACAGATGCGCGCGGCAGATTTTGCGCCAAAAAGGTAATCGCGCGGCTGGAACCGCAATTAAATCGCTTCTGCGCGCCGCCGGCGGACGGCTGGCTGCAGCATGCCTACCGGCAGGTACTCGGGCGCATTTTTCCGGAAAAAGCCTCCTGTGTCGTGGAAACTCCGGAGCAAACGGCCGCCCGCTTGTTTCTGCTGCAGTTTCTCAAGGGACTGTACCGATTTGAGCGCGAGACCCTGCCTTTTGATCCGACGCTCGACTTCGCGCTTCTCACACAGGAGGAACGCGAACTGTACAGCGGAAGCGGCGAATACGCACAGCTGCTCCGCATGGCAGGTAAACACTATATTTATGAATTTATGCGTCTCGGCACAGAGCTGACACCCTTCAATACGCTCGGTCACATCGCAGGCGTTCATTACGTCGCCATGCATGCCGCCCGGCAGCTTGCCGCTCTGCATGTTCCGCTGGATTTAGGGCTGGTATCCGGCGCGGCGGCCGGACACGACATCGGCAAATACGGCTGCAAGAAGAGTGAAGAGAAACGCATCCCGTATCTGCATTATTATTATACCGACCTTTGTTTCAATCGCTTCGACATGCCGATGATCGGACACATTGCCGCGAATCACTCGACTTGGGATCTGGAGCTGGACAATCTGTCCGCGGAATCCCTGCTTTTGATCTACGCGGATTTCAGGGTCAAGAGCAGCCGCGACGCTGCAGGGCAGGAGGTCGTTCATTTTTACAGTCTCGCGGAGTCCTTTGATGTCATCCTGAACAAACTCGACAATGTCGATGCTGCCAAGGAGCATCGTTATCATAAGGTCTACAACAAGCTGCGGGATTTTGAAAGCTACATGCAATCGCTCGGCGTTCTGACCGACCTGCCGCAGCTGCCGCGCAAACTGCCGCCAAAGCCGCTCACGATGCCCGCCAAGGATTACGCGCTGCTCAGCGGCGATGCCGTCGTCAAGGAGTTTAAGAACCTCTCGATCGCGCATAATATCCGACTGATGAACAAATTCTACAATCAAGAGGATTTCGCAAACCTGATTGAAACGGCACGCAGCGAAAAGAATTGGAAGAACCTGCGGACCTATATTTCGATTCTGGGCGAATACTCCACCTATATGACCGAAAAGCAAAAGCTGATGACGCATCGCTTCTTGTTAGAGCTGCTCGTACACAAAGAAAGCGATATCCGCAACCAGGCAGCAGAGGTCATTGGACAGATCATCGCGCAGTTCAACGAGGAATACAAAAAAGAGCTGCCGGCCGGTGTCGCACCGCCGCACAAAGATATCACCAACCTTTCCCTGTGGGCGGATACCCTGCGCGCGGTTCTGATTCCGGATCACAAGCTGACCGACCAGCACAAAAAATGGCTGGAAAACAGTCTCAAGAGCATCGCCTATGCTTTGCTTTCTTCTGTTTCTCCGGATAGACGCACCGCATACGCCGATCAGCTGCTGGACTGGTACCGCAGCGATAGTCTCACCTATCGCAATAAGGAATCCCTGCTGCAGACAGCGGTCATGCTCGAGCCGCACTTTTTCACGCCGGAGCAGATCGCGCATCTGCGCGCGTTTGCCGACCGTATGATCACCGGTGATGATCTGGGTCTCAAGGCTGCCGCCATCGATATGAAGCACCATTATCTCGGCGCACGCTTCGGCGCAGCCTACGATCGCGATATCAAAGCCTGCCTGGGCTTCGATCCGGAGACCGCGCTGACCCGAGAGGATCTTTCCGAAATGTATCTGGACAACCTCAAGGCAAGCACCCCGTGGCCGGTCAAAATCGCCAATATCCAGCTCATGCTGCGTGCGCTGGCGCATAGCGGCGGTGACGGGCAGGCGCTGCATGTCGCGACGCATCTGGGCAATCTTGTCAAAGTCAGCGAAACTGTCGTTGTCCGCAAGTCAGCCGGACGCGCACTGGTCTCCATGATCGACCGCCTGCCGCTCGAACAGCGCAACGAGATTGCCGTCGAACTCAGCAAAGGTCTGGAAATCGGCGACTATCAGTTTTCCAAATATATCCCGGACTATCTGGGCGTTCTGATGCTGCATCTGCCGCCGCGCGAATTAGACGAGCTGCTTTTGGATCTGGCGAAATTCTTCAGCTCTACCAACAGTCAAGTCGTCGGTGCTGTTCTCCACACGCTGGGCGTTGTCCTAGAGCATTATGACCGCTATCAGAGCCTGTTCGGCACACAGGAAAGCGCCGCAGCGCGCGACAGACGCAAATACAAGATCCTGAGCCTGATCGTGCGCGGTTTTGCCAATTACGATGATGCCATCAGTCAGGAGGCGCTCTGGAGCATCGGCATGAACCTCTTCGGCTCTGCCAAACTCAGCCTTGCTGAAAAATATGATCTGTTCTGCCACTGCGGTAAGCGCATTCTGACCCTGTATGAATCGCAGAGAGAAAATGAGCTGAATTTTTTCCACAATGCGGCAGTGCTGAAGCATCTGTACCGCTTTATCTGCGACTACGAGCTGGAGATCGGGGCCTTCGCCATCCAAGATGCCGAAAAGGTCGCCTTTTTCCCTGGCACCTTCGACCCGTTCAGTCTCAGCCACAAGGCCATCGCCCGCGAAATCCGCGACATGGGCTGCGAGGTCTATCTGGCGCTCGACGAGTTCAGCTGGTCCAAAAAGACGCAGCCGCGTCTGCAGCGCCGCAGGATCATGAGCATGTCCGTATCTGACGAGGAAAGTATCTATATTTTCCCGGACGATTTCCCGGTCAACATTGCCAACCCTGCGGACCTTACCAAGCTCAAAAAGCTCTTCGCAGGCAAGGAGCTCTACTTCGTCGCGGGCAGTGATGTCATCGAAAATGCCTCCTGCTACCGCATGGAGCCGCAGCAGAACTCGATCCACACGATGAACCACATCATCTTCAAGCGCAGCTCCGACGAGCGGCGGGATGCCTCCGCGGAGCAGACGCATTATCCAATCAGCGGCAAGATCATCAACCTGCATCTAGAGGAATACTTCGAGGACATCAGCTCCACCCGTATCCGTGAAAACATCGACTCCGGCCGGGACATCTCCAACCTGATCGATCCGGTCGCGCAGAACTATATCTTTGAAAACAGTCTATACATGAGAGAGCCAGCCTACAAGCATGTTCTGCAGGCGCGTGATATGCAGCTGGAGCCTTTCACACAGGCTGACCCTGCTGTCCTGGAGGGGCTGCAGGCAGACCTCACCGCACAGGGCTACGATCCGGCGGCGGTGCGCGCCTACCTTGCTGAACCAAACGTCAGCATGCTCTGTATGCACGAGACTGCCGGGCAAAAGCGCATTACTGCCATTGTTGCCGTCAAGCGCGTGGACAGCATCGACCTGCTCACAACCTTTGGAGATCAGGACATCGCCGCCTATATCCGCAGCATGGCAGCCGGATCGATCGCAGTCATCGGCGGACTGTTTTTTGCCGCGCATTCCACCATTACCAACCGCGAGCAGATCATACTGGTGGAGATGCTTTCGGAGCTGTTGGCGCGCGACTATACCTATGTAGTGTACCATCCTTGCCACGAGGCAGGGCTTGATGAAGCGCTGCTGCGCACAGTTACCAAACAGGGCTTCCGCAAGATCTCCCCGGGCAGCGGACGGCCGATCTACGCCGTCGACATGCGTTCTCCGGTCATCATATTCAAGAATACCGATACACTCATCAAGCATCCGCTGAATAAGCGCCCTGCCGTTCTCGCGGCGCTCGAACAGGCGCACGATCGCCTGCTGCGCATCCTCACCGAGATTTATCCGAGCGAGCTGGTGCTTTCCTACAGCTCAGAGATCATGTATCACAAAATGATCCATCTGATCGCCAGGCTGAACCATGTAGCACCGGCGCCGTATGCCGTCAAATCCTATGGCAAATATATGGCAGTTCCGTTCGGCAAAGTCCTCGAGGGCACCGCCGTACCAAACACTGTGACCAAAGCGCTGCACACCGAAAAATACTTCTACGAAGATATTTCCGGCTTTACGATCGAAGAGCGCAGCTACTATTCCACCCTCGAGAACCAGATCCGCACGATCAGATCCTTCAACCGTCCGGTCATCCTCGTCGACGACCTCCTGCACAAGGGCTACCGCATGAAAGAGATCGACCCGATCCTCAAGGCAAACGGCGTTGTTGTTGCAGATACCGTCGTCGGCGTGCAGACCGGCCGCGGGCGCGATCTGATGACCCTCAAGGAGCGCAGTGTCGATAGTGCCTACTTCCTGCCGAATCTGAAATGCTGGATCGATGAGAGCGCGCTGTATCCGTACATCGGCGGTGACAGCATGAAAGCCAAGGGCATGCCGGTCGCGGTCTGCGACCTGATCCCATCCCTGAACCTCGTGCTGCCGTTTGCGATCCCGTCCTTCTTAGGCAATATCTCCAACGCGCATTACTACGACTTTTCCATGACAGCCCTGACCAACGCGCGGGATATTCTCAAGACCTTAGAAGAGGAATACCAAAAGACCTTCGAGCAGAAGCTGACGCTCAAGCGGCTCGGTGAAGTGATCACCAGCCCGAAGAACCCGGATCTGCTGCGTCACACCAGCATGGACGAAAACATGGCTGCCTCGGACTTCGTCACAATGGATATCGAAAAACTGATACGCATGAAAAAACTTTTTAAGTAAATGAAGTAAACAAGGAAAGGAAAAGGACGGATATCAAATGATGCATGACCAATCTGCCGTTTGTGCTTCTGCACAGACCGCATCAAAGACAATGACACCGCGGCAGCTTTCACAGCTTTGCCTAGGGCACGATCCCCTGACGCTGCCCGCGCCGCGCAAACAAGACCATCTGCGCGTTCATATCGCCGCGCTCGGCGATGTCGGCGCCTCCCTGCTTTTGGGCCTGCGCCTGCTCGGCGGCGCACTCATCGACCGCATCGGGATCTATGATCTTGACCCAAACACGATTTTGCGCTATGAAGCGGAAATGAACCAGATCGGCTGGCCGTTCAGCACGCATCCGCTGCCGGAAGTCGTTCCGGTCACAGAGAACGAAATTTTTGACTGTGATCTGTTCGTCTTCTGCGCGACCAAGGCTGTGCCGCCCATCGGCAGCGGCGGTGATGTCCGCATGCTGCAGTTTGAAGCGAATCGAAAAATTGCCGCTCACTATGGGCAGCTTGCGAAAGCCGCTGAATACCAGGGTCTTTTTGCGGTTGTCTCCGACCCGGTCGATCCGCTCTGCAAGGAAGTCCTGCTGTCATCGGGTCTCGCCCCGGCGCAGATCCGCGGCTACGGCTTGGGCGTCATGAACAAGCGCGCGGAATATTACGCCAAAAAAGACGCACGCTTCGCGGATTACCTGACCGAAGGACGCGCCTTCGGTCCGCACGGTGCGGATCTGGTCATCGCAAACAGCATCGCGCATTACGACGACGCGCTTTCGCGTGAACTGACCGACTTGACCGTCAAAGCGAATCTGGCGATTCGCGAGCTGGGCTTCAAGCCGTATCTGGCGCCTGCCTTTTCGTCCGGCGCGATTTCCCTGCTGCTGACGCTGCAGGGTGCGTGGCATTACAGCTCGGTCTACTTTGGGAAAGGTTCCGATGGCGCGTTCCTCGGTCTGCGCAACCGCCTATCCGCGGAACAGGTCGAATACGAGGATCTCCTGCTGCCGCCTGCACTGTACGCGCGGATCGAACACGCCTACCACAATCTGTGCGCACTGATTTAATGTGAAGCCGCTGCCCGCAGCAACTAGGTGTCTGCTGCCGCGCACACAAAGCTTCTGTTTCCGGCAATCTGACTGCCGCTCGTTTCCGCGCGGCAGACACAAAAAAAGAAGGTGAAACCATGGAATTTTATCTGATTCAAACCTTTACGACCGCTGCACACCCGCACTTCGCGGAGGCACTGCGCCTTGTGCAGGACACAGCCTCCACAGAGGAAGAAGCGCACCTCACCGTCCTCCCCTCCGCGGCGGCTTTTGCACATGCCGCACAGCGCGGTTCTCTGCGAAACACCGTCCTGCTCTTTGCCGCCCAGACAGATAGCGCAGGGATGGACGCGGATACCCTCGCGCTGCTGCGCTTTCTGCATCTGCATGAAAAGGAACAGCCGCTCGCGGGTTCCCGCGCGGGCATTTTGATTGACGGTGAAAACGACTTTTTTACCAAGGATCTTGGCCGCCGCATTGCCTTTGCCGCCAACCTCTGCGGCTGCGCCCTCCCCGGCAAGCCGCTGGTGGAGTCTACCTCAGATTTGCACAGCTTCACTGTATTAGCTTCGCTTTGGCAGACAGATAGATATGCCGCCTACCTCAAAAGCTGCCGCCTGCTCGTTGAGAAGCTGCGCACTTTCGCACCGGCGCAGATCACCCGCCCGAAGCTTCTTGCTGTCCACGCGGGCAATCACAAGACCTCCAACAGCCTGTCCTTGTGGCAGCTGACTGCCGCTGCACTGGCTGGCAAGGCAGACATCGCAGAGATCTCCCTCCGCAACGGTCAGATCTGGGACTGCCGCGGCTGCAAATACGAGGACTGTCTGCATTTCGGCGAGCAGGGCGATTGCTTCTACGGCGGCGTCATGACCGAAAAGGTCTATCCCGCGATCATCAAAAGCGATGTAGTCGTACTGATCTGTCCGAACTACAACGATTCTGTGAGTGCCAATATCATGGCGTTTATCAATCGGCTGACCTCGGTCTTTCGTGTCAACGATTTCAGCGCCAAACGCGTCTATGCGATCATCGTCTCCGGCTACAGCGGCGGTGATCTGGTCGCGCAGCAGATCATCGGCGCGATGAACATGAACAAAAATATGCTTCTGCCGCCGCGCTTTGCGCTGCTGGAGACCGCCAACGCGCCCGGCGAAGCTCTGCAGATCCCCGGGATAAAAGAAAAAGCAGCGAACTTCGCTGCTTCAATTGTATCGTTTCCGGACAGGCACTAAATCAGCCGCCGCATCTGTGACATTCCAACAGCTCTAGCGGCTGCGCTTCTTTCCTGCATTTCGCCTGCATTTCTCCCTCATTTCACAGTAATCACCGTCGCTGCCACGATGCGGTCCTTGCCGGTCAGGTCAGTCAGCCCGATGATCTTTTCAAAGCGTCCGCTTTCGTGCAGCAGCGCTTTGACTGCCTCTTTTTGATCATAGCCGATCTCCATCATCAGCACACCGTTCTTTTTGAGATGGTCCGGTGCTTCCGCAATGATCCTGCGATAAAATTCCAACCCGTCCGCGCCGCCGTCCAGTGCCAGCATCGGCTCGTGCACGCGCACCTCCGGTTCCAACGTGTCGATCACGTCATGCCGGATGTATGGCGGGTTGGAGATGATCAGCTGATACTTTCCCTTCCCGAAGCGTCCATGGAAATCAGACGCTGCAAACAAATCGCTCTCGACAAACTTCACGCCCTTGCAGCCGTTTGCCGCGGCATTTTTTTTGGCAACCGCCAAGGCCTTCGCGCTCACATCCGCGCAGGTCACCTTTGCGCCCTTATGCAGCTTCGCAATGGAAACGCCGATTGCGCCGCTGCCGCAGCAGAGGTCCAAGACCTCGACACCTCCGCGAAAGACCTTTTCATCCGCGTAGTCTGCGCCGCGCAGCTTACCGGTTCCAAGCAGCGCCAGCGCGTCCTCGACCATCGTCTCCGTATCCTGCCGCGGGATCAGCACGTCCCCATTGACGGCAAACGGCAGTCCCATGAACTCCTGCGTTCCGGTGATATGCTGCAGCGGCACACGCGATGCGCGTTCCTCCACCAGCTTAAAATACGCTTCACACTGGTTGTCCTGCAGGATGCGCTGCCACGCCATCATCAGTCCGGTGCGATCGAGCCCCTCCATATAGCAATAAAGCTCTTTCGCGTCGATTGCCGCGTCGGCAACCCCCGCGTCGGCAAGCATCTGTTCTCCGATGCGGATCACTTCCTTTAACGCCAGACTCACGCCTCTTCCTCCTTCGCGACCTCGTTCTCCGCGGGCGCTGCCTCGGAAACATCTGCTGCCTGCGCCGCTGATTCTGCCGCCTCTGCTGCCTTGCCGACCGGTCCTTCATATTTGATATCGCCTTTGGACGGGTCGTAATACCGCACCTCGCCTTCCACCGGTCTGCCGTCCGGATCGCAGACGCCCTCAAAGTACGGAACGTCATCTCCGTCGTTGAGCACCGCCTTGACCGAGGCGATCGCTACCTCCAGCTGCTTGAGTGTCGGCTCCTTCGTCGTCAGCTTCTGCAGATACAGTCCCGGCAGGCTGAGAATTTCAACGATAATGTTATTGCTCCTGCCTGCCCATTTGAGCAGTTCGTAGGAAATGCCTGCGATGACCGGCAGGACGAGCAGTCTGGTCGCCATACGCAGCCAGACGTTCGGCCAGCCCATGAACGCGTGCACGATGATCGCGACCACCATGACGAACATCAGGAAGCTGGTCCCGCAGCGCGGGTGCAGCGTATAGAAGGTCTGCGCGTTCTCCGGCGTCAGCTCCAGCCCGTTCTCAAAGCAGTGAATCGTCTTGTGCTCCGCCCCATGATACTGGAATACGGTTTTAATGTCCGGCATCTTTGAGATCAGGGCGATGTAGACCACGAAAATCAGAATCCGCACCACGCCTTCAATCAGATTCAGCAGAATAATATTCTCTGTCAGCTTCGCGCACCAGCCGACGATCGCCGTCGGCAGCAGCATGAAAATACCGATCGACATCACCAGCGCCAGAACGACCGACAGCACCATCAGAATGTTCCACGCTCTGTCCTTGCCGACCTTGTTTTCGATCCAAAGGTCGAATTTGTCCTTTTGGTACTCCTCCGGATAATTCGCTTCCAGTACATCCGCGGAGTACATCAGCACCTTCGTGCCGTAGACCAGGGACGCCACAAAGTTGATGACACCTCTGACAAACGGAATCTTACCCCATTTGTTTCCCTGCGGCGTTGGCTGTGTTTTGAGGTGAATTTTGCCGTTCGGCAGCCGGATCGCGATCGCTGTGCGCTTCGGTCCACGCATCATAATGCCTTCCATGATTGCCTGCCCGCCGATCGAGGTCGGGCACGCGTCCTTCAAAAATATTCGTTTTAAATCCATCTGTTATCCTCTGTTTGTTCTCTATTCTAGTCCATCAATACCTTTTTGATCACCTGTATAAAATCCTTGTTTGTCCTGGTGTGCGCCAGATTGTCGATGATCTCACTCGTCACGTCCTGCGGATCACGATTTGCCATCGCGCGGCGCATCGCCCAGATCGCTTCCATTTCCTCCTGATCCATCAGCAGATCCTCACGCCGCGTGCCGGATTTGTTGAGGCTGATTGCCGGGAAAATCCGTTTTTCGGACAGTCTGCGGTCCAAATGCAGCTCCATATTGCCCGTACCCTTGAATTCCTCAAAGATGACCTCGTCCATACGGCTGCCGGTTTCCACCAGCGCCGTCGCCAGAATCGTGATCGAGCCGCCCTCCTCCATCTTACGCGCCGCACCGAAGAATTTTTTAGGGCGGTGCAGCGCGCCCGGATCCAGACCGCCCGACAGGGTTCTGCCGGAGGCAGGAACGACCATATTATAGGCTCTGGCAAGTCTTGTCATACTATCTAATAATATTACCACATCTTTGCCATGTTCAACCAGACGCTGCGCGCGCGCCAGCACCATCTCAGCAACCTTGACATGGTGTGCGGGCAGCTCGTCAAAGGTCGAGTAGATGACCTCGCCGCTGACCAACGAGCGTTTCATATCGGTGACTTCCTCCGGCCGTTCATCGACCAGCAATACAATCAGCTCCACCTCCGGATAATTCTTTTCGATCGCGTTGGCGACTTTTTTGAGCAGCACGGTTTTGCCCGCCTTCGGCGGCGCCACGATCAGGCCTCTCTGTCCTTTACCAATCGGCGCGACCAGATCGATGAGGCGCATCGAAAGATCCTTCGTGCCGTCCTCCAGCCGCAGCCGCTGATACGGGAATACCGGCGTCAAATCCTCAAAATCCGGTCTGCGGATTGCCGCGCCGGGCTCGTCTCCGTTGACGGTCAGCACATAGAGCAGCGCGCCGAAACGCTCGCCCTCCTTTGGCAAACGCGTAATACCGCGGATCTTATCTCCGGTCTTTAAGTTAAATCTGCGGATCTGCGTCGGAGATACATAGATATCCTTATCGCTGGTCAAAAAATTGGAGAAACGCAGGAATCCGAAATTGTTTTCCTCTTGAATTTCAAGAATCCCCTCGACCTCCGGCCGTTCCTCCCTGGAGTATTCGCGCTTCGCAGGGCGCTCGCCGTCTGCCGCCTCCTCTGCGTCAGCGGTCTGTTCTGCCTCCGCGGGCAAAACGTCCGCACGCTGCGCCGCGGCGATCTGCTCGCCGCCGCTGACGTCCTCGGTGCGGATCTCCGCAGTCACAGGGTCCTCGACCGCGAGAAACGAACCCTCGTCCGAGGTTTCGGTCAGCACCTTTTTATCAGAAACTTCCTCTGTAATCACTTTTTTTCTTGGCATTGGATCTTACCGTTTGCAGCTAACCTTCTGCGCTGCACCTTTCTGTTTAGAATCAAAAGAATTGCTCGTAATTATAAAATCTTATTCAAGACGGGATAGCATATAGAATCATTGTATACTTTTTCCGGCAAAAAATCAAGTAGCGCCGACAAAACTCCCTGCAGGTTTCCCTGCCTTTCCTTCTGTCGGCGCATCTTCGTTTATCTGTTAGACTTTACAGCTTCGATCGCAGAATCTTCGATTATTTTCCGAACTGCATGTCGTTGTTGCCGGATGTCGTTTCCCACATTTCAAGCATGTTGATCGGGTCATTGTAGTCAGCCAGCCAGCCCTCACGCGCGAAGTCAAACTTGCCTTCCTTACGCTCATTCAGGAATACAGCCCACTCACGGGTCTCAACGGTCAGGTTGATGCCGATTTTGGCCACGTCTTGCTGGATCGCCTGACCGATCTTCACGTTGACTTCGGAGTCATTCGTCAGATAAGTGATGTCGATCGGGGTGCTCGATGACAGCATGCCGTTGTCGTCAAACTCATAACCGGCTTCCTTTAACAGCGCTCTGGCTTCCTCTACGGCGGCGTCGGTCAGCTTCGGATCATAGTATCCGACATGTTCCTTATCCGGATAGGTGTAAGCGTCGTCATTCTTTCTGAATTCTCCGCCCTGTCCGTCAGCCATACCGGTCGGAATGAAGGTGTTCGCAACTTCCTGTTCCGCCTGCGCGATGGTTTTTACGATATATTCACGGTCGATCAGAAGCGAGAAGGCTTTTCTCATGTTTGCCGCCTGCTCTACGGTCTTGCCTGCGAAAAGCTTGCTGTTTACGTTGAAGCCGCAGTAATAGGTACCGAGCGTATCGATCTTGTGGAATTCCGGTGTACCCTTTACGCTTGCCATGATATCAGTCGCGACCGTATCGATGAACTGCAGGGAGCCATCCTTGAACGCGTTGTAAACAGCGGTATCGTCAGCACTTAACATGAAGTTGATCTTCTTCAGAGAAACCTTGTTCGCCGCCCAGTAGTTCGCGTTTGGCTCGTAGGTCATGGACTCGTTGTGCTTCCACGCGGTCAGCTTCATCGGACCGGAGGTTACGAAGCCTGCCTCCAGCGCCCATGCGCCCGGATTGACATCCGCGCCCTCAGCAGCTTCTACCGCGTGCTGCGGTACCGGATAGAACGCCGGGAACGCGCATAAGTCAAGGAAGTACGCGCACGGTGCGTTCAGATGCGCGGTAAAGGTCTTACCGTCCTCAGATGCCTCGATCTGGAGCGTTCCGTCCTCATTCTTCGCGATTACGTCCGCCAGGTAGGAATAGTCCGATCCGGTCATCGGATCTGCAAGTCTATTCCAGCTGTATACGACATCGCTTGCATCCAGTGCTTCGCCGTCAGACCATTTCAGACCGTCACGCATCGTGAAGGTATAGGTCAGCGCATCCTCGCTCATTTCGTGACTCTCTGCCAGCTCCGGCACCAGCTCTCCCTTTTCATCATAAGCGTACAATCCGGAGAACGCGAGAATCGCAAGACAAGCGCCGTCTACGGTCGAGTTCAGCGCCGGGTCAAGCTTATCCGGTTCCGACGCGATCTGAAGTGCCAGCTCATTTGTCGGGGTCTTCGCGAATCCAAAGTATTTGAATCCGAAGATGTTGTGATAGATGTTCTTGACCTCTTTTTTCTGCAGATATACGTCATTGTAATAGTACAGCGGAATAACGGCCCATGTCGACATAAGCTGATCCTCTGCTTCGTGCATCAGCGCTTCGCGCTTTGCCAGATCGGTTTCGGCTCTGATCGCCTTGATTTTTTCGTCATAGGACTTCCATTCCGGCGCAGAGCTTTCGCCCGTATCCCCGCCGTTTCCGCCGTTGCCACAAGCCGCTAAGGTAAATACCATGACCAGTGAAAGCATAATGGCTAAGACTTTCTTTTTCATAAAAAACTCCTCCTTACAAACTCCTCTTTAATGTATTAATGAACATCATGCCAATCCATTCCCTCGCATTGACACGACATTTCATTTTGAGTCAGGATACCGTTTTTACATAAAACGTCTTACTTCCCGGCCATAGGTATCCGATGATTGCGCTGTCCGTTTATTGATTCCAACAGGCAACCTGGTGTCCGTCTCCGCGATCCACAAGCGGCGGACATGCCTGCGCGCATTGTTCGGTCGCATACTTACAGCGCGTGCGGAACGCGCAGCCACTTGGCATATGCAGCGGACTCGGCACATCGCCCTCCAGAACGATACGTTTCCGTTCTTTCGCCAGCTTTGGATCCGGATACGGCACCGCGCTCAAAAGGGACTGCGTATAGGGATGCAGCGGATGCTCGCTCACCTCATCCGCGTCTCCGATCTCCACGATCCGTCCTAAGTACATGACCGCGATACGGTCCGAAATATGCCGCACGACGAGCAGATCGTGCGCGATGAACAGGTACGCAACGCCCAGCTTTTCCTGCAGCTCCTCAAACATATTGATGACCTGCGCCTGAATCGATACGTCCAGCGCGCTCACCGCCTCATCGCAGACGATGAAGCGCGGATTCGTCGCTAAGGCTCTCGCGATCCCGATACGCTGTCTTTGCCCGCCGGAGAATTCATGCGCGTAACGTGTCGCGTGCTCCGCGTTCAAACCCACCAGCGTCATCAGCTCAAGCACGCGCGCTCTGCGTTCTTCCTTTGTCTGATATAGTTTATGAACATCCAGCGGTTCTCCGATGATATCCTCTACGGTCATGCGCGGATTCAGCGAGGAATAAGGATCCTGAAACACCATCTGCATTTGTTTTCGCATTTCGTGGATGCTCTTTTCGTCTACCGGTTTCCCGTCAAAGATAACTTCCCCGCCTGTCGGGGTATACAGCCGCAGAATCGAACGACCCACCGTCGTTTTACCGCAGCCGGACTCTCCAACAAGCCCCAGCGTCTCTCCCGGCTTGATGGAAAAACTCACGCCGTCGACCGCTTTCAGCGGAAGGGTTTTCATAAAGCCCGTCTTGACAGGAAAATACTGTTTCAAATCTTTGACTTCCAGCAAATATTCGCTTTTTGCATTTTCATTTGTCACAGCCTACACCTCCCCTTTTTCCATCTCTGCCTTGACATTCAGCCAGCATGAGGCACGATGACCATCCTGTACCTGCATTTCCGGCGGCTGCTCTGTCAAACAAATTTTCATCGCGTTTTCACAGCGCGGACAGAAGGCGCACCCCTTCGGCATATTCAAAAGATTGATCGGCGTGCCCGGAATCGGAACCAGCTTTTCGCCCATACGTCCGACATTCGGGATGGAACGAAGCAGGCCCTTGGTATATTCGTGACTCGGACGATAAAAAATGTCCTCCGCCGTACCGCGTTCACAGACGCGTCCGCCGTACATCACGATGATTTCATCACACATATCTGCGATGACGCCGAGGTCATGGGTTACCATAATGATCGCCATCCCGAGCTGCTTCTGCAGATCCTGCATCAGCTCCAAAATCTGTGCCTGAATGGTAACGTCCAGCGCCGTCGTCGGCTCATCCGCGATCAGAATATCCGGCTCACACGAAAGCGCCATCGCGATCATCACGCGCTGCCGCATACCGCCCGAAAGCTCATACGGATACTGCTTGATCCGCTTTTCCGGCTCGTTGACGCCGACAAGCGTCAGCATCTCGATCGCGCGCGCCTCCGCCTCTTTTCCTCTGCGGCTCGTGTGCAGCTCGATCGCCTCTTTGAGCTGCGAGCCGACAGTAAAGACCGGATTCAAACTCGTCATCGGGTCCTGGAAAATAATCGAGCAGCATTTTCCGCGGAAGTCCCGCATTTCTTTTTCTGTAAATTTGGTAACATCTTTCCCCTTGTAGAGAACGCTTCCTTCCTCGATCCTTCCGTTGGATTCCAAAATTCGCATGATGGAATACGCCGTTACCGATTTGCCGGAGCCGGATTCTCCTACGATGCCGAGAATCTTACCGGTGTCCAAGTCAAACGACACCCCGTTGACCGCATGGACCTCGCCTTTGCCGGTTGTAAAAGAGGTGTGCAGATTCTGTACAGAAAGTATTGTTTCACTCATGCTCCGTTACCTCCTTAATTTCGGGTCAAACGCGTCACGCAGACCATCACCCAAAAGATTGCACGCGAGCGTGATCAGACAGATCATCATCGCCGGGAAAATCAGTTTGTAGGAATACTCCGAAATACCGGCTCTGGCGGCGTTCGCAAGCGAACCCAAAGACGGCATCGGCGCCTTGACGCCCAGACCGATAAAGCTCAGGAAGCTTTCGGTGAAAATCGCCGAAGGCACCTGCAGTGCCGCCGTAATGATGATGACACTGATGCTGTTTGGTAAAATATGCCTGCGGATAATGCGTCCGGCGCTCGCGCCGCTGACTTTCGCGGCAAGCACATATTCGTTGGATTTGATCGTGAGGATCTGTCCACGCACCATTCTTGCCATACCCGTCCAGTAGAGCAGGGCAAAGACCATGAACATTGAAAGCATATTGGTGCCCAGCTGCTTGAGCAGCGGGAACTGGTCTACGCTCAGCACCTCCTGCAGCACAACGGAGAGCAGCACCACCATCAGCATATCCGGCAGGGAGTAGATGATATCGACAATCCGCATCATGATGAGGTCGACCTTGCCGCCCAGATATCCGGAAATGCTTCCGTATACCACGCCGATGATCAAAACCAGAAGTGCGGCAAAAATACCTACGATCAGTGAGACCTTCGTGCCGTAGACGACGCGGACAAAATAGTCACGTCCCATTTCGTCGGTTCCCATAATATGCGGGAACAGGCTGCCGCCCTCATCGATATAGGCCTGCTCCGCTTCGGACCACTGGAGTGGTGCCATATTCTGCGCCGCTGTGTCGCGCACGCCGTTGATGGTCACGATATCCGAATACCCGTAAGGCACGACGCGCGGCACGATCACGATCATCAAAACAATCGCGACCAGTACGATGATGCTGCCCACCGCGAGCGGATTCTTCATCAGCTTGCGCATACCGTCCTTAAAAAAGGAAGCGGATTCGCTCATCACGTCCTGTTGCTTTTTTTCTTCATCTGTCGCTTTTTCAAATTTCGATAAATCAATCTGAAAACTAAGAGGATTCTTCTTAGGCATTCGATCGATCTGATTCATTTCGTTCTGCATCTTCATCCTCCTCTAGTCCAGCTTGATTCTTGGGTCAACGATTTTATACACGATGTCTGTGATCAGGTTCATCGTAATCATCAGTGTCGCGAGGAAAATGGTGGTTCCCATGATCATCGGGTAATCACGATTTATGATACAGTCAACAAACTTCGCGCCCAGTCCGCCGATGGTAAAAATTCTTTCTACAACCAGAGACCCGGTCAAAATATAGGCGGTCATCGGTCCCACGTAGGTGATGACCGGAATCATCGCGTTTCGCAGGGTGTGCTTGAAGATGATCTTCCACCTCGCTACGCCCTTCGCCTTCGCCGTCCGCACATAGTCCTGCCCCAGCGCGTCCAGCATGCTGGTCTTTGTCAAGCGGGTAATGTACGCCATCGGAGATGCCGACAACGCGATAACCGGCAGGATGTAATTCGGACTTTCCGGACTCCAGGACGGAATCCACTGCAGCTTAATACAAAACGCGAGCAGCAGCAGGGTCGCGAACACAAAGCTCGGTAAGGATGTAAACAGGGTGGAAAGAAAGATAATCAGGCGGTCAGGGAATCCGTTTCGATTCAGTGCCGCGATGCTGCCTAGGACAACCCCGATGATGACAGCGACCACAATGGCCTGACCTCCTAATCTTGCGGACACAGCAAATGAGCTGAAAATAGTGGTTTTGATATCTCTGCCGGTCTTTGTCGAAATGCCGAAATCACCGTGCAGAAGATTATTCATATAAAGCACAAACTGCTCCGGAACCGGTTTATCCAGATTGAATCTCTGTTCCAGCACAGCTCTTACTGCCGGTGAAGTCGCTTTTTCTCCGTCGAACGGGCCACCGGGAATTGCGTTCATCGAAAAGAATGTGATTCCACAAACGATCAACAAGGTGGCTACGGCAAGAAAAACACGTTTTACAATATACTTAGACAACGCTTCTTCTCCTTCTCTTTTAATTTTGTCACGCAGTGACAAGCGAATTTGCATTGGTTATACTTCAGTACGTCATTTCATCGCAGTATGCAAATGTTGTATTTTTTAGTATACCACATTTGTGGGCACAAAGCAAGGATTTCCTACCGAATTGCAGGGCTTTGCGGGATGCTTCTTTGCTTTGCAGTGCCTTGCGCCGCGATGGTTTTTGGGACATCTTTGCATTTTTGCCGCAAAAAACTCCGCAAAGCTTACGCCCTGCGGAGTGCATTCTTTGACTTACGCGTATAACAGGAATGCCTTGTAGCCCTTCACCGCCTCATAGACATCCGCTTTGCTGCTGATTTCATACGGCGCGTGCATATTCAACACCGCTACGCCGCTGTCGATGACTTCCATGCCGTAATTCGCCATGATATAGGCAATCGTTCCACCGCCGCCGATATCCACCTTTCCAAGCTCTGCGAATTGATATGCCACACCTTCCCGATCGAAAATCGCGCGCAGATCCGCGATATATTCCGCGTTCGCGTCATTGGAGCCGCTTTTGCCGCCGCTTCCCGTAAATTTGTTGAAGGAAAGACCGTTTGCGAAGAACGCGGCGCTGCGTTTTTCAAACGCATCGGCAAAGGATGGGTCGTACGCTGCGCTGACATCCGATGACAGCATACGGGAATTCGCCATCGCGCGGCGCGTCTTGAGCTCGGATTCGCCCTCATTCAGCGCGATCAGCTCTGCCACAGTGTTCTCAAAAGCGCGGGAGTGCATACCGGTCGCGCCGACGCTTCCAATTTCCTCTTTATCCACAAGCAGGCAGCAGCTCGCGCGTTCTGTGTGTTCTACCTCCAGCATCGCGAAAAGAGAGGTGAAAGCGCACACTCTGTCATCCTGTCCGTAGGCGAGCACCATGCTGCGATCCAGACCGCAGTCTCTGGCTTTGCCTGCCGGAACGAGCTCCAGCTCTGCAGACAGGAAGTCCGCTTCTTCGATGTCGTAGCTTTCCTTGAGCAGCTGCAGAAGATTTGCCTTGACCGCTTCTTTTTCGTTTTTGTCAACGTCCTTGAGCGGTCTGTTGCCGACGAGGACATCCAGTCTTTCGCCCTCAATGACAACGCTCGCTTTCTTTTCAAGCTGCTCCTTCGCGAGGTGAATCAGCAGGTCGGTAATCACGAGTACCGGATCTTCCTCTTTCTCTCCGATCACGATTTCCACAATGCTTCCGTCTTTTTTGGCTACAACGCCGTGGAGTGCCATCGGTCCGGCTACCCACTGATATTTTTTGATGCCGCCATAGTAGTGCGTGTCCAGATACGCGAATTCTTCGTTTTCGTACAGCGGATTTTGTTTAATATCGATGCGCGGCGAGTCAATATGTGCACCCAGAATATTCATGCCGGCGGAGATCGGCTTTTCGCCCATGCGCAGCAGCGCGAGGGCTTTGCCCATATAGTTCGCGTAGACCTTGTCCCCGCAGACTAACGGCTTCCCTGCGGCAAGCACCTCTTTGACATCTCTGTAGCCTGCCTCCTCAGCCATTTTAATCGCGAGCGTTACGCATTCTCTCTCTGTTTTGCCTGCGTCCAAGCATTTTTTATATTTTTCATTTACCGCATGGAGCTCCTGCAATTCCTTTTCGCCATAGGTTTTCCATACATTTTCATTCTTCATGGGGTTCCCCTTCCTTTCCTCAATTCATACAAGTTTACTTGGCTTCCTATAGTATAGCCCTTATCCTCCGAAAAGGCAACCTTATCTTGGTCTAGGTTTGATGGGGAAAATTTTAAGGATGGTTATTTCGACTTTCGCTTGTCGAATTTTGTCGGAAATTTTTTCTTCATATTTCCACATTATCCCTTGCATTTTTCTCCTTGTTTGTTTTAGAATGGTTTTACAGATTCTGTATTCATTAGAGCTTGCGCGCGGCTCGAAAACAGGAGGGAACTTTATGACTAAATACAAATTCAGCAACAAGCTGATGTTTGCACTCGTCATGCAGGACGAGGAAATTTGCGCGGAATTCATTCAGCGCCTCTTCCCGGGAAAGAAGGTCAAGTCCATCACTTTCCCAAATGACATTCAAATCACACCGGAAAAAACAATTGTCACCGGAGTCCTATCGAAATCTGTTCGCTTAGACGTCTTATTCGAAGGCGAAACAGAAGTATATGATATCGAAATGCAGGTGGAAACCGAGCCGGAGCTTCCAAAGCGTTCCCGCTATTACCACACCAGCATGGACACGCATTTTTTGAAAAAAGGGAAACCCTACAAGGATCTCAAGCCGAGCTATGTCATCTTCATCTGCATGAAAGACCCCTTTGAAAAAGGTGAAGCGATATACCAATTCCAGATGATTGATAAAAATTTACAGTTGCAATTAAATGATGAAACCTATACAATAATCTTAGCAATCGATTGCCCAAAGGGCAAAATTCCGAAAGAACTGGAGACTTTCTTCACTTACGTGGGGCGTGACGAGGTCGATGAACATGACGCTTTCGTTAAACGCATTCACGAAAAGGTCGAGGAAGTCAACCGAGACGCGGAGGTGACTGAGATTATGACACTGGAAGAAGAATTAAAGATCCGTTGGCACTATGGATATGATGAGGGCAAAGCTGCCGGGCTGGAAAAAGGCCGTAGTGAGGGCGTAGCGCAGGAAAGGCGCGAAATTGCGAAAAACATGAAGGCCAAAAGAATCCCGACTGCTGACATTGCAGAGATAACTGGGCTTTCCGCCGAAGAAGTCGAAGAATTATAGGCATCGACGCGTTTTATAGCTCTGTAGAAGAAACACAGCCGGGGCGAATATCCGCTCCGGCTGTGCATTTTGGTGCTTTAGCGGCAAAAACAGCCTGAAAGTCAAGCAAAATGCTCAAATTTCAGGCTGTTTCTACTTCACATACACACTGAGTGTGTAAAATCAGCGGTGGTTGACAATCTATCGCGCTTGTTTTAGATACGCAGTTTGTCTTTTTTCAGGTCTTTTCTTCCTCATGACCATGCAATTTCTCGTAAAAATGCTTTTAACAACAAGTACCCACGACCGATATCA
>ERZ825896.1605-NODE-1605-length-24554-cov-5.118413_pt1 | contig 24554 bp, 25 predicted proteins | sample MGYA00519858_ERZ825896 | MGnify/ENA primary metagenome ERZ825896 (study PRJEB31778, sample SAMEA3449214) | human gut metagenome | biome: human gut; feature: human-associated habitat; material: faeces | place: United Kingdom | collected 2010/2012 ...
ATATGCTTATAAATAAGCATATTCTGACTCAATTTGCATGGCTCTGAATAGTTACAAAATATCAATAAATTACACTGTTTTTTATTATATAGGAAGCTCTCCATACTCTCTTTTTTTTATTCCACCATCTTTCACTTCATAAATCACATCGCAATTTTTTATCGTAGTCAATCGATGTGCAATGATAATTAAAGTTCTTGTTCCTTTTAATCCATCAATTGCTTCCATTACCTCGTGTTCTGTTTCATTATCTAAAGCAGAAGTAGCTTCATCTAAAATCAAAACTGTAGGTTGACTGTATAAAGCACGTGCTATTCCAATTCTTTGTCTCTGTCCACCAGACAATTTCACTCCGCGATCACCAATTACCGTCTCCAGTCCGTCAGGCAAACTCTTAACAAATTGTTCTAACTGTGCTCCTCTTATAGCATTCCACAGAGCTTCTTCGTTTATTTGCTCTCTGTCTAATCCAAAAGCAATGTTAGACCGTATTGTATCATCCATTAGATATATTGTTTGTGGAATATACCCTATACATTTATGCCAGGCTGAAAGATTTTCCTTTATATTCACACCCTCTACTTCTACCATTCCCATCTGTGGTTCTAATACCCCTAATATTATATCTGCCAGTGTACTTTTTCCAGCTCCTGAAGCACCTATAAGAGCTACAGATGTATTAGGTTCGATATGCATACTTAAATTCTTAATTACCCATTTATCAACATTAGGATATCTAAAGGATATATTATTAACATCTATTCCTTTAGATAATTTTTGAATTGTCACCTCGTTTTTGGTATCTAATATACTATCTGCCTTTAGTTCATCAATTTCCTTTAAATCATCATATAGAACATCCAAGGCGGTTTTATTGAACATGATTGCACTTAAATATCCTGATATACGATTAAAAGAAGGTAACATACGAAATGCAGCTACTGCAAATACTGATAAAGCGGGGATAAAATTACTAATATCCTCATTAAAGCACATCATTTTCACTACTACTGTAATCAGCAATCCGCATATACACATTGTTTCCATAGTTGGTCTTGAAATAAATGAAAGCATTGTTTGCTGACGTTGCAAAACAGTAAACCGTTTATATGTTTTATCATAATTATCAAGGAAAAATTTTTCTTTATTCATTACCTTAATTTCCTTGATTCCGGAAAATGATTGAAGCACCCATTTTGTTAAACTAATACTTACCTGCCTGTTTTCCTGTCCTTTTTTGACAAGAACTTTTTTAAATACAATTCCAAAGAATATTGCAAATATAAAAATTAAGGCAGCAACTACTATTGTAGTCATAATATCTGTATTCATTAAATAAATGACTAAAACAACACATACACTAACTTCCGCAATAAGCTGTAGTATGTTCAATACTACTGTATAAAACCCATTTACATCCTCCGTTACATTTCTCTGTAACTCTGCTACATTCCTTGACACATGAAAAAGATAATTTTGATGCATATATGAATTCATCATTTTCACTGCAAGGCGTCTCTGATTATTAAATATAAACCTATACTGTACATTATACTGGAATGTAATATACAAATTTTTCACAATATATATAACTATTAAAAACACAGCCAAAAAAACTACTATCTGTTTTATATTCGTAAACCCAAAAAAATCTCGAATCATCAATAAATACCATGTTTTTTCTATTGCATCAGGATCTGTTGCAACATTAATCAAGGGCATAATCGATGATACTCCTAATAGTTCCACAAAAGCTCCTATAAAAATAATAATAAGTAAAATCAATAATTTTACTTTCTGTGTTCTATCAAGAATGTAACTTACTTTTTTTATCATACATACTTCCTTTTTACTCACAATTTTCCTTCATTATTTTTTTGTACCACTCTTGATAATTTGACTCCTGCCATGGCATTCCGCGTTTAAAAGTATATCTCCAAGGATATACTTTTTCTCCTGTTATATGATTTTTTACTTTTGAAATTTCTGAAATTTTCTTAGCCGGATTTCCGCCAACAATATCACCTTCATGCACATCCCTAGTAACAATTGCTCCGGCAGCTACCAATGTATCTGATTCAACTGTGATTCCCGGTAACAAAATACTGCCTGTTGCTACTACAGCAAAAGATTTTAATGTTACTCCAACCAATTTTTCCGATGGTGGTGTCGGATCATTTGTTAAAATTACATAGGGAAAAATCCATACAAAATCCTCTATATTAGATTTTTGTCCAATATGAACATTACTATGCATTTTCACATAATTACCTATTTTACAAAACCCTTGAATATCAGAAAGTGTACCAACACTAACATTGTTACCTATAACCGCATTTTCTCTAATTGTTACTCTATGGCCTGTTTGGAAATTATTTCCTATCTTTGTTCCACTATAAATAATCGAGTCACTTCGAATAATGGATTGTTCTCCTATTATCAGTGGCGAATTACTTATTTTCATATTATTAATCTTATCAGCTTGATACTCACCAAGAATACAATTTGCACCAATATAAGATCCTTTTTTTATTGTTACATTATCACGTATAATGCAATTATAATCAATAAAAACATCTTCTTCTATAGTAACATTTTTCCCAACATGACATCCTTCATTTATAGTAACATTAATTCCACTAATTCCCATTTTCCATCTACTCCTTAATCTGGTTTAAAAAAATTTTGTATTGATTCCCCTGTGATTACTTGTTTTCTCATATATGAATCATAATCTTTTAAATAATGTCCTATGTCCCAAGCTATTCTACCTTGCTTATGCAAATCATATACTAATACCTTAGCAGTCGGTCCTAAAATCGCGCAAACAATTTTCTTAGGATCAGTAGAAAGCACTTTCTCTAATATTACATTATATATTTCATATGCATTTTTCCTTGGCATAAACAAATATTCTACAGTATTACATACCTCAAATGCATTGTATTTTATGTTTTCCAAAACATTTTCACCACATACTAATACAATATCTTTCCCTCTAAACATCGATTGCATCCTTTGAAAATGCATTTCAAAATCATATATATTATAATTTTGATACAACTGTGTCACACCCGCATCAATATATTTAATTTCTTTGGAACAATTATTTATCATAAAATAACGTTGTACAGCCATTGAATTTAAAAAAGCAGCTGTAAATTCATTCATTCCAACTACAGGATTTAAATATGCATAATTAACTCCAATTGCAAGTCCTTTTTCCTTAGCATTTAATATAGATTTTAATCTTTTCGCCAACTCTGAATCATACTTTTGAAACGCTATGTTTTCGCCTCTCATAATAGCAATTTCTCCATCGCCAAATCGACAAAAGCTTTCATCATAGTCTACTAAAAATTGTTCTGTTTCCATTGGACTCATTATGTTAATTTTATTGCTATACAAACCACTTCTATATATATAGCTTTCAATTTCTCTATAGATTCTTTTCGGAATCCTTTTAATTTTTTTTATTAATTTCATCTATATCATCCTTAAATGTATTAATTATTTTTACATACTGTTCATAGTCTCTGATATACTCTTCAGGATTATAATGTTCACTGGCAAGGCATAATAACACTGAATCCTCTGAGAAGTCATACATATCTTTCCATACAAGTTTAGGTAAATAAATTCCAATATGAGGCCTGTCTAAATTAAAAATTTTTTCATTCCTGCCATCAGTCACTCTTACCTTTGAAGTGCCTGCTACATTGATAAGGACAAATTCTGTATCATAATTAGCATGTTTTCCACGTACTACATCTTTATCAGAACCATAAATATAAAATACTCTCTTAATATCAAATGGAATATCCTGATTTCCTTCTACTATGACAAGATGTCCCCTCTCATCACCTTTTTGTGGGAATTCTATTAATTTGCATTCATTTAACATCTTTCATTACTCCGTCTAAAAATTTAGTTGCTGTTACTTCTATCTGCCTTAATGCAAAGGATATCATACATATAAGCATGACATGAATAATTAGTCCCCAATAATTATATCCTGCCAAATCATATAATATTTTGTGAAAAAAATACTCCTTCCGTTAAATACAACTCATAAGACATCTTGCCTACTGATATCAGTACATTTCTTTTTAAATGAATTTTTCCACTCAAAGTATGAATCACTATAATTTCCAATATAATCAATACTGCTCCATTAAGCCACCATACCAAAGGAATGTCACACCCATTTAGTGAAACGATATAAAGCAATAGACAAATACAAGACAGTAAAATCTGCGCACCGCCGTCTTTTACCACATATTTATCCTTCAACTCTACAAATAATACTCCAAGATAGAAACAATACCCATAAATATCACTTTCCCGCACCCAAATAAATTTATTTTTAAAAATTACATATCCTCCAATAGATGCCATCGTAAATACAATCCATTGAATGCTCTTCTTAAGATTAAAGCGAAATGCAATCCAAAAAATAAAATACTGCATGAGGATAAAAGTTATAAACCAAAACGTCCCATCTATTGTGTTATTGGGATACAACCCTACTAGCGATAAAAGCGTAGATTTTATATACATATCTCCAATATTGTTACGATACTGCCAAAGTTTCATAAAAAATTCCATTGTAGAGATAATCAAAAATGGAATATATATCTTTCTAAATCTTTTTTTCCAATAATTTTTTATTCCATTTTGCTGATAAGAACACATAATTCCATAACCAGACAAGAATAAGAACATACCCACAGCAGCTTGGCAAAAACTGCCTGATAGCATTGATACGATATCCATCGGTTTATATATCCACGCCCAAAAATGGTTCAATACAATAACTATAATAGATATTGCTTTTAATACATTTGATTCAGCTTTTGAAATCATTTATTTCTCCTTTATTCATACTATTTTTAAATGTATTCAACTTTTCTATTACGTAATCCTGTTCTTCCCATGTCATACCCGTATAAATAGGCAGACTCAGTACTTCATTCGCATATTGCTCTGTAATAGGATAGTCTCCCCTCTTATGCCCTAATCGCTCATAACATTCTGCCAGATGTGGCGGTACAGGATAATGAATTTGTGTCTGAATACCCTGTTCTTCCAGATATTTCTGCAGATTACTTCTATCCTTACACCGGATCACATATTGATGGAAGATACTATTGGCACCATTCCTGATTTCAGGCTTTACAATATATTCATTCGTAATTCCTTTCGTATACCGTTCGGCAAGTACTACTCTTTCCTGATTCAATTCTTTAATATGCTGCAATTTAACGCGTAATAACGCCGCCTGCATTTCATCCAGTCTGGAATTGAGTCCCTCTATTTCATTATAGTATTTGATTCTGCTTCCATAGTTACGCATCATACGGACCTTATCTGCAAAATCCTTATCATCTGTTACAATAGCTCCTGCATCACCAAAGGCACCCAGATTCTTAGTGGGATAGAAACTAAAGCAACCTGATATTCCAAATGATCCCGTCATCTTTCCATCAAAACATGCTCCATGGGATTGAGCACAGTCTTCAATAACAGGCAAATTATATTTTTTAGAAATTCCCATTATTTTGCCCATATTGCTTGCCTGACCATATAAATGTACTACCATAATTGCCTTTGTTTTATCTGTGATTGCCACTTCTATCTTATCAGCATCTATATTGTAGCATTCATCCGGTTCTACAAAGACAGGAATAGCACCATTTTCTGTAATGCCAAGTACTGTTGCAATATAGGTATTTGCCTGTACAATGACTTCATCACCCTGACTAATTCCAAGTGCTCTTACAGACATAATAAGTGCATCAAGTCCGGAATTTAATCCGACACAGTACTTTCTACCCGTAAATGCCGCAAATTCTTCTTCAAATTGCTTTACCTCATTACCTAACACATACCAGCCTGAACGGAGTACTCGTAAAGCTGCCTCTTCATATTCCTGTTGATATTGAAAAAACTGTCTATCTAAAACATTGCATTTTACTTTCATTTTCTTCTCTCCCGTCCATACCTTAATGAATACTTTATGTTCTTAATATTACTACAATAAATATAATTAATCAAATTATTATCATTACTATTTGCCCATTAGAATTTTCTTTGTCCATTTGTTCCTATTTATCAATTTAGCAGTCAGATAAGAAATTCCCGTTATAATCAATGAAATTACTAATACATACCCTGCTTTAATACAATACCGATATTCCTCTGGAATTCGACAATAATCTTTTATCAGGAAAAAAAAGAGTATTCCCGAAAAAACATAAATGACAATTGAATTTTCACCTAGCTGGCGTATAACATGTAACTTACATTTAGGTTGAATTTTATATAAAATCAGCATAATGCTGAAGCATCCTGTTAATTGCATCAAAGTATTCAAAACAATTTTTATCGCATCCCTTATACCTGTTAACATACATATCTGAGTCGTAAAATACTCTCCCCGCCTTAAGACGAATATCATCAAGCAAACATATATACTAAATACGATAGTTAACGTTATCCAATAATATTTTGGGGTTAATTTATTCATTATTTTTATTCTATTAATTGCTATGCCTATTATGAAAAATAAAAGTAATCTTCTGACTGACTGTATATGAAAATATTCAGGCGTATCGGGTAACACAAAATTTATCACTGCCAATATAGCAAGAGAGACTTCTTTTTTCTTAAAAACAGAGATAAAAATATATGCTAATATCGATGTGAAAAATACTGCCCACAAAAACCAGTTACTATTATAAGTATAATCTAAAGCAGCTACTATTCCGATTTTTTGATTTCTATATAGTATTAAATCAATTAAATATGTAATTATTCCCCATGAAATACACGGAACTAATATTCCTCTTACCTTCGCAATCATACCACCCTTTATAGAATACTTGTTCATAGAATAAGCAAATAGATATCCACTCATCATCATAAATAACGGCATATGAAAGCTATATATAATTTGAAAAATACTATTTCCTGCATAATTATAATCTTGACTGGTCGCATATTGAATAGCATGCCCCAATATCACTAAATAAATAGCCAGTCCCTTTACAGCATCAACCCACTTCTCTCTTTCCCTCAATTCTAATTCCTCCATACTTTAAAAAATTCCTTTGCAGATTCATTCCATGTATACTGGTTACATATTCTGCTTTTTGCTTCTTCTATCTTTCCCCTTAATTTTTTCTGTATCAAACTATTATATAACTCTAAATCACTGCTGCATAAATAACCATACTTCCCATGTTCCAGAATATAATCAGGTCCCGGTGCTTCCAACGCCACAACAGGGCACTCATAGTACATAGCTTCCAAAATTGACATACCAAAGATCTCATGTTCATTTAAATTAACATAGGCATATGCTATACGATACGCTTCCCAAATATTACTGTTTTCTATCTTTTCCATGATTGATACGACATTCCCAAGTGATTTCTGTGAAATACTCTGTTTTACCTGCTCTAACAACTCTCCCTGTCCAATCATCAGTAACCTGTAATTCTTATCCTGTGCGTATAACTGTTGGAATATTTCTACCATTTTAAGCGGCTGTTTTTCATTTGTCATTCGCCCAATAAACAGCAGCACTTTATTTTCTGAATGATATCCCCATTTTTCTTTTAAATCGTTTATGTTATACTTTGCGTAATTCTGTTTTAAAATACTTTCATCCAGCCCTACAGGAATAACCTTTACATTATCCCCCGCGCCCAAATTTTTTAACTGCTCAGCTAAAGCAGGAGTTTTTACAATAGTCATATGTTTTTTATAAAACCATGTATTATCACAGAGCAGATCAACAATCTTCTTCTTCCAAGCTGAAGCATTATTGCTTCTGATAACTCCAATGTACGGCAGACATAAAATATTATTTTTCCTACACCATTTAAAGAATCCCCGCAATGCGATATAGTTATCTGATGCCGTAATGTAACACTCTCTATCTGCATTAAATCCGGTATAATCAGGCAATGCATGTTTTCCTATATGTTTTGTCTTCAAATAAATACTTTTGACACCATCATGTTCTATTTCTTCTTTTTCTCCATCCAGATCAGGAATGAGGTGATACACTTCTACATCATGTCCTGACCTGGCGAATGCTTTTGCCAAACCTTCTGCCTGGGAATTGTAGTATTTACTTAAATTTTTCTTTTCCGTATTTAAAGATATAATTGCAATTTTCTTTATATTAATCATATAATATAATCCTATAGTCCTTTTCTATTCCATATATCAAGAAAGAAACTTATTATAGCTAAAATCAATAATACAATAAGGTTACCAACTGTCATTGTCCTTACAACAGCCAAGCCAAGAAACAGATATACATATATCCATCCAATTATTATCCTTATCTTATTCACATCTGGTTTCATTATTCTTTCCTCTATTTCCAATAGCATCCCATTTCAACTGTACCTGCATTTTTAGGTTTTTCCGAGTCAGCCGGATAGCCCCAGTACTCATTAAAGCAGGAAGCTATTTTAGATGGATAATTTTCTTCCCACCATTTTCCTTTAATACCAAACAACAGCTGAGTTTCCCCACCTAAGTGAATTGCCTGCTTTCCTGTTTTTTTCAGTTTTGCAGCCAATGGCATACCATAAGCACCACAACCAATAATTGCAATATCAAAATCTATCTTCATTGTCTCCTCGAACATATATTCCAATGCTTCAAACCATGTGGAGAATCTCTCATCTTTTTCTCCGGCAATGGTCTGTACAGCCTTTAATGTCTTCAGTTCAAATTCTGGCAAGATATTGATAGTCTACAGGAAAAAACCTGCGCCATTCCCCAGCCTAGTAAACCACTTGTCCAAATATTCATCTGCCTCTTTAGAATGTCCTAGTATTTTTACCTTTAAATTTCCAACTACCGTCTGAAGCTCTGTATTGCCAAAACGGCACGCCAAAAATGGTTCTCCAGACTGGATTTTTTCATACAAATACTCATTGGTTTTTTTGAAGACATTACCAGTTTATGAGCAAATCTGGGCATAACCGGTTCACGATGAAAATATTTTACTATTCCATGTCTTCTCAGACATTTATTAAAATAGAAATCCCTAAACTTCCATTTTTTTCATATCTTTTCCACTTATCTTTTAAATCTTCTTTTTCCATAATCCTTACACTTTCTAACATCACGATATGCTTATTTATGAAAGTAATAAAATATTTCTAATTTATCTTTAAATTTATTACTCTATTTAAAGGCTTTTCTATAAGAATGTACGATAAAGTTCCAACTCCAAAACATACTACTGAAAAAATAATCATCGCATTTATAGTACATAAATCAAATTTAAAATCGAATAGCTTTAAAACTACATACATTATTTCCAACAAAGGATAATGCCACATAAATGCATTAAATGATATTAGCAAGATTATTTATCCAACTCCAATGCATAATCTTTGATACAAACTGTGACGAAAAGACAAATATCAGTGCTGGGTAAAATATAAATATCATTATATATTTAACATCTTTTAGTACCAACCAATATTGTTTATATATTAAAAAAGGAATTATAATTATAATAGTCAGACATATCTGAAAATTAATTAATTCTGCTCTTTTGTCTACCACATATGCTAAAAGCAATCCAAGGAAAAATGTAACATAGCCTCTACTACTTAAATAATTAAAAAGGGGATAATTAATTCCATAATACTGAATTCCTAATCCAATAAAAATCATTCCGCCAAATAAGTAATTACATGAAATATGAAGCCTTTCTGCTATAAAAGTCAGTAAATACAAAATTACATAACATAATAACAGAACGCTTATATACCATGCAGGATTGTTAATTCCAACATTGGTTGCGAACCAACCTTCTTGTATTCCAAGCGAAGAAATTAATATTGTCCAAAGAGAAAATGAATCAACATTGAAGAATACCTCTCCATATAAAATAATATATAAATGTGCAAATACTGTAGTAACAATAACGCATATAGCCATTAAAGGTATAAAACGAAAGAATCTATGAATACAATATTTTTTAAAGCTCAATCCGAATTTTATTTTTTCAATATATCTATACATAATAAATCCAGAAATAATAAAAAATAATTCAACTAATTCTCCATAATAAAATAACCCTCCGTAAAAACTCGATGCTCCCCACCAAGCACCTGTAATTTGTTGATAATGGTGAAAAATTATCATTACAGTTGCAATAATCTTTAACAAATCCAGTCCAGAAATTCTTTTATCCATATTTCTGATATTGTCAATAAATATCTTAATTCCCTCCTTTTATTTCAACCGTGCACTTAATATCTTCTATTTTCAGTATTATCCTTCCTGCATTCAAACGTACAATACCTTTTTCAACCTTTCCAGCCTTTATATCCGTTATCTTATATTCCGTCTGCCCAATATGATCATCCGTCAATTCTATCTTTGGACATTTCCATCATACTTTTCTACTGAAGCTGCATTGAGCATATAATTTTGTTTTTTTAATCCATTCATTTGTGCAAATAAATCACTGTCTACTACACTACTATATCCATATAATATTGGAAGTGAATTACTATTTTGATATAAATCCCATTCTCCATCTTCTGTAGACTTTACATATTCAAACCCATATGGTGATAAAAATCATACTTTGAGCGAACAACAAAATATTTTACATTACATAACGTCTCTAAAATAGCTCTCTGATCTAATCCCAGTATATTATGGTCTTTATATGAAATGCCCCACTTATCAAACGCCCATATATAACTATTATTTTCAATACTTACATATTCCATTACACCTAGATAATCCTGCGACAATGAAATATTCATTCCAGTTCTCGGTTCAGCAAATCCTCTTTCATTATCAATCCTGCAAAATGTACTTTCATCTACATCGCATAAAAGTTCCTCTACAACTTCCCTCTCCTGCAATACCGAAATATCTCTATCTCTTGCAACTCCTCTCCAATTATAGCAAATAGTAAAACAAGAAATGACAAACATACCAAACATTGCTATCTGTATTACTTTTTTGACTTTTTATCCTTTTTGCCAACGATAATACAACTACAAGCATCATTAATAAAATTACATAAAATTTTAAAGTAATGCTATACATCTGATGTTCAATAATACCTTCTGCTTTTGCAATAAAACATAATCCAATAAACACAATTATTATTCCAGTTTTCTGAACAATTGATAAATTATATAATTCATCCCAATACATAATTGCCAAAAAAGCAAAGTACATATTTATTACCAATTCCCATCTGCCGTAGCATTCTCCAAATCCAGACATCACGCAACTTATAAACGGAATACTAGTTAACAAAAACAATAAAAATAATGCAACTTTTTCTTTTCCATTATTTTTAGATAAAATAATACTTATTACAATAATAATCCCTATTGTACACACAGCCAATTCCTGCTCCGTACTATAAGAAGGCAAAAATATATTTTTAAGCATTGTACAAATTTCTTGAAATGAATAGAACAAGTGATAATCTGTTTTTATCCCTGTGCGATTTCTTTCCAAAAAGCCCCAAACAGCAAGTATAAATATAAATGCAGCTGTTCCAAGACCAAGCAAATACTCAAAAATCATATTCCTAATATATCTAATTGCATCTTGCCATTTCTCTTTTTCATTAATCATTCGATAAATGACATATACCGCTAAGGAAACAGAACCAATATATAAAAAGGAAAAACTGATAAAGTAAATAAAAATGTAACCCCAAATAAAAGTCCTTTTTTATGCAAAAACATAAATTACTTTCCATATTGTCTGCTCAATTGTTGAAACAAGTGAGTTAATTAAATTTTGATCAAAGGCGCCACATATTCCAGCATATGCAATCAATGTAACATAATACCATTTATGTAATTTGACATAAGCCATGTACCTTTTTGTGCCTTCCAGCACATTTTTATCTTTCATAAATATCATAACGACTATAATTCCAACTTCATAGATAAGACCAGCATGTGTCCATCTACCATAGTCATTTTGCATAATATACACTGGTACTAAAGTAACTGTTCCAAATGGTATTACAAAAAAATACCATGAAAATCTCATCTTATTTTCTTTTGCAACGCAATATACATTTAACCAATATCTATATATTTCATAGAAAAATGGTAAAAATGCAATTATCATTCCTACAATCAGAAATCCCCATGATTGAATTAAACACCTAATTCCACCATCTCCACCTGATCTAAATAAAAAATCATTAATTGTTGGTCTATGATTTTCTATTTCTTCTACTGTTTTCCCAACAAATTCTGCTGTTCGTCCCATGACATACTCTATATTAATTCCATCCTTTGCATGCGCAAACAAAAACAAAATGAAAAACAACGCAGAAGCAACTAATGCGTTAATTCCAAATAGCCAAATATACTTTGCATCAAATTTGTCTTTTACAAGCATAGCTTTATATACAATAATAATCATTGGAAAATTAAAAAAAAGAAAAACATAACCTGGATGTATAAGTTCTGCAATAATCACCAATATAATGATTCCATAAACGTATTTCTCTTTTATAACTAGATACACTAATAAAAAAGATATTAATGCCAACCAAACATCTGTAATTCCAAAGTTACTATAGTATGAAACCCATCCTGGTCCGATAAAAAAAGCCAATGTCAATCCCTTTAAAAAATTATTTATTTGCTTATCATTTATAGTTGTTATCGCTTTTTTAGATATAATCAGACAAATAAAAGACCACACAGCAACTGTAAATATGCCATAAATATATCTCATATACTTCAAAGGAATGTGGAATAATGTTGATTCAATATCCAAAATAGTTCCTATAAATGCTCTTTGAATAAGTCCATATCTATACGTAAATGAAAGCATGATTTGATTCCATCCACCAAACTTAAATGGGTAATATCGTATTGCCTGCATGACCATGATCATAAAAATAAGTATCAGAAATTTCGCATCATTATCACTTTGAATTTTTTTAATTATTTTTTTCATAATCGTCGCATATTTTCCTTTCACTCTGCAAGTTTTACTATTGCTTTTCCATTTATCATTTGAATTGAACCATTTTCAGGATAAACAGGCATGTCCTCAATTTCATCTATTCCCCTTGTGCCTTTTCCCATATAATACTCAAGTTTTGAAGGATTAAAACCACAGTATATCGATAATAAATAATTTAGCGAACCCGTCTGTGATAGGATACTATCCCTTCCACTGATATCAAATTTTCTCATAACGTCATTATGATACATTGTCTTATCATCTATCTCTGTTTCATTAACGCCGATAAATATTACTTCTGTTTCATCTGTATAGCCATCCAAACTTTTTATTTGCGTAATGATAGGAGTATAAAATCCTATCGTCTGTTTCAAGCCCAAATCCATACTGAGATACTGTGCGTTTGCAAAATGACAATACGTCAAACTCATTATAAAAATAACACAGGTAAGGATATTTTCACATAAAATTACATTCATCTTACCTGAAAAATTTTCTATACATATATCAGCCAGTATTAACGGATATACAGGTATCAGCACATATGCATAACGCATCAAACTATACACTGCATCCGGCTCCGGGCACATAATACAGATTCCATTTATGCTGATAAATAATGCTAAGGATAATATGACAAACCAAATACTCTCAATTTTTCGTTTTTGGTTCAACAATATACACACACATATAATACTTTCAATTAGCCAAAACAAAAATGCTATTGTATATCCAGCCTTTAACAGCACATTATAACTTAACTCGTAATCATTGCCCAGGCACAACGAAGCAAAACATGTAAAAATTTCTTTTATTATCAGACCAATCTTTTCTATTGAAATTGTACCAACATTATCCAGTCCTCGGTAAGACGCCAACTGCTGTCCTGTAATTAAAAGTGTCAGCTCTGTAATAATACCATAAAGAATTATGGAACCAACCAAAAGAAACAGATATTTAAAAGAATTCTTTATTTTTTCTCTGACACGAATTGTTTCATTCTGAACCAGATTTTGAATCAAAACCATCACGTATAAAGATGCTATAAACGGAAAATATGCCTGATATATTCCAAGTGATAAAACTGTGCAAAGAACGGCTAAAATATATCCCTTTCGATAAGTCACCGTAAAGAAAACACCTAATACTCCTAAAAAAACAGCCAAAGAATAATACAGTGCTGTAAACATAAAAAAGAAGGTAGCTGTCCAGCTTGGAAATACGACCAGCATCCCCGAAATCAATATAATTGACAACTTATTTTTCAAATTAAATATATAAACCAATAATGCAGCAGAAACTGCAATAAAAACAAGGCTTACTATTCCATTTATCCATGGCAGACTGTATGAAAAGTCTAAATGATATACAGCAGCTCCTAATACCCATAAAAACCATCTGCCCAGTCTAAATGTTGCCCCAAATCCTGTAATGCCCATATCATCATAATTGGGTAATTTATTTGTAAACATGTAATTATGCGCTAATAATCCAAATACTATAACCGAAACTACTGCTATTTTGCACTCTTTAGATACCTTTGCATACTGTTTCTTTATCAGTTGGTTCAAACGTTCCATCTCTAACTTCCTTCCTGATTTTTACCTTTTTCATGTAGCCATTGATATATCTTGCTTTTTATTGTCTGAAAGACTAGCTGCTTTTTAGACAAATATCCATATTTATATCTGACCTTTAAATTTTCCTGTACACCGACCTGACTGCTTGACATACCTCCCAACTGAAAATTGGAAAGAATCTTCATCACTGGTGTAAAAGTAACCTGTTTTGTCTGATATAATCGTAACATAAAATCATAATCTGCTGCTGACTTATATTGTAAATCAAATACTCCAAATTTTTCATATACATCCTTTGTCACAAAACAAGTAGGATGAGTGATCATCTGCTGCGGTAAAAAATCATGGTGATAGATAAAAGTTGCCTTTTCTTTCCCATTTAAATAGGTTTTCTGCATACCATAAACTACTTCATACTGATTACCCTGATAAGCCTTTACTACATTTTCTATGGTATCCTTTTCATACCAGTCATCACTGTTTACGATACCGATCAACTTACCAGAAGCCTGTCTGATTCCCTTATTCATGGCATCATAGATTCCATTATCCTTTTCTGAAACCAAAGTGAACTGTTTAGGCAATTTTGCTCTATGATGTTCTATTATATCCAAAGTTCCATCTGTAGAGCCACCATCCAGTATAATATACTCTATATCAGGATATGTCTGTTGTTCGATGCACTCTAATGTTTTTTCTATCGTTTTTACGCTATTAAAGCACGGAGTTAACACACTGACTAAAACGTCCTGCATACTATACCTTTTCCTTTCTCTCAAATGGTTGATACCAATAACTTCCAAGCAAAATAAATAAGTAATTACGTAAAATATAAACAGAAACTAAATGGGCCTCCATCATCGAAAACAGTGAAAATCCTACTACAATAATGAGCAGCATGTAATCTCTTTTTTGATAACTCTGATAAATCAAATATAAATTTGCCAATACGTACATGATTCCCGGAATAATTCCATACCAGTAAAACAGACGGATAAATCCCTGATCGAAAAACTCTGTATTTAATCTATTTGAGAATAAGGTCCAATTCTCTACTCTTGCATTTTCAATCGCATGAGCATACTGAAATCTTCCATTTAATACCTGATCCAAACCATACATAAACTGCGTTTCTCTTCCTGTGTAAGAACCTACAGCAGAAAAAATAGCTAATGCCAATACAAATGCAGCACTCAACCAATAGATCCATTTCAGATTTTTTAGTATTGGAACATACTTCATAATAGCCGCTCCTATAATGGTTGCTCCTATTACCAACATCGCTGTATTTGAATCGGTATAATGATAAGTAATCACATTTATTAAAAATAGCAAAACAAAATGATACCATTTCATTCTTTCAATATAGATATATAAGCATAAAACTGTCATCATATACATCATGCACTGAAAGGCATTAGGATGTCCCATACCAAAACAGTATCTTGTTTCAACAATGCCCGGAAATGACCCCCGACCAAAATTGGCTGTCATTGTCATAGCACCAAATGTGCCACTTGCTGCTAAAACAAACAGAATTACCGAACCTGCCAATGTAATGCCAAGTACCACCTTCAATATTTTCTTTACGTCAATATTTTTACAGGAAATCACAAAAACAGCAGCCCGAACCACTTCGTCTTTGTCATTTACCAGATACGATATGGATACCAGAATACCTGCTATCGCTATTGCGATCCATTCTTTTTTAGAATATTGGGTAGTAATTACCTTAATGCAAAATAATACAAAAGTCAGCCGGAATAGTTTTCCTTCCCAGGGATTGATATATGCACTTTTATCAATCATGACTATAACACTCTCTATCACAAGTGCAATCCAAAAGCACAGATTGCCTATTTTATTCATCTTTTCACGCACAGCCATCTCTCCTATACTTCTATGCACTCTTTATTGAATTATAGATTGCTTCTAATTGTTCTGCAATCGCTTCATACGAGAATTTACTTTTTATATAGTTTGAAATCTTTTCTTCCTGGTAATAGTTTCCCCGTGTTAAGTGCCCGATCATTTCATAAAACGCCTGAACCAGCTCTTCTGCCCCTGGTTTTATTAAAAGTCCATTAAATGGTTTAACAAAATCATCCGGACCTCCATTAGCCACTGCAATAACAGGTTTTCCACAAGCCATGGCCTCTATATATACCACGCCAAAGGTCTCGTAACGGCTGGGCAGTACAAAACAATCGCATGACTGCATTTCCTGTATTACCTGCTTTCTGTCCAAGGCACCGGTAAATTCTACATATTTTGAAATGCCGTGTTCTTCCACCCATTGCTCTACTTTGGTTTTGGTGCTTCCTCCACCACCAATTACAAGTTTCACATCCGTATATTTCTTAACAACTTCTGTCCATGCCTGAATTAATAGATCTATACCCTTTTTATACAGTTGTGCTTCTTCCTCCATATAGCACACTGTAAGAAATCTGATTCCCCGGTGTTTCTCAGAATCTACCCGTGGCACAAAGGCATCACAGTTTACTACATTACCAACTACATCAATATCTGGGCGATAGGACTCTATCAGCTTGGCAAAGGCTCCACTTACACAGATCACTCTTGCTGCTTTTTGAAAAATTTTCCGAATGACTTTATCATTTTTTTCACTGATTTCATCCCTGTGCAATTGAAACAAAGTAGCATGTTCTGTTACCACATACGGTATTCCAATCTGCTCAGAAAGCTTCATGGCAGCATAGCCTGCCCATACACAACAATGAGCATGAATAATATCCGGTATGTTTCCTTTCATATATTGATCATAGAGCTTCTGAATACCATTGGCAAAGGCTTTACGATGTCCCTCTATTCCATGTTTCAATGGACAGAAACATCTATTTCTGTAAATTTGAATGCCTTCTATGATTTCAGACTTTTCCTCATTGTATGCAAACCAGTCCTTCACACATTTTATGGAATAAGTATCGCAATACAGAATAGTAACTTTGTGTCCTTTTTGCTGTAATGCTCTTGCCTGTTCCAGGAAGAAACTTCCCAGCGTTTTTCTGCTCTTTGTCTGGAAAAAGGCAGGAATAATCACAATATTCATTGTCAGCTTCCTTCTCCTTCTATTTTGTCATTGCAATCTTAAGCCAGTATTTACATTGTTTAATGCCTTCCCATCCTATCCCGGCCTGTATCATATACCATAGCTTTCTTCTGAAAAATAATTTCATTTCTGTTTTCTTCAGACGCATTTGTTGAGAGGCAGTAACAGATTTCTCTGACATGCGATACCAGACAATTTCTTCATCAATAAGTCCAAACCTATATCCTGCATGCATGACCTTCAGATTCATAGGATAATCCTCAAACCATTTATACTCTTCGTCATAGCCCTTAACCTGTTTTAGAAAATCCATGGTGTAAAAAGTTGCTGAGGGTGCCACGATTCGATTCTGCATAAGCAGCATCTGATACTGTTCTTTATATGTTTTCTGAGCAAAATCATAACATTTATTACAGTATGCCTGTATTTCGGGAAATGATGGATTATTATCGTGTTCTGTAAACAAATGTACTCTGGCAATAGGAAACACACCTGGATTCTTCTCACAAAAATCAACATATTTCTCTATGGCATCTTCGGTCAGATAGTCATCCCCGGCGATTCCCTTATAATACATCCCCGTTGCAGCCCGTAGTCCTCTGTTGATATTAGATGGCAGACCAGTATTCTTTTCAGCAGTTACTAATTTCATATCTGAAAGACATCCTTTGTTATCTCTCATCCAGTTTTTTACTACTTCAACAGTGTTATCCGGCGAACAATCATCTGTTACAATAAGTTCTATTTTCGGATATGTTTGTTTTTTTATACTTTCCAAAGTTTCTATAATGGTATCTGCAGATCTATATGCTAATACCACTACACTCACTAATTTCATGTATCTTTTACCTCTCCCAGACTATATCAGCCCTAGCATCTTTCTCAGCTTCTTAAATCTTCTGGGTCTGTTCTCCCATTTATACTGTATGTATGCACTGCACTCCGGCAATTTAGCCTCAAAGGCAGCCTCATCATCCATCCAGTCATTTACCTCACATAAAGAAGTAAAGATAATAGGCAGTATCCTCTCAATCTGGTGTGCTTCTGATGGGAAACTTGGGTCCATTGCATAATTCATGATCTTATTCAGGTTACGGTAAAACTCACGACTATGCTTTAATATCTGCTCTCTACGGACAATAAAGCAGGCTCCCGGTGAGAACATGCAGTACTGTGGAATCATAGGATCTTTATAAATAAATCTGAGCAGATCATCCACATCATTAAAATACTTCTTTGGATGATTAGGAGAATCCACATACCAGGAATTATTTTTCTCTACATAGACATTTTCCATTGCAAGAAATGTAGTCCCAATTTCATTTTTTTCTTTATTTTCATTATATTTTGAGAAACGATCCCAGTACTGTTTCTCATCATACAGGAATGTAAATGTCTTATTATCATATACCTGCTCAAAGAATTCTCTTGAACAATGACGTCCTATCATGTTGCCCTTTAGCAGACAGATCACTTCCGGCAGATTATCATAATGCTCATCAAAATAGGAGAAATATGTAGTAATATTATGTCCTGTGTTCTCTACATCTATTACATTATACTGTCCATTATGAAGTTTCTCTTTCACATTACTGTCAGTTGAACAATCATATATAATATAATCCTGACATAGCTCTATCAGTTCATCCGGAACAGTATTAAAATTATGTATCACAAAGAAATTATCTGTCTTATTCATCCTTCAATTTCTCCCTTATCCATATTTTATATGTATATAATATCACAATTCCTGCTGATAGCAATGTGATAATCTCTGCCAATCGCCAATACCATGGTTCACGGAATGACAGCGTAATATTCCCTTCTGTCTGTTCCGGTATCATAAGTTTAATTACATGATTGGTTCCATCAGTTACTTCTATTGGAAAATGTTGTCCTTCATCCATTACTTCCAGTGCCTGATAGCCTGCATAATATAACCGTGGCAATTCTAATCCCGCCTGCTGCGCCGATGTATTCTTCACATGCATTGTTATTGATGTCCCACAATATACTACATCTGATATTTCTACACTGTTATCTTTGTACAGTTCCTGTGTTTTAAGCTTGCCCAATACCGTATCAACGGGCAGGTATTCCTCTCCAGACGCCACGAAAGTATCCATTTCCTCTACAGAGCGAACCTGTATTCTTTCTGCCCGCTGGTTCAGGTCTATGACAAAGTGTCCGACTGATAATAACAGGATACCAACAGCAAGGCATATGGTAATTACTTTTTTTCTTCTGTCATACTCCCGTTCTGTATAATTCAGAACCGCACACCATACTACTACTAACAGTCCCACTGCAACACCGGTAAAACGCCATGGAAATTGTATTTTTACAATAATATACCGGAATATCCTGCTTATTCTGCATAGTCTGTCCCATGGGAAGTACAGAGTACTCATAACTACCATAAGAACTCCTAAACCAGCTGCTGTGATTGTAATCTGCCTGTTTCTTCCTTCTTCCTGCTTCAGATATCCCCAGATACACAATAGCATCAATATGATAACTGAAAGCATCAGAGACAGTCCAGCACCCTGTGTAAAATCCCCTGCTGTCCCGGCACCTGCGTCCAGACTCTGCCCAACTGCATTATCAAATATCGCAAATACCTGTGAAAGAAAGGTTCCCTGCCTCTGTATCATAATGTCATTATTGCGAATACTGTTGATATTGAACCTTCCAAACAGCATATAATCCAAAAATGGAATCAGAAACCACGTGCTAAGTCCCAGTGCAGCTGCAACTGCACCACAGCCTGCAAGCATAACTTCCTTATGAAAAATCCTTCTGCAATACACAACAACTAATAAAAGTAATACCATACATGCTATTTCTGCTGTCAACATATGGCTCTGTAACATTCCAGCCATACTGATTCCCATTAAAACAGCACCTTTTTGTAACTGAACTTTATTTCTATCTTCATTCAGCAATAATATGCAGGAGTAGATTAGTAAAGGCCAGAATATCATCCCTGTGTATTCTCCCAATGCCCCTCTGGTATATAGATTTACCAGACGATACGGTGCCAGTGTGTAGAGACAGCTGCCGAATACTCCGATTTCTCTTTTCCTGAATATTTTGCCGAAACTATAGCCTGATATCAGTGTTGTCGCTACATTACATAATACCACATATACCTTATAGGCATCCTGTAGTGATATTCCCAGTAATCTCAACAATGCAGCCGGATATAAGAACAGATCACTGTAAAAAACGGATACGGCGTAACCATATCCGTCATACCATGCAGGTTGTATCCTGACCGGAAATTCTCCTGCTCTCAGACCTTGTGCCAATCCTTCTATGCGCATCAGGTGAAAATATATATCATGCCCCCGAATCAGATAATTATTAAATAATGGAATGGATGCCATCACTATGATAACCAGATAGCATACTGCATATTTTATATTTTTCATTTTATCTTCCATGCTGTAATCTTGCATGCAGAAAACATTTTACTGTTTCCTTCTGTTCTTTACACCATGCCCTCCAGTATCTGCTGTTCTCTATTCCCAGTGCTTTAGCTTCTTTCAATCCCTGATGGTACTTAATAATAAAGTTCTCTGTGAAATACTGTCTGCACTCTTCACAATCCCGCAATCCATATTTCGTATACAGATACCTGTAATCATTATAAATGCGCATATCTCTTTCTGTGAATGTCTCCGTATACTGATTAGCATGCATGCCTATGGAAATCAACGGTTCCTTCGTGTATACAAACACATGGTTAGCCTGCAGCAGGTCAAAATACAGGAACATATCGGAAGCCCAGTTGCTTTGTTCATCAAATAATACCGGCTGTTCTCCCCTGCGGTAAATTCCGGCACTGGGAGCTCCTATCTGGTTTCCCAGGAAGAACAGCTTATAATTCCTGTGCAGTCGTTCTATAAAGGCATCTTCCGCATATCTTGCATATGCATTTCCATGCTCTGTTACCTGTTTGTTCAGATGTTTTACCTGTTCAATATCCTGTCCGTTCAGCAATACCTGCATGCTTCCTGAGAAAGCCAGATCAGCCTCCGGATGCTCATCCAGCATACTGACAAATGTCCCAAGGCTGTCACTGTCTGTAAACCAGTCATCACTGAACATGATCTTAATGTATTCCCCTGCTGCCATCTTAATAGCCGCATTCCAGTTATAGATATGCCCTAATGGCTTCTCATTGTGGATATAATGCAGTTTATCCTGCCAACTCCACTCTATGATAATCCGCTCTATCAGTTCTGCTGTTTCTTCATTCGTAGAGTCATCTGATATATTCACTTCATAATCTGTATAATTCTGCCTGCGAACAGACTGTAACAGTCTCTCCACCTCCGACGCATTATTATAAGTCGGCACACAGATTGATACTTTTGCCATGTTCTACCCTCTGCCTATTATTTTCTTTATCAGTCGCTTGCATCCTACTTCTATCCGGTAACACGTATCCTTAATTGTTACCTTTGCCCGTCTAAGGGCATGCTCTACAGGCTTTTCTTCATGCAGAATCAGGAAATCCAGTTCTTTTTGATGCTCTCTGATATACCTCGGATAACTTTCATCTATCTCGCATCTGATAAACCTGGCATCTCTCCCAAAGATATCCTTGCCATCCTTAATCTGATCTGTAACCTGGTTTAATACATGCTTGGAATTATATTCCTGATGTGCAGCAGAAACTACCTTCTCCTGTACACGCTTCTTAATATCCTTCTCGCCATGACCACCCATATATCCAAAATGCCATCCGCCATCTTCTACACGAATTCCTATTTCCTTGCGCTCCGGAAAACGAAGATCACCACACTGCAGATGCTGCTCTTTCATAAGCTTATAGCTTAACATCTTGGAACCAATCCATTTCTTATGCTCCACACCATCAAATTCCCCTGCATAGGATAAGAGATTTCCCGATACCTCCTCCATATTCAGATAGCAGTAGAACAGGCGCTGGGCAAAATGATAGATCTTATCCTGTTGGAAATTCTGCAGGATTTCTTTGATTTTTTCAGGATTGGGGATTTCATCCAAATCACTGAATATAATGATATCATCATCCGTAGCATCTTTCAGTCCACGGGTTACTGCATTTTTCTGGAAGGTATCTCTTTCATGAGTTCCCCCCTGAGGCGTATCATCTACTACCACATGTATAATCTTATCCTCGAACTCTTTGAACATCTCTTTATTTTCTTCATAATAAAGAGGTTTCTTAAGTCCTGAAAAGGTCTCTGTAGCCTCGCTGATCACAAACTTGTCTACAACATCATTCATGACATTGAGTCTGATTTTAAGAATATCTAATTCATTGAAAAATTGAAAACAATCGTATACCATACTGATTCCTTATCTTCCTTTTATTTCCTGATAATCCTTCTGACCAGTTTCTTACATTTTTTCATAAATGGTTCCTTGTAAAAATTAGGATACTGTGCGTTCGTCCCCTCCCATTTATGAAAAGCAAATGGTGTAATACCCTCTATCTCCGGTATCATATGTTCATGTCCAAAATACTTAGCCACTTCAAGCGGCGCTATCTGCATGCCCTCTGCTTCCAGAATATGTTTGATCTTACAGCAGATAAATCCATCCTCATGATACCACATTTTACCGTATGCATACTCACCTTCCCATGGAATATCTGCCTTTTTCGGATAATCCATAAGACGCTTGCTTCGGATTCCTACGCTGTTGCCCACACGACAGATATTACCATCTTTATCACGGTAGGTAGTGGCGTCGCCTTCCTTCGGTAATGGCCACGGAGCACCAATATAATCATATTTCAGGAACTCATCACGCCACATTTCGGGATGTACGATAAACCCATCAGCATGTACGATCATGGCATAATCCGTATGAATATGATTTCCAAGTTCATATACCATTTTATAATTAAAAGCATCAATATCTGTCAACTCGCTTGTATGGCTGTATCTGATATTCTTTGGCAGTCCGAGTGGCTTCTTATGAGTGATCAGAACAGCATCCCCGAAGTCGATTCCCCGCATACTGTATTCCATAGCCTGAATTGTCTCTTTTATATTTACACTTGTCATTGCCACTAATGTAATCTGTGGTAACTTTAATTTTTCCTGCATTTATATTTCTCCTGCTTACCTACCGTCTGATTCATCCACTTGATACCATTGCTCAGCTTTACTTCTTAACTGCTGAAGCAATTCAAAAAAATCCTCTGTAATATTTTTGAAATACCTTTTAGCCACATCTCCATCATAATCGTGAATTAATGTGTTTCTGACTTTCAGCATTTGAAGCCATAGATCATCTGATATTAGCCCGACACTATATGCAGTCTTTAATGTATCTCTTGGTGAACCTGTTGCAAAATCGACTATCCCATACTCTGAAACAATAATATCTTTCATTACTTTCCAAGCTAAGTCAAAGGTAAGATTAAAGGTTTGTGCAGTACCACTCAGTACAAAATTCTCATTGGGATTTGCACCACATGACAATTTCAAATTATCGAGACTTTTGCAAAAACTTAGATATCTCCTAGTAGATTTTTCTTCCATATTCATCCATATCCTCTCTCAAATATTGATTACATACTTCATCATAATCAAATATATCTATTTTTTTCAATGTCATAATCTCATCTATTTCTTCACGCAAAGTCTCAATATCTTTTACTCCATATACAATAAAATCAATATCACTTCTCTCTGTCTGAGTTCCCCGAGCATAAGAGCCAAATAATGAAAGATGCTCTACTTTATTATTTTTGCAAACTCTTACAACCTCTTTAACAATCTCATCAAAAGTCATATTATGATGTTTTTGCATATATTTCACTCCATTTAGCAATTATTGTAACTATTCAGAGCCATGCAAATTAAGGCAGAATATGCTTGTTTACAAGC
>ERZ825896.1608-NODE-1608-length-24512-cov-4.055199_pt1 | contig 24512 bp, 21 predicted proteins | sample MGYA00519858_ERZ825896 | MGnify/ENA primary metagenome ERZ825896 (study PRJEB31778, sample SAMEA3449214) | human gut metagenome | biome: human gut; feature: human-associated habitat; material: faeces | place: United Kingdom | collected 2010/2012 ...
ACCTGACGAACCATGACTTTGCGCATGGTTCCCGGAAAGCGGGGTGATGTTATCGCAAAGAAAGCTACGATTATCGCAGTCACAAACCAGAAAGGCGGTGTCGGAAAAAGCACTACCTGTGAAAATCTGGGTATTGGGCTGGCAATGGAGGGCAAGAAAGTTCTGCTTGTGGACACTGACCCGCAGGGCAGTCTTACCATCAGCATGGGCTGGCAGCAGCCGGACGAACTGCCCACCACGCTGTCTACGCTGATGCAAAAGGCAATGAACGACCAGCCTATCCAGCTCGGTGAAGGCATCCTTCACCATGCAGAGGGCGTAGACCTCATCCCTGCCAACATCGAATTGGCAGGACTGGAGGTGGCTCTGGTAAACAGCATGAACCGTGAGAAAACGCTCAAACAGGTGCTGGATGGGGCAAAACGGGAGTACGATTATATTTTGCTGGACTGTATGCCCTCTCTGGGGACGCTCACCATCAATGCTTTGGCGGCAGCTGATACCACACTGATTCCTGTTCAGGCACAATACCTGTCCGCCAAAGGTTTGGAACAGCTTTTGCAGACTGTCGGCAAGGTGCGGCGGCAGATCAACCCGAAATTAAAAATCGAGGGCATCCTGCTCACCATGACGGACAACCGCACCAACTACGGAAAGCAGATCGACACCCTGATACGCCAAGCATACGGCAGCAAAATCAAGGTATTCGACCAGACCATTCCCCGGTCTGTCCGTGCCGCCGAAACCAGTGCCGCAGGAAAGAGCATTTTCCAGCATGACCCAAAGGGCAAGGTGGCAGAAGCCTACCAATCTTTAGCGAGGGAGGTGTTGGCAGATGCCGAAAAGCGGCTTAAACGTAGCTCTGAAAGGGCTAGATGACCTGTTCAGTTCAGAGGAAACCCGACAGGAAGAACAGCGTGAACAGGTACAGCAGATTCCTGTGGATGAACTTTTCCCATTTAAGAATCATCCGTTCAAAGTTCTTGACGATGATGCAATGACCCGGACAGTGGAAAGCATTTCGCAGTTCGGTGTGCTGGCTCCGCTCATCGCCCGCCCCAGACCAGAGGGCGGCTACGAAATTATCTCTGGGCATCGCCGGAAACACGCCGCAGAACACCATAGGATTGACCTTGCGGTAGCCGGGCAGCGGCTCTGCCGCGGGATGGTCGCGCAGGGTCACGGTATCGCCCACCCGCGCATCATGCACCGTCTTGATCGCCGCAGCGATATAGCCGACCTGGCCGGCATACAGGCCGCTGCACGGCTCCAGACGGCCGGGACGCATGATGCCGGTTTCCACCACATCGAACTGCGCACCGGTGGCCATCATGCGGATCGCGTCACCGGGATGCACCTCGCCCTCCTTGACGCGGATGTAGACGATCACCCCACGGTAGCTGTCGTAATAACTGTCGAAAATCAGCGCCTGCAACGGCTTCTTTTCGTCGCCGCCGGGTGCGGGTACATGCCGTACCACCGCTTCGAGCACCGCTTCGATATTGGTGCCCATTTTAGCGGAAATCAGCGGCGCATCCGAAGCGTCGATGCCGATGATATCCTCGATTTCCTGCCGCACCCTCTCCGGCTCTGCCGAGGGCAGGTCGATCTTGTTGATAACCGGCACAATCTCCAGACCGTGGTCCACCGCAAGGTAGGTGTTCGCCAGCGTTTGCGCCTCTATGCCCTGCGACGCGTCCACCACAAGGATGGCGCCCTCGCAGGCCGCCAGCGACCGCGATACCTCATAGTTGAAGTCCACATGGCCCGGTGTATCAATCAGATTGAATATATAATCCACCCCGTCCTGCGCGCGGTAGGACAGGGTGACGGCGTGCGCCTTGATGGTAATGCCGCGCTCACGTTCGAGATCCATACTGTCCAGCAGCTGATCCTCCATATCGCGCAGCGCCACCGCCTGGGTTTTCTCCAAGATGCGGTCGGCAAGGGTCGATTTGCCGTGGTCGATATGGGCGATGATGCTGAAATTGCGGATATGCTCACGGGTAACGTCCATGAAAACGACTCATTCCTTTCTGCGGTCCGGAAAAGCGGCACCGGCTTCGCCGGAATATGCCGCGTTGTCTCAGTATACCATATTCTGCCCGCCGGTGACAACCGCTTTTCGCATCCCCAGCGGTTTTTTCGGTCAAACGGACAGGCCGGCCCGCATATATATAAGCAGTCCCTGTCCGAGGAACAGCACTATATCCGGTTCCGCGGACCAGGCCGGCGTGAATAGAGAAAGGAAGGATCCGTCTGTGAAGCCCTATCTGCTGCTGAAAAAGAGGCACATGGCCTGTGTTTTGACCGGGCTGTTTCTGGCCGCTGTACTGCTCGTTTCCCTGACAATGGCCCTGCCGGACCTGTTGGCCGGCGTCTCGGCCAATGCCCGGCGGAGGCTGCCGATCTACTGCACCGACCGGGCCGACAAGGTGGTTTCCCTCACCTTCGACGCGGCCTGGGGAGATGAGGATACCGGGCAGCTCATCGATATCCTCGGCAAGCACAATGTGCGCGTCACTTTTTTCGCCACCGGCGACTGGGTGGACCGCTGTCCGGAATCGGTGAAGGCACTGCATGACGCTGGCCATGAGATTATGAACCATTCCGACACCCATCCCCACATGCCCGACCTCACCCGCGAAAAGATGCTCCGGGAGCTGCGCACCTGCAACGACAAAATTCAGGCCATCACCGGGGTATGCCCCACCCTGCACCGGGCACCCTACGGCGATTATGACAACGCGCTCATCGAGACGGTGGAATCGGCCGGCATGCAGTGCGTACAGTGGGATGTGGATTCGCTCGACTGGCGGGAGCTGCCGGTAGAGGAGATCGTCAAACGGGTTACCGGACAGGTGAGCTCCGGCTCCATCGTGCTGTTCCACAACGGGGTCAAAAACACTCCCGAGGCACTGGATACCATCATCGAGCAGCTTCTCGCGGAGGGCTACACCTTTCTGCCGGCCTCCGAAATGGTCTATACCGAAGGCTATACCCTCAACCACGAAGGACGGCAAATCCGCAATACCGCTTGAGGGGTTGCATCCGCCGCCGTTTTGTTGTACCATTAAAGCAGGAAAAAACCGGTGCGCACCGGTGTCGCTTCCGACAGCGGAAGATGGAGACCGCGCGGCCCGCTTTTCTCCCAAAAGACTACAAACAGGCAGGAGAGAGAATTTTGCAGGACATCAAAAAGGAATTCATTGAATTCATGATGGGCGCGGACGTGCTGCGCTTCGGCGACTTCGTCACCAAAAGCGGACGGAACACCCCCTATTTCATCAACACCGGCAACTACCGCACCGGCCGGCAGATTGCCGAACTCGGCCGGTTTTATGCCGCTCTGATCCAGGAAACCTGCGGCGACCGGTTCGACGCAATGTTCGGCCCGGCGTATAAGGGCATCCCGCTGGTCACAACGGCCGCCGGCGCGCTGGCGACCGCCTATGGTATCGACAAGCCGTATTTCTTCAACCGCAAGGAGGCGAAGGACCACGGCGAGGGCGGCAGCCTGGTCGGCTACAAGCCGCAGGACGGCGACCGCATCATCATCATAGAGGACGTCATCACCGCCGGCACCGCAATCCGTGAAACTCTGCCGCTCCTGCTCGAAAGCGCCAAAGTGACCGTACCGGATATGTTCATCTCGGTCAACCGCTGCGAAGTCGGCCAGAACCCCGGAAAAACCGCGGTCATGGAGGTGCGCGAGCAATTCGGCATCGACGTGCATGCGATTGTGACGGTGCAGGATATTTACGAATACCTGAAGGGCCGCGCGGACTATGCCGAGCTGCTGCCCCGCATGGAGGACTACATGAACCGCTACTGCGTGTTCGATTGATGCCTTTACCGAAAAGACCCGCCGTCAGGCTGTGCCTGACGGCGGGTCTTTGTGTTTCAGGATTTATCGGCGTGCGTGAAAAAGCCCCACAGGAAAACGATTATACCGGGGATCGGCAGCAACGACAAGATGTTTACCCAGCTGCTGCTGATCGTCGACGCGATGGCGCCCCAAATGCCCAGCAGAATCAGCACAATCCCCAGGAGCATCCGCTTGAGCGCTTTCATAAACCGCACCTCATTCCCTACTGCCGTTTATTTCAAATACTCGTCGTCATTCTGGTAATATTGATCGCGGAATTTATTCGGCGTGGTTCCGGTATACTTCTTGAATACCCGGAAAAAGTTATTGACATCGCTGAACCCGCAGGACTTGGCCACCTCTTCCACCGAGCCGTTGCGGATGAGTTTTTCCTTGGCACGGCTGATCCGGTAGTTGACCAGATAGTTATACGGCGACATGCCGAAACTCTCCTTGAACAGCCGGATGAAGTAGTACGGCGAAATGTAACGGTTCTTGGCAAATTCCGAAATGTTGATGTTCTCGCTGTAATGCTCCTGCAGATATACCGCCGCATTTTCCAGCAGCTCGCTGTGGCTGTTGGCCTTTTTCTGGCGGGACTGCAGCACGATGATCTCGGTCAGCAGCGCCGACACGAGGTTGGAAAAGATAAAGCAGGAATCCCGGTCGATCTTGGTGAACTCATTGAGGATGCTGTCAAAATAGTAGGCCGCATTACCGGAATATTCCAGAAAACCGATGCAGCGGTCCACCACCTTCTGCCCGCCGGGCGCGGTGAAGTGGATGTGTTTGTATTCCCAGTAATCGGACGGTGCCGTCCGGTAAAGATGCGGCTTGTAGCAGTCCACCAGCAGCAGCGACCCCGGCGAACAGGTGTATACCTTTCCCTCGGTTTCCACGTAGCCGCAGCCGCCGGTGGTCAGGATGCACTGATAGCTTTCAATCCCCTGACGATTGGTGTAATACTTTTTCCCCACCGTCCAGTCCGCCGCTGCGGTGACGCAGAACGGCATCTGGCGCGCCTCTTCATCGGCCGTATAGCAATAGACCTTTTGTACCGGCTTGTCTTCGTTTTCCTTTTCTTCCAGAAACGCCTGGAATTCGTCGTCAAAATCCTCGGATATGATGCACTTCACGTTCTGGTAGTCCATCTGGAATTCCAGTTTCGGCGCAGTCCCCTTTTTCCCGTTTTCTTCCGGCATTTCCATCACCCCGATACCTGTCTGATTAATTATCTTCCTGTCTTAATACTAGTCGAAAAATTTAAATTTGTCAAATGTTTATATCCCCTCTGCCAAATTGGCGAAAATTGCTGTTTTTCACACTTATTATCAAACCGAAAAAATGGCCTTCCCTCAGCCTGCACATTTCAAAAATACGCGGTATGCCGTGTTTTCTTCTGCCATACTGCCATTTTTTGAACTGTGCAAAAATCGCTCAAAACGCCCAAAAACAGCCGCGCAGCATTAAGGATATGCTGCGCGGCTGTTTAATGTCTGCCCGCTGGAATGCCGCCCCTCAATTTCCGCTGAATTGATAATACACCTTTCCGTCGCGCACAAAGGTTACCTCGCTGCTGCGGTAGAAGGTGATGGCATTGTGATTGACCTCACAATCCTCAAACGTGATATTGGTGCACTTATATTCCGGCACCCGTCCGTCGGTACAGTACGAACCGATGACCATGATACGGTCGGGGGATACGTAGCTGTCTACAGCAAGCGGCGCCTGCACCTTGGTAATCCTGCAGTTTTTGAAATGGATGTCCCGCGGCACCGGTCCTTCAATATTCGGCAGGTTGTCGATCCACGCATACATCAGGTTGAGGGTACTGTCTTCCACTGTCACCGGCGAACGAAAACGCAGGGTGCCGTTGACGGTACAATTGCGGATGATCGATCCCGGCTGCGATACACTGTCGACTGCAATAGATACATTCACATTGTTGCGCGGCAGCAGATCCTCGACAATAATGTGGTTATCGGCCCCGCTCTGGGTGACGACCTCCTTGATGGTGGTGCGTCCCACCATACGGCCTGTTTTTTCGTTGTACAGCGTCACCCGATCGCCGGCGCGCAGCGGCATCCAATAGGTGCCGCCGAACTCCTGACAGTAAATCTTGAATTCCGTATCGGAAATCACCTCGGACACCCGCATCATGGTGCAGGACAGATTAAACACATCGTCAAACACCTTCTCAAAGAAGCAGTCCTCCCAGGTGATCCGCGCACGGTTCTCCTTCATGTGGAAACCGTCGCGCCAGCCGACCATCGCCATATCGGTACCCGGTTCCGGCGTCAGGTTGACCCGGCGGATCTGGAAATCGCCGTAATTGTACCGCATATGAAAGTGAAAATGCGATGCGCTCCACATATTGATGTCCTGCAGCAGCAGGTTGGTGGTGTGGGTAACAACAAACGCCCCGCACTCCTTCTGTCCCCAGTTCGGCACCGGCACCAGGAACTGGCAGCCGGTGCGCTGCATATACTTCATCTTGTTCTGCAGATCGTCCCGATTAATAAACTGGATGCGGTAACGGTTAGCGGAAGCATCCAGCACCTCGATCTGCTGAAAAAACATATGCATGCGGTTGATATCCTTGCCCGTGTAAGGCAGCCCGAAACAGTCCCCGATTGCAAACGAAAAGCTGTCGTCGATCCCCAGAGAACGGTCGGTTTTGAAATCCAGCGTACAGTTGGCGATGTCAATCCGTTCCACATCGGCAATCGCATACACCGATTTTTCGGTCTTGAAATTCAACCCCTGCACCGCCATGTTTTTGCCTTCATTGATATTGACGTAAGTATGCAGCCCCTTGGACATATCCATCACGATGGTGGAATTGTCCCCCTTGAGGGTGAGATCGCTCTGGAACTGCAGGTCAAAGATCACGTTGGCCCCGCCGCCATCCGACATACGGTACACGGCATCCTTTTCAAATTCCACCATCGCCGGCACGCCGGAGGCGCAGGCGGCGTCAACCGCGCGATGCACAGCGGCGAAATCGTCGGTCTCGCCGTCTCCCTTCGCCCCGTAATCCTTCACACGGAACACAAGCGGATCTTCTGCCGGTACAAAAGGATCGATCACCGGCGTATACGCGTCCGGCTGCGGCACATAATCGGGATACGCCGGCTCAGCGGACGGTTCCGATACCTCTGTACCCGGCACAGACGATTCTCCGCTTTCTCCGGAAGTTTCGCCCGGCACGGTCGTTCCCGATTCCGCTGCGGAATCGGATGCCCCCGGGGAAACGGAGGAAGCTGCCGGCGTACTTCCGGTCGGCTCCTCGTTTGCCCGACAGCCTGTCAGGCCGGCGACCAGCAGCGCGCCCGCCGCCAGCCAAGCCATAATACTGCGTTTCATGCCGTTTTCCTTTCTGCTTAAAGTCAAACGATATATCATTCGCATAAAGATAGACGCCGCCAGCAGCCCCGGGGGCGCCGTTTGACCAGCGCTGCACAGCCAAAACACTGTCGTTGCGCTTTTCAAGGATCAGACACAAACCGGTTTCACCGAGATCATTCACTCCCGGCAGAGGATTCATATCCTTATCCGACAGGTTGATCGTCCACAGTCCAGCAGCCGCATAATTCGCCACAAACTGCATCTGCAGATCCCGCAGCGAAATATCGGTTTCATATTTGTTTTGAAATTTAGCCTGCCGATCTTGGTTGCAGCCCGCCTGATTCAGCGACCAGCCATAATCGGCGTTGCCGGATATCGTGCTGCCCTCACCAAGCGTCCACCCGGTCGTGTCATCCGGCTTCCCGGCATAGACCGGGATCAGCGACACAAACATAGTCAGCAGCAGCGCGCAGGCCGACACGACAGCCAAAACTTTGCGCTTCGTCATGAAAATATCTCCTTTCACAAACGTGAAATAATGGAAAGCGGATACATACTGCATAGATATACGCCGCCGAACGGGCAAGCCCCACCCGTTACAGTACAAATGTAACAAAAAGAATTTCAAAAAACAATGGCAAATGTTGCATTAGTAAAGGCGATTCTTGCAATACCAGCCAAAATTGCATAATTGCCAAATGCTGTCTGACCGTAAATTGCTAGTCATTTTAAGAAATACTACTTTAAGTATATGAAGGATAATTTACAGGCCAAGGCTCCGTGCAAAAATTGCATAAGTGTTTGCAAGAAACGACATTGTAATCTATAGCATATCGCTATAAAATAAACACGTAAGCATAGATATACTTCCCCCTGTGCTGCAGCAAAGAATCAAGCCCCTGTTTCTTTGCGGCTGCAGTCTTTTCTCCGTGTGAGCGGAGGGCAGGCGCATGTGCGCCACTTTTAAGGAGGAGATTCACTGTGAAACATATCCGCAAGGCATTCGCGGCGGCGGGCATGGCTGCGGTCATTGCCGCCGGCAGCGCAATGTCCGCTTCGGCAGCGCTGGATGACTGGTGGCCCATGCAGGGATTGCCGGTCATCAACGGCAGCGACGCCGGGTATACGATTTCCAGCCCAGGAGACACGGGTGTCGGTTTGGTCAATTATCAGACAACGTTTGATATATTGAAAACAGAAGTTAACTTTACTTTTGATGCCTGGTCGACCGACCCGAATGCGACCGAAATGTGGGCTTATGTGAGCTTTGCTTCAACCACCGACCGTTCCGGCATGGATGATGCTGAAATGCTGCAGTCGATGGAGGCCAATGAAGCGTGCGGCCGGATCGAGCTGATCCTGTGGCATAAGCCGAATAACACCTTTGTTCTGTCGCTGTGGAACGGCGGCGGCGAGGCGGTTATGATGACACTGGATAACTTCGACTTTACCCTGCCGCACAGTCTTTCGTTCCAGGAGAAATTCGACGGCTATTATCTATGCTTTGACGGTGCCCCGCTCGGTGCGGTGAATTTCAATAAATTCCTCGAGCATCATACCGGCGATAACGCCGGTACCACCTATCTGCGTGTCGGCGGGCAGCAGGCGTTTTCCTTCAATGGTCTGAAGTTCGGTGAAGTTATACCGACCACCACAAAGCCGACCACAACCGGAGATCCGAACACGACCACCACCACAGTCGGCCGTCTCGGCACCACGACCACCGAAGGGACGACCACCACCGCGGCACAGCAGTCGGAAACCACCGATACCGATGGAAATGCGCTTCCGATGCCAGTAATCATCGGCATTGTCGCCGGTGTTGTCGTGGTAGCCGCTGCCGTTGTGGTCATCGTACTTGTCGTGAAAAAGCGCCGTCCGGCGTCTAAATAACCAAATACCGCGCGTTTTTTCAAAACAGCCGTTCCCCCGGAGGGGAACAGAAAGGGTGAAACAGACTATGAAGAAAGCTTTGGCTATGCTGGCCGGGTTGACGCTGGCAGTTTCCTGCCTGGCAGGCTGCAGCGGCGGCACCGACAGCTCCACGGCTGCTCCCGGCGGCACTGGTCTGGATGGGAATTCGCAGGTTCCCGCCGATCAGGTAACGCTGGAAAACAACTGCTATTCTGCAAACTTTCCGATTGCCAAGGATCAAACCACACTGAAAATCATGGTAAAAGACTATTCCGGCCTGACCGACTATACCAACATGGCGATCAATCAGTGGGTCAAGGACAATATGAACATCGTACTTGACTGGATTATTGTGCCCGGCGGCTGGGAAGTCAATAATCAGGCCACTCTGGCCTATACCAGCGGTGACCTGCCGGATATTTTCATGGGCATGGCCCCGCTCGGCTATGACTTCCATTGGGAACACATCGAGGCGGGTGATATCTGGGATTTGACCCCCTACCTCACCAAATACGCTCCGAATGTAATCAAGATGTTCCAGGAAGTGCCGCAGGCGGAATACCTCTGCAAGGGTTATGATGGAAATATCTATATGCTGCCGATGGCGCGCAATTACGACAACGACACCGGCCGTTATGCCTCCTCGCTGATCATCAACACGACCTGGCTGGATAACCTCGGCCTGGATGTGCCGACCACCACCACGGAATTCCGTGATGTGCTGCGTGCGTTCAAAACCGGCGATCCGAACGGCAACGGCATCGCGGACGAAATTCCGCTGGAGCTGGATTTCGATAACAACCGCGTGGGCCTGCCCAACGGTGCCTACGGTGCTTTCGGTATGCCGGTATACTATGAGCTGACCTATGTCGACGACGAGGGCACCGTGCATTATGCGCCGATTGAAGACAATTACCGCCGCTGCCTGACCTATTATCGCGACCTGTTCCGGGAAGGTCTGGTTGATCCGGATTGGTATAATCAGGATATGACCGCTGTCCGTCAGAAGGCCAATGGCCCGGTTTCGACCATCGGCGCTTTCTTCGGCGGAGCGGAAAGCCTTGTCAGCCTGGAGCGCTTTGTAGATGAATATGCAATTATCCCGCCGCTGTCCGACGACCAGGGCAACTGCACCTGGACCTGTCAATACACCGAATCCATCTGGCCGGAGTGGTTCATGGTGACCAAGGCCTGTAAGTATCCGGAAATTGCAGTGCGTTTTGCCGACTATTTCTACAGCGTGGAAGGCAGCTACACGGCGCTTTACGGACCTCCCGGTGAAGATAAGATCTGGTATGTCGGTGAAGACAAACTCGTGCATTTCACCGAGAGCGAAGACGGCCGCAGCATTGAAGAACGCGCTTATGAGTATACCCCGGGCTACCCGATGCCCCACTTCCGCGGCAAGGACTTCATGGCGGCAGAATACAAGGAGACCGACGAAAGCAAGATGACCCTGCGGGAAAAAATCGGCCGGCAGAATGAACAGAAGATGCTGGAATACTATGAGCCGGTGATGCCGAAGAATCCGCTGAACAAGTCGAAATCCTCGCTCGAGGATATGTTGACCAGCAATATGATTCGTTCGGAAATCAACGATCTTCAGTATACGTCCCGTAAAGATTTCCTGCTTGGCACCGCCAGCATTGAGAACGAATGGGACCGCTACATCTCCAACATGAAGCGGTTCGAGGTGGACACTTATATTGAGATCATGCAGAAGAGCTACGACGACTATCAGGCATGGCTCAACGGTTGATCCGCAGACCAACGCAAAGATAAAAAACCTCAGGCAGATTAAATCTGCCTGAGGTTTTTTTCATACGCATACGCGCGCTCATGTATAATCTGCCCTAAGCGGAAAACACTAACCGCGAAATAGGCGGCGTTGTGCCGTTTTGCCGCGGCATAAGCCCCGGTTCGGGAAAGGAATGAGCATTTCTATGGATTGGATGATGCTGCTGAAAGCGTTTTTGGTCGGCGGTGCGATCTGCGTTGTCGGTCAGCTGCTGATCGACCTGACCAAACTCACCCCGGCGCGGATCCTGGTATTGTTTGTCACTCTGGGCGTTGCACTTACGGCGGTCGGCCTGTATGAGCCGCTGGTCAAGTTTGCCGGTTCAGGAGCCGCCACACCGCTGACCGGCTTCGGTTATTCGCTGGCCAAAGGCGTACAGGAAGCCGTCGCGGAAAAAGGATTGATCGGCGCACTGTCCGGAGGCATCACCGGCACAGCGGCCGGCATTGCCGCGGCGATTGTTTTCAGCTATCTGTGTGCACTTGTCGCACACTCCGGCGATAAATCGTAAAGCAAAACGAGCGGCCATGCGGCCGCTCGTTTTTTATTCATTTAATGGATATATCGTCATCCGTTAGTTGGATTTCTCCATGCGCCTCTTCGTACCGTTCAATTTCCCGTTTAATCAATGTATCAATCATATTCGTCATAGAGCGGTTTTCCAACTGAGCGATCTTCTGAAGCTTGGCTTGTGTTTTAATGTCCAACCGCATAGTGAACTGTGTCTTAATTACCGCCATACGATCAACTCCTTTTGAAGTATGATACCATTATGGCGTATTTATGTATGCAACTCATATGATATATGTTGACATCTATATGATACCGATGTAATGTATATATGAGGTGATTTTATGAAAAACATTGAGAACGAAGTGTCAAACCCTATATGTTGTCAAAATGTCTTCTGTATATATTGGAAACAAGAACACTGTCTTTTGGATAGACTATCTATTGATCAGCAAGGTCTATGTACAAACTGCATTTACGTCGATATTCCGGATTCCTATCTGGATAAAAAACGAAGCCATCTCAGAGCCGAATTAAAGTCAAGTGAAGGTTACTAAGCCGTGGAGTAAACAACAGGCGTTCCGGCCGTAAGGCCGGAACGCCCGTTGTTCACTCCATATTCCCGGTCAGCGCCATCAGCGCCGCAAGTGCGGCGACCGGAGCCGTTTCACACCGCAGAATCCGCGGTCCGAGAGTGGCGAAAGCCGCGCCTGCCGCCCTGAGGTGTTCCACTTCCTGGTCATCGATACCGCCCTCCGGACCGATGACCAGCGCCGCCTCACGCATGCCGGCATCCGCCAGCGTACGCAGCGGCCGGCCGCCGCCCTCATAAAACACTATTACCGTCTGCCCCGCCATATCCTGCAAGGCCTGCCGAAAGGGCACCGCCGGCAGAACCCGCGGCTGTATGCCGCGCCCGCACTGCCCGGCCGCCTCGTCCGCAATCCGCTGCCAGCGCTCCTGTTTTTTGGCGTCGTTTGCGCCCAGACGGGCGACGCTGCGGGACATTTCCACCGGCACGATTCGCTGCACGCCGAGCTCGACCGCCTTCTGCACGATCCAGTCCATCTTGTCACCCTTAGGCAGCCCCTGATACAGCGTGACCTGCACGGTTGGCTCCGCCGTTGTCGCCTGGCATTCCTCCACCCGCAGCACCACCGCATCGCCGTCAAACCCATCGATCACGCAGGCGTAATCGGTACCGGCGCCATCACAAAGAATCAGATGCTCCCCCTCCCGCATGCGCAGGGCGCGGCGGATATGAACCGCATCCTGTCCGGTGATGCGCGCCGGTTCACCGGCACACAGCCGCCCGGGAAGGGCGGCAAAAAAACGCGGCATAGCGATGCCATCCTTTCTTTTCAGTCTTCGGTCAGCCGGCGGATGATCTCCCCTGCCAGCAGCAGTCCCGCCGTCGACGGGACAAACGAGATGCTCGCCGGTACCGGCCGGCCGCCATTTTCCGGGTTGCCGGCACGCACCGGCGGCTCATCGGAATAAACCACCGTCACGCCGGCAATTCCGCGCCGCGACAGTTCCCGGCGCATCACCCGGCACAGCGGGCATACGCTGGTTTTTTCGATCGGCGCCACTTTAAAGCGGGTCGGGTCAAGCTTGTTGCCGCAGCCCATCGCGCTGATCAGCGGGATCGCCCTGTCGCGGCATTCCTGCGCGAGCGCCAGTTTGGCGCTCACCATATCGATGCAGTCCGCCGCGAAATCACAGCCGCTGAGAAAATCCTGCGGCTGATCCGGCAGATAGTAGGCCGTATGTGCCTCCACGCGGCAGTCCGGGTTGATATCCTGCACCCGCTGCGCCATCACCTGAGCCTTGCTTTGCCCCAGCGTGGAGTGCAGCGCGACCAGCTGACGGTTCAGGTTGGTGAGGGAAACGGTGTCGCCGTCCACCAGCACCAGCCGCCCGATGCCGGCACGCGCGAGCGCTTCCGCGGCAAACGAGCCGACGCCGCCCAGACCGAAAACCGCCACTGCGCTGTGCGCGAGCCGGTTCACCGCCTTTTCCCCGATAAGCATCTGCGTGCGGTCTCTCCAGTCCTCCACCAATCGGCCCTCCCTGTTAGCCGGCATAGCGGCAGCGCAGACAAATCCAGCCGCCCTGCTCCCGTCGTCCGATTACCGTAAACCGGGCGTCGGTGAGTGCCTTCTGTACATCCGCTTCGCGGGTGTCGATGATGCCGGAGACGATATACACGCCGTCCGGCTTCAAAAAGCGGGGAATCGCCGGGGAAAGCTGAATGATCGCGTCTGCAACGATATTCGCTGCCACCACGTCATAGGTGCCCTCCACCTTTTCGACCAGATCGCCTTCCAGGATGGTGAGCTGCGGTGCGGAAAAACCGTTGAGCTGTCCGTTTTCCACCGCCGTACGCACCGCCAGCGGATCAATATCCACACCGACCGCCTGCTTTGCACCGAGCAGCAGCGCGGCGATGGACAAAATGCCGCTGCCGCAGCCCACGTCCAGCAGCGTGCATCCGGGCTTTACCGCCGTTTCCAGCGTTTCCAGCACAAGCCTCGTGGTGTCGTGGCCGCCGGTGCCGAATGCCATGCCCGGATCGATGGTCAGCACCCGGCGTCCGCCTGCCTCGGCTTCGGGCTCCCATGTCGGCTGAATGAGCAGCCGCTCACCGACCGGCAGCGGCTTGAAATACGCTTTCCAGCCGTAAGCCCAGTCTTCTTCCTTCACCGACGAGGTCATTACCTCGTTATCGATGCCTGCCGCCGCATAGCGTTCCCGCAGGAACGCCACCGCCTCAGCCGGATTTTCGTCCGGGGGCAGATACAGATGCAGCACGCTGTGGGTGCGGTCACGCGCCAGAAGTTCCTCGTCGATCAGGTCGATATGCGCGATCTCCCGCGCCCCCTGCTCCACATCGCTGTAATCCTCCACATATAAGCCGTACGGCACCATCATATGCGCGATATCCGACGCGCGGTCGGTGTCGGCGGTCGCCACACGGATGCAAACCTCTGTCCAGTCCATTCCGTCCACAGCTTTCCCCTACCTTCTGCACTCGAGATATTTTTCCAGTTCCCGGCAGTCGAGTCCCGCCTGCGCGGTCAGATATCCGGCCAGCTGCTCCGCGATCCTGCGGCAGCCGAACGGCTGGTTGCTTTCGATGTTCAGCGGCATCACCGGATCGTGTACGCTCAGCCGCAGCAGTGCCCAGCCGTCGCCGTGTTCCCGGTCAAAAATGACCCGTACGCCTTCCTGGCTGTCGGGTGCGAGCGGCCAACCCTGCTGTGCCGCATGCGCCTCCAACCCGGTGAGCACCTGCTCACCGTAAGCGTGAAAATCCGGCATGGTAATCGCGAACCGCAGCTCTTTGCCCTCCAGCGGCTCCGGCAGGTCGCTGAGCAGGTCGTCAATAGTCTTTCCCTCTTTGCGCAGCTGCATGGCTTTGATGACCACCAGCGTCATCAGATAGGCGCCGTCGTCGAGGAAATAGTTGTCCTTCACCGCGGCATGGCCGGAGGTTTCGATCGCGAGCGGTGCACAAACACCCGCCTGATTCAGGCGGATGGCCTCGTCGATCACGTTGCGGTAGCCGCGTTTGAAGCGGCAGTGTACCCCGCCGAGCACCTGCTCGATGAACACCTTTAACCCATCCGAGGTGATCGAATCGGTCACCACCGTACCGCCCGGATACTGTTCGAGCACGATCGCGCTCGCCAGCGCCACAAGACGGTTGCGGTTGATTTCCCGGCCGGCAGCGTCCACGCAGCCGGCGCGGTCGACATCGGTGTCGAAGATGATGCCAAGATCGGCTTTTGCCTCCAGCACGGCACTACAGACCGACGCCATCGCGTCTTCATTTTCCGGGTTCGGAATATGGTTGGGGAAACGGCCGTCGGGCTCGAGGAACTGGCTGCCGGAGACGTCTGCGCCGAGCGGTTTCAGCACCTGCGACGCATAAAAGCCCCCCGCACCGTTGCCGGCATCCACCACAATGTGCATGCCGGTCAGCGGCTGTTCCTGCTCTGTCGTACCAAGCGCGTCACAGATCCGGCGGCGCAGCCCGGCAGCATACTGCGGCATGTAGTCGGCTTTCTCCATGCGACCAGCCGCATCGCCCGTTATAAAATCTCCATCCTGCGCGAACTGCAGGATCTCTTCGATTTCCGCACCTTCCAGGCCGCCGGAAATACGGGTATCGGATACCGCGCAGAAAAATTTCAGACCGTTGCGGTCAAAGGGGTGGTGGCTCGCCGTGATCTGAACCGATCCGTCACAGCCGAGATCCACCGTCGTCATAAACATCGCCGGCGTAGAAGCCATGCCGCAGTCCAGCACCTGCACACCGCAGGCTGTCAGCGCCTCGCTTACCGCCGCCGCAATACGCGGGCCGGACAGGCGGGAATCGCGGCCCACCGCGATTTTCAGGGTGGATGCATCCTTTCCGGTGTAGCCGGCCAGCCAACGGACGAAACCTTTCGCGATTCGCTGCACTACCTCGTCCGTGAGGTCGATCGGACTGTTGTCTACCGATAATGCGGTACCGCGGACATCGGTTCCGCTCTTGAGATGTTTCCACTGTTGTGTCAGCATGCTGTATCCCCCTATCCATTTCTGCCTATCAGTATACCCTGTCCGGGCATCCCTGTCAATTTCTTCCCCTTTCTTTGCCGGGAAGTTTATCGGGGCGCTGCCCCGAACCCCGTTCAAGAACTTTCTTAAAAGAAAGTTCTTGAAAATCTCAAAGAACCCTGATTTCTTCCGGGGTTCCCTTAAGGGAACCCCGGAAGAAATAAAAGTTTTTGGGGTCTCAGGGGCTTTTTTCAAAAAGCCCCTGAACAGACTCCGGGCAATTCTCCGGTCAAGCTCCGGCAAAGAAAGGGGAAGAAATTGACAGGGATGGGCATGCTATATACGAAGGAGTGTGTGCACAATGGAAGAGATCATACGGCTCGAGCACATCAGTAAAATCTATCACCCCGGCGAAAACGAAATCCGCGCCCTGTCGGATGTTTCGCTGACCATTCATAAAGGGGAATTTGTCGCCATCGTAGGACAATCCGGTTCGGGAAAATCCACTCTGATGAACCTGCTCGGCTGTCTCGACACGCCGAGTGAAGGCGCCTATATTCTCGAAGGCAGCGATGTATCCACTCTATCGGATCATCAGCTTTCGGCCATACGCAACCGGCAGATCGGCTTTATTTTCCAGGGCTTCAACCTCATCCCCAGCCTGACCGCACTGGAAAACGTCGAGCTTCCGCTGATCTACCGCGGCGTCGGCCGTGAAGAGCGCCGCCGAACCGCGCGGGAGAGCCTCGAACGCGTGGGACTGGGCAACCGGATACGGCACCGTCCCGCCGAAATGTCCGGCGGCCAGCAGCAGCGGGTCGCCATCGCCCGTGCGATCGCGGCGCACCCGCCTATCCTGCTCGCCGACGAGCCAACCGGGAACCTGGATTCCGCCTCCGGCGCTGACGTCATGGAAATCCTGCGTTCGCTCAACCGAGACGGCCATACCGTCATCCTCATCACCCACGACTCCGGCATCGCCGCCACCATCGACCGCGTGGTGCATATTCAGGACGGCCAAATCGTTTCCGACGGTTCCCGGATACCCGACAGCGTTTAAGGGCAGGCTTTTTCGGGAAAATCATTGCGTTTTTCGGATAAAAATGGTAGTATAGGATTTTGGCAAATCCTTTATCCGGCCAAGACGCCGAATTCTGCTCCTGGAGGAATTGAGCTTGCCGACGCTTCAACAAGAAATCGAAAAACGGCGTACCTTTGCGATCATTTCGCACCCGGACGCCGGCAAAACCACCCTGACCGAAAAACTGCTGCTGTACGGCGGCGCGATCGCTCTCGCCGGTACGGTCAAAGGCAAAAAGAATACCAAACACGCGGTTTCCGACTGGATGGAGATCGAAAAGCAAAGAGGTATCTCGGTGACCTCGTCGGTGATGCAGTTTCACTACGACGGCTGCTGCATCAACATTCTCGACACCCCCGGCCACCAAGACTTTTCGGAGGATACCTACCGCACCCTGATGGCGGCGGATTCCGCCGTCATGGTCATCGACGCCTCCAAAGGCGTCGAGCGGCAGACGCGTAAGCTGTTCAAGGTCTGCGTGATGCGGGACATCCCGATTTTCACTTTTATCAATAAGATGGACCGTGAGGCGCGCAGCCCCTACGATCTGCTCGATGAAATCGAAAAGGAGCTTGGCATCGCGACCTATCCGATGAACTGGCCGATCGGTTCCGGCAAGGAGTTCAAGGGCGTATATGACCGGGAGCATCGGGAAATCCTTTCCTTCGTCGCGAACAACGGCTCGCAGGAGGTGGAGGCGGTGCATGCCGATCCGTCGGATCCCGCGCTCGGTAAACTTATCGGTGAAGATCACCGGCAGACGCTCGCCGACGACATCGAGCTGCTTGACGGAGCGAGCGTGCCGTTCGATAACGACGCAGTGCGGCACGGCAAGCTGTCGCCGGTGTTTTTTGGCTCCGCGCTGACCAACTTCGGTGTCGAACCTTTCCTGAAGGAATTTCTGCGGCTGACCACCCCGCCGCTGCCGCGGGAAACCGAGGACGGCGCGGTGGATCCCTTCGATGAGCATTTTTCCGCGTTTGTGTTCAAAATCCAGGCGAATATGAACAAGGCGCACCGCGACCGCATCGCGTTTATGCGCATCTGCTCCGGCCGGTTTGATAAAAACATGGAGGTGCTGCATACCCAGGGCGGCCGCCGCATGCGTCTGTCCCAGCCGCAGCAGCTCATGGCCCAGGAACGCGAGGTAATCGACGAGGCCTACGCTGGAGATATCATGGGCGTATTCGATCCCGGCATTTTCTCGATCGGCGATACGCTGTGCGACCCCGCCAAGCCGGTACGCTTCGGCGGCATACCGACCTTTGCCCCGGAGCATTTCGCCCGGGTGCGGCAGGTGGATACCCTCAAGCGCAAACAGTTCGTCAAGGGTACCACCCAGATCGCGCAGGAAGGCGCCATACAGATTTTCCATGAACCGGGTTCCGGCATGGAAGAAGTGATCGTCGGTGTGGTGGGCACGCTGCAGTTTGACGTGCTGGAATACCGGCTGAAAAACGAATATGCAGTGGACATCATCCGCGAGGGCCTGCCGTATCAGTACCTGCGCTGGATTGAGAACGAGGATATCGACGTCAAAACGCTCGATATCACCTCGGATACCAAAATCATACAGGATTTCCGTGACCGTTACCTGCTGCTGTTCACCAACAGCTGGAACATCACCTGGGCACTCGAGCATAATAAAGGACTTGAGCTTTCGGAATTCGGCGGAGCGAAATTTTAGTTTCTTCTTTTGTGAAAAGCCGGCGCTGTCAAAAAACAGCGCCGGCTTTTCATCTTAAATCCTTAATGCTTTTTTCTCTTTTGACCGGCTTTCAGCACGCCGATCGCTGTTGCCGCGAGCAGTGCTGCGCCGGCAGCAGTTCCCATCACACCAGTGTCCGCACCCCCGCCGGAGGTATCTTCGGCAAGCAGCTTATCCAGAGCCTCTCTCGCCGCCAGCAGATCGTCTGCGTTGCTCACCAGCAGGCGCGCTTCCGCCGACAGTGTCTTCCAGACGGACTCTGCTTCTTCAATAGCGGTACGGCTTTCCTTGGTGATTGTCCCCAGGGCATCAATAGCTTTCACCAGTTCAGCTGCCGTTTCCGCTTCGGTAATCAGGACATCCTGGCCGCTGTAGCATTGGCTTTCTCCGCCGTGGAAGCCCACCAGATCGACCGAGAAGGTGTTTGCCGCCTCCCAGGCGGACAGGGTCACATAACAGGCTTCCGGCCTGGTCAGCCCAGGCGCGCGGGTGAAAGTTTCTGCGGGTATCACGCCAGTAACTCCTGCCACTGTCAGTGCATACGAACCGTCGTCGCGCGCCGTCAGTTTTACATCCCAGGCGCGCTTGCCGAGCGCCTGTGCCGTCAAACGCGAATCCCGCAGAATCACCTGCCCGCCGGGTTCCGCAGTCACCGTACCCTCCGCAAAATTGATAATCAGCATCACCGTCGGATATGGCGGGTTGCTGCTGTCAAAATCCTTCTGGGCGGCATCCGCCAGAATCAGCGACAGTCGGGCATTTTCGCCGGTGACGTTCAGGTTGCGGAACAGCAGGTGCAGGCCGTCCAGCTGAATGGCCGGAGACAGGCCCAAGCGCATGTTGCTCGAGGCATTTTCCCACGCAAAGCGGATTCCGCCGTCCGGAGCATCCTGATACGACAGGTTTTCTGGCCACCAGTTAGTACCGATGATATGATCGGCCGCATGCGGTGAATACAGCCGTTCATCCAGCGCGATATAAAATGCCTTGAGCGCGTCTTCCGCCGCTTCCAGCGTGTCCAGTCCCTCCACCAGCTGTTTCTGGTCATAGGTCAGCGCATCATAGGCAGCGCGCGCCGCCGCAATCGCCTCCCGGCTTTCCGCCGTCACCATACCGATTTGGCCAATCAGCTGCGAAACCTCTTCCGCCTTCTGCCGATCCTCCTCACCGGATGATTCCATCACAAAGGAAATCGCCTCACTCGCATTTTCCCAGGAATCCAGCGCGGTTACCTTTACGGTATACGGCCGCGCTGTCGTGACGCCGCTCAGCGTGACCGAATGCGTATCGGGCATATCGTCCACATCCGGGGTTTTCCAGAAACCGGACAGCGACTCGAACCGCTGTACCGGTGTACCGTCCTTAAGCAGCTCAATCCGATAGCTGAACACCATGTCGTCGTCTGCCGCCGTGCCAAAAGTAAGTTCCACACGTTCCTCGCCGACCTGGCGGGCGGTTATCTGTGCTCCACTCTCAAACTCAGGCGCGCCGCCGATTTGTGCGCGCGCACTGGTGTAATACAGCAGGTGAGAACCGTCCGCCTGCGGAGCGGGGATCACCCAGGGCTGCTTGATTACCTCATCCTCCAGGAAGTTCAGCCGGGTGACCCGAATATTGCCCTGTGCGTCCACCTCCATGAGGGTACCCATCGACAGGCTGTAGCTGCCCTCCAGCAGCCACGGTGGTACCGACTCCACATACTGGTTCGGCATGCCCATATACTGAACGGCGCCCAGATGCACCGAGGTGAAATCGGTTTGCATGATCGACCGCTCATCCGCCAGAGCATAGTGCGAATGCCCACTGAGCACCACCGCCTGCGGATACTGCTTGAGCAGGCTGTTCAGTCCTGTCGTGCCGCCGTCGCTGCCGTATACGGTGCTGCGTACCGGCGCATGGGTGACGATGAAGATGGCTTCGCCGTCGTATGCCGCGTCTTCCACAATATCGCTCAGCGTTTCGGTCAGCCAGGCGATGGTGGCATCGCTGTAACCCTTGGCTGTGTAATCGCATTCCACCGCTACAAAGTGGTAATTGCCCACCTTCATATGCCGGTTGGCCTGCTCTCGGGCCGCCTGCTGATCCAGATCATAGCGGTAGAACCGCTCTCCGAGCATATCGTAAAACACCGTGGCGTTGGAGCCGCCGGAACTGTCATGATTGCCCAGACAGAAAAACAGCGGCAGATCATCCGGCAGATTATCCTCAAACACCTTTCTGATCACCGGAATCTCAGCGGTCGATTCCCCGTATACAACATTATCGGTGATATCCCCGGCGATAATCAGGGCATCCAGCCCGTTTTTTGCCCGCTCCTGCAAAACCCGGAGCGCTGTGGGGACATTGGGGCTGTTATGCGTATCGCTGATCGCACCGAAGCTCAGCACGATGTTCTCCTCATCGAAATCCACCATCTGCTGTGACAGACACAGCACCCGATACAGCGTTTCCGCCTCCACGAGCGCGGACAGGTTCCCCACCATCACTTTCAGTTCTCCCAATGCCTCATATGCCGCACGGATGTCCGCCAGCTTCCGTCCGCACGCTTCATCCGCCGTCACCGTGCCAATCTGGCGGATGCTCTCGATCACCGCATCCACCTTGGCAAAGTCTTCTTCACCATAGTCCGCCAGACAGGGAGCGGCACCGTCGTGTACCGCCGCCAGATCGACCGACAGCGTACAGGAACCATAACCTGACAGCGAAAAATAACATTTGCTCAGATCGGTCAAACTGGCCGCTGCCTCCACCTGTGCCCCGGTCAGCGTGCCGCTGACCCCTGCCACCGTCAGCGTCCGGTTACCTTCCATATCCGGAGCACTGATTTTGAAATCCCATTCCTTACCCGCGAGATTTTCTGCTTTGAGTCTGTCGCTTTGCAGAATGGTTTCATAAGACGGCTGAACCGTAACGGTACCGGTATCCGTGTCGATCCAGAACATCAGCACCGGATTGTTGCCGGAAAAATCCGGAACCGTTTTATTGCCGATAATCAGAGCAAACGTGCCCTTGCCCGCCTGCACCTCCCGGAGATTGTCAAACGTCAGATGCAGACCGTCCAGCGTAAAGCTGCGGCTGGCCATGCCGCCGCGCACATTGGTCGCCGCATTTTTGAACGTAAACGTCACCCCGCCGGCCGCGCTGTCTGAAAATGCGATCTTATCGCCCCAGCCGGTATATCCCAGCTGGAAATCTGCTGCCGCAACCCCGTAATGTACCCTGTCACCGGATACATCGGCGGCTCCGGCACCGGCGATCAGCCCGGAAAACGGCTGAGCCAAACTGCCGGCAAAAAACACGCACGCACACAGCACCCGCCAAAAAGCGGCAAAACGGCGTTTTCCCTGTTTCATCCTGTCTCCCCCTTATTCTGTCGATTGTATTTTCAGTATACCAATCCGGAAAAAGAAAAGGTAGGATTATCCGGCAGAAAATTTTATATTAACACATGCGATCCGGCAATGAAATGTAAAAAACTGGATTTGTAAATCCTTTGCGGATAGTCTATACTGGAATTAATTTCTTATATCATTCGATTTGGAAAGGAGAAAAGTGCATGAAAACCATTTTAGGCCGGCGGTATCTTCCGCACGCCTTTCCACTTGAAGTGCTGCACTGTGTCCATGTGGAACGTCCTAGTACGCTGGTTATGCACTCCCACGATTTTGCGGAACTTACCGTTGTACAGTCCGGTCACGCCGTTCACCATGTACGGCTTCCCGACGGCACAGCTTTTTCCTATCCGCTGTCGCCCGGACAGGTATTTCTGGTCAATCTTGGGGAAGAGCATACCTTCGCTTTGCAGGGAGAACCGCTAACAGTGGAAAACATTCTGTTCGATCCCACCATCCTTCGGTATCTTCCTGTACAGATGAATGAAAATCTGTCCGGAGCACAGCTGCTTTTCAGCCCATCCCTGCCTTATGCCGAACGGTATCCCTTTCACCCAATCACCGACCCTATGCGGCTGGAGCTTCTGAGAACCTATATCCGCCTGCTGAATCGGGAAACTTCGGGCCGTTCGGCAACCGGCGATGCCGCCTGCCTGCTGCTGTTTTTTCTGCTGATCAACACCATCGGACGCTTTCTGGAAGAACACGCCGGTCCGGTCGGACACTATGCCGGTCCGCCGCACATTCTCCGTATCATCGATCATCTGGAACAGCACTATAACGAAGACCTGACACTGGAAGAGCTGGCGCTGGATTCCGGATACAGCGTGCGCAGTCTCACGGCACAGTTCAAGCAATGTACAGGCGAAACCGTTATCGGCTTCCTGCATCGCCTTCGCATCGAAAAAGCGTGTTATTATCTGTCCTGCACCGCCATGAGCATCACCGAAATCGCGCTGTCGGTCGGGTTCAATAATCTTTCCTTCTTCAATAAGGTGTTCAAAGCACAAACCGGGCAGACCCCTTCCCAGTATCGTACAGCCCTCAAGCACTCCCTATGCACCAGTCCTCTGAAGATAAGATAAGCCGGCTCGAACCCGCTTATCTTAAGCCCTCGGCTGAGCCAGTAAAATAAATACCAACAGGAAGCTGTTCTATGGAAAAAGACAGATGGCTAAAACCATCTGTCTTTTTGTTTTATTCCCAAAAAAACACATACCATCGATTAACAAGGGGAATTACACCGGATGGCGGTCAAAAATCCCGCTGCCGTCGTTCTCGGATTCGGCGGACGTCAGCCCGCCTGCATCCTGTGACCTTGTCAGCAAGACTTCTGCTCCGCCATCCGGTCTTTCAGAGTTTTTCGAGTGGAAAAAGGGAAGCTGACAAGGCGAACGAGGCCGCCCCGGGCTGGCGCCCGGCAACGAGGACAATGCCGTCAGCGCCTGTTTTTACCTCGAAAAACCGCAAGTCCCTTTGTTAACCGATGGTACCAAAGTGTATGGGCTTTTATTTATTCCCCGCGGTTCATCAGTGCGGAAAAAGCCTTGTGTGCCATATAGACGTCGAGTTTGGAAACAACCTCAAACGGCGCATGCATCGACAGCACCGGTACGCCCATGTCCACAGTATCGACATCGAGGTTGGCGATATACATCGCCACCGTACCGCCGCCGCCGGCGTCCACCTTGCCGAGCTCGCCGATCTGCCAAATGATGCCCTGGCCGTCCATCAGCCGGCGCACCCGGCCCATCAGCTCTGCGGAAGCGTCCGAGGTACCGGACTTACCGCGGGAACCGGTGTATTTGGTCAGTACCACGCCCTGATTGAGCTGCGCGCAGTTGCGCAGTTCCGCCACATCGGGATAGATCGGATCAAAAGCGGCGTTTACGTCGGCCGACAGGCATACCGAATTCTGCAGCACATGCCGCCCTTCCTCGCCAAACGCCGCGGCAATATCCGCGATAAAGTAACGCAGGAACGCCGACTGCATGCCGGTATTGCCCTCGGAACCGATCTCCTCCTTGTCCGCCAGAATGGTCACCGCGGTGAAGGCCGGATTGTTCAATCCCAAAATAGCCGTCAGCGCCGGATAGGCGCATACGCGGTCATCGTGCCCGTAGGCGCCTATCATGCTGCGGTCAAGCCCGACATCGCGCGCGCGCAGCGCCGGCACCGCTTCCAGCTCCGCCGACAGGAAATCGGCCTCTTCCATGCCATATTTTTCCTCGAGCAGCTGCAGGATGCGCAGTTTGACCATTTCGCTGCCTTCGTCGTCCCGGAACGGCCGGGAGCCGATGAGGATGTTCAGTTCCTCGGCGCGGATGCCGTCGCTCAGCTTGCGC
>ERZ825896.1609-NODE-1609-length-24501-cov-13.897857_pt1 | contig 24501 bp, 19 predicted proteins | sample MGYA00519858_ERZ825896 | MGnify/ENA primary metagenome ERZ825896 (study PRJEB31778, sample SAMEA3449214) | human gut metagenome | biome: human gut; feature: human-associated habitat; material: faeces | place: United Kingdom | collected 2010/2012 ...
TTTCGCCCTATAACTAGCTTTAACACACCCCTTATCCCCTCTCAAGAGGGGAATTGGTTACTCCCGTCACTATAAGCAGATAGTTCATATTTTTCTAAAATAACTTATATGAAAGTATTATTCTTATTTGTTTGTTTGTGCTTGTCCGCATCAGCGGTTAAAGCGGACGATCCGGATACAACGAAAGTTCGTCAGGTTGAGTTGAACGAGGTGGTGGTCCGGTCGTTTAAGCAAAACAGGGATTTGCGCCTGGAACCGCTGTCGGCTTCCTCCGTTACCGGCACAGCCATACAAAACAAGAATATTACAGGTATTAAGGAGTTCAGCTCCTTTATCCCGAACCTGTTTATGCCTGATTATGGATCGAAGCTGACTTCGCCTGTGTATATCCGTGGGATCGGTTCGAAGATCAATGCGCCTTCCGTCGGACTTTATGTGGACGGTATCCCTTATTTTGAAAAGTCGGCGTTCGATTTCGATTTTGCGGAGATCGACCGTGTCGAAGTGTTGCGCGGTCCGCAGGGAACTCTATACGGACGCAATACGATGGGGGGAATCATCAATGTTTATACCAAATCCCCCTTGAAATTTCAGGGAACGAATGCTTCGATCTCTAACGGTACCTACGGTGCCCGCGAGTATGCCCTTTCCCGCTATGCGAAAATAGGGGAGAAGTTCGGCTACTCCCTTTCCGCCAATTATAACAGGAATGACGGATATTTTACCAATCTGTTTACCGACAAGAAAGCGGATGACCTGAAAAGCGGCTCCGGCCGTATCCGGTTGGAATGGCAGCCGACGCAGCGGTTGTCGCTCGGCTTGATGAGTTCGTATGACAATTCCAGGCAGGGAGGTTATCCGTATGCCGTCTGCGATTCGGTGACACACCGGCCGGGCGACGTCAACTACAACGATTACAGTTTTTATAAACGGGCCATGTCTACCACCGGACTGACGGTGGAATATAAAGGTACAGGATACAGTCTCAGCAGCAAAACGGCTTTCCAGTACCTGTCGGATCATCAGGGGATCGACCAGGACTTTTCTCCGGCAAGTATTTATTTTGCCCGGCAGGATCAGAAACAGAAGATGTTTTCGGAAGAGTTTAATATAAAATCGACGACAGACGGGCGGTATAAATGGCTGTTCGGCGCCTTCGGTTTCTGGCAGGAAATAGATAATACGGTGATAATGGATTATCTGTCGGCTGCCTACAGTTCGCGTAAGTTGTACGACACGCCCACCTATGGAATAGCCTTTTATCATCAGTCTACCTTCGATGACCTGCTGGTCGACGGCCTTTCCGCAACGATCGGCATACGTTATGATTACGAACGTGCTTCTACCGATTATCTTAGCTTCAAAGATACGGAGGAGGAGAGTAAGGAGTTGGATGCCTTTTACAGCAAACTTAAATTCAGCCAGATTACACCTAAATTTGCCTTGCAATATATGTTTCCCTCTTCCGGGATTATCTACGCCACTGTAACGAAAGGATATAAGACCGGTGGCTTCAACACCTCCTTCGAACGGGAAGAGGACCGCTCTTTCCGGCCGGAGAGCAGCTGGAATTATGAAGTGGGAGGCAAGCATCCTTTCCTCGATAACCGCCTGCGTGCCGAGATCGCTCTTTTCTGGATCGACTGGAAAAACCAGCAGATCAGCCAGTCGCTTACGGTAGGTTCCATGCTCAACAATGCGGGGCGGAGCGAAAGCAAAGGGGTGGAAGTCAGCTTGCAGGGAAATCCGGTCAACGGATTGATGGTACAGTTGAATTACGGGTTTACCCATGCCACATTCAAGGATTATACAGACAAGAAGAAAGACAAAGTGTATGACTATTCGGGCAATTATCTGCCGCTGGTCCCCTCGCATACTTTCTCTGCCGGGGCTGATTATACCATTTCGAATCCTTGCTCCCATATCGACCGCATCCTGATCAGTGCGAACTTTACCGGTGCGGGCCGGATATATTGGAAAGAAGATAACGTTGTTTCCCAACCTTTTTACGGACAATTGAACGGAAAGGTTTCTGCAACGAAAGGATTTGCTACCTTTGCAATCTGGGCTAAGAATATCACCAACACACAATATACCGCTTTTTATTTTGAGATGGGAAAAGGTCTGGCACAAGCGGGCCGCCCTTTCACGATCGGAGGAAGTGTAGCGGTGGCCTTTTAATCGGGTGTAAAATGCTTTCGCATCGTGCGCCGGGACTTTACAGGGGTGTAAAATGCTTTCCCAATCTGGGAAACGACTTTGCAGGGGTGTAAAATGCTTTCCCAATCTGGGAAACGACTTTACAAGGGTGTAAAATGCTTTCCCGGTTTGGGAAACGACTTTACAAGGGTGTAAAATGCTTTCCCGGTTTGGGAAACGACTTTGCAAGGGTGTAAAATGCTTTCCCAATCTGGGAAACGACTTTACAAGGATGAAAAGTGCTTTCCCAACATGGGAAACCATATTACAAAGAAAACGAATGGAACAAAAAAATAAAATATTCAATCTCGGGACCTTTTTCTGCCTCTACATTGCGCAGACTATCCCGATGAGTTTTTTCTCTACCGTCATCCCGGTAATGATGCGGCAGGAGAATTTTTCTTTATCAGCCATCGGTTTGCTGCAACTGATCAAGCTGCCTTGGATACTGAAATTCCTCTGGTCGCCGATGGTGGATCGCCATGCCCGGACAACGGGCGATTATAAACGGTGGATCTTCTCGTCCGAACTGATCTATGCCGTCCTGATCTTTGCCGTCGCTTTCCTTGATTTTAAAACGGATTTCTATACCATTATCGCCCTGATCATTGTATCGTTCGTAGCCTCTGCCACCCAGGATATTGCGACCGATGCGCTGGCTGTCCTTTCTTTTAGCCGGAAAGACAAGAGCCTGGTGAACAGTATGCAGTCGATGGGGAGTTTCGGCGGCTCGATGATCGGGGGAGGCGTGTTGCTGCTGTTGTTCAAACAGCTGGGATGGAACAGCCTGTTGCCTTGCGTTGCCTTGTTCGTGATCGTTGCTTTATTGCCGTTACTGTTCAACCGCGGACTGGAGATTGCACCGAAAGATACGCATGAACGGGCGAAGAAAGCAGATGTCTTTTACTTCTTTACCCAAAAGAATATATGGAAACAGATCGGTTTCCTTTTCCTTTACTATTCCGGCCTGATCGGTACGCTGGCGATGTTGAAGCCTTACCTGGTCGACCTGGGATACTCGATGAAAGAGATCGGGGTGATGAGTGGCGTGATAGGGACCTCTTTCGGGTTCATCTTTTCTTTTGTCGGGGGCTTTATCGTGCGCCGCATCGGACGGCATTGGGCACGCATCCTGTTTGCCGTGTTTGTATTGCTTGCCACGCTTTATTTCCTCGGATTGTCTTATGTCACTCCGACACTCGGACTCTTGCATGCCGGCATTGCCCTGCTCTGGGGCAGCTACGGGATGGCGACGATCGTGGTCTATACAACGGCGATGGATTGTGTTCGTCCCGGACGGGAAGGCACGGACTTTACGATACAGACGGTTATAACCCATCTGAGCGGGATGGTGATGGCGATATTGAGCGGAAAGATTGCCGATCATACCGGCTACCACGGCTTGTTTTTCTTTGAAGTCAGCCTGGCGGCCTTGTCGTTGGTTTATATATTGATCGTATTTAGGAAAGAGAAAGAAACAGTATAATTATGATACAGGATTTATTACAAAAATATAATGTGCCGGTGCCGAGATACACCAGTTATCCGCCGGCCAACTATTTTACGGAAGCGTTTGCCAATAAGGAATACGAATCGGCCATAGAGGCATCCAATACGGCACGGCCCGAACACATCTCTTTTTATGTGCATATCCCGTTCTGCCGCCATCTTTGCCATTATTGCGGGTGTAATTCATTCCCGATGATGAAGCGGGGCGTGATAGAACGTTATTTCTCAGCGTTGCACAGGGAAATAGAACTGGTAAAGACGCGGCTGGCTCCCGGACGGAAGATTTCCCAGATACATTATGGCGGAGGAAGTCCGACATCCATGCCTGTGTATTATCTGAGAGAACTGAACGAGCATTTGTTGGCAGGCTTCGAAACGATCGACCAGCCTGAAATAGCGGTCGAGTGCCATCCCGGATATCTGGATGAAGAGTCTTGGCAGTCGTTGACGGAGGCGGGTTTCAATCGCTTCAGCCTCGGCGTGCAGGATTTCAATGAAAAGGTGTTGAAGACGGTCAACCGCCGCCCGTCGTTGTTACCGGCGGAGATGATCTTTCAGATTCTTCGCAGCAAAGGGGCACGCATCAATATGGACTTTATCTACGGCTTGCCGTTCCAGACGGCCGAAAGTTTTGCGGAAACCATTACGCGGGCGGCAGTTCTGTGTCCTGACCGCCTGGTTACTTTCTCGTATGCCCATGTCCCTTGGGTGAACAAACAGCAACTTATCCTGGAAAAAGCCGGTTTGCCGCCCAGTGAGGAGAAAAGCCGCATGTATGAATCGGCAAAGAAACTTTTGTCAACAGCCGGTTACAAGACGATCGGCCTGGACCATTTTGTCCGGCAGGATGATGAATTGTATACGGCGTTGAAGAACGGCCGTTTGCATCGTAACTTCCAGGGATATTGTACCCGCCGTACAACCGGACAGGTGTATGCTTTCGGTGTGACCGGAATCAGCCAGCTGAATACCGCCTATACCCAGAACAGCAAGGATATTAATCAATATATGGAACGGATCGAAAACGATACGTTTGCCGTATCGAAAGGATATGAGTTGAGCCGGGACGAACAGATTACCCGTGAGGTGATCGAAACGCTGATGTGTAACTATTCTCTGGACTGGCAGGAGATGGCCGCTCGTTTCTCCCTGTCTGCGGAAGAGGTAAAATCGGCAACTGCCTATAATGACAATCGTCTGAATGAATTTGCCGCCGACGGCCTGATCGAGTATGACGACAATCATATCCGTATGACTTCCGGCGGAGCTCTCTTTGTCCGTAACGTTGCCGCTTCGCTGGATAAACTGATGCTTCATTCCAATAAATCATTTTCAAAACCAGTCTGATATGGAACAACATAATACGGATATTCTGGTCATCGGAGCCGGACTGACCGGTCTGACTACCGCCTTCCGGCTGACCCGCGGAGGAAAACAGGTACATATCCTGGAATGTAGTAACCGGGTAGGCGGGCAAATACATACATTCCGTGAAGACGGGTTCGTTTTTGAAAGCGGACCGAATACTGGAGTGATATCCTATCCCGAGGTCGCCGAACTGTTTGAAGCCTTGTCGCCTGCCTGTCAATTGGAAACGGCCCATGAAGAGGCCAAACGCCGCCTGATCTGGAAAGGAAACTCTTTCCGTGCATTACCTTCCGGCTTGTTCAGTGCAATAACAACCCCGTTGTTTACTCTCGGTGATAAATTCCGTATCCTGGGCGAACCTTTCCGTGCAAAAGGTACGAATCCCGATGAATCGGTCGGTGAACTGGCTGCCCGCCGTTTGGGAAAGTCATTCCTGAATTATGCCGTAGACCCGTTCCTCTCCGGTGTTTATGCCGGCGATCCGCTGAAACTTATTACCCGTTATGCTTTACCTAAATTGTATAACCTGGAACAGCAATACGGAGGATTTATCAAAGGCACGATTGCCAAAGCCCGGCTGCCTAAAACAGAGCGTGACCGGTTGGCAACCAAAAAGGTTTTCTCCGCTGCCGGTGGTTTGGAGAATCTGGCGAAAGCGATGGCAGAGGCTATCGGTTCCCGAAATATCACCTTGTCGGCTTCCGGTGTGACGGTCCGTCCGTCTGAAAAAGGCTGGCTGGCTACTTATACAACTTCCGAAGGCGAACAACTTATGCATGCCAATAAGGTCGTAACGACGAGCGGTGCCTATACCTTGCCTGACCTGCTGCCGTTCATTTCCCGGGAAGATATGGATAAGATCAGTAATCTGCAATATGCTCCGGTGGTACAGGCGAGTGTCGGCATTCGTAATACCGGGAGTTTGCGTTTTAACGCTTTTGGCGGACTGGTCCCTTCCTGCGAAAAGAAGGATGTGCTGGGGATTCTTTTCCCGGCTGCCTGTTTCGATAATCGCGCACCGAAAGAAGGAGCGCTCTTTTCTTTCTTTATCGGTGGCGTCAAGCGAGCGGAACTGACCCGTTTAACCGATGATGAACTAAAGGGGCTGATCACACATGAATTTCATGCAATGCTGAAATTTCCTATTCAGGTGCAACCGGATATGATCCGTATTTTTCGCCACCCGCATGCAATACCGCAGTATGGCCTGAGCAGCGGCGAACGTTTTGCTACGATCGATCAGTTGGAGGCACGTTATCCCGGACTGATACTGGCCGGTAATATGAAAGGTGGTATCGGCATGGCCGACCGTATCCGGCAGGCAACTGGTATTGCTGAAAACTTGCTCATGTAAGTCAAAATCCTTTTCTTTGTAAAAAAGTCAAATTATGGATAAGGTCGAGGATAAAATGGTTGAAATAGCCCGGTTTCAATATGTGGAACAAGCTCAGGGACTGGCCTCTTTATTGCAAGCCAACGGAGTTGTATGTTATGTAAGAAATGAATATACAACTCAGGTTATGGGACTTACGGATGTGGGAGGTATCCGTGTGGAACTTTTGGAAAGCGATGTGGAACAGGCCATGCAGATTATGGAAGCCAACGGATATGAAATCCCCTCAGAGGATGAAGAACCAGAGCAGATACAGGTCGTAGCCGGATGGGCCCGTCATATCCCTTTTCTTCGTAATTACACGTTAGAGAAGCAAATTGTCATCTTATTTGTGATTATTGCTGTGTTTTTGGTATTATTGATCTTTTTTGGATCACAAATCTCGTCTAACTAAAAAAATGTAACCGATGGCCCGTAGAAAGATAACAAATAGTCAGGCGGTGTGTCTCACTCTTTTATGGGGTGTTTTGGCCTACATGCTGCTTGTTTACAGTGAAAAGATAACCTTTGATGTGGTTTTTGCCCTGGTGGCGTCCGCTATCATTGTGTTCGTTCCTGTCTATAAAAACATAAAACGTAGAAATGAGTGACATTTAGTCACGTTTGCCTCTTTAAAATATCATTTCGATATTTTTTTATCATTTTTTCTTTCAAATATTTGCTGGTTTGAAAAAATGGCTTACCTTTGCGACGTTCTTAAAAGAAGAACGCTAACTAGCAAATTGGTATAACATTCTAAATAAACAGTTCTTATGAAGGCAAATGAAGTTTTAGACAACTTAAAGAGAAGATTTCCTAACGAACCCGAGTATCATCAGGCAGTTGCTGAAGTTTTAGGCACAATTGAAGAAGCCTATAACGAACATCCTGAATTTGAAAAGAGCAACCTGATCGAACGTCTTTGTATTCCTGATCGTATTTTCTCATTCCGCGTAACATGGGTAGACGATAAAGGACAGGTACAGACAAACATGGGTTACCGTATCCAGCATAACAACGTGATCGGCCCGTACAAAGGCGGTATCCGTTTCCATGCTTCTGTAAATCAATCGATCCTTAAGTTCCTGGCTTTCGAACAGACTTTCAAGAACTCATTGACTACACTGCCGATGGGTGGTGGTAAAGGTGGTGCCGACTTCAGCCCGCGTGGCAAATCAAATGCTGAAATCATGCGTTTCTGCCAGGCTTTCGTTATGGAATTGTGGCGTCACATTGGTCCGGATACAGACGTTCCTGCCGGTGATATAGGTGTTGGCGGACGTGAAGTTGCTTATATGTATGGTATGTACAAAAAGCTGGCCCGCGAAAACACAGGTACATTCACAGGTAAAGGTATCGAATTCGGTGGTTCACTGATTCGTCCGGAAGCAACAGGTTACGGTAACGTTTACTTCCTGCTGGAAATGCTGAAGACTCGTAACATCGACATTAAAGGTAAAGTGGTTGCTGTTTCAGGTTCGGGTAACGTTGCTCAGTATACGGTTGAAAAACTGATCGAACTGGGTGCTAAACCGATTACTATGTCTGATTCTGACGGTTATATCTATGATCCGGACGGTATCGACCGTGAGAAACTGGATTATATCATGGAATTGAAGAACCTCTATCGTGGACGTATCCGCGAATATGCAGAAAAATATGGCTGCAAATATGTTCAGGGTGGCCGTCCCTGGGGCGAAAAATGTGACATTGCCATGCCGAGTGCAACTCAGAACGAATTGAACGGTGACGATGCCAAGACGCTGTTGGCTAACGGTTGTTTCGCTGTATCGGAAGGTGCAAACATGCCTTCTACTCCGGAAGCTATCGATGCATTCCTGGAAGCTAAGATCCTGTATGCTCCGGGTAAGGCTGCTAACGCCGGTGGTGTTTCCGTATCAGGTCTGGAAATGACTCAGAATGCAATGAAGCTGAGCTGGACAAGAGAAGAAGTAGACGAAAAGCTGAAAGGCATCATGAAGTCTATCCACGAACAATGTGTAAAATACGGAACACAGGCTGACGGAACTGTAAATTACGTGAAGGGTGCAAATGTGGCCGGCTTCATGAAGGTTGCAAAAGCTATGATGGCGCAAGGTATCTTATAATTGACAGAAATGTCGGTTACCATATAGATTTTGGTCATGGAAAAAGGGAGTCAAAAATGGCTCCCTTTTTTATTAAATACAATTTTTTTTATTCCACGTATAAAACCAGTCCTTTCAGATATTCCCCTTCCGGATGGTAAATATTGACCGGATGATCGGCCGGTTGCGTCAGCTGATGCAGGATACGGACGCTACGTCCGGATTGTGCAGCGGCACTGAATACGGCCAGACGGAAATTTTCTTTACTGACAACCTGCGAACAGGAGAAAGTAAATAAAATACCTCCCGGTTTAATCTTTTCAAAAGCGATCGCGTTCAGTTTACGGTATCCTTGCAAAGCATTGCGGAGCACGTTCTTATGCTTGGCAAAGGCCGGCGGGTCCAGAATGATCAGGTCGTAATTGCTTCCCATCTTTTCCAGATATTTGAAGGCATCTTCCGCAAAAGCCTTATGTCGCAGGTCGCCAGGGAAGTTCAATTCCACATTTTTATTTGTCAGCGAAATCGCTTTGGCCGAACTGTCTACCGAATGAACCACTTCGGCACCGCCACGCATCGCATAGAACGAAAACCCTCCGGTGTAGCAAAACATGTTCAGCACCGAATGACCTTTGGCATACCGCTCCAGCAAAGAACGGTTTTCGCGCTGGTCCACAAAGAAACCGGTCTTTTGTCCTTTCTGCCAGTCCACACAGAACTTCAGTCCGTTTTCTGTTGCAATATCTTCTACTTCTCCGCCATATAGGTAACCGTCCTCACTGCCGAGATTGGCTTTATAAGGAAGAGTCGCTTCCGATTTATAATAAATGTTCTGTAAAGTATCTCCCAGTACCGTTTTTAACGCTTCGGCAATTTCGTGGCGGGCATAATGCATACCGACCGAATGCGCCTGCATAACAGCCGTATGGGCATACATGTCGATAACGAGTCCCGGAAGATTATCTCCTTCCCCATGAATCAGGCGAAAAGTATTATTGTTTTCCACACCTGCCAGTCCCAGTTCGCGGCGAATAGCATAAGCCACGCGGATACGTTCTACCCAGAAATCCGCATCGATCGTAATCGGTTTGAACGATAAGATACGTACGGCAATGCTGCCTATCTGATAATGGCCGATAGCCAGAAAACGCTGGTTCGTTCCGTACACCTCTACCAGGTCGCCCTCTTCAGGATTCCCTTCAATGCTTTGGATAGCTCCGGAGAATACCCACGGATGGAAGCGCAACAACGATTCTTCCTTTTTCGGTTTGAGAAAGATTTTACAATAGTTCATTCTTATTTATCTTGATTCAATTGGTTGTAAATTTTCAGACAAGCCCAAGCGTCCAGGGCTGCATATTTCTTTTGTTGTTCGGTCAGCACATCGGCTTCCCAGTTGCTCAGGCGCTGGCCTTTCGATATTTTCTTATCGAAAAGGATTGCATAAATCTTTTGCAAGCTGGCATCCTCAATACCGAATTGTCCCACATAATTCTGCAAATCCAGAAAGTTCGCCGGTTTGATATCCGTCCGCTTCCGCATGGCACCGAAATCGTCACGCAGGGATAACCCGATTTTTAATATTTTATCGTTAACCAGAAAATCTTCAAGCGATTGCGGAATACCGATTCTGTTCAACCGGAACAGGAAGCAAGCCTCATCTGTCGAAATCTGCATCAACGAAATCTTATAGCGTGTCCCCTTTTTAAAACTGGGACGTGTTTCCGTATCGAAGCCAACCGCTTCGAACTGGGTTAAATAGCTGACGGCTTTATCGGCATCCTTTTCAGTGTCGATAACAAGGATCCGTCCCGGAAATTCTTCTATTTCAAGAAGTGATATCTCTTCTTTTGTTATTGTGTGTGTGTATTGTGTCATCATTCCTCGTTCGTTTCAATAATTTCTTCATCGCTGTAACGGATAGCGTGAAGCGCTTTCAGTGCATTTAAGAGTTGCTGTCCCCAGAACTCCTGGAAATTGGCGCGGCATAAAGCAATAGCCTGAAGCATGACTTCCTCATTTCCCTGTCGGAAAAGTGAAACAAAATTTCCTGTGTCTTGGTAAACATCCGCCAGGTTTTCCGAAACAAATGCAGCGATTGGCGTGTCACTGTATTGCATATCCGGATGAAATGTCTCCAGGTAAGAGTCTTTTTCTCCCAGCAGGGCGGCAATACGGGTCCGCACGGCTTCGTACATATCTTCTGTAACAGTCAGTTCCGGTTCGTCATCTTCGTCGTCCACTTCCGCTTCCGGTAATAGTGTCGCCTTCAGATAGAGCAGAGGTAACAGCTTGATTCCTTTATCTATAAAATCAAAAAGGCCGTTTTGTCCGGCTGTTTCAACAAATGTACAAAATTCTAGCGCTACAGTTACAAACTCCAGCGTATTGCGTTCATATATGGGATTATTCTCCTTTTCCATGCTACTTCTTATAGTATACCTATGATTTCTAACTTGCAAAAGTAAGAAATATATTGCGATAATCAGAATTATTAATTCTTATTAAGGTCTAATAAGAGGATGTCGATGAGAAAATTTTCGTGTGTGTTAAAGAGAATACGTGGGAAACAATAAAATATAAGCGTTCAGGAGAATAATTTCTCCCTTTCTGTTGTATCTTTGATGCTAATGGATTTAGCGGCTGATAATTGTCGGCCGTTTGGTTGATAATTATGTGCCAATCGGTCGATAATTGTGAGCCAAACGGCCGAGGATTATCAACCATTGATTACCTGCCGTACTAATTCAAATTAGTAAGGCATATAGATGAAAAGAGTATGTAACCAAATAAATAATACCATGTCAATAAAATTTAAAGCTTACTACACGCCGAAGCCCAATGGACGTAAAGGCATGCGGTTGACACATGCCCGTGCGATCAGCAGGGGAACTTATAATCTGGAAAAAGTTTGCAGGTTGATAAGCGAACGTTCTGCTGTGTCGTCGGCGGAAGTCAAAAGTGTATTGGATTCATTTGCCTGGGTGGTCGAACTGGCCCTGGAGGACGGCTGCCATATTGAGTTGGATGATCTGGGGTATTTCTCGCCATCATTGAAAACTACTCCGAATAAAGAAAACGGAAACAAGGGAACGGTTTATGTAGATGGAATTAATTACCGTTGTTCCACTTCTCTACGAAAAAAGTTAAGAAAAATCGATCTGGAGTTTGAAAAAGATAAAAAGAAACTTGATAACTGGGAGACACGAAAAGATAAATTGTTGAAATACATGAAAGATTGGGAAAGTGTGACTCCGCGTGCTTATGCTAAAGAATTTGGTTGTAGCCGTTACCGGGCGGAAATAGATTTGAAGAAGTTCGTGGAGGAAGGCGTACTCGTCAAGGTGGGCTATCGGAATAAGGTGATGTATTTGCTGGCAAAAGATTAGGTGCAGAAAATATCATCATTAACACACTGCCTGCATAAAATGGGAAATAGCATGAAAAAATATATACTACTACTTTCATTTATTCATATCTTATTATGCATTTCCTGTAGACTGGAAAAAAATGATATGATATTATCTGAATCAGAATCTTTGCTTGATGCTGATCCTGATAGTGCTTTGTCCGTGTTACAAACAATTATATATCCGGAGAATTTGAGTCCGGATATATTTAACCGTTATATCTTATTAAAAATACAGGCAGAATATAAATCCGGGCAGGATATTACCACTGATTCTACCATTCTTTCGGTGAAAGAATCATATATGAAAGATGGTAATGCTTATAACATCGCTTTGGCCTCATATTATTGCGGATGCTATTTTAAGGAATTTGGCAGATTGAAGGAGGCGATGGAGAATTATCAGTTGGCATTGAAATTTGCCGAAAAGATAGATGATCTGAATCTTAAATCATTGATAAATAATGCTATTGGTTTTGTTTTACTGGATCAGTCCGATCCGGAGACTGCGGTGCGTTACTTCCATGAATCGGCAGCTTTTGATATACAGGCAGGAAATGTGAAGAATGAGGCCATTTCTTATATACAAATCGGTGATTGTTTCCAGTATTTGGAGAAACTAGACAGCGCTATGTATTATTATAACTTATGTTTACTTCTGGTCGAAAGGGAAAAATTGAAGGAACAGAAAGCTTGTGTCTTGCAAAATATTGGGGTATTATATGGTAGAGAAGGAGATTTGTCGAAAGCTGAGTATTATTTGAAGGAAGCTTTGTTGCATGAGCCTGATTCTGACGGGCTAATTAAAATATATACTCTTTTGTCGGATCTGTATACTGAAAATCATCAACCGGACTCTGCTAAAGTCTATATGAATTATTTGATGCAACGGAAGGATAGTATAAAAGATTTGTATACTAAAACCAATTTGTACCAAACTCTGTCAGAGAATGAAGAGTATCAAGGAAATTATTTGAAAGCACTGGAATATCATAAAATCTATTCAGATAATCTTTTACAGCAAATGGATGCCAATCTGGATAATAAGTTATTGAATCTTCAAAAGAAATACGACTATGAAAAAGTCCGAATGCACAATGTTCAGTTAAAATTGGATAGGACTTATATACTCATTGCTTTAGTATTCTGTATTGTAATTATTATTTGTATCGGAAAAATTTCTTATGGATTATATTGTTCGCGTTTGATAAAGATATCTGAATTGGAAGATAAAATGCGTCAACTAACAAATTTATCTGCAACAATGAATGAAAAAGAAAAGTCATTTAATGAGAAAGAAAAATCGTTCCGTACATATTTGCTTCATCATTTTAATGTTATGAAGAAAGCCTCTAGTCTTGAACTTTACCTGAAGAATGAAAAAACTCATAAGAATGAGTTCTGGATTAAAAAGTTTAATGATATAGTTTATGGTCAGGATGTTTTGGATTGGAATGTTCTGTATGATGTCATAAACCAGTTGCACGATGGATTTTTTATTAAGCTGAAAGAGCAGTTTCCTCAATTAAAAGAAATAGAATTCCGTATTATCTGTTTAACATATTCTGGTTTTTCTACGGAAGAAACATCTTTCATCCTAGCTCTCAGCATCAACACGATTAATACGAAGCGTTCTGCCATACGGAAAAAATTGGGCATCGAGGCTTATGCCAATTTGAATGATTTTTTAGACCAGAAGCTTAAAAGGTAGGATAAACCAGATTTCTTTTGGAAAATAAAGTTATATGGCTATTGCTGTAAAGTGTTGAAATGTAGCTTATTCGTTTGATTGTTTGCCTGGAAAAGTTATATGGCCTTGCCTATGGTTATCCGTGTATATACTTTTACCTCTGAGATAAATAACCAAGATTGTTTAATATAATACCAGAGTCTATGAAGGCAGTAAAAACAGTATGTAGCATTATCCTGCTTATGGGAAGTATTTTGAGTTCTCACAGTATGGTTGGAACATTTGATGTGAATAGTTATGAACTCTGCTCAGTTACAGCATCGTCGCGTGTATGGTTAAAAGGGAGTTTGTCAACTCCGCAAAAGCGTAGCCTTTCACAACCGATCTCCGTTTTTCAGGAAGAGTGTACTTTGAATATCAGTTATTTATGTGGTCTAGGGGAGGTGCAGGTTACGATCAGCAATGCTCAAGGCTCAGTCATTTATAATGAAATGGAAACAGTTTCGGAGAGGGGTAACACTTCGATAAATCTGGATCAATTCGAAAAAGGTAACTATACGCTTACTTTTAAGAATGATCAGGGCAAAGAGTTATATGGGACATTTAGTATTTATTGAAGAAATCATGTAAACATTAAATTTATACAAATACAAACTTAAAATAAGTAAGAGCATTATGAAAACAAAGTTATATTTATTAATTATCTTAATATCTTGTTTGTCAATTACTTCTAAAGCACAGTTGCGGGTTTTGCAGAATGGTCGTGTACAAGTGGGAACTTTACGATTAGATGGTGAGGACCCACTAAATGTAACAACAATGCAGGTTTTTGGACCTCATGGCGATATGCGTTCAGGATCGAAATTGACATTTGGTGATTTTGGACAATTTCCGTATAATGGTTGGAATGTTTTTATAGGAGAATATGGCACTACTGATTCTGATCAACTGTGGTTGCATGGTAAAAACGGAATCTATTTAACCAGAGGCGGACAGGCCAGTAATATTATTGCTTATTATAATCCGGCTTCCAACAGTAATTTTGTATTTAATACGAATCTACGTGTGAACGGAGTCGATATAACTTCTGATGCCCGGTTGAAAGAAAATGTTCAGTCGCTTCAAAATCCGTTGGATCTTCTGTCCCATGTGAGTGGAGTGACTTATAATTATAAGCTTTCCGAAATAAACAAATATCGTGAGCCTGATAAATCGAAGTTTACTGAGGAACAAAGTATACAAGAAAATGCATCAGATATGCAAACATCCATGGATGCAGCCTCCATTGAGAAAGCAAACAGAGACAAACAGCTTCAAAATGTGATTGACCGCAAGGAAGCAGAAGAGGCATCTCGTAAAAGAATTGGTTTTTTGGCTCAGGATGTAGAGAAAGTATTGCCCGAATTGGTTAAAACGGATGAAGATGGTGTAAAATCTATTGATTATATCGGCTTTATTCCTTTATTGGTTGAAAGTATCAACGAAATGCGGCTTACTATCCAGGAACAACAAAATGAGATAGAGATGTTACAAAGTTTATTGTCTGTAGAAACGAAATCTACATTGCGTTCAACATCTACCGGCAATCCAGATATGGTAGAAGGTGCAAAATTATATAATAGAGCCGGTGCATCTGTTTCTTATACGTTGCCGTCTACTTTTAGTAATGCGTATTTGCAGGTGTTCGATATCTCTGGAAGGGTGGTAAAGAAAATTACACTGACTATTGCCAATGATATTGTGGATATCAATCCTTCAGAGATTGGTTATGGAACTTTCGTCTATGCCTTGTATGTGGATGGACAGAAAGCGGATACATTGAAGAAATTTGTTAATTGATTTTCCTATGAAAATAAAATATACATTTATGATATATGTGAAATTATGTATGTCAGCCTTCTTCTTATTTTGTTTTGTGGATATTGTATTTGCCAGAGACTTAAAAGAAGGGGGGAAAGAATCGAAGGATAGTATATATAAAACAGGACAAGATAGTTTGAGAGTTGAACAAATTGATCGTTCTTCAGTAGCTTATGCCTCTTCTTGTGTTAATTTGTATGAAAACAAGACTGTAGCTTCTGTAGTCTCTGTTTTAGGTTGTGATACTCTTGCCGTACGGAATGTAACGGTAACGAAGAGTGGCAATTTAACTCTTATAGCTCCAGGGTATGTAACGTTAAATGGACTATTTGAAACAAATTTGGGGGGAACATTGAATATAAAAGTAGAACCGACTCGACTGATATTTGAGTTTTTTTATGATGAATCTGGAAATCGGATTATGCGACAAGTAAATGTAGTGGATTCAAACCTTTAATTATTTCGACATATATTATGGCTAAATACGTTTTATATATATTACTAATCTTTGTCTCTTGGGAAGGGTTAGCTCAGAATACATCGAACTTATCCGGTTCATTCGATATTGGTCCGGTTGGAAATGCGACATATAATATACCGGTTGATCTACCTCCTGGAACGGCTGGATTAAAACCGGACATTTCCATTGTTTATAACAGCTTTTCTGGAGATGGTGTTATGGGAAAGGGTTTTTCACTGTCTGCTATATCTTCTATTACGCGTGCCAATACAACTGTTTTTCATAATGGTTATATCAGTGATATAAAGTTTGATAATACAGATAAATATATGTTGGATGGTAATCGTTTGATGTATAATGCCTCGACGAATCAATACCGAACGGAAATGAATCCTTACTCTCAAATAAAAATCGTATCACCGAATACTTCTTCAGCCTATTTTGAGGTAAAGACAAAAGAGGGTTTGATTATGGAATACGGTAATACATCTGATTCTAAATTATATGCTCAGGGAGCTCATAAAGATCAGGTGGCATTCTGGTTACCGGTCAGAATAATGAAACTCTAAAACCGATAGTATTCAATTGGTATAAAAATACTGATTTTAAGCATAAACAGGTTGTATACGATCAATCGTCAAATGCCATGAACTACATCAATAAAGCCTATATATCTTTGGGGGATTATAATGGTGACGGTAGAACAGATCTTTTAGCAACGCCGATGGAAGATGCCAATTGGACAGGCTGGAGATTGTTTTTGGCGGATACTGATGGAAATAAGCTCACTTATTCGGGGAGTGGAACTCTTCCTGAAAGATATAAGGAGCCGGTTCCCGGTGATTACAATGGAGATGGTATTACAGATTTCCTGGCGTGCCGGGAGACTGTAGCAAAATCTCTTAACGGGAACGATCTGTCTTCAGCTTCATTGGCAGATACGTTAATAAATCAGACATCTGAAAATAGGGCATCTGTTACTTACTATAATTATTTTGTTTATTATGGTACAGGTAATGGATTTACGGCAGGGCCGGTACCTGCTATTACAACTGAGTCACGCCCTCATGGAGTTCGTGTAGCGGACTTTAATGGGGATGGTGCTATGGATTTGTTTGTGTATTATAAGGAGAAGAATGGCTCTGTGGATTATAAAATTTGTATGTCCGGCTATTCTGGCGGGACATTGACTGCGTTTAATACAATTAAAACGGGTACTATTCTTTCAGAGATGAATTGGGATCAGGTGGAAGTATGGGATTTTAATGGCGATGGTTTGGCTGAAGTGATTAATTTTCGTGACGATGGTTACGACTATATGGAAAATAACGGAGCCGGTTCATTGTATAGAAGTCGGACCGGAACATTCCCGAATAAAAAGCATAAAATAAGTTTTGGCGATTTTAATGGAGATAGGAAAATCGATTTATTACTGACAGGTTGGAACGATATGGAATGGAGTGAATGGCAAACGTTGTTATCTACCGGTTCCGGATTTAAAAGTTATTCTTTTCCTAAGAAATTTAATACTTATTCTAAAGATATTTATGTATGTGATTTGAATGGTGACGGAAATGATGATTTTTTTGCCGTTGATAAATCTTCGGAAAATTTAAGTGCTCTCAAATGTTTTATAGGATATGATAACGGGCGCAATTTTAAGGAATATTCCAGCGTGAGTACATACGGGTCCGATAAATGGAACTTTTTCCCGTTGGATACCAGAGGCGATGGTAAATTAGGCTTTTTAGTAACGTCCGCACCTAATTCATGGAAAGGGTATCAATTGTATATGCCGAATGCCGAGTTTTCTAATTTACTGAAATCAGCAACAGATTCTCATGGGAATGTGACGTCTATTTCCTATAAAAAAATGCCGGATACTTCCATATATACAAAAACTCCGCCCGTAGGAGGGAGTGCAACTGTTTTCGGATATGATAGCTTGTCTTTTACTGCTCCCTTCAAACTGGTTTCGGAGGTTAGTATAAGTAATGGTATCGGGGGAACGAACAGTATTGCATATACTTATGAGAATGCAAAAGTATTTAAACGGGGACGTGGCTTTCTGGGGTTTACAAAGACAATAATGAATGATTTAAGTACTTCTGTTAAAACGACGATTACACAGAGTTTTTCAGATACTTATTATCAAGCGGCTGTTAAAAGCATAGAAAAAATCTACACGCCGACGAACCGAAAATTGACACAAACAAACTATACGAATACTTTAACGAAGCCTTCAAATGCATACGGGACATTTGTATATCAACCGACATCAGTGACGGAACAAACTTATGAACCGACTGCAAATAAGGTTATTCAAACAGTAACAACAAATTATTCTTATGATGATTATGGAAATTTGTTGACTCAGACTGCAACGTATGGTAATGGAGATGTACAAAAAGTAACAAATACATATAGTAATAATACAGCAGACTGGCTTATAGGATTATTAACACGAAGTGTGAGTGTCAGTACGGTTAATAGCAGTTCGCAAACAAATACGGTCGATTATAGTTATTACAGCACAACAGGGTTGTTGCATACGCAAACGGTTGAGCCTAATCAGACAGCTTATAAATCGGTGGTCACTTATACATATGATGAATATGGGAATGTCGCAACAAAAACTAAAACGGTAGGTAATACCTCCCGTGTGGAATCTTATAAATATGTAAATGGGCGTTTTGTAGATACTCATACGGATGTATTAGGACAAGTCGAGTCTTTTATTTATGAACCAGTATCAGGTTTGATGTCTTCTCATACGGATATTAACGGTGATAAGTCGACTTACACTTATGATGGTTTCGGAAAAATCAAGACGCAGACGTCCAGCTCTTCACCGGGAAATAATGTTTTAACGAGTTGGACATGGACGAATGGTAATCCTTCAAAATCTGTAATTCTTCGAACACAAACGGCTGGTGACGGTCAGGTCGTTAAAAACTGGTATGATGCTTTAGGGCGTGAGATTCAATCCGGTTATAAGAATTTCTCAGACAAGGAGATTCTTACAGTGACGGAGTATGACGCTTTGGGACGTGCTATAAAAATGTCTGAGCCCTATTTTTCGGGAAGCACTTCGTCTGCAATTCAATATCATACCAGTCAATATGATAATTATGGCAGAATAAGTAAATTAGTGACTCCTTTGGGAACAATAACATATAGTTATTCAGGAAATCAGACAACAATCAATGATGGAACTAAGGGATATACGACTGTCCGGGAGACGGATACAGCCGGGAAGTTAAAGTCTGTAACGGATCCGGGTGGTAAGATCACTTATACTTATGGTCCGTCGGGTGATCCGGTGAAAGTGGTTTGTGGTTCTGTTTTTTCTACTATCAGTTATGATTTATTGGGGCGCCGTACCGAATTGAAAGATCCGAATGCCGGAATAATATCTTATACATATGACGGATGGGGTAATTTGAAGATGCAGACGGATGCCAGAGGCGAAACAGAAGAATATGTGTATGATAATAATGGCTTGCTAAAGACCTATAAAAGGGGGGATGAGGAATCGTTTTCCTATACTTATGATTCGAAGTATAAAGGACAGGTTGGTTCGGTGGTGTATGGTGGTGTTAAAACTGCATACACGTATGGTGATTATGGACGATTGGAATCGAAAACAGAAACGGTAGAGAACAAATCTTTCCAATTTTTGTACAGTTATAATACCAAAGGACAACTGGAAACGATGACTTACCCAAACTCGAAGTCAATAAAATATGAATATACCAATGGTGACCTTTATAAAATAATCTGGCAACCGAGTGCTACGACAGTCTGGCAGAAAAGTGATGAAAATGCCAAAGGGCAGGTTTTGTCTGTAAATTTAGGAAATGGTATGCAGGGTAGTTATACTTATAATACGATAGGTGTACCTACATCAATTCGTGCCTTAAAAGGGACTACACCTTTATTAAACATAGGTTACCAGAATAACGATTCGCGTGGAAATATCAGAAACAGAAAAGATTTGATTAAATTGCAGGGAGATGATTTTACCTATGATAATATGAATCGGTTGGTTGACGGAGTTGAATATGACGCTAATGGTAATATTACCTATAAATGGGATGCCGGGACGTATGAATATGATGCAAATCATCCTCATGCAGTCAGGAATGTGTCTCCCAGTAAGAGTATGGGATTGACGAATACCAATTTGTCGGTTAAATATAACAGTGTGCGTCTTCCTATAGAAATAAAAGAATCCGACAAAAAATATACGATAATCTATAATGGCGAGAATAGTCGTATAAAAAGTCAATATGTAGAAAATAATTCGACTGTATTTACTAAATATTATTCTGGTCCTTATGAAGAGATACAGAAAGGTTCAACAACTCGTAAAAATTACTATATTTATGCCGGAGGAGAAATAGCAGCCGTTTATACGGAGGGAACCTCCGATGCTGGTATGTATTATTATCATAATGACCATTTGGGTTCTCCCTGGTTGATAACTAATGCATCAGGTGTAGAAGTGCAACGTTTGAATTTTAATGCTTGGGGACGCAGGCGTGATGTCTCTGACTGGAGTAAATATACAAATCTGCCGGAGATGAAGTTTGCTCGTGGCTTTACTGGCCACGAGCATTTGGAGATGTTCGGTCTGATTAATATGAATGCCCGTTTGTATGATCCGGTATTGGGACGTTTCTTAAGCCCGGATCCTATTATTCAGGTGCCTGATTTTACGCAGTCTTATAATGGATATTCGTATGCGATGAATAATCCGTTATCGTATAAGGATCCTAATGGTGAAAGCTTTATCCTTGTTGCTGCAATTATTGGTGGATGGATTGGCATGGGAAGTGCTATGGTGTCCAGTGATAAAAGTGGTTGGGGATTGGCAGGTGATATGTTTAAAGGTCTGTTTGTCGGTGCAGCTTCGGGTGCGGCTGGTGCATGGGCTGGTGGAGCGATTGCTGGTTCGATAACAGCTGGTGGTTTCATTAATGGAAGTTTATCAGGCTTGGCTGGTGGCTTTAGTGGAGGTTTTGTTGGTTGTTCCGGTAATGCTTGGTTATCAGGTGCTGGTTTTGGCGCTGGGTTGAAAGCTGGATTTGTAGGAGGTGCGTTGAGTGCTGCTTTCAGTGGTATATCCGGTGGTTTGATACGTGGGTTTACGGATATGGCTAAAGGTACTCATTTTGGGATGGTCGTAGTACTTCGCGTTTTGTTATTGGTGCAGCTTCAGGAGAAAATGTAGCGAAACAAGCAAAAAGTTATAATTCTAGTTTATCAGCGGAAAGTAATGATGATATACTGAAAGATAAATTCAAAAAAGACTTTAATATAGCAGAAGGAGATATGGGAATTAAAGAGATTACAACAAAGACAGGAAATATGGGGATGACGACTGATGGAGTATATGTTGATAAAGGAGTTAAAGTTGCTGGCTATATAGATAGATATTCCACAGGGAAAAGCTTGGTTCATATATCTCCGCAATATATTTCAGGTAATGTTGTTGATTTTAGAGCGGTCGCTGGACATGAGTTAAATCATGTATATCATAACTATTACTTTAAAAGAGCTTACGTGAAAGTTTTTTCGGAAACTGTGGCATATAAATATACTGCTAGTGTATACCAAAATGTTGGTAGATATCAGATGGCTTTAGATGTGATGAATATTGCAAAAAGCTTAGGGTATTCAGGTGCTTATCCTAGTAGTTATAATTTAGGGAATACGATAAAATCAATGTGGCTTTATTAAATTTGTGACTATGCTAAAATCCTCTTATAACTTAAAAAAAACTTTAGTTCAAACATATGAACTGAAAAATAATTTATTTCAAAAAAATATTTCATGTTATTTAGAAATTATAAATAATAGGGAGTATTGTATTTATTTTATTATTGGACCAGGTGATGATAGACTGATTTTATTCCTGTCTTTCGGATCAATGTCGGTGAAGGAGAGTAGTGTTCTTTTGACTGACATAAGAAGTAATTCGACTTTGATTCTGGAAAAAAGAAACAATATTGATCTATTTGTAAAAAAAGGTTTTAAACTAATGCATGAGAAATATTTTATTTATGTAGATGAATCAGACTCTTTTACACATAAATCTATATTGGATATAAAAGACGAATCAGAAAAAAGAAAGAAGAAAGTAGAGGAGTATTTAAGTTTAATAAACTCAGATCGTATCCCTTTACAATTAGGTGTATATGATAATGGATATGTTTATTTAGATATAAATATAAATTTTGATTTTAGAATCTATTATTTGATAGAAAGAAAAGTTTTTTTGTTATCAGAAGGCAAATGGAAGAAAGATGGTAATAAATTGCAGTTGTTCGATTCATATTTGAACTATTATTTTTTACTCCTAATAGACTCTAGATCGTTAATTTCTATTTATTTTCCAAATGAGATAAATGAGAGTGATCGATATTCTTTAGTTAAAAATGGATTGTATGCGTTTATTATGCGATGAGTGTTAGTATATACCAGAATATTTGATTGATTATATTTGTCTCAGGGACTGAGGTTTAGCGGGATAATGATTGAGGTACCGGCTTGATGCTGATTTACGCAGTCTTATAATGGGTATGCGTATGCGTTGAATAATCCGTTGTCGTATAAGGATCCTAATGGTGAAAGCTTTATCCTTGTTGCTGCAATTATTGGTGGATGGATTGGCATGGGAAGTGCTATGGTGTCCAGTGATAAAAGTGGTTGGGGATTGGCAGGTGATATGTTTAAAGGTCTGTTTGTCGGTGCAGCTTCGGGTGCGGCTGGTGCATGGGCTGGTGGAGCGATTGCTGGTTCGATAACAGCTGGTGGTTTCATTAATGGAAGTTTATCAGGCTTGGCTGGTGGCTTTAGTGGAGGTTTTGTTGGTTGTTCCGGTAATGCTTGGTTATCAGGTGCTGGTTTTGGCGCTGGGTTGAAAGCTGGATTTGTAGGAGGTGCGTTGAGTGCTGCTTTCAGTGGTATATCCGGTGGTTTGATACGTGGGTTTACGGATATGGCTAAAGGATATTCTTTTTGGGATGGATCTGAAACTTCTTATTTTGTAATAGGGCAAGCTGAACAGCAAGCTAATTATAAGGATCTTGCAAAGAAGTATAATAAGGGATATGCAGAAATGAATGATGCAGAATTAAAAACAAGAATGATTGAGGAATTTAATGTACACGAAGGTGATATGGGTATTGACCGAATAACAACAAAAGCTGGAAACGGTTTGGGGATGTCCTCTGATGGCGTTTATATGAACAATCAAGGTGATCAAATTGCGGGTTTGACAAAGCGATATACGACAGGTAAAACTTCAATACGTATATCTCCAAAATATGCTGTTAACGATATTCTTGATTTTAAGGTTATAGCCGGTCATGAATTAATACATGCGTATCATTATAATACTTTTGGTACTGCTTATGATGCATCTTTTTCAGAAAGTGTCGCATATAGATATTCTGTTAGCACTTATGTGAGAGGAAATAGTTGGGGGTCAGCCTTTTCTATGTATAGAACTGCAATGAGGCTTAATTATTGGATAGATGTTCCTAAAAAATATATGATTCCTAAAATATTTAAATATACATGGTGAAAATTAAGTATATATTGATTACTGTTTTTTTTATATGTACGGAGATAGTATATGCTCAGTATTATGAGATGGGAAAGCGTAGGCAATTGAATGCTAGAGACTTTTCAGAGGCTTATTGTGGGTTGTACTTACAAAAAGATAAATATTTTATTTTGTTGACTGAAGGTACTAGTGAACTTTCTTCGAGTTCCTTTGTGTCATATGGACGAGTTTGTAAAAAGGATAATATGTATTATTTGAAGGATATACCCTGTAATGCAGAAATCGTATTAGAAGCAAGCGGAGATATGTCTAACTTGGTCATAAGGAAAGGTTTTTCTTTTATGCAGAATGAACGTTTTTGGTATCAAGGAGATATAATAGATGATGATTTGGAATCTATGGTAGATATTGAATCGGTATATATAAGAAAAAGAGAAAGGAATTTGCACAAAAGAAAGCACAAAATATCATCCTCGCTCCCTCTTCGGTTGGGTGTATACGAGAATAAGTCGATAACTTTATCTTTAGATTCTGATTATCTTTATCAGATTCATTATAAATTAAATGAGTACTCTCAAATAGTTTCTAAAGGAAAATGGATAAAAGATGGAAACTTGTTAAAGTTATATGATGCTTTTTTAGATTGTTCGTTTACGGCATTGATTGATTCCAGTAAAATAACAGTAATTGATTTTCCTAATGATGTTTATTCGGATTATGATTATTTGCCTGTAGAAGAAAAAATGTTACCATTGATAGTAAAATAGAAATATAAAGTACGAAAATAATGAAAATAGCAAACTTATTATTGATTTTACTTCTACCTGTCTGTTTGGGTAGTTGCGCTCCGAAAGTAATAACCCATATCGAAAGAAGTTACTCTCCTCGTGTCGCGGCAGAGGAGGTTCTTTTATATGGAGTGGGACAAACAGTGCCGGAATCGGCTGAGTTGATAGGGACTGTAAAGGTGG
>ERZ825896.1616-NODE-1616-length-24440-cov-7.689563_pt1:0-12500 | contig 24440 bp, 18 predicted proteins | sample MGYA00519858_ERZ825896 | MGnify/ENA primary metagenome ERZ825896 (study PRJEB31778, sample SAMEA3449214) | human gut metagenome | biome: human gut; feature: human-associated habitat; material: faeces | place: United Kingdom | collected 2010/2012 ...
TGATATGAAGCATTTAACTAAAATGAAAATTTATCTTTTGATCAGTAGATTATTTATAACTTTGGAAGATGGTCAAGGATTCTAAACCAAGCCACTGCACTAGATGCGCATGTAGTCGTAGTAGTCGGCTCAGAATGCCTCTGTCACCTACCTTTATTTCAAGCCAAAAACCATTTAGGAGTAAGGGATATGCAGAAGCTACCCGATTCGGATGCCAATCCATGGAATCCTAGAGCCATTATAAAAGAGTCTCTAACGAAGTCATAAACCCTACCTGATTGAGAGCTAACAGCCGGATGTGATGATCCTTCCGCATACCAAGTTGCCACCACCTCAGACAATTTGGGTACCAAGGGCGTGGTGTCAAGTCAAGAGTTCAGACCGTCGAATGAATTGTGGCCTGGTGGGAGGACTTGTGTTACGATGCAGCTGGCACCTTTGAGGTCTCGTTGCAGAGTAGGCAGCAACTCTTGCGTGCACTGTACACGGTTGGCGCCTTCGGTGTGTAGACGAACAGTTGGCGCGGTTGTGATAACTTAATGGAACTTTTTAGTTGAATTCCGAGGTGTGGAAAAGTTGAGTAGTGACTTTGCGGTCCCCGATTGGTACAAGAGTCAGATGGTTAATCTTGTCAGTAAGGGCAAAGTTCGGATTGAGCTTATGGTAACAGGTGGGCGAGAGTGCTACTGTTACAAATGCAGTTGGAACTTCAATCTTGGCTGCTTACGCTGAAGTAAGAGATGGGTGTGCTATCGTCACGAGGTAAAACAAGAGCGAATTGATATTTGGCTATCGGGTTGATGGCATTACAATGTGCAAAGGATTGCTCCAAGTGTAGTTGACAGTTTCAGTGTCTTTGCAAGTGAGCAGCGATCGTTCGGAAAACGAGTCGACATGGTCTTGAACGACCCCATAGGCTTTGGACTTCGATGGCTGCTTGAAGGACGCAGATTGGGAAGTTGGCTGTGGTCCGTCGTGCATTGTGCAGACGACTGATGGCTTACGTTGCCAAGAGGGCATTGTGAGACAAAGGAAAGGGCTGAAAAGGATGGTCTTTGGCCCAGGATCTCACTATCACCTATGCATGTGCGAGAATGCGATACGGTAGAGGCCGATGTGTTATTGGGACACTTAGCGTGGTAGACCGGGAAAGAGTGCTGTTACCACGGTGAAGAACTGCGTTGCCCGCCGGTGCCAAAAGACTCAATGTGCAGAAGTGTGGTGGTCGAGCTATAGAGCTGTCACCACTGATACGGAGGAAATGCCATGATGCTTTGTTGTGGCAATTGAAGTGGAACTTCAAGGGGATGTGATGTCTGGTGTGGCGAACCGTCATCACTACTGCAGGAGAGAGCTGCAATGAGACTCGCTGCGGAAGTCGAGTTAGACGACCGCGTCCTGTTGCGTTCACGGGCGAAGACAGGACTCAAGCTTCGTAGTTAGGGCAAAGTACTGGCATGCTGCTATCGGTAGACTGATGAAGTCACAAAGGCAGAATTGGAAAAAGTCGGATACCTCATAAGATAAGGGTTTGGCATGAGTTAGGGGGAGACTCTGTGCCGGCTCACTGGTGGGTAAGAACGCTGGATGAAAACGAAGTTGCTAGAATGCTGTTTCGGAAGGGCCCCTCCAAGGGGAGGCGAACCTCTGGTTTACTTGACAGGGTCAATCTAGGTGCCGTTTTATCTGTTATGTTAAGGTTAGTTATGAACCCAGAGGGCTGTGCGGAATGTTTGTGGCATGTCGAAATGTGGGCTAATACTAAGATAATGGTTGGGCCGGCGAATTGGCACTACTACTTAGTTTTGTTTAGTGAGAAGTTATGGCTTTTGGCCGAAACGGTTGGTATGGCTGAGCCGAAGCGAAGGTAGTAGATAGACTGAGGTGATCACTACTCGATGTCGGAAGGTTTGGCACATTGGTGGATATTGGACCGGAATTGTGATTGGCATACTAATGGAAGCAGTCATCACTTTTATAAACAATACGGGAAAAACTTCAGTCAATGTGATGGTCCGGGCACAGTACTGTCATCACATCGGGCTGAAGGAAAAGTTGAAAAGATCAAGTTTGTTCCCCGTGAACAATATGTTAAGTTGAGGAAGAGCGAAGCCTGACTGCACTGAGCGCTAAGTTCTTATAGGAGAGAATGATGCATGTGGTGTAGATTGGCGACAGAGACCTCAGCTGGCTTAATACTTGACCAATTGGCAAGTGAGTAAAGAGAGCGTCACAAGCAACACACTCCAATTTCGTTGGCTTGGCGGAGTAAGCCTTGGCCATCTCAAGCAATTAGACGTTACCTTGGTGGAGACATAGAAGTGAGCTTGGTTAAAGCGGATGGGTAGTTATGTTAGATTGAGACATGTTGGTGTGAGCAACATGGGATGGTAGGAGACCCCGACTCAGGACGGCATGGCTAATCTGATTTTTGACTTGTCTACTCAAAAGAAGAGTGGAATGACCGATGATAGGCAGTCCGAAAGTCGGTGGCGCTCTTGAGTCAGTGACGAAGCGATGTTGAAGAACCCACACGAGGACGTTGTTGGGGGAAGCCTTGTTGAGTCACCTTGGACTCTAGACAATGACTGTTTGAATGTGAGTGCCGCAGATCGAAGGTTGGTACACTCTACAAAAGAGTGGATAAGGCCGGTTATGGTAATCAATTGTCGGTATGAGACTAGAACTGTTTAAAGTTTCTTTCTAAAGTGAAAGACAGTATCGAAGGATTTGGAGAAAGACACTATGTGTGTGTTGAAGGTTGTTGGATAAGTTGGTCTTTGAACTGTGGTGTTCTCGGGCGTGAACATTTGGCGCTGGAATGAGCTTCAGTGCCACTTTCATAATGTGACGGAAGTCCATTTGGTTGGAGGGACAATTGAGAACCAATATGGTGCTGTTGATATGGCACTTGGTGAATTGTTGTACTGTCGGTACAGTACTTGGTGGGGGTGATTGCCGGGTAGCGGACTACTGGGTCATCCTGATGAGGAGTCAAGGAAGTGACTCTCATCAAAGCTGGGAGGTGGAGTCTGAGCCTCCATCCTTATATCAATAGGGAGCTCATCCATCCTTCCTGCCATAAGCTGATGATCTCCTAGCGCGAAAGCCATTGATCGATAGTTATACAAGGCGATCGGAGATCCCTACAGAAGATAGCTTTCAGAAGCCCGATGCTTAAACTCAAATTGCGCGATGAACTCATCAGATGAACTACTACAGGAAAGAAGACCAATTCGACCGAAGACCCTAGAGACCGTTACAAGACAGCTCGACCGGGAAGTAGCATATCTTTCAAGAAAAGAATTTGGTTACAAGGTATTCGCCCTAATTGAATAAAAGCCATCTTGAATAAAAGGAGGGAAGCGTATTCGTGGACAGATGAGCGTTTGCAACCGTTTACAAGAGTGAATACCGAAACAGACAATTCCAGATGCCCTCAGACAGATGCCACTAAACAAGCCGATTATCGCATGTTTTTAGAGGCCGTACTTGACCCCTTAAACTCGCGATTTAGCAAATCAAATAGACCATTCCGGACCTTTTCCTCATGTCGCTACCAGCTACAGATCAGATATGACCGGTTGAAGAAAGAAGAAAAGATCGATGAACGATTAAGCGAGACTTTGCCTTAGAGACCAATGAAATGCGACCGAGAAGCCTTATTACACAAAAGTTCTTTGAAAAGACCTCTTGCTTCTGCTTCCCTGCTGACTTTTGCTATCACCTCAACTGCTTTTTTCTACCTGCTTACTTAGAATGAAGATCAATAATGGGCGGAAAGGCTTTACACAAGACCACAGAGCGAGAGAGAGAGCCTTCACTTACCTGCTTAACCGTGCCCTCCTATCGTACCTATATCCCCTTTCCTTCAGTTACATCCAGTCTCAGTTCTGCTTCCAACTACCGATGGGAGAAGGCTTGGACGTATAGCAAGATGAAATAAGAGGTATGGCATACGGGAATGGTATATGAAATGAAAGGCTGGAAACAGAGCTGGAGATGAGCGCTAGCCAATGAAAGGACTACCTTTCTTGGACTGTGAGCGACGACACCAGATCAGAGCGAGAGACGAGAAATGCGATGAAACTGCTTCCTAACTGCTCGATTTAAATTTCAAAATAAAGAAAAATAAATGGAAATATATTTCCAATTGCCTTGCCGTCAGGTTGGCAAAAGGAGAGGAAATAGCACTAGGTCTATCAGTTTTAGGGGCCCTGTATAGAGACCTTAGTTTTATCAAGAACGAGATGAGGGCGGTCATTTTCAAATCTAAAGTTTTGCAAATTCATTTGCCTTTTCTTCAATTGTGGGCTTGGGAGAGATGGCCATCTTTGGCTCCTACTGCTCATAGGCTACATACATCTGATGTACGGGCGGCTCTTTGGTCCCGTCGTCAGGCCAAACATTTATCTGAGGTTGACGTCGTTGCTGTCCTAAATGACGAAAGTCAATTCGTCTTTCGTCCGTATTGTGATCCCATGCCAGGATGAAAAAATCCAAGGATTTATAGTCATGCTCATGGAAGTATTGACTGGTTTAACGCTCATACCAATATGGCAGAGCATTCTCTAATTTTCTTCACTATTGAAAAAGCTCTTGATTTTTTTCGGGGAAGGCCTTGCCTTCTTAGAGAGATATAGCCACCATAGACTTGCTCGTCAGCTGGGCTATGATCAGGCCAGGATTTGCCATGCGGTCTAGAGATCTAGTTGACGCTTGGAAGGAGTACACTGATATCCTTGAGAGAGAACGTGGCCATCCCGACCTATAGCAGGGAAGGAGTTGTGTTATACTTCCTGCCACAGTGGAGTGGGCCGGAAGCCAGAAAGACAGATCAGTTCGTTTGCAACAGATCTTGGAAGAAAAGCAACAGAAAGCCGGGATTTCAATAACACGAGGAGAACGGTTGGTTGTTTTCAGATGACGAAGTATTCGTCAGCGATAGGGTGAAAAAGCCTTTGAACAAAAGGAAGAGAGAAAGGCAGACAGAGGATCCGAAGGAGAAAAGGAAGAAGACCCTACTGACGGAGGGGCTCTTCCTCAGAATGACGATGTGTGAGTTTTCATTGGAGGGATGAAGAAAGTTGGCCAAGGTCATAAGGTAAGGTAAGCTTGTTGACTCAAGAACTCATTCTCTTTTGGCCTTCGCAAACAAAGAGTTTGGTTGAAACTATTGTTTATAAATATAACGAGAAAGCTTTTTTCTTCTCTAAAAGCTACACGGGCCTGCATTAGGTGCACAAGTGGACGCATTCAAAAAAGTTTCCAACGGCATCTCAGTAACAGCGGTAGTAGACGGAGACGGCTGTTCAGGCATGGTAGATGGCAAAGATGATGGTGCAGGCGACGGGTGTGTCGGAGATACTGTAGGGGCTGTCGACACTATAAGAGTCTGTCCGGAAACAACCACTGAAGCACAGTTGGACGATCCGATGAGGGGGGAGGTGTATGATGAACACCTGCAAAAGGAAATAAGAGCTCATCAAAGACCACATGACGGGACAAAAAGATTCTGCCCGTTTGTGGATCAAATCAAGGCATTTGTAGCCTTTATGTTGAACCCCGTAGCCAAGGGGAATATGCATTGACGAGTTCTGGCTTCCAATTTTTGTTTCTTGTAAGGAACTAAATATGGATAGCAGGCGCATCCAAAAAGCCTTAAGTGACTGTAATCCGGTGGCTTTCCAAATAGCATTTCATATGGGGACTTGCCACCAAGCACCGGAGTAGGGAGGCGGTTGATCAAATATACGCTCGTTTGAAAGGCTTCTACCCAATAGGATTTGGGAAGCCGAGCTTGATCTAAGAAAGACAGGCCCATCTCAACAACATGACAATGTTTTCTCTCTGCAACCCCATTTTGTTGGGGTGTATGTAGACAAGAGAGAGGGTGAAAGATACCATTCGATTCTAAGAGATAAGCAAATGGTTTGCTAGTGAATTCGCCACCACCATCTGTTTTCAAGCATTTTATACGAGAATTTAATGCACTTTCAACCATACTCTTAAAATGTTTAAAACAAGATAACACTTCACTTTTCCGATACAGTGGATATAACCATGTGAATCTAGAGTAGTCATCCACAAGAAGTAAATAAAAGCGATATCCATTATTTGAAATAACAGGGGCTGGTCACCAAAGATCCGAGTGAACAAGAGCAAAAGCATGAGAAGAACTAGTGTCTGATAAACCAAACGGTTGTTTAGTAAGCTTCCCGGCAAGACAACTTGCACAGACATTTTTTTGAATGAAATAGAACCACTAAGAAGGAAACAATTATTCTTGACTAGACTACTAAGTCTCTTAGGATGCGGGTGTCCTAACCGCATGTGCCATACGTCGCCGCTCGCCTTTGTGTTGAACAAGCCCTGAGAATAGCCCGTAGGAGTATTAGCACGACCCGCAGCGATCGGGTACAACCCTCCCTCACTCGGTCCGGCGTGTAGAATTCTCCCCGACAGACGGTCCTTAATGACAAAACCAGAGGAGTGAAAGACAAATACACAATCAAGGTCTCTAGTCAATTGAGCAACAGAGAGCAAGTTTTTCTTAATGTCCGGAACGCACAACACGTTTCGCAATGGAATAGATGAGAAGGGAGTGTGAATAGTAGTCGTACCAGTGTGAGTGATGGGCAGTTGAGAGGCATTACCAACGACTATGTGATCATTACCAAGGTATTCAGTTCGGCTGCCAAGACTTTGAGCATCTGCTGTCATGTGGTTCGTGGCTCCCGTGTCGGGAAAGCATTGCTGATCGGAAGAGCCAATGGACATTGCCGCAAAGGCCCGGCACATAAACAGAGGTCGTCTGCTTGAATATTTTGGTTGAACCTTTGAGAACACCGTAAAGCACTATGACCTCGCAGGTTGCAGATCTGACAAAGCTGATTGGAACGACTTGAGTCGGACGGATCAGAACCTAGAATGCTAGATGCGTGATTGTTCGAGCGTCCAGCATTTCGAACTCGACCCTGATTATTGGTTCTAGAGTTAGAGACGCGTCCACGCCCTCGGAAGCGATTGTTTTGAGCAAGGAAGGCAGTGGAATGAACCTGCGTCTGTGATTGCTGGTTCGCTTGCTCGAGGCGTGATTCAAACTGAAGCAAGAGAAAGTACAACTCAGAGAATGTGGCCGGTTCAAGACGTACGGTGAGGGCGGTTGTCACTTCGAAACCTGAAAAGAAAGAAAGGCTCTTTTTATTTACTTTGCTTTAATTAGATAAGTACTTCGAAGTACTAATGCTGATATGAACAGTTAGGTTGTGAGGAAATAAAGAGGTCATTGCTTCTTAAGCGAGATCCTGGTCAATGTTAAAGTGACGGGGTCGGCTATGCATAGAGTGGTTCGGCTCGTTCCGTATTAGGAAGGTAAGCGAGCCGGGGAATTGAGTGGTTCCCACCTGAACTACCGCAAAGCGAGGGGGAGGGAGGACTCAACATTAGCCCTAGTAGCTCCTATTACCTTACCACTTCTATTCCCAGTTCTTCTGCTACGACGACCTCCTTGACAGCACCGGTGACATCGACTCATCACATGGTGACTCGGTCGAAAAGTGGCATTCGGAAACCAAAGGTGCTATATGCTACTCGTCATCCTATCCAAAAGATATGGACGTCAGACCGGACTCATCGTCTCGGTTCGTCTGGTCCGCCGCGTTCTTAACCGGTCTCTTGACATATAGTTAGTTGTTTTGTATGTCGAAGTTTCGGTTTCGACCCGCGGATGACTGCTTGCTACCACTGCATCCTCAGATCCAACCTGCTATTCTCAGGCCAAGCGAGAGCCTCATTGGCGTCTTGCTATGCAAGAAGAATTTAATGCTTTGCTACGCAACAACACATGGACTCTTGTTCCTCCACGACCTGGCTTCAATATCGTTGGCTGCAAATGGGTCTATAAGACCAAACGCAAGGCAGATGGCTCCATTGAGCGCTATAAGGCTCGTCTTGTTGCCAAGGGGTTCCATCAACAGCAAGGCATTGACTTTGATGAGACCTTTAGTCAGGTTATTAAAGACCGACTTTCCTCCTTCCGGAGTGAATCTGTCTAGTTCTATTTGAACTAATAAGAATCTGTGTACTGACAGTAGTCAAAGCGGAATATCCAGAGCAATTCTTGGCAGAGGGAAGCCCCATGACCGACCGAGGCTGGGGTAGAGAAAGGAAGATGTATGGAATGCTCTCGGGCATTGATTGAGGAAGTCAAATAGTATGCTTAAGTCGGAGATTTCTTGGTATTCAAGTATTCAATCTGTGAGGAAGTAGCCCAACCTTTCTTCATCTACGCAAAGAGGAATTACTTCTTATTCGACCGGTAATGCTGCATCTAGATCGATTCCTAAGGCTGGTAATGCCGAATCAATCTACTATAATAAGGATAAGGCAATACAGTCAGAAAGGAAAGCAGCACTGACCTCTTCCCATAGCCATAGAAAAGTCGGATCAGTTGGCAAGTCTACTGACTTGGCTACGAAATAAGGCTATTCCTCGACTAGGCTATTCTTTCCATCGTGAAATAGTAAAAAATATCCCCTTCGCCACGCTCCTTTGACCGTATTCCATTGCGATCTGAAGCAAGGTCTTCTGTAGGAGCAAAAGCCTCTTCTACCGCTCCTGCCCCCGGGAGAGAAAAGAAAACTCCTAAACTAAACCTAAGGCAGCCTCTCTCTTAAAAGCGATACCACCTAATGAAAGAAAGGAAAGCATTCCAATAGCAGCTGATGAAACTATAGCACGAACAGCTACCTCCTCTTCCCCTCGGGACACTCCCTTTAAAGACGTTAGCAATCAAATCACAGCTGAGTCAACCAAAGCAAGAACAGCGCCTTCGCCTGCTTTGATTAGGACTTTCTCCGGCTACGGCTACAGAGCCATCTAAATGCTACTTTGCGTAAGACTTTTCATTCGATTTTCACTACTTCGAATTTCGCTACTCCGGACTCTTTAAAGGCCTTGAGCCCGCCCCAAAAGAATTGAATCCGGAAGTCCGGAACTCCCTTTACAGAAGACTTCGAGTCAGTAGCTACCTTTGGAAAAAGAGTCAGAACTGATAGTCATCGTAGTCATCGCCTTTCCCTTTCGACTGGCATTATCACACCGCCATAAAAAAATGAAATAGCAGCTCCTAGCCCGATTCCAAGACCTGGACCTGGTTCAGGTTTGAAAGCAGCCCTTATTCCATTCATTCCATCAACAGCTCAATCGATGGGACTTGCTTTCCTTCCTAAAGGAAGTTACCCGGAGCCGGTAGAAATGACTGACTTAAGATAGAGCCCCTAACAGAGTCCATTCTCCGAAGAGTAACACGGTCAAGCCAAAGATCTGATTCACTAGCAAAGGCAAGCAGCCTTGATCAACTATAGGAAAGTACCTGTTTTACACAGTGACAAGGACTTCGCCCGAAAGCATTGATTGAAGGTCTCCTCTTTCTTTTTCACAGCTGCCCATGAGTTCAACAAAAGCAGAAGCGATCCTTCTAGAAGATAGGACTGTTGACCACGTCGAACTAAGCCTGCCTTCTTTTTATACCGTTCGTGCCCCATACCCTTTATCAAATCGGATAAAGGCGGGAGAGACTACTTTATTTATTCCATTCCGACTCCCCTTATGCCTTTTGCTGCTCCACAATGCTCTCTCCAAAACTAAAGTGAGTGAGTGAAAGAAGCCCTCTTGCCCACTCTTCTTTCCCCCTATCGCTAGGGGCCTCGCCTTAGGAAAGGCTACATTCGATCCCCAATTCAGAATCGACCTTTCGTCCAATGAAGGGGCCCTCCTCACCTCTCTCAATCCCCTTATCACGAAGAAACGACGAAATGCAGAACATAATCCAGAGCTTGGGCAAAGTGGGGACTCTGCGTGCTCTGATTCACGAGGTCTAAATAGATCTGGTTTAGAGATTGAATGCGCTCGTCGCCAAAAAAAAGACGTTCGGCTACCTCTTGGAGATTGACTTCTGTCGTTAAATTCATATTATCTGTAGTATCTCTATAAACTCTCCAAAGAATTTCTAGTTGGGAAACTCTTTTTTCTTTTAGAACATTGATGGTTAAATCATTGACCTTCTCTTCCAAATTAATGGAATTTCTTTCTCTGGCTTGTCCAGCCCGAAAAGCGACAAGAAGTGCGATAGAGAAAGTTAAACCAAGTGATAAGATATGATCTGAGATGAGTAAGTCCATGGGGCTACCTATGTTCATTCGCTCTGATCGCGGAGCGGCATACCAAAAAAAGAAAAGGAACCGAATCGATGACTTACGCCTATTTCTTAGGGCGGTTAGGTTAGGTCCGGCCGGAAGGCGCCCGCGTTCAAGCTTTCTTTCGCTACCATCTGATTCGACATCTGATTGATTCGCGACACCAGCCGAAAAAGTGCTAGCATTCCTTCCAGCTAACGAAGACCTACCATACAATTACCCAGCTTCTTGGTTCTTCCTCAAACTTCTTGCTATTATCAAAGCTTATAGATAGATATTACCAAGCCTTCTTAGCTCTTCCGGAATCAGATTCTAAGGTCAGAACGGGTGTGACAACTAAGGAAGATTCAGTTAACGTAACAGAAGCAGATTTTCTCACTACAGAGGCGATAGCCTCAGGGTTGGCCCCTGATTGATTAGCCTCCCTTTCTTTCAAAGGAATGCTTCGTCTGACTCAAGATCAATGGCAAAAAGTTCAAAGACCTCCCGCTCCACCACCCATGCTTAATTTGATTTGCCTCCATGATTGATTCGATTCTACACCATCTTATGATGAAAGAGGTCATTCTACTCTACAACTAGAAGCCTTTTTCGCTATCAAGCATGGGCGCTTGGGTGGGTCCAAGGGTCACTGGTGGTACGAGACCGATCAAAGGTAGGAACGATAAGTGGGTTGGGTCATTGAGTTAGCCCAAGGGAGGAGCCATCCTCTCGGGAAAGGGGCAGGAGCCCCTGGCGAAACCAGACTATATATATCGCGTAAGATCCAATCTGACTGAACTGACGAAAGAACAATGTCAGCCCGCGTGTTGATCACCCATGTGACAGATCGGACTCATTCCTTTGCTGAAAGAGCGCCTGAAAGAAGAGCTGACTAAGCCAAGAAGCTGAATAGAGAGCCGGTTTGTTCTCGTCAGACATAATGTTTGAAAGAGGAGATGTGCCCTCGTGAGCTCGTATCCATGTCCAGTCCCGGATTCTTGAACTCCTCCCGTCACCTATGCTAGGCTAACTAAACTAAATAGTAGTGATGAAAACGTCGTAGGCAACTACCTCTCGTCCCAGTTGCTCAGTGGTGGAGCGATCGGCTGTGCACTTTAAGTAAGTGACCGAGCGTAGGTTCCCTGGGAAGCCCTATTCGATTCAATGCGGCTAGTCATCAATAAATTACGTATGGAAGGGAGAAGGAAATCAAGATTGGATAGGTGGTTCCAAACCCGGTAGCTGCATCTGGAGCTTCGAATCTTTTATATAGATGTCCATCAAAGAAGCCTTTCTAAGTTAAGGTGAATTCTTCCTCACACGAATATGAGATGTTTGAAACGAGACCGAGGAGTGGGTCAGAATGACAAAGACTTTTGCCTAGTCCGGAGCTGTGCATGTGTGTCAGTGGCTCGAATCCGCAGGCGAAGTCATCGGTTGACAATGAACGGATTGAAGGTTTCGTTTTCTCTTTCGAGTGAAGCTGACAATTGAGGTAAGGTCGCTTCCTTTGCTAAAATCCTTGCTTCCAAGAAAGAAGGTCCAAAGGTACGGATCTTGGTCTTCTTGACTGGCTTTAAACCATCCAATCTTTCCAATCCTTGGTACGAATTATGCTCTAAGGGATGAAAATTGACATGACACAATCCCTGAAGAGTATGATGTGCCCGGCCTTGCTTCTCTTGATTCCCCACCCGTAGAGGCGGATCCATATCTATACCAGAGATTGCTTTTAGCTCTATCTTTTCAGAGACAGGAGAGGATACTCTCTACTTACAAGAATGCTACTTAGGGAGATTTCCGTTTTATTGGTTCCCATTTGACTTAACTTACTCCGCTCAACTCAATTACTCATCATCATCAGTAGTTCTACGCCTGGCTCCGAACGATGGTGAAGTTTGCTTTCTTTCCGCGGGTACCACGACAAGTTTGATCAAAAGGTCAGAAGGCCGTCTTCTTCCTTTGCTTCAGTTGACGAAAATGTTATATTATAGAGTGGTATTGCGCCCCCTAGTCTCTACCTACCCACTCGGGTACGGGTACCAGGTTTCAAAGCGTATGTACCCCAAGTCTCACTCCCTAACGAATTTGTAGTCTACGCTCGGCCTCGAAGTTCAGATTCGAACTACGCCTCGTTAACCCTTCCCTTAGGCTACCCTTCACACTCCCCCTCACCCTTACTCTGCTCCGCCGGCTCCCATCATTTCGGGGTCGCCACAGTCACACTATTAGCTATAATAAGAGCCTTGGGCACATGGGACGAACGAATAAGATCAATAATCTCGGGGCAGAACCATAGAATATCGAGATGACAGGACC
>ERZ825896.1618-NODE-1618-length-24430-cov-9.510154_pt1 | contig 24430 bp, 26 predicted proteins | sample MGYA00519858_ERZ825896 | MGnify/ENA primary metagenome ERZ825896 (study PRJEB31778, sample SAMEA3449214) | human gut metagenome | biome: human gut; feature: human-associated habitat; material: faeces | place: United Kingdom | collected 2010/2012 ...
GGATATGGAGCTTGTGCCGACGAAGGAGCCAGCATCGCATTTGGCTAGTCGCCGGTGTCCCGGCGTCCTGCCAAATGCTGTTTGCGGGCAGAAGCCCGCACCCACTTCAATGGAAACGGAGGAAACATGAAAAAGGACAAACAATTCAGCATTCGGATTTCAGAACAGGATTTGGACACGATACGCCGAAAAGCAGCACAAGCCCATATGAGTCAGAGCGATTATGTGACGGCCTGTTGTCTCGGAAAACGCATCGTGATTCTTGACGGACTCAGGGAAGTCCTGCGGCAGCAAAAAGCCATTGGAAACAACCTCAACCAGCTGGCGGTGCTGGCGAACATGGGCAAGGTACAGTTCGCCAATCTGGATTCTGCTGTGTAAATTCCAAGCAGGAACGCCCCATCAATATTTACGATTGTAATACCAGTAGCACCCGGTATAAACGAGCGATTGAATACACGTCAGCGCGCAGAGAACTTTGCCAATGAGCGGCTGATGGAAAACCAAAATTGCTGCGAGGACGGCAAGCAGCTGCGCGTAAATGCAGATAAAAAACGTCAGACTGCGCGCCTTATTTACAACATATGCTGTTCGCTCGTCCTGAAGCGAAGCATCATAATCAGCCGCCTGATCGGGATCACGGCTGAGCCGGGCTGCGCGCAGCAGACGGACAAGCCCAAGCACGCAAACGCCGCCGCCAAATGATGCAAGCCAACTGCTTTTTATAAAATATCCTGCGATCGCCAAAACGGCTCCAAGTACGAAATACAGCATACCAAGTTTTTTCTGTTCCTTCAGTTTCATATATCTTCCTCCCCAAAAATAAAAATATCCTCAATTCGCGCATCAAATATCTGTGCAATTTTGTGCGCCAGAAGAATGGACGGGTTGTACCTGTCGTTTTCCAACGAAATAATGGTCTGCCGCGTTACACCAAGCAGGCTTGCAAGTTGCTGCTGCGTCAGCCCGCGTGCTTTACGTTTTTCCGCAATGCAGTTTTTCATGTATACACCTCTTTTCAAAAAGTCAAGCTTGCTTTACATCAACATTATAACGCCAGCGCCGTAAATGTCAAGCTAATTTTACATTTACGTTTCAAATTTTATGGCAAAGCAGTTGGACGCGGACCTGAAAAAGCTCCTGACGAAGCAGGAAGCACAGAACGCTTTGACCGAGATGCAGGAGAGTGCAGAAAAATTCGAGAGACAGGCTGGGAACCTGAACGAGAAGTATTCTTCCGGCTGCAAAGCACTGACCGAGACTACGAAGAACGCCCTGACCACAGTCCTGAACGATACGAAGAAGCAGCTTTCGAATACGGTGCAGGAGACGCGGAAGAAAATCCGGACGTGCGCGTGGATCTCGATTACAGCGGTGATCTTGTGCGCGGCGCTGTGCGCCTTGGCCGTGCTGTGGAGCAGATGACGGATGATGCGCCGCAGCACGACGAAACGGCTATGCCGCTGCACATCGACAGCAAGCGCCGCAAGAAGCTCCGGCAAAAGAAAACCGCCCTCGGTCACGCCGAGGACGATCACGAAGAAATGCGAATGGACACGATGTAGACGTTGGGGGGTGGCGAAGAAGAACTGCATGATTCCAATTCCCGCTGGGAATACTTACAACAAAAAAGGAGGTGGACAGCATCAGCACACAGAAAAAACCGTCACCGGAGCAGGCAAAGAAAGAGCTTGCCGAACAGCTCTGGCTGAGTTACTACAATCAGGTTCTGTTTGAAGCCGGACTGATTACGGAGACGGAACGCAACCGCATGAAAAACAAAATCAGCGCATTGGCGCCGTCCGCCTCCAATGGAGTTGACAGGAGCGTCCTGACGTGATGCTCCTGTCAGAAACTCACACTTGCTTGTTTCACGCAGGTGTGATATGGTAGAAAAAACATGATAAAACGAAAAACGAAGGAGCGCACCAAATGGACATACATACGATCAGAATGGAGTTAAGAACAAAGTCCATTTACGATTTGCCGCTGCGCGTGACCTACTATGCGCGTGTGTCGTCTGAAAGTGACGAGCAGCTAAACTCACTGGGCAATCAGGTTTCCTACTATGAGGATCTGATCCGAAGGAATCTCCCGTGGACATTCGTGCCGGGGTACATTGACGAGGGCTTGTCCGGTATCTCCACGAAAAAGCGTGAGAACTTTAACCGCATGATTGAGGATGCCGCCGAAGGCCAATTCGACTTGATCATCACCAAAGAAATCTCCCGCTTCGCCCGAAACACGCTCGACTCTATCCAGTACACGCGCCAGCTTCTGAGCTACGGTGTCGGTGTATTCTTCCAGAACGACAACATCAACACGTTCGATGAGGATGCCGAACTGCGCCTGTCCATCATGTCGTCTATCGCGCAGGACGAGCTGCGCAAGCTGTCCTCGCGTGTGAAATTCGGTCACCAGCAGGCCATCAAGTCGAGCGTCGTACTCGGTAACAGCCGCATTTTCGGCTACACAAAAGCGGACGGGAAGCTGGTCATTGACGAAACGGAAGCGCCGATGGTACGCGAATTGTTTGAACTTTACGCGACCGGCGAATACTCCATGAAGCAGCTGGAAACGCTGTTCTGGGAAAAAGGCTATCGCAATCACAACGGCAAGAAAATCGCGCATACCACCATGTCCAACCTGATTTCCAATCCCAAATACAAGGGCTACTACGTTGGCAACAAGGTCAAGGTCGTGGACATGTTCACGAAGAAGCAGAAATTCCTCCCGCCGGAGGAATGGGTCATGTTCAAGGACGAAACAGGCGAGATCGTACCGGCGATCGTGTCTGAGGAGATCTGGGATGCGGCGAACGCCGTCCTGAAAAAGCGCAGCGAGGACGTGAAAGCGCGGCAGGGCGTCTGCAACCACGCCAATCTCCTGACTGGAAAGCTGTGGTGTACGGAGTGCGGGCAGCCCTACTACCGCCGCGAATCCGAGGACAAGCGCGGGAGAAAGAACAGCAAATGGCTCTGCTCCGGCAAGATCAAAAACGGCGCGGATTCCTGTAAATCCTTTGCCATCTACGAAAGCGAGATCAAGCCGCTGCTGTTCGAGGTATTCCGCGATACGTCTGCCGATGCCGATGCGATGGTCGAAGAATACATCCGTATGTATAACGAGCTGACGCAGCACGGCTTGCTCCGGAAAAAGATCGAACAGCAGAATAACATCATCGATCAGGCAAATCGGAAGAAGAATAAGCTCCTGCAGCTTGCCGCAGACGACAGTATTACGAACGCGGATTTCAAGAAGATGACTGCTGACTGCAATCGTGAAATAGAAGAAGCCGAAAAGGAAATCACAGAACTGGAGCAGACAGCCGCCGAGGGAGACGCCTTCAAGCAAAAGATCGATGAGATCCGCAGAGTCCTGACGAATGCCCAGCGTGACGCGGCGCAGGGAATCATCACGAAGGAGTTCATCGACAAGTATATCAGCAAGATCTTCGTGACACCAAAAGACGACACGACTATGCTGCTTCAGGTCAAGATCTTCACGGGGGAAACGACGGAAAAGTACCTCCGGAAACTCGAAAGCCGCACGGGTCACATCACCCGCGATTTGACTGAACAAGCAGAAAAGCCAGACGCCGCAAGGGTTTCCAGCCCTGACGATTCTATGGGTCACACGTCCAAGAAAATGATCGAGTCCTACGAGCGGAACATGAAGTGAGTCTTTTCCTTCGGCACGCCGGAGGCGAAGACGGGGAGCTGCCGCAGGGCGGCAGCTCCTCTGACTTCCTGTTACATCGCAAAAGCCCCGCGTTCCGGCCGGAACGCGGGGCTGCGCTTATGCGTTTTATTCGATCACATCCGCTCCGGCGCGGAGAAGCCGAGCAGATCGATGCACGTTTCCAGAACGCCGCGCGTCAGATCGATCAGCGCTGCGTAGCTGGCCTGCCGGGCCGGATCCGGCTCGGTGAGGATCTTCACGTCGTGGTAGAACTTATTCGCCGCCGTCGCCAGCTCGTAGATATACGCGCAGATCGTGTTCGGCGCGGAATCGCGGTACGCGGACCACAGCGCGTCCGCCATCCGGCTGAGCACCAGCATGAGCTGCTTCTGCTCCGCGCTGCAGGCGCTCAGCAGCTGCGCGGGCGAGACGGGCTTGCCGTATTTGGCCAGGATCGACTTGATCCGCACGATGGTGTAGAGGATATAGGGCCCCGTATTGCCCTCGAACGAGGAGAACCGGTCGAGGTCGAACACGTAATCCTTCGTCGGCATGTTGCTCAGATCGCCGTATTTGAGCGCGGCCATCGCGATGCACTTCGCCGTCTGCGGCAGCTCGTCGTCGGAGACGGTCTGGTTTTCCTTGATCTTGCTCGTGACGTAGTCCGTCACGTCCGCGATCAGCGTCTCCAGCCGCATCACGCCGCCCGCGCGGGTCTTGAAGGGCTTGCCGTCCTTGCCGTTCATCGTGCCGAAGCCGATGTGCCCAAGTTCCGTCTCCGGCCCGACGAGACCGGCCTTCTTCGCCACGCGGAAGACCTGCTCGAAGTGCAGATTCTGCCGCTTGTCAGTCAGATACATGTATTTCTTCGGGTGATAATCCTGCTCGCGCTGGACGATCGTGGCCAGGTCCGTCGTGGCGTAGAGCGTCGCTCCGTCGGACTTGACCAGGATGCACGGCGGGACCTCCTTCGCGTCCGTCTCCTCCTGCACCGGCACGACCAGCGCACCCTCGGATTCCACGCACAAGCCCTTTGCCTTCACGGTCTCGAGCATCTGCGGGATATACTTCTGCGCGTCGCTCTCGCCGAGCCAGACGTCAAAGCTGACGCCGAGATTATCATAGTTGCGCTTCAGATCTTCGACGGAGACACGCAGGATGTGCTGCCACAGCGCGCGCTCGCCGCGCTCGCCGTGCTGCAGGCGGAAGGTCTCCTCGTGTGCGCGGGCGGCGAAGGCTTCGTCCTCCTTGCTCCGTGCGCTGGCGGCAGGGTAGATGCGCTCGAGCTCCGAGATCGTGAACGGCGCTTCGGCGGGATACTCGCCGGTAAAGTCCGGGTCAAAGTAGGGAAGACTCGGCTTTTCATCCTGCAGCTGCGCCATGATGAGGCCCATCTGCAATCCCCAGTCGCCCAGGTGGATATCGCCGATCACATGGTTGCCGAAGAAGCGGTAGATCCGCTTGAGCGATTCGCCGATGATGGCGCTGCGCAGATGGCCGACGTGCAGGGGCTTTGCCACGTTCGGCCCGCCGTAGTCCAGCACGATCGTGCAGGCGTCCGGATCGTTCTGCACGCCGTAGTGCGCGTCCGCATCCATGCCGCGCAGATAGGCGGCCAGATACTCATCCGAGATCTTCAGATTCAAAAAGCCCGGCATCACGGCCTCGGCGCTGGCAAACATCTCGTTTTCGCCCAGCGCTTCGAGCACGGCGTTCGCGATCTGGATGGGCGCCTTGTGGTATTTCTTCGCCGCGGCCAGCGCGCCGTTGCACTGATACTCGCACAGGTCCGGCCGGTTGGAGAGCGTGGCCCGGCCATAGGCGGCGTCGAACCCGGCCTTCTCAAACGCGCCGGACAGCTGCTCAGAGATCAGATCGATCAGAAATTTCATGTGTTTCACCCTTCGTCATGTCATAAGTTTCACTATTATAGCAGAAAAGTCCGGGAATGTACAGAGACACCCTCTAAAAAACAGCCTTACGCTTAATGCCGCCATGCAGAACCCCGTGAGGTCTGCGATCAGCGCCGCCGGGACAGCGTAGCGCGTCCCGCGCACGCCCGCGGCGCCAAAGTAGACGCTGATGGTATAAAACGTTGTCTCCGACGAGCCGAGCATGACCGCGGCTGTCCGCCCGATCAGCGAATCCACGCCGTAGCGCTGCATCAGCTCCGTCCCCACGGCGAGCGCCGCGCTGCCGCTGAGCGGGCGAATGAGCACCAGCGGCGCAAGCTCCGGCGGGATGCCGAGCACGCGGAACACCGGCGCGGCCAGCGGCGTCAGCCAGTCGAAAAAACCGCTTTCCCGCAGCATCGTGACCGCCGTCAGCATCAGAACGAGCGACGGCGCGAGCGTCGCCAGCAGCCGCAGCCCGTCCTGCGCCCCGGCCAGAAGATCCCCGTACACGTCCCGTTTCCGCCGCAGCCCCGCCGCGCCCGCGGCCAGCAGCAGCCCGGGCAGGAGCAGCTCCGTCAGGTTTTCCAGCATCGCTTCAGCCCCCGTGCCGCCAGGATCCCCGCCGCGACGGAGCAGGCCGACGCCAGCCACACCGCCGGGAGGATGTCGAACGCGTGCGCCGCGCCGAGCCTTGCGCGCACGGCGGCAACGGTCGACGGGATGAGCTGCAGGGAAGCCGTGTTCATCACGACCAGCAGACACATCTCGTCCGACGCATGGGCCGCGCCGGACAGCGCCTGCATCCGCTGCGCCGCGCGCACGCCGAGCGGCGTCGCCGCGTTGCCGAGCCCAAGCAGATTCGCGGCCAGATTGCCGCACAGGCTCGAAAAGCCCTCTTCATCCGCCGCGCACGCCGGGAACAGCCGCCGCAGCCCCGGCCGCAGCGCCCGGCACAGCCACGCGGTCAGTCCCGTCTGCTCCATGGCCCGCGCCAGCGCCGACCAAAGGCAGATGGGCCCTGCCAGCGACAGCGTCAGCTCGATCCCTGCCGCCGCGCCCGCCAGCGCTGCCTGACTGGAAGAAAACGGTTGACCAGAACACAAATCAGCCAACACAGACAGGAGGATCAGACCAAACCAAAGAAAGTTCAACAACATGTTTGAAACTCCGTTAAGAAAAAATAAGTTTGTTCAAAATTTGTACATAATTGGATGGTAGAATAGGGATGGCTTGAGGGGGCAGCGGATGTCCATGCAGCATCCGTTGCTGGCCTGGTACTGGTGCATGAAGAAAAGAAATTAGGGGGTTGTATTCAATGAAATCAACAGGCATCGTCAGAAAGGTCGACGAGCTCGGCAGAATCGTTCTGCCCATCGAGCTGCGCCGCACGCTGGACATCGCGGAGAAGGACGCTATCGAAATCTATGTCGACGGCGAGTCCATTATTCTCAAGAAGTACGAGCCGACCTGCATCTTCTGCGGTGACGGCCGGAACGTCGAGAACTACCGCGGCAAGAACATCTGCGCCAACTGCATGAAGGAGCTGCGCGCAGGCAAATAAGATCCATGCAAAAGATCCCGCTGCCTGACCGACGGCGGGATTTTTGCCGCAAAAGCAAGAGCACAGGCGTCTGCAGAATAGAGACTTCATGCGGGCCGCTGCTCTATTAAACTTTTTTTAAATCGGGAGATAGTAACAATGGCATACGATCATGGCGCGTTTCGCGTACGAAATCTAGACGATGCAATTGCGTTTTACACGGGAAAACTTGGTTTTCGGTTTCTTTTTGACGGAAAAAATGAGAAAGCCGCAGAAAGATACGCTTTCCTTGATCACAACGGTGCCCGGCTGGAGCTGATCGAGACAGAGCATGAGACGTATCGGCCATCGATGCCGGAGCCCCCGTTCTGTCCGCATCTGTGCTTTGAGGCGGAGAATATGGACAGCGTCCTGAAGATGCTGCGGGAAAATGAGCTGACGATCCTTGACGGCCCGAATGAAATCCCGAACTCAGAGCAATGGATCTATTTTGCCGACCCGGATATGAATGTGCTGGAATATATCGTCTGGCTGGATAAAAAGCGGGAGTGAAACAGGTTTCCTGTCTGACGGAGAAAAAAGACGCGCCTGTATGCTGCAAAGCATACAGGCGCGTTTTCAGTTTGGTTCAGCCCTTCAAGATCGCGTCGTACAGCTGATTTTTCGCAAAGCCGGTCAGCTTGGCGACCTGCTTGACGGCGTCCTTGGTCGAGAGCCCTTCGTCCATCCGCGCGCGGACAAGCGCGAGCGCGCCTTCAAACGTGCAGCCCTCCTCCGCCGGCTCCTCCGCGCCGGCCACGACGAGCACGAACTCGCCCCGGGGCGGATTTTCCGTGTAATAGGCCGCGGCCTCGCCCAGCGTCGTGCGCCGGACCTCCTCGTGGAGCTTCGTCAGCTCCCGGCACAGGGAGATGCGCCGCTCTGCGCCGAACGCCGCAGAAAGATCCTGCAGCGTGGCCAGAAGCTTGTGCGGCGCCTCGTAGAAGATCATCGTCCGCGTCTCGTCCTTCAAGCCCGTCAGATGCTCCTGACGGCTTTTTTTGTTGACGGACAGAAAGCCCTCGAACGTGAACCGGCCCGTCGGCAGCCCGGAGATGCTCAGCGCCGTCACCAGCGCGCACGGGCCGGGGATGGCGCAGACCGTCACGCCGTGCTCCGCGCACAGCCGCACGAGATCCTCACCCGGGTCGGAGATCGCGGGGGAGCCCGCGTCCGTCACCAGCGCGCACGTCTCGCCCGCGAGCAGGCGCGCAAGGATCTTTTCGCCGCTTTCCGCCTTGTTGTGCTCATGGTAGCTCACAAGGCTTTTTTTCAGCTCCAGATGGTTCAGGAGCTTCAGACTTATGCGGGTATCCTCCGCCGCGATGAAATCCGCCTCCGCCAGTGTCTGGCGGCAGCGGGGGGAGATGTCGCTGAGATTGCCGATGGGCGTCGGCACAAGATATAACATGCCAGCCATGTCCGTTTCACTCCTGTCGGTGGTAAATGCGTCTGCACGCGGCAGACTCGCTGCCGTCCGGCCCGTAGAGGACCAGCTCCGGCTCGATCTGCAGCCCCGGCTTTCCGCCGAGCCGCGCCTCGAGCAGCACGAGGCTGACGGCGCTCGCCGCGCTGTGGCGGACGAATCGGAGCCGCTTCGGCTCCAGCCGCGCCGCGCGCAGAAAGACCATCAGGTCGGCCAGCCGCTCCGGCTTGTGGACCAGATACAGCCGCCCACCCCAGCGCAGCGCCCGCGCCGCCGCGGCGCACAGCGCGTCGAGCGGGCAGCAGAGCTCGCTGCGCGCGAGCGAAAGGCTGTCTTCCTTCCGCAGCCGCCCGCTGCCCGGCGGATAATACGGCGGATTGGAGACGGCAAAATCAAAGCTTCCGGCCGGGATCTGCGCGTGCGCCTGCCGAAGATCTCCGCAGACGACCGAAAACCGGTCTGCAAGACCGTTCCGCCGCGCGTTTTCCTCCGCCTGCCGCGCCGCCTCCGGCTGGATCTCGATGCCGCAGACACTTCCGGCCGCGCCGCTTCCCAGCAGCAGAAGCCCCAGCGTCCCGCAGCCGCAGCCAAGATCCAGCCCGCGCCCGCCGGCATCCCGGCAGAAATCCGCCAGCACCATCGAGTCGGTGCTGACGCGGAACTGCGCGTCTGGGATCGTCATGCGGATGCGGCCGAATAAAACCTCTTCCATATGGGCTCCAATCAAAAAGACAGGGGGTGCTGCGTGCAGCACCCCCTTGTGTTTATGTGCTTAACCCTCAGAGATCGCGTCGTTGGGGCATTCCGCAGCGCAGGTACCGCAGTCCACGCACTGATCGGCGTCGATGACGTACTTGCCGTCGCCCTCGCTGATGCAGCCGATAGGACAGACGTCAGCGCAAGTGCCGCACATTACACAGTTGTCATTGATCACATGTGCCATTTGAAAGCACCTCCATTTTCAAGGTAGCTTCATTCTATCATACTTTCCCGAAAATGCAATGAAAAATGTGTAAATAAATCGAACCGTCCGCTTTTTTTCGCCTGCGTCGTATAAACCGCCGCCTGCGCGTCGAGACTTCAGGCAAAGGAGGCGGTTTTATTGAGAAAACCGGGCTATTCTGCGGCCCTCAGCTGCGTGCTTGTCCGCGCGGAATCCGCCGCGCGGGAGCTTGGCAGCGGCGTGACCGGCACGGAGCATCTGCTGCTCGCCCTGGCGCAGGAGAAGATCTCCTCCGCCGGGAAGATCCTCATCTGCCAGGGGGCGGAGGGCAGGCTCCTGCGCTGCATGCTGCTGACGCAGCCGCGCCCGGCCCGGCGTTCGGGCCGACCGGGATTGTCCGGCGCAGCGTCCCGCGCGCTCGACGCCGCACGGCGCGAGGCCGCGCGCCTCGGCGCGGCTCTGTGCCAACCGGAGCATCTGCTGCTGGCGCTGACGCGGGATGAGGGCTACGCGGCCGCCCGCGTGCTGCTGACGCTCGGCGTGGACCTCAACTGCGTCTTTTCAGAAACGTATGACCGCCTGCGCATCCAGAATGCCGCGCGGGCGGCGGGAGGACAATCGGAATTGAAGCTTTTGGAACTCTACTGTGAAAACATGCTCGACCGCGCCGCCCAGACGGACCCGGTCGTCGGCCGTGAGGCGGAGCTCGCGCAGCTCATGCAGGTGCTCAGCCGCCGCGGCAAAAACAACCCCGCCCTCATCGGCGAGCCCGGCGTCGGCAAGACCGCCGTCGTCGAGGCGCTGGCCCAGCGGCTGGCCTGCGGCGACGTGCCGCAGGCGCTGCGCGGCAAAAAGCTCTACTGCCTCAACATGGCGAACCTGCTCGCCGGGACAAAATACCGCGGCGAATTTGAAGAGCGCGTGCGCGATATTCTGCAGGAGATCCGCCGCTGCGGCAACGTCATTCTCTTCGTCGACGAGATGCACACCATCGTCGGCGCGGGCAGCGCCGAGGGCGCGATCGACGCGGCGAACCTGCTCAAGCCCGCGCTCGGCAGGGGAGAGCTGCAGATGATCGGCGCGACGACGCTGGAGGAATACCGCAAATTTATCGAGAAGGACGCCGCGCTCGAGCGGCGCTTCCGTCCCGTGACGGTCCGCGAGCCGGACCGCGAGACCGCCTGCCGGATGCTGCAGGCCCTGCGCCCCGGCCTCGAGGCCCATCACCGCATCCGCATCACACAGGAGGCCATCGAGGCCGCCGTCGACTTCTCCACCCGTTACCTGACCGATCGCTTCCTGCCCGACAAGGCCATCGACTTGCTCGACGAGGGCGCGGCCCACGTCTGGCTCGGCGGGTCGGAGCCGCCCGAGGATACCGAGCGCCGCCAGCGGCTCGAGCAGCAGCTCGAGCAGGCTGTGTCGGATGCCCAGTACGAAAAAGCCGCCGCCCTGCGCGACGAGCTGCGCACGCTCGTGCGCGGCCAGCTGGCCGCCCGCCGCGCGCAGCACACCGTGAGCCTGACCAAGCAGGATATCGCCGCCGTCGTCGCCGAACGCACCGGCATCCCCGTCGGCCGACTGCGCCAGTCGGACCGCGAGCGGCTGCTCTCGCTGCGCGAGGCGCTCTCGGCGCGCGTCATCGGCCAGCAGGCCGCCGTCGACGCCGTCTGCACGGCCGTGCTGCGCGGCCGGACCGGCCTGGCCGACGCTGCGCGCCCCGCCGCGTCCTTTTTGCTGATCGGCCCGACGGGCGTCGGGAAGACGGAATTATGTAAACAGCTCGCGCAGGTCGTCTACGGCAGCCCGGACGCGCTCATCCGGGTGGATATGTCGGAGTATATGGAGCCGTCGAGCGTCTCGCGCCTGCTCGGCGCGCCGCCGGGCTACGTCGGCTACGACGCGGGCGGCACACTCACGGAGAAGGTCCGCCGCCGCCCCTACTGCGTCCTGCTCTTTGATGAGCTGGAAAAGGCCCACCGCGACGTGACAGGCATCCTGCTGCAGCTGCTCGGCGACGGCATCCTGACCGACAGCCTTGGCCGCACGGTCAGCTTCAAAAACGCCATCGTCGTCATGACCTCGAACCTGACCGGCACGCAGACCGGCAAACCCGGCCTCGGCTTCACGCCGGACTGCGAGGATGTGCGCGCGCAGACCGTCCTGCGCGAGGCGTTCTCGCCGGAATTTCTCGGCCGCATCGACTGCGTGACGACCTTCCGGCCGCTCACCGCGGCGGATCTCGGCGCGATCGCCCGCCTGCAGCTGCGCCAGCTCGCCGAACGCCTGCAGAAGCAGAACGTCACGCTGACCGCCGCGCCGGACCTGCCGGAGCGCCTCGGCGCGCTCTGTGCGCACGACCCCGGCGGGGCCAGAAGCCTGCGCCGCAGGCTCCAGACCCTCGTGGAGGGCCCGGCAGCCGAGCTTCTGCTGCGCGACCCGTCCGTGCGCGCGCTGCGCGTGCGCTGGGAGCAGGGGACCGCCGTGGTGAAAGCGGGACCGGCCTGATTTTAAAACAAACGTTCAAAAATTCGGAATTTGACGGTTTTTCATGAAAAATGGCAGACATTCCCCGAAAAATTTTTTCAAAAAAGGGTTGCAATTTATGTAAACAGAACGTATTATATTACTGAAGTGGAGCGAAGTGGAGCAAAATTTCAGTAAAGTGGAGCGAAAGGAGGCGCGAAGGGATGTTCGGGAAGTACAAGCACACTGTCGACGAAAAGGGACGTCTGTTCGTGCCGTCCAAGCTGCGCGAGGAACTTGGCAACACCTTCTATGTGACACTGGGCCTGGACCACTGCCTCTCCGTCTATACGGAGTCCGGCTGGCAGGCGATTCTCGATAAATACAACGCGCTGCCGATCGTTCAGGCGCGGAAGATGCGTTTCCTGTTTGCCAATGCCGCCAAATGCGAGCCCGATAAGCAGGGCCGCTTCCTGATCCCGGCGGAGCTGCGCCAGTACGCGGGCCTTTCCAATGAAGTCACCTTCATCGGCCAGGGCGGCCACGCGGAGATCTGGGACAGCGCGGCATATGACGAGCTGGAGCGTCAGACGCTGACCCCGGAGAATCTGGCGGCTGTCATGGAGGAACTGGGCTTCTGATGGAGTTTGCACATCAATCGGTGCTTTTGAACGAGTGCATCGACGCGCTGGCGATCAAACCCGACGGGATCTACCTCGACGGGACGCTGGGCGGCGCGGGCCACTCGCTGCAGATCTGCCGGAACCTCACCACCGGCAGGCTCATCGGCGTCGACCGTGATCTGGTCGCGCTGGAGGCCGCAAAGAAGCGGCTGTACCGGCACGCGAAAAAAGTGACGCTGGTACACGATAATTTTGAAAACGTCGGCGCGATCCTCACCGCGCTTGGCCTCGACCGGATCGACGGGATGCTGTTCGATCTGGGCGTTTCATCTCCGCAGCTCGACGACGCGGAGCGCGGCTTTTCCTACATGGCCGACGCGCCGCTCGACATGCGCATGGACCGCGAGCAGTCGCTGACCGCCTATGAGATCGTCAACAACTGGCCGCGCGAAGAACTCAAATCCATCCTCTACGAATACGGCGAGGAGCGCTACGCCCCGCAGATCGCCGCCGCCATCGAGCGCGTGCGGACCGACCGCCCCATCGAAACGACGCTCGAGCTCGTCGATATCATCCGCTCGGCCATGCCGGCCAGCGCCCTCCGGGAAAAGCAGCATCCGGCCAAGCGCAGCTTCCAGGCCATCCGCATCGCCGTCAACGATGAGCTCGGCGCTGTCCGCCAGGGCATGGAGGCCGCGATCGACCATCTGAAGCCCGGCGGCCGTCTCGCCGTCATCACCTTCCATTCGCTCGAAGACCGCATCGTCAAAAATGTCTTCCAGGACGCGGCCAAGGGCTGTACCTGCCCGCCGTCGTTCCCGGTCTGTGTCTGCGGCCGCAAGCCGAAGATCCGGATCCTGACGAAAAAACCCATCATCGCCACGCGCGAGGAGGTCGAGGAAAACCCACGTTCGCGCAGCGCAAAGCTCCGCGTCGCAGAGCGCGTGTGAGTCTGAAAGGAGTCCGCTGCCATGGCGCAGTCCAATAGAAAATTCTATAGAGACAACGGCGCCGCAGCCTACGACGTCTACGCCTGGAACGATCAGGCCGCCCGACAGTACGAAGACGGCCGGGCCTATGAGCGATCCCGGCAATATGAGCTCCCCGAGGAGCAGGTCCGCGAGCAGCCCTATCGCCGCGTCAAGTCCCGCACGGCCATCGCGCCCTTCACGCTCGTCGGCATGCTGACCGTCGCCTGTCTGATGATCCTCGTGATCTTCGGCTACGTGCAGCTGTTTGAAGCCAGCAGCAGCGTCTCGAAGCTCGAAAACCAGCTCGCCAACCTCAAGGAGCAGCAGCTGATGCTGCAGAGCAAATATGACGCCAAGATCGACCTTGCCGCGGCCGAGGAGCACGCGGCCGAGATCGGCCTGACCAAATGCCAGCCGGAGCAGATCGTCTACGTGAGCTTTTCCGGCACCGACCAGGCGGAGATCTATACCCAGCAGCGCACCAGCGTCTTCGGCGAGATCCTCGACGCCATGCAGCAGAGCATCTTCGGCCTCATCGAGTATCTCCACCCCACAGCCTAAACCGCATATTTGACTCCCACAGCAGCATAAGCTTGGACAGAACCTCCCAGTTGGAAATCCGGCCGAACAGGGGCGGTCTTTGCAGACCGCCCCTTTTTTAAGCAGAAAGGCAGTTTCATGGCAAGAAAAATCATCCGCCTGCCGCGCACCAAGGAGCAGAAGCAGGCAAACAGGGAGCAGAATCAGCGGGCAAACCGCACCATCCTCCGCCGCACGCTGGTCCTGATGGTCCTGTGCGGCATCGTTGCGTTCGTTCCGCTCATCGGCACGCTCTACCATCTCATGATCACCGAGCATGACTATTACAACGAGAAGGCCATCAAAAACCAGACGCGCTCGACGAACCTCACCGCCACGCGCGGCGTGATCTACGACGCAAATATGAACGTGCTGGCCTCGTCGTCGACGGTCGAGACGGTCTTCATCGACCCCAACGAGATCGCCGAGCAGATGAAGCAGCCGGAAAACAGCAACCTGCTCGACCAGATCGCCCGCGGTCTCGGCGAGATCCTCGACGTCGAGCCCAGCTTCGTCTATGAGCAGGCCGCCGACAAGCAGTACCGCTATAAGGTCATCAAGCGCAAAATTTCCGAGGAGCTGGCCGACGAGGTCCGCGCCTTCATCAGTGAAAACAGCATCACCGGCGTGTATCTCGAGACGGATCTCAAGCGCTATTATCCCAATTCCTCCCTCGCCGCGCAGGCGCTCGGCTTCGTCTCGAGCGACAACAACGGCTCCGAGGGCCTCGAGGCCTACTACAACGAGGAGCTCTCCGGCACCGCCGGCAAGGTCGTCACCTCCAAGGGCAACTACGGCTCCGAGATGCTCTATACATATGAAAAGTATTACGACGCCTCCGACGGCAGCAGCCTCATCACCACCATAGACTCGACCGTCCAGGCCTACGTCGAGAAGAACCTGCAGAACGCCATCGATAAGTACGACATCAAAAACGGCGCGTTCTGCATCGTCATGGACGTCAACACGGGCGAGATCAAGGCCATGGCCACGCTCGGCTCCTACGACCCCAACAACTATCTGGAGATCTACGACGACACGACCGCCCTTCTGCTCGAAAACGAGCGGGCGGCGGCCCTCGCCCTGCCTGAGGCCTCTGCAGCCTACGAGGCCGCGATCGAGACCTACAAGCAGGACGTCGCGGCGGCCCGCATGGCGCAGTGGCGCAACCGCTGCGTGTCCGACGGCTATGAGCCCGGCTCGACCTTCAAGCTCATCACGCTGGCCTCCGCGCTCGATTCCGGCGCCGTCACGCTGAACGACTCGTTCTACTGCGGCGGACAGGAAAAGTTCACCGGCCGTGAGCAGATCCTGAACTGCTGGAAATCCGCCGGTCACGGCGCGCAGACGACCGCCCAGGCCCTCGGCAACTCCTGCAACATCGCCTTCGGCCACATCGGCCTGCGCATGGGCGGCGACACATTCTACGATTATCTCAAGAGCTTCGGCGTCATGGAAAAGACCGGCGTCGACCTGCCCGGCGAGGCCAGCGGCCTGTTCTACGAGCGCAAATACCTCAATGACCCGGCAAACTACGGCACATCCTACCTCATCACCTCCTCCTTCGGCCAGAGCTTCCGCATCACGCCCATGCAGCTCGTGCGCGCCGTGGCCGCGATCGTCAACGGCGGCTACGTGCTCGAGCCCTATATCGTGAGCGAGGTCGTGGACGCGGACGGAAATACCGTAGAGAAAAATGAAAAGACCGTCCTGCGGCAGGTCATCAGCCAGCAGACCTCCGAGACGATGCGCACGCTCATGGAGCAGGTCGTCACCGAGGGCACGGCCTCCGCGGCCCGGACGCCCGGCTACCGCGTCGGCGGCAAGACCGGCACATCCGAAAAGCTCGACGAATACGACGAGAACGGTCAGCAGGTCAAGGATAAGATCGTCTCCTTCGTCGGCGTTGCGCCGATCGACGACCCGAAATACGTCGTCCTTGTCGCGCTCGACACCCCGGCCTATTCGGAAAACAGCGAAAAATACACCGTCCACGGCATGTACATCTCCGGCGGCCTGATGGCCGCGCCGACCGTGCGCGATATCTTCCTCGACATCCTCCCGTACCTCGGCGTCGAGCCGGACTACGGCTCTGAGGATATCCGCGGCGTCAACTTTACCGTCCCCGACGTCATCGGCATGGACGAGACAGAGGCGGGCGAGCTGCTCGCCGAGAAGACCATCACCTACCGCGTGGTCGGCAGCGGCTCCGTCGTGACCGACCAGCTTCCCGTCGCGGGCAGCCAGGTGCCCGGCAATTCGCAGATCATCCTCTACATGGGCGCGGAGAAGCAGGCGACGCGCGTCGAGGTCCCGGATTTCATCGGCTGCTCCGTCGCGGACGTCAACTACCTGGCCTCGAACGCGGGCCTCTACGTCCAGGCCAAGGGCACGGACCGCACGGATGTCTACGTTCTCGCGGCCTACCAGGATATCGATCCCGGCACAGAGGTTGACAGAGGTACTACAATTACGGTAGAATTCTCTTCCACGGGCGCATCCGACTAAGGAGGACACTATGAAACTCAAAGAACTGCTGCACGGCCTTGACGTGCTGGAGCTGCACGCGGACGAAGATCTGGACATCACCGGCGTCCAGTACGATTCCCGGCAGGTCACGTCCGGCGATCTGTTCGTCGCGATCTCCGGCTTCCAGACCGACGGCCACAGGTATATCCCCAAAGCCATGGAAAACGGCGCAGTCTGCGTCGTCTGCGAAAAAAAGCCGGAAACGGACATTGCCTATGTGCTGGTCCCCGACGCGCGCGCGGCGCTGGCCGCGCTCGGCGCGAACTGGTTCGGCCATCCGTCGGACAGCATGTGCATGATCGGCATCACCGGCACGAACGGCAAGACCACGAGCACGTACCTGCTCAAGCACGTGCTCGAAAAGACCCTCGGCGCAAAGGTCGGCCTCATCGGCACCATCCAGAACATGATCGGCGATGAGATCCTGCACACCGAGCGCACGACGCCCGAATCCTTCGAGCTGCAGAAGCTGTTCGCCGAGATGAAGGCCGCGGGCTGCACGCACGTCATCATGGAGGTCTCGTCCCACGCGCTGGTCCTGCACCGCGCGGACCAGATCGCCTTCCGCGTCGGCGTGTTCACGAACCTCACCGAGGACCACCTCGACTTCCACAAGACCATGGACGCCTACTGCGATGCCAAGGCCATGCTCTTTACCCGCTGCCGGACCGGCGTCGTCAACGTGGACGATGCCTACGCCGGCCGCATCCTGGCGCAGGCCTCCTGCCGCTGCCTGACCTACTCTGCGCAGCAGCCGGCAAGCCTTCGCGCAAAGAACCTGCAGCTGCTGTCTGACCGCGTGGAGTTTGACGCGGAATACGACGGGCAGACGCAGCCGGTCACGCTCGGCATCCCCGGCATTTTCAGCGTCTATAACGCCCTCGGCGTCATCGGCGCGGCGCTCGCGCTGGAGATCCCGCTGCCCGCCATCGCCGACGCTCTGCGGACTGCGCAGAGCGTCAAGGGCAGGGTAGAGGTCGTCCCCACGCCGGGAAAGGACTATACCGTCCTCATCGACTACTCCCACACCCCGGACAGCCTCGAAAATATCTTAAAAGCCGTGCGCGGCTTCTGCCGCGGCCGCGTGATCGCGGTCTTCGGCTGCGGCGGCGACCGCGACCCGTTCAAGCGCCCCGTCATGGGCAGAATCGCGGCGCAGCTCGCCGACCTCAGCATCGTCACCTCGGATAATCCCCGCACAGAAGACCCCTATAAGATCCTTCGGCAGATCCTGGCCGGGATGCAGGAAGCCGAGACGCCCTACGAAGTCATCGAGACCCGCGAGGCCGCCATCTTCCGAGCCATGGATCTGGCCCGGAAGGACGATATCATCGTCCTCTGCGGCAAGGGCCACGAGACCTATCAGGAGATCGGACACGAAAAACGCCATCTGGACGAGCGCGAGGTCGTCCGTGCGTATTTGGAGAGGGAAAGATGAAAGAACTGACACTCAGGAAAATCGCAGAGGCCTGCCACGGGACTGTCGCACCGGAGGCAGAGACCGTTACCGTCACCGGCGTCCAGTCCGACTCCCGCCGAGTCCGGCCCGGCGACCTCTTTGTCGCCATCAAGGGCGAGAAGGCCGACGGCCATGACTTTGTCGCCATGGCCGCGAGCCTCGGCGCGAAGGCCGCGCTGGTCGCAAGACCCGTGGAAGCGCCGATCCCCACCATCCTCGTCGCCGACACCATCCGCGCTTACGGTGATCTGGCGGCAGCCTACCGTGAGCACGCCGGGATCACCGTCATCGGCATCACCGGCAGCGTCGGCAAGACGACGACCAAGGAAATGACGGCCTGCCTGCTCGCGCGCAGCTTCCATACCGCCCGCACCGAGGGCAACCACAACAATAACCTCGGCCTTCCCATGACCATACTCGACATGCCGGACGACACCGAGGTCGCCGTGCTCGAAATGGGCATGAACCACTTCGGAGAGATGGCCTACCTGACCTCCATCGCGCGGCCGGATATCGCCATCATCACCAACATCGGCACCATGCACATCGAGCACCTGGGCTCCCGCGAGGGCATCCTGCAGGCCAAGCTCGAGATCTTCCGCGGCGTGCCGAAAAACGGCGTCGGCGTCTTCAACGGTGACGAGCCCCTGCTGTGGAACGTCCGTGCGGACGGCGGCCACAAAAAATACTACTTCGGCATCGAAAATCACGCCTGCGACGTGCTCGCCACGGACATTCAGGAGCTCGAAGACGGCATGCGCTTTGTCGTCAGCGGATTCGGCCACCGCTTTGAGCTGTTTGTCCCCGTGCTCGGCCGCCATACGGTCTATAACGCGCTGGCCGCCGCCACGGCCGCGCTCCTGCTCAAGATCCCGCCCGAGACCATCCAGGCGCAGATCTCCGGCTTCCAGAATACCGGCATGCGCCAGAAGATCTACGAGCGCGACGGCTTCACCATCATCGAGGACTGCTACAACGCCGGTCCCGAGTCGACCGAGGCCGCGCTCGATATCCTCGCCGGCTTCCGCGCGCGGGCCAAGGGCCGCTGCATCGCTGTCCTCGGCGATATGCTCGAGCTCGGCAACCGCTCGGCTGCGGAGCATTACCGCATCGGCCGCATCGCCGCGGCGAAGGTCGACATGCTCTACACCTACGGCACGAATTCCGAGCGCATGGTCTCCGGCGCGATCACCGGCGGCATGAAGCAGAAATTCGTCGAGCATTTCGACACGCACGAGGACCTGGCGCACATGCTCAAGATGCGTGCCCGGCCCGGCGACGTGATCTTGTTCAAGGGCAGCCGCGGCATGCGGATGGAAAAGGCCCTGTCGCTGTTTTTGAAGGAAGAAGAGCCGTAACTGCACGGCCTGTAGTTTACAAGAGAGAGTCTCGGAGGGATCCAGAATGGATGCAATGTTTTTTATTGTTCTCGGCGCGACGCTGGTCTCGTTTTTGCTGACGCTTGCGTTCGGCCGTTTCGTTATCCCCATGCTGCGCGCGCTGCACGCGGGCCAGTCCATCCGTGAGGTCGGCCCCCAGTGGCACAATTCCAAGGCCGGTACGCCGACCATGGGCGGCATCATGTTCATCGCTGCCATCCTCCTGTGCACGGTCGGCTTCGGCTGGAAGAGCATGGTGGAAAATGCCGACTACACGCATCTGTACGTCCTGGGTCTTGCCCTGTGCTATGGTCTGGTCGGCTTCGCCGACGACTTCGTCAAGGTCAAGCTCAAGCGCAATCTCGGCCTCACCGCCAGCCAGAAGTTCCTGCTGCAGCTCGTCGTGGCCGTCATTTTCCTGTTCGTGCTCAAAAAGAGCGGCGACCTCAGCTGCGACCTCTATATCCCGTTCTGGAACCTCGATCTCGAGATCCCGACGGCGGTCTATATGATCTTCGCGGCCTTCGTCATCGTCGGCTGCGTCAACGCCGTGAACCTCACCGACGGCGTCGACGGCCTGTCCAGCAGCGTGACTATCCCGGTCATGGTCTTCTTCGCCGCGACGGCCTATATCTACGGCCGCACGACGCTGGCCCTGCTCCCCGCGACGGTCGCGGGCGGCCTCGCAGCCTTCCTCTGCTACAACTTCCATCCGGCCAAGGTCTTCATGGGTGACACCGGCTCGCTGTTCCTCGGCGGCATGGTCTGCGGCATGGCATTCGCGCTCGATATGCCGCTGATCCTCATCCTGGTCGGCATTATCTACATCTGCGAGACGCTCTCCGTCATCCTCCAGGTCACGTATTTCAAGCTGACCCACGGCAAGCGCATCTTCAAAATGACCCCCATCCACCACCACTTCGAGCTGTGCGGCTGGAAAGAGGAGAAGATCGTCTTCGTCTTCACCGCCATCACCCTCGTCATGTGCGTACTGGCCTATCTTGGCGTTATGAACCGGTATTGATCCCGGTTTTCCCGGAAAGGAGCGACCCCCTATGGCAAGCCGTCAGGACGGCGTCACGCAGCTGTACGATCTCCCGCAGGGCGGAGGACCGGAGCGGCTGCCGCAGCCGGAAAAAACAAAGGATAAAGTCCTGCTTGACGAGCGCGGACTGCTGGATCTGCCGTTTCTGGCGCTGACGGTCCTGCTCGTGCTCATCGGCGTGATCATGGTCTTCTCGGCCTCCTACGCCCGCGCGTACTACCTGACCGGCAACTCGACCTACTATTTTGCCCGCCAGGCCATCTTCGCCGTCGCCGGGATCGCCGGCATGCTCTTTGTCAGCCGGCTCAACTATCAGCTCTGGCGCAGCGCCTCGTTCATCATCCTGCTGGTCTCGGTGTTTTTTCTCATGCTCGTGCCAATCATCGGCTCCACGGCCAACGGCGCCAAGCGCTGGATCGAGGTCGCGGGCATCCGCTTCCAGCCCTCCGAGCTGGCGAAGATCGCCATCATCATGACCTTCTCCGCCCTCATCTCCACCTACCGCGACAAAATGCGGACCTTCCGCTACGGCATCCTGCCGTTCGTCGTCATCATGGTCGTCCTGTGCGGCCTGGTCGCGCTCGAGCGTCATTTCTCCTGCATCCTCATCATGCTGCTCCTCGCGGCCGCCATGCTGTTTCTCGGCGGCGTGCAGCTCAAATGGTTCGCCCTCGGCGGCATCGCCGTCGGCCTGTTCGCCTTCATCTATCTCAAAACGCAGGGCTATGCCGGCAGCCGCATCACCGCCTGGCGTGACCCGGCCTCCGACCCAACGGACAACGGCTATCAGATCCTTCAGTCGCTCTACGCCATCGGCTCCGGCGGCCTTATGGGCCTCGGCCTCGGCAAGAGCCGCCAGAAATATCTGTACCTGCCCGAGGAGCACAACGACTATATTTTCCCCATCCTCTGTGAGGAGCTGGGCTTTGTCGGCGCGGTCGTCGTGATCCTGCTCTTCATTCTTCTCATCGTGCGCGGCTATTATATCGCCATGCACGCGCGCGACCGCTTCGGCGCGCTGCTCGCCGCGGGGATCTCCACGCATTTTGCGCTGCAGACCTTCCTCAACATCGGCGTCGTCACGAATTTCCTCCCGGCCACCGGCATTTCGCTCCCGTTCTTCTCCTATGGCGGCACGGCGCTGCTCATGCAGCTGTTTGAGGCCGGTATCGTCCTGGCCGTGTCCCGGCAGAACGACAATAAACTCCTGTAAAGCAAAAGGGGAGAGCCTATGAACATCGTCTTTACCTGCGGCGGCACCGGCGGACATATCTATCCCGCCATCGCGGTCGCCCGCATGTTCCGCGAGCGCCAGCCGGACTGCAGGATCCTCTTCATCGGCGCGGAGGACGGCATGGAAAATAAGCTCGTCCCGCGCGAGGGCTTCGAGCTGCAGACCGTGCAGATCTCCAACTACCAGCGAAAGCTGACCCCCGCCGCCATCTGGCACAATCTCGTGACCGTGCAGCGCATGTCCGCGACGTTTGCCAAAACGAAGCGCATCCTGAAGGACTTCCAGCCCGACGTCATCGTCGGTACCGGCGGCTACGCCAGCTTCCCCGCGCTCAAGATGGGCGCGAAGCTCGGCATCCCCACCTGCGTGCATGAGTCGAACGCCGTCCCGGGCCTCACCACGAAGCTCGTCGCGCGCACGGCCAGCCGCATCATGGTCTCCTTCGACGCCAGCCGCCAGCACTATCCCGACCCCGAAAAGGTCCTCCTGACCGGCACGCCCGTGCGGGAGGAATTCCTCTACGCCAAACGCCAGCAGGCCCGGCAGGCGCTCGGCCTCGGCGACGAGCCCTTGATCGTCTCGTGCTGGGGCAGCCTCGGCGCGCGGGAGATGAACAAGAAGATCGCGCAGTTCATGCGCTGCGAATGCGAAGACGGCACGCCCTTCCATCACATTCACGCCACCGGCTCCTTCGGCTGGCGCTGGATGCCGGACTACGTCAAAGAGCAGGGTGTCGACCTTGCCGCGCACCCGGCGCTGGACATGCGGGAATATATCTATGACATGCCGCAGGTGCTCGCCGCGGCGGACCTCATCATCTGCCGCGCAGGCGCGGCGACCATCGCCGAGGTCTGCGCCAGCGGCACGCCCTGCATCATGGTGCCGAGCCCGAACGTGACCGGCAACCATCAGGAAAAGAACGCCCGCGTGCTCGAAGACGCGGGCGCGGCCGCCGTCGTCCGCGAAGCGGACTGCGACGGCAGAAGCCTCTACGAGACCGCAAAGGCGATCCTCTCGGATCCCGAGCGGACCGGCGGCATGCGCACCGCCGCCCGCGGCATGGCCGTGGTCGACGCGGCCGAGCGCATCTACCAGACCGCGATCGAGCTCGCCCGGGGCTGACACGAAGCGCCTCCGGCGCGCATAGGATGGGCAAAATCCAAGGTATGAAGGAGAATGCCCATGCCAGCAGCGCTGCTCGTTTCCAAGTCGCCGCCGCTCTGCGGCGAGCTGACGGTCCACGGTGCGAAAAACAGCGTCCTGCCCATCCTGGCCGCGACGCTGCTATGCAGGACGCCCTGCGTCCTGCATAACTGTCCCGATATCCTCGACGTGACCCACACGCTGCAGATCCTGCGCCATCTCGGCTGCAGCTGCGAGCGCAGCGGCTCGACCCTTTCCATAGATCCGCGCGGCTTTGCGGAAAACGCCGTCCCACCGGCGCTCGCAGGCTCCATGCGCGCCTCGAGCCTCTTTCTCGGCGCGCTCCTGGCCCGGACCGGGGCGGCCGCGCTGACGCTTCCGGGCGGCTGCCCCATCGGCGCGCGCCCCATCGACTATCACCTGCAGGCATTCCGCGCTCTCGGCGCGTCCGCCGAAGAAGAAGGCGGGACTGTCCGCTGCCGGGCGGACCGGCTGCACGGCGCGCGCCTCCGCCTGCCCGGCCCCAGCGTCGGCGCGACGGAAAACGCCATGCTGGCTGCCCTTGGCGCAGACGGCTGCACCACGATCGAAAACGCCGCCTGCGAGCCCGAGATCGCCGACCTCGGCGCGTTCCTCTGCGCCTGCGGCGCAGATCTCCGCGGCGCCGGGACCCCAACGATCGAGATCGAGGGCGGATACCCGCTGCACGGCGCGACCTACACCATCCTCCCAGACCGCATCGAGACTGCGACCTATCTCTGCGCCTGCGCCGCCTGCGGCGGGGCGCTCACGCTCCGCCGCGCCGCACCGGCGTCCTGCGCGGGCGTGATCGAAGCGCTCGGGCAGTGCGGCTGCCGCATCCGCTGCGGCTATGACACGATCGCCATCCATCGGCAGGGGCCTCTGACGGCCTGCCGCCCGGTGACGGCCCGGCCCTATCCCGGCTTTCCGACCGACGCAATGCCGGTCCTGCTCGCCGCGCAGCTCGGCGCGCAGGGGAAGACCTCCTTCACCGAGACCATTTTTGAAAACCGCTTTCTCTATGTGCAGGAGCTGCAGAAGCTCGGCGCAAAGCTCAGCCAGGACGGCCGGACCGTCCGTCTGCAGGGCGCGGAGCCGCTGCACGCGGCGCGCCTGCACGCCGGGGATCTGCGCGGCGGGGCCGCGCTGGTGCTCGGGGCCATGCAGGCCGAGGGGGAAAGTACCATTTTTGGAGTAAAACACATCCAACGGGGATATGATAATCTCGAAGCCGCGCTGCAAAGCGCCGGCGCTCGCCTCAAAACAGTGGAAATTCCCATAAAAGTGTGATATAATCTCTCCATTCTGTAGCGTCAACTGATGCTAGCGTCAGTTGACAAGGGCACACATGCCCGCAGGACGCGCCGGCCCGTCTTTCGCTGCGTTATCGTCCTTGACAGGCGCCAGCCTGCCTGCGTCCTCTGCCTTGAGAAAAACGCGCCGGAGCGCCCGGCGGG
>ERZ825896.1620-NODE-1620-length-24420-cov-16.174759_pt1 | contig 24420 bp, 19 predicted proteins | sample MGYA00519858_ERZ825896 | MGnify/ENA primary metagenome ERZ825896 (study PRJEB31778, sample SAMEA3449214) | human gut metagenome | biome: human gut; feature: human-associated habitat; material: faeces | place: United Kingdom | collected 2010/2012 ...
AAATGCCCTTATAGGGCGAAAATCAAACCACCACTTGAAGTGGTGGTTGCTGACTTAGGGCAACGGGAGTTGTGTTGGTTATTTTGGGAGTTGCAATTTTTATTTTTTCAAAACTTTCTTAGCAAGGAGTATCGGGGAAAAAGAATTCTATGTTAAAAAGATATAGAAATGGAAATTGAAAAATACAAGTAGAAGAGAGCCGTTTGGATTAGATTGCATATGTGCTAAGGTGCGGTTGGAAACTTTGAAGTAGTACATAGACATACCCTGTGAATAGTTGCAGAGAGGGAAAATCGTAGTGAGATATAGCTTGTAATATTTTCTTGCATTTTGTATAATAATTACATTGAGATATGTAATTTTTTGAGAAAAACCGAAAGAACTACTAATTTGAAAGGATAAAAACAGCGATATTTTATCAATATCTAACAATGTATGTTAAAAATATTGGAGGTATCGCGGAAGAGGAAAGGAGACATGTAATGTATAAGAGCAAAAAATATAGTTATGATTATGATGAAATTGATGAGACAGAAAAGTCCTGTGATACAATGGTTGCAGATATTTTAGCGGACCCGGAATTTGCAGATTTGGAAGAGGTTGTCATTGGATGCTGGGGGGAACCATGGGATGAAAACGAGGGCGCAGAGATAATTATCCAGAATATTATTGAGAACAAAGAAAAGTTTGCGCATATTAAGAGCTTGTTTGTTGGAGATATGGACTTTGAAGAGTGCGAGGTTTCATGGATTGTGCAAGGCAACTATGAAAAGTTATTAGAAGCTATGCCACAGCTTGAGAAGTTAACAATTAAGGGAAGCACAGATTTGGGACTTGGTAAGCTAAACGCACCAAATTTACGGTCTTTAGAGATTATTTGTGGTGGATTGCCAAAAGAAGTAATGGAAAGTATTCGTGATGCAAATCTTCCAGAATTGGAGGAACTTCGATTATACATAGGAGTGGAAGACTATGGTTTTGATGGTTCGCTGGAAGATATCAAAGCAGTGTTGGAAAAGTCAAATTTCCCTAAATTAAAGATTCTTGGTCTTTGTGACAGCGAGATTCAGGACGAAATTTGTGAACTGGTATTGGCATCGAAATATATAAAACAATTGCAGCGTTTAGAATTATCTATGGGGTCACTTACAGATAAGGGCGGACAATTGTTGTTGGATCAATTGCCACAGTTTCCAAATGTGAAGTATTTAGATGTGCATTATCATTACATGACGGATGAAATGATGAAGAAGTTAAAGGCAATGTCAATAGAAGTGGATATGGAGGAACAGAATGAACCGGATGAATGGGACGGCGATTTATATTATTATCCAATGTTGACAGAGTAGGAGACTAGTGTGAAAGAAAAACGGATGATTTTAATCGGGGAAGCGGATAGCAAACGAACAAAATTCTTTTTGAAAGCTGCCGACAGACAACAGGTGCCGATGGAATTTTGTACATGGTCAGAATGGAAAAAAAAGGATATTGAGGGTGGGGTTGTGAAAATTGACCCACCCTCTTTTCAGGAATATAATATTTTGCAACTGCCCAAAAGAATACAGGAATATCGGGAACAGTTATTGGAACTGGAAGAAAAAGGAAAGAAAAAAGAGGTTTGTTTTTTGAATCCGCCTACTGGAATTTTGCAATTGTTAGACAAAGTTGCTTGTAAAGAAAAACTGAAAAAATATCAGGTGCCAGTTACTACAATGGTTGCAAATAATATAAAGAATTATTTGGAATTGAAAGAAAGAATGCTTGAAAAAAGGGTTCCGTCTGTTTTTTTAAAACCTGTGTATGGATCAGGGGCAGCAGGAATTTTGGCACTTTCCATAAATCCTGTTACTGGAAAGGTAGTTGCGTATACAGCTGCTGGTGTAGAAAAAGATATATTATTTCAGCAGAAAAAGATTCGAAAAATAACGAAGGAAAAAGAAGTGGAAACAATCGTAAATGCCATTGCTTCTTTAGAAACAATTGTGGAGCGTTGGTATCCCAAGGCAACATTAGAGGGTGACCCTTTTGATTTTCGTGTGTTGTGGCAATTTGGACAAATAGAGTGTATTGTTTGTAGGAAGTCTGTCACACCAATCACCAATCTTCACTTAAACAATGGTGCGATTGTGTTAGAGAAAGTTTTACAAAGTGAAGAGGATTGGAATAAAGGAAATATCCAGAAAGAACTTGCAAGAGTATGCGAAGAGGCTATGGCACTTTTTCCAACAATGCATATGGCAGGAATTGATGTAATGTTGGATAAAAAAACAGGAAGACCGCGTATTATTGAGATGAATGGACAAGGTGATTTGTTATATCAGGATATTTATTGGGAAAATAAGATTTATTCTAGGCAGGTTGTTCAAATGAATAATATGTGTGAGCATTTTCACTAGTTGTAAAATGTATACAATAAGGAAACAATACAGGGGGTTTTGGATATATCACTTAATTTCTTAGGGCGAAGGGAGATAAGGCATGATAGCGTATAAAAAAGAATGGGCAGATATAGATATGAATCATATTGTAGGAAGCCATCATATTCTTTTCATTTGTTTGGATGCACTGCGGTATGATGTGGCAAAAGAACAGGAAAATGCAGGGAATACCCCTATTTTAAGTCAGGGGGGAGAATGGCAGAAATGTCAGGCTGTGGGTAATTTTACTTATCCTGCACATCAGGGAATGTTTGCAGGTTTTTTCCCGTGTTTTGCAGATGCGAAAAAACATAAAGAGCGTATACAATTGTTCTTCCCGGAAAATGTGGGAATGGGGAAAAAGGCACCAAAAGGAGCGTATGGATTTTCAAAAGGAACTTTTGTAGAAGCTTTGAGTGAGGAAGGATATGAAACTTGTTGCATTGGAGGAGTCTCTTTTTTTGATAAACGGTCAGGGCTTGGAAAAGTATTTCCAGGGTATTTTACGCATAGTTTTTGGAATCCTTCTTTTGCACCGATAGCGCCAGATAGTACAAGAAATCAGGTTTCTTTTGCAAGAAAATGGTTAGAAAAAGTTGCTCTTGAAAAGAAAATATTTCTGTATTTAAATATATCGGCATTGCATTATCCGAATTATTTTTATTTGGAACTGGAGAAAAATGGAGAGATGGAAAGAAGATTTCAACCAGAGCGAGGATATGAGAGGGATACCAAAGAAAGTCAAGGGGCGGCACTGCGGTATGTAGATAAAGAATTGCAACCCCTCTTAGAAGCATTTAGGCAAAGGGGAGATACGTTTGTGATATGCTGTTCGGATCACGGAACTTGTTATGGGGAAGATGGTTGTTTTTCTCATGGAATTAATCATCCTATGGTAAATACGATCCCGTATAAACAATTTTTACTTTAGGTATTTGGCTAAAGGAAAGGAGAAAAATGTGAAGAAGGAGATATACCGTCAATACATGTATAGCTATCCTCATAAGACTGCTTATCGGGCTTTAAAAGATGTAGATATTCGTGAGTATTTACCTCGATTGAAGCAAGGAGAGAATAGCCTCTATTTTCATATTCCGTTTTGTCAGGCAAAATGCGGTTATTGCAATTTGTTTTCTGTAGTAGGTAAAGGGACGGCATATGTGGATGCTTATCTGAATGCCATGGAACGACAAATCCAACAGTATGACTTGTATTCCTATTCTTTTTCTGATGTTACTATAGGTGGAGGGACACCGTTATATTTAGAGGAGAAACAGTTAATTCGCTTATTTCAAATGATAGAAACGGTGCAACAAAAAACGGAATATCCTGTTATAATAGAAACTTCGCCAAATCAAACGACAGAAGAAAAACTTACCATTATCAAAGCAGGGGGAACGCAAAGAATAAGTCTTGGCATTCAAAGTTTTCATGAGGAAGAATTAAAAAAATTGTATCGTATTCATACACCCAAACAGGCAAGAAATGCTATAAAATGCATAGAAAAGCAACAGTTTGCCTGTGTAAATTTTGACTTTATTTATGGAATTCCCGGACAAACGGTACAGTCTTTAGAGGCAACATTGGAAGAAGGAGTTTCTTATGGACCACAGGAACTTTTTATATATCCTTTATATATTAAAAATGGAACATTGTTAAAGGAAAGACAGGAAAAAAGGGAAGAAAACACTAGAAAATTATATGATTTTGTTTGTGAATATCTGAATAAGAAAGGTTATGTACAATACTCTATGCGCCGATTTGTACGGAAGGATTATGTACCACTGACGCCTGCCCTGGAGTGTGGGTTTGGAAATACTCTTTCGATTGGATGCGGGGGAAGAAGTTATTTGGGAAATCTTCACTTTTGTACCCCATACTATGTGAAGCAGAAAGAGTGTAACGCACAGTTAGAACGCTATCTTGCAACAGAAGATTATCGAAAAATTACCCATGGTTTTCTTTTGGACAAAGAGGAAGAAAAAAGAAGATATGTTATAAAAAATATATTGTTTATTAGTGGATTAAATCGAGAGCGTTATCGTCAGGAATTTGGAGAAGATGTAGAAAAAGAGTTTGAAATATTGAAACTCTGGAGGGAAAAGGGATATTTAAAAGAGGATAAAAATACCTATGTGCTTACGAAGGCCGGTATGGCTTTGTCTGATTATTTGGGGCCACAATTGATTTCTTCAAAAGTGAAAGGGCGGATGAAAGAATGGGAAAACAAATTTTTTACCGAGGGTATTTGACATCCTGTAATTATGCTTGCGGTTACTGTCCTTTTTCAAAAAGAAAGATGACAAACGAACAGAGAGAGAAAGACGAGAAGGCGCTTTGGAAATTTATAGAAAAAGTGAAACAGGAAAAGGAAAAGCATGCTGTACAGATTGTTCCTTATGGAGAAGCACTAATACATGAGTACTATTGGAAAGGGTTGGCAGAACTTAGTCGAATTGCAACAGAAGAGTATACCGGATGCCAGACCAATTTAAGTTTTTCAGTGGAAAAGATGTTAGAGATTTATGAGAAATATCAAGGGAAAAAGGAAAAACTCCGTTTGTGGTGTACGTTTCATCCTTCTATGACAACAGTGGAAAAGTTTGTAGAGCAATGTGAAAAAGTGGAACGTGCAGGCGTCTCATTTTGTGTTGGTATGGTTGGAGATCCAAAAGAAAGCTCTGCACTGTTGCAATTACGCAAAAGTCTTCCAGATTCCGTTTATGTTTGGGTAAATAAATTGGAAGGGCAAAGGCAAACGTATACCAAAGAAGAAAGAAAGCTTTTTCAGGAAGTAGACCCTTATTTTTCTCTTCAATTAGAGCATAGAAGAGCAGAGTTGCAAAAATGTCGGCAGTCTTTTTTTTATGAGGCGGATGGTAGTAGATATTTTTGTAATTTGCATGCAGCGGCAAAAGGTAGTAGATCTGGTGAAAAAGGTTGCGGAAGGTCAGAGTGTAATTGCTATCTTGCCTATAGCAATCGAACGGATATAGAGGAATTACTATTTTTTGAACCCTATCCTGCATTTCGCATACCAACCTATCCGAAGGCAATTTTTTTGGATGTGGATGGGACGATTGTGGGAGAAGGTGAAAAGGAATTATCGGATTTTATGGCAGAACGATTACGGAGACTTTCCAAAAAGTGCAGATTGTTTTTAGCAACAGAACTTCCGTTGATTGAGGCTATGAAAAAGTGCAGGAAAATTGCGGATTGTTTAGAGGGAGGTGTGTTTGCAGGTGGTGGACTGATTCGAATCAAAAGAAAAGATCAGAAAATATGGGAACAGAGGCTCCCTTTGAAAACAATCCTTTCGAAAGATGAACAGGCAAACGTGGAAAGAAAGTATCAAGTACAGTTTCGGAGTTATAAAAAAGGAGATATTCTTTACCGCCAAACTTTGTTTACAAAAAGGAGAGGAGGGTGGACGCTAGAAGAAAGGAGCAAATTGCAAAAGGAAATAGAAAAAATAGCAGAAAGTAAAAAAATTTCATGTACATTCCATTTAGAAAGGGGACATTTGGGAATTACAGGAAAGGGAGCAGATAAGAAAAACGGCGTACAAATGATTTGTCGTAAAGAAGGAATCGCTCTATCGGAAGGGGCAGCAGTTGGAAACGCAAAGGAGGATATTCCAATGCTTCGGTTGTTTCCTGTGCATCTTTTAAAAGAGTTAGAAATAGACAATAAAAAAAGTCCCTTCTGACCACTTACTTTATGAGTAATCAGAAGGGACTTTCTGTGTTGTACTTTCTTTATAATAATTCAGCAATATCAAGGATGAGACGTTCTGTTTTTTCCCATCCAAGACATGGATCTGTAATGGATTTTCCATAACAGCCTTCTCCAATTTTCTGATTGCCGTCTTTTAGATAACTTTCGATCATAAATCCCTTTACAAAGGAACGAATATCTTTGGATAAATGACAGCTATGCAATACTTCTTTACAGATTCGGATTTGAGCTAAGTAGTTTTTGTTCGAATTTGCATGATTGGTATCTACGATAACACCTTGATTTTCTAAATCTCTCTTCTGGTATGCTTCATACAAATGTTCCAAATCTTCATAATGATAATTCGAGTAGCACTTTCCGTCCTCTTTCACATATCCTCTTAAAATAGCATGTGCAAAAGGATTACCCGGTGTTTCTACCTCGTATCCACGGTAGGAGATGGTATGTGGAATTTGTGCTGCTAAAATAGAGTTTAACATAACTTCCAAATCTCCACTGGTAGGGTTTTTCATTCCAACTGGAATGCCTACACCGCTTGCAGTTAGTCTGTGTTGCTGATTTTCTACGGAACGAGCACCTACCGCTACATAGGATAGTACATCGGATAGGTAGCTATGATTTTCGGGGTAAAGCATTTCGTCCGCACAAGTAAGCTCAGTCTCTTGTACAGCACGGATATGTAATTCACGAAGGGAAAGTAATCCTTTCAACATATCCGGATCTTCTTCTGGGTCCGGTTGCAATGCAATTCCTTTATAGCCTTCACCAGTTGTTCTTGGTTTATTTGTGTAGATCCGAGGAACTAAAATTAGTTTCTCTTCTACTATTTCTTGTACTTTTTTTAATCTACTGATATATTCTAATACAGCATCTTCACGGTCTGCAGAGCAAGGACCGATAATTAACATCATTTTATCGGATTTTCCGCTTAAAATATCTGCAATAATTTGATCTCGTTGCTCCTTTACTGCTTTCATTCGTTCTGTCATTGGAAATTTTTCCTTTAACTCATTTGGAGAATATAATTTTCTTTTTATATTCATTTGCATATCCATGCTATTCAATCCTTTCAAGTATATTCATTGTCCGCTGCTATTCACGGCCACTTTTTTAAAATTTGTTGATACTGTTCAGAAGGTGCGAACTCATATGTGCAAATTGTACGTGAGAGCTTGCTCGTGAAGTGCAATTTGCACATATGAGTTTATAGCTGGTAACAGCGTCATGAACAAAATGACCAGCCAAAGTATATATTTTTAGTCACTATGTATATTCTGGCATTTTGTGAATGGAACGAACCTTCTGAATAGTTACAATTTGTTGATACTTCATTATACATACTGCGGATATACTTGTCAAACCAATTAAAAGTAAGAAAGTAGAAAATACGGTAACGGTGTATGGTTTAGTTTGGGATTAAAATGCCAGAATAAACAAATTGACGAAAAAGATTCTTTTTGGATGGGCGATTACAAAATATTTGATATTAAGCGTTTAAATGTGATACAATAGACAAGTCTGTTTAATGGCAGATAAATACATAAATAACTAAAGGAGGATATCATGTCAATTTCTATTTCGTCAATTGCAATATTTGTTACAATTATTTTGTATTTGATTATGATGCTATTGATCGGTTTCAAATTTTCGAAAACCAATAATACGGTAGATGATTTTTACCTAGGTGGTAGAAAATTAGGACCATTTGTTACAGCCATGAGTGCAGAAGCTAGTGATATGAGTAGCTGGTTGCTGATGGGGTTACCCGGCGTGGCATATTTAAGTGGTATTTGTAATGCTTTTTGGACAGCTATGGGACTCGCGGTAGGAACATGGGTGAATTGGCTTATTGTTTCAAAGCGCATTCGAAAATATAGCCATAAGATTGGAGCTATTACCATTCCTGATTTCTTTTCCAAACGATACAAGGATCAGCAAAATATTTTAACTTGTGTATCTGCATTAGTAATCATTATTTTCTTTATTCCATATACTGCAAGTGGATTTGCTGCTTGTGGTAAGTTATTCCATAGTTTATTTGGCATAGATTATCATGTAGCAATGATTATCTGTGCAGTTATTATTGTCGCATATACTGCATTGGGAGGATTTCTTGCGGCTTCTACTACAGACTTGATTCAAAGTATTGTTATGACCATTGCATTAGTTGTAGTGTTGGGGTATGGTACGAGTCAGGCTGGTGGTGTAGATGCGGTTATGGACAATGCCAAAAGTCTTGCAGGATACTTATCTCTGACTTCTACACATGATGTAGTTGGTAATGTTGCAAAACCATATGGAGTTATTACAATCATTTCTACCCTTGCATGGGGACTTGGATATTTTGGAATGCCTCACATTTTACTTCGCTTTATGGCAACAGAAGATGAGGAAAAACTTACACTTTCCCGTCGAATTGCAACTGTATGGGTTGTGATTTCTATGGCAATTTCAATTATCATTGGTATGGTTGGACTGGGTATGTCCAAAGCAGGAGTGATTGATACACTTGTTGGTTCAGAAAGTGAAACAATCATTGTAAGAATTTCCCATGTACTAAGTTCACATGGAGTATTTGCAGCAGTGATTGCTGGTGTAATTTTAGCAGGTATTCTTGCGGCAACTATGTCAACTTCAGATAGTCAGTTATTGGCTGCGTCATCTAGTGTATCACAGAATATTTTGACTGATTTTTTCCATAAAAAAATGAGTCAGAAACAATCGGTTATTGTTGCCAGAGCAACTGTTATAGTAATCAGTCTTATTTCTATTTTCCTGGCATGGGATCAGAATAGTAGTGTATTTCAGATTGTAAGTTTTGCTTGGGCTGGATTTGGAGCTGCTTTTGGGCCAACGATGCTTTTAGCACTGTTTTGGAAGCGTAGCAATCGAAATGGTGCACTTGCAGGAATGATCGTAGGTGGAGCGATGGTATTTATTTGGAAATATCTGATTCGTCCAATTGGCGGTTATTTTGACATTTATGAATTGTTACCAGCATTTATCCTAGCATTACTTGTGAATGTTTTGGTTAGCTTGTTAACCAAAGAACCTTCGAAAGAAGTAATAGAGGAATTTGAGAATATATAAACAGTTTCTATTTTTTAAATTTTTAAGAGGTAGGCAGTAAAAGCGTGTCTGATAAGGTTAAGTTTTGCACATAAATAAGTATAAAGAGAGCGAATCGGCAAAGAAAAATGTCGGTTCGCTTTTTGTATTCGTAACAGTTCAGTTGGACAGAAAAATAGGAACTGTCTTGGGAGTTATATCCAAACGTTTTGGTGCAGCGAGGGATAGATTGTTATATCCAGAACAGTTTGAAGAGAATACAATGGAGAATACTGCACCGGTTGCAGAGCAGATCGCGAACATCTGCTTGATAAACGAATTTTAAATTGTTTGTATGATTATAGCGTTTGTAGGAAAGACTAATGTAGGACCTGCTTGCGAGGTCTGTTACAAAATTCAGATTTGTGTGGTATATGGTTCCCATCTGAATTTTTTAACTCTTTAGGAAAATGTGTCCTATAGAGCAAAAACGTTCCGTGAGGATGTGGGTTTGTCCACTCTGTTTTATCCTCGTAGAGAGTACATTATAATAGATTGGAGGTACTTATGAAAGAAAAGATATTTGGTATTTTACAGCGTGTGGGAAGAAGTTTCATGCTTCCTATTGCGATATTACCAGTGGCAGGATTGTTGCTTGGAATTGGTAGTTCCTTTACCAATGAAACGACCATTGCGACTTATGGATTGCAGAAAATTTTAGGAGAAGGAACGTTACTGCATGCTTTATTGATGATTATGAATCGGGTAGGAAGTGCAGTTTTTGATAATCTGCCTTTGATTTTTGCGGTGGGTGTAGCGATTGGTATGGCAAAAAAGGAAAAAGAAGTGTCTGCCCTTTCCGCAGTGGTTGCCTATCTGGTTATGAATACGGCAATCAATGCCATGTTGCAGGTAAATGGAGAAATTTTGTCAGATGGCAGTATTTCTAATGAGGTGTTAGAGGGGACGATTGCATCGGCCTGTGGAATACAAACCTTACAGACTGGCGTATTTGGGGGTATTATTGTAGGACTTGGTGTGGCGGCACTGCATAACCGCTTTTATAAAATAGAACTACCAAATGCACTGTCCTTTTTTGGTGGAACCAGATTTGTTCCCATCATTTCTACAATCGTGTATATGGCTGTAGGTGTTCTTATGTATTTTGTATGGCCAGTGGTACAAAATGGTATTTATGCACTGGGTAGTCTGGTAACAGGAAGTGGTTATATTGGAACCTTGATTTTTGGATTGATTAAGAGGGCGTTGATACCGTTTGGATTGCATCATGTATTTTATATGCCATTTTGGCAGACTGCGGTGGGTGGCACCATGGAGATTGCAGGAAGGACCATTCAGGGAGGACAAAATATTTTCTTTGCACAGTTGGCGGATTCTTCTCATATTGCTCATTTTAGTGCGGATGCTACCAGATATTTTTCAGGAGAGTTTATTTTTATGATTTTTGGTCTGCCTGGAGCAGCATTAGCAATGTATCGTTGTGCAAAACCAGAAAAGAAAAAGGCAGCAGGAGGATTGTTACTATCCGCAGCACTAGCCTGTATGATGACAGGAATTACAGAGCCGTTGGAGTTTTCCTTTCTTTTTGTAGCACCAGTGTTGTTTGCGGTGCAGGTTGTACTGGCAGGTAGTGCGTATATGATTGCACATATGCTTAATATAGCGGTAGGGCTTACTTTTTCTGGTGGTTTAATTGACTTATTTCTTTTTGGTATTTTACAGGGAAATGAAAAGACAAGCTGGCTGTTGTTAATTCCAGTGGGGATTGTATACTTCTTTTTATATTATGGGGTATTTACATTTCTAATCAGAAAATTTGACTTTAAAACGCCAGGTAGAGAAGAGGATACCGAGGAAACCAGATTGTATGGAAAAGCAGATGTAAATGCAAAGAGAGAAGCATTAGCGGAGACAGAAACAGAGGATGCACTTAGTGAAAGGATTGTTGCAGGTCTGGGTGGTAAGAAAAATATCAGTGATGTAGATTGTTGTGCAACCAGACTTCGTTGTACTATTATAGATTCGGGATTGGTAAGAGAAGAGTTGCTTAAATCTACGGGAGCTTCTGGTATTGTGAAAAAAGGAAATGGGATACAGATTATTTATGGACCGAAAGTTACTGTAATTAAGTCGAACTTGGAAGATTATTTAGAACACGCAGAAGAAAACGTAGTAGAAGTTCCGCTAGAGAAATCTGTACAGAAAGAGGAAAAAATGGCAGAAAAGGAGACAGATCTTTTACAAATAGAAAGTACACCACAGTCCTCGGTTTTAATTTATAGTCCCGTAGCAGGACTGGCTGGAAAATTGGAGACAGTGCCAGATGAAGCCTTTGCCGGAAAAATGATGGGAGATGGGGCAGCCGTAACGCCAGAAGAATCAGTAATCTATGCACCAGCGGATGGAGTAGTCAGTTTTGTATTTGACACGAAACATGCCATTGGATTTTTGACAGATACAGGAATTAGTGTACTGCTACACATTGGAATTGATACGGTTAAGTTAAATGGAGAAGGATTTGAAGTTTTGGTGGAAGGGGGACAAAATGTGAAAAAAGGAGATCCTATGTTAAAACTGGATCTGGATTATATTAAGAGTCATGCACCATCTATCATATCGCCTATTCTTTGTACAGAATTAGAAGGAAATCAGAAAATTCGATTACTGAAAGAGGGAAAAATACAGGCAGGAGAACCATTATTTGCAGTGGATACTTATGAGTAAAGTGCCAAACAAACTGTGAAGATTGTATTTTTTACAATGATTTTAGCTAATTTATATATTCTGGTACTTTATGAATGTTCCCGGCTGAACGGTTACGAAAATAGCCTCTATATAAAGATAAGAAAGTTGTATAAAAAGTTAAAAATTGGTATACTTTTTAGATAGAAAACAAAAAGAGGAGAAGTATAGTATGAAAATAACAAAAAGAGAAGCAAAGCGTTATGAGAGGATACTAGGAGAGAAAAAGGTGTATAATATGACACCAGAAGAATTAGAGCGTCCTATTACGAAACAAATGGGAGAATTGTGTAGGCATCGCTTGGAAAAAAGATGGTATCGAAGATTAGTATTTTTAAATTTTGCGCTGATTATTGCAGTTATCGCCTGTCTTGTTATTCATTTTGGAGAATATATTGATTTGGGAAAACAATACGCAAAACAGGTTGTAAAAGAAATGGATGAGGAAACAGGAAAGAGAACGAAAGAAGAGAAAAAGGAAACGCAAAAGGAAGAAAAATTAACACAAGATGATATACCCGTTGCAGTACAGGCATTTGCATTTGGAATTTTGTTGTTGGTAATAGGATATTTGGGATTGTATTATTACAATGCATACTATCGTTCTATGTCATTGCGTATTACAGAAAAAAATTTTCCAGAGGTATATGCAACAATAGAAGAATATGCAAAACGATTAGGAATTGCTGTACCAAAGGCTTATGTCATGCAAAGTAGTGGAATATTAAACGCATTTTCAACATTTCTTTTTAAACGGCAGTGGATTTGTATTCATGCAGAACTTTTTGAGGTGGCATATCGAGAACATCATGATATGGATGCATTAAATTTTGTTATTGCACATGAAATGGCACACATTTATTATGGACATGCAACCCTTCATTATAATTTACCAATTTGGTTTTCCGATAAGATTCCGGTTATTGGTGCCATTGCATCCAGAACCAGAGAATATAGTTGTGATCGACTGGCACAAAGATTAACTGGTGTAAGTGGAATTGAATCCATGTTGATGCTTGTAGTAGATCGTCATTTGTATAAGTTGGTAGATCAGGAAGATTATATTAATGAAATGCGTTCACAGAAGGGATTTTTTATTTGGTATGTGAATCTTTTGGCAGATCATCCAGTTATGTGTAAGCGTGTGGATGCGCTTGCGCAAGGACGTGGAAGTGGAGCATTATATTAAAACCCAGAGGGTGTAGTTGCGACTGCACCCTCTGGGTTATTGTTCGGGAAAGCGGACATCTAGAATCCGGTTAGATTCCAGCTAATGTCACTAGCTTTTCCTTTGTCATATGATTAAAAATGGCAATGACACGACCAACGCCAAGGATTGCATTGCCAAATAGCAAGCCGATTGCCAGAGAGCAGATGACGCAGCTCAGGTCAAAACAGTTTTTGCATAGACCAAGCTCTTTCTTTGATCGTATGGAAATGCTATTTACAATGCCATCACCAGGATTTGGTATTAGCATCATATCCACGGTCATGGCGGCACCTATGCCTGTGAGCAGGATACCCAGTGCCGCGTCTAATTGCATAAGGTATGGATACAAAAAATAGTTTGACTATCCCTCTTTTCTATGCTAAAGTTAATGGGTAAACCGTTGAAAAAGAGTAAGTATTTTATTTGTCTGGCTGATAGAGAGTCGCAGATGGTGGAAGTGCGATAGCGAAGGAATAAAAGAATGGACTTTTGAGGGCGAACTGAATGATAGGAAACTATTTAGTAGGTGAGACGGAGTGACACTTCGTTAAAAATGGAGCGTATATGTTTGTATACGATGTTAAAAGAAAGGTATCATTAATTTGGGTGGCACCGCAGGAGAGATAGTATGGCTCTTGTCCCAAGTCTGGGACAGGAGCTTTTTTCCTTTATAGAAAGGTGCTTCCTATAAAGGAATCCCTTTAGGGGTGAGAAAGTGAAAGGAGACTTCTCCACTTTGTTTGATATAATTTTAAATTTTTTATGAGAAAGAAAGGAGTATACAAAAATGAAAGAGAAAAAAATCCCTTACAAAATTTATTTAGAGGAAGACGAGATGCCAAAGCAGTGGTACAATGTCCGCGCAGATATGAAGAAGAAGCCAGCACCATTGTTAAATCCAGAAACATTAGAACCTATGACCTTAAAAGAATTATCAAATGTATTTTGTGAAGAACTAGCAAAGCAGGAATTGGATGATACAACACCATATATTGATATTCCAGAAGAAATCAGAGAATTTTATAAGATGTATCGTCCAGCACCATTGGTTAGAGCCTATTGCTTAGAGAAAAAGTTGGGAACCCCTGCTAAAATTTATTACAAATTCGAAGGTAACAATACCAGTGGAAGTCACAAGTTAAACTCTGCAATTGCACAGGCGTATTATGCAAAGAAGCAGGGACTAAAGGGTGTTACTACAGAGACTGGAGCGGGACAGTGGGGAACTGCACTATCTATGGCATGTTCTTACTTTGATTTGGATTGTAATGTTTACATGGTAAAATGTTCTTATGAGCAAAAACCATTCAGAAGAGAGGTTATGCGTACCTATGGTGCTAAAGTTACACCATCTCCTTCCGAAACTACAAATGTAGGTCGAAAGATTTTGAAAGAGCATCCTGGTACCTCTGGAAGCCTTGGATGTGCCATTTCAGAAGCAGTGGAGGTTGCTGTTTCAACAGAAGGATATAGATATGTATTGGGAAGTGTATTATCACAGGTATTATTGCATCAGACAGTAATTGGTTTGGAGACAAAGATTGCATTGGATAAGTATGGAATTACGCCAGACATTATTATTGGATGCGCAGGAGGCGGTTCAAACATTGGAGGTTTGATTTCTCCATTTGCAGGTGAAATGTTAAGAGGGGAAAAAGATTACCAGATTATTGCGGTAGAACCTGCTTCTTGTCCAAGTTTGACAAGAGGTGTCTATGCATATGACTTCTGTGATACTGGTATGGTTTGCCCATTATCCAAAATGTATACGTTAGGATGCGATTTCATTCCTTCTGCAAATCATGCAGGTGGACTTCGTTATCATGGTATGAGTTCTATCGTATCAGAACTATACGACCAGGGATTGATTGAGGCAAGAAGTGTAGAGCAGACAGAGGTGTTTGCAGCGGCAGAAGAATTTGCAAGAGTGGAAGGTATTCTTCCTGCACCAGAAAGCTCACATGCAATTAAAGTGGCATTGGATGAAGCTAAGAAATGTATTGAGACAGGAGAAGAAAAAACAATCGTATTTGGTTTAACAGGAACTGGATATTTTGATATGTTTGCATATGAGAAATTCCATGATGGTAAGATGGAAGATTATATTCCATCGGATGAGGAATTAGCAAAATATAGAGAAAAGTTACCAAAGGTTGACAAATAAGTTTCTTATATTTAGATAGAAAAATTTACAGAAAGAAAGAGCAAGTCTGTTAGCGAGAGTATTTGTTGACAGGCTTGTTTTTCTGTATCATAGTCTCTATTGTTGCTTTTGAAAAGACAAAATACAGCACAATAGTTGGATATTAAATGGGAGGAAAAGAGAAAATGAAAAGTAATCTTACTACATTATGTTATATAGAAAAAGATGGAAAATATTTGATGCTTCATCGCGTAAAAAAGAAAAAAGATATCAACAAAGATAAATGGATTGGTGTCGGTGGACATTTTGAAGAAAATGAATCACCTGAAGAGTGTTTATTGCGGGAAGTAAAGGAAGAAACAGGATTTACGCTGACCCGTTGGAAACTAAGAGGAATTATTACATTTTTGTGCGACTGCTGGCAGACGGAATATATGTTTTTATATACGGCAGATGGTTTTACAGGCGAAATGATAACCTGTGAGGAGGGGGACCTAGAATGGGTTGAAAAAGAGAAAGTATACGAACTTCCCATTTGGGAAGGTGACAAAGTCTTTTTTCGACTATTAGAAGGGAGGGATACATTTTTCTCGTTAAAATTGCGTTATGAACAGGATGAATTAGTAGAGTGTGTTTTAGATGGGGAGAAAGAACCTGTCAAATTTGTTGAAAGTAACAAAGAATAAAAAATATAAAATTGTATAAAAATAAACAAAATTTTTTCAAGCATCTTCTAAAAATAGTAAATTTTCGTTTTGTAGAAATAGGGAAAAGAAAGACTGTTGGGAAGAAATCTGGATAGGAAAGTTAGGATTTTCTTGTAGAAAAACCTATACTTTGGTTGGGTTGACACAAAAATAGGCTGCAATTATAATTTTTTCTATAGTTTTTAACTGTTTAAAAGGGATACAAGGGGGGAGTTATTATGATTCAGCAGGGGAGTTTTGCAAAGTTAGCAATTTGTAAGAATAGTAGAATACGATCTATTTATAGAGATAGAGCTGTCGGAATAAGAAGGTGAAGCATCTTTTCTGATGGCTTTTTGTCGTTTGGGAGGTGAGAGGCATAGAAAACGGAAGAAAAAAGAAGGAAGTATTTCCCAAAACGGCCAAGGAAATACTTAGAATTATAAAAGCAGCAGATAAAAAGGGAGAACTTCTTGCAGCAATGGAAACGGAGTTTTTTCAATCAGTAAGTATGCCCGCATTATGGGCATGTAGGGAATATATCCATAAATTACCAGAGGAAGTATATCACCAAAATACACGTAAAAGTATGTCAATGGTTGCGATTCGGGCATTACTTGCCACAATGGAGAATGATTTGGAGAGTGCGAAGGTCTATGTCAGCATACTTGGTAGCACTCCAAGGCATATACAGGCAGAAGACTTTACGGAGAAGGATTATTTTCGTATTATTACAGAACTGGTAATGCCTTATATAAGTGACAATCAATTTTTACATATTGCCTGTTTTGTTAGAAAAATGGGAGTTCCACCGATACAAAGTCTTACGTTATCGGCCAGTAGACCAAGTATTATCAATGGTTTTAGGGATTTCACAAGATATGGGAAATATATGATGCAGTACAGGGAGGATATTACGGAAACGATTCGAGCATTGTATGGAGATAGTAGTAAGGGAGTTTTTGAGATTGCACTTGCAGAATGGTATTATCAGAATAACGATAGTTTTCATGCACTTCTTTTGGTGACAGGGACGATTCCTATGATGGAGAATATGCAGGATATGCAATGCTTGTTTGTTGCAATGGCATTACAGATGAAAATTTTGCTTTTAAATGGACAGATGCAGGCAGCAGAACCATTAGTGGAAAAAATTCGGGAACGTATCAAAAGAACCGGATGGGAAGAATTGACCAGCAGTTTGAATGCATTGGGGGCGTGGGCGGCATGTTATGATGGCAAACAGGAGATTGTAGAGGAATGGCTTCATACAAATGCACCAGATGAGAATAAAGAATTATATATGATGGATATGTATGCATATCTGGTCAAAATTCGTTGTTATCTTTTGATTGGGAAATATATGCTCGCGCTTATTCTGGCAAAACAATTGATTCATATTTTAGAGAAGGGGCAACGTTTAATGGATTTGTGTGAGTGTTATATGTTGTCTGCCTTTGCCTGCTGTAAAGCCGGAAGTATGGATGATATGTGTGATGAATTGGAGAAGGCATTGAGGATTGCCAAAAAATATAACTATATCCGATTGCTTGCAGACGAGGGAGCGTACATGGTACGGATGCTTGTGGCATACCAAAAGAAAAGAGGTGCAGATACTTTTACGGATGAAATATTGATTCTTGCAGGGGAGGTTGGAAAAAGACTTCCTAATTATATGAAATCACCGGATGAGTATTATGAACCGCTTACTGCAACGGAAAAAAAGATATTACAATTTATGGCACAGGGATTGTCTTATCAGGAAATAGCCGAAAAAACGGATAAAAAAATAGGAACAGTAAAATTTCACAGTTCTGGCATTTTTAAAAAGTTGCAGGTAAGAAATCGACAGCAGGCAGTGAATCGGGCAGGAGAAATTGGACTGCTGTAAGGAAAGAATAACAGTCAATGAACTATGAGAAGGCATAGAGAAATGGGGAAATATATGAAAAGAGTATTTATTATCATTGCAGTTTTGTGTGTTGTATTTGGTCTTGCAGGGACGATAGCAGACAGTAAAGAAACAACACAAATGACGGAGGAGATTAAGAGCTATCCAGTTATAGACGTATCGGAACTTTCTGAATATAAAGAAGAAAGAGAAACACAGGAGCTGATTGTTACTGGTATTACCTGTAAAGGAGATACGATAAAAGATACAAAAGGAATGTTAAAAGGAAAGTATTTTTATATTCATACGGAAGCGGAAAAATATGATTCCGAAGAAAACGATTGGTCCAGGGCGGACGAGGAATGTTATGAAGTAGTATCGAAAAAGGTTACCACTACAGCAAACGAGGACGAAAAAATAGATTTGACAACGGTATTTACCTATTCAATTCCAAAGATTACTACTTATTATCCGAAAGGGAAAGATGATATTTCTGATGGAGCATTAAGGTATGAATACAGAGCATTGGGAGCCAAGGATGAAATGTCTGCCATTATGACGGTAGGAAATGGAAAGGCAGAGGTTAAACCATTAGTTGGATATCGAAAATATTTATATATTTGTGGTGACGAGACTGCGGTGTATGGACACTGGAAGGCGTTTGGAGAGGGAGATAGTTTCCTTTTTCTTTTTTTAGGAGTACTTCTTGGGGCAGTATTTGGTTACTTTGCATGGCTTTGTCGTAAAAACTCTTCAATGGGGAGAGTGGGAGAGGCCATTGGAGATGCATTGGCGACAAGAAAACGAAGAAGGCAGGAATACAAGGAAATGTCTGCTGCTATGAAAAGGCGTTATCACCGATTGCACTTTTTGGGGGCTTTGCTTGTAATTGCTGGTTTTGCAGTTATTTTTATGGGTTATGAAAGTACTGGTTGGATCATTGTGGGAACCTTGCTATTAATTGCTGGAGTAGCGGCTTGGAAAATGGCAGCACCAGATAGTTATAATGAGGGTAGTGATACGGTACAGATGCTTTCTTTTGATAGGCCAAGAAAGATAGAAGAATTTTATGAAGCATATAAAAACTTTAGTACGCCATTGGGTTCTGGTTATTTAGCAGAATTTTATACAATGAAGCAAAAGGCATTGGTATTTGGTCCAGATAGTAGAGGACAATTTTTGTATTTTTGGATTACTCAAGATGGAAACAGAGGATACCTTGGTTATTCCTTTTTAGAAAAAACAATTAAGAAAAAACTGAATGAACCTTTGATACCAGTACAATCGGATTTTGCCACGAATACAGCAGAATATATATGCTATAATTCCGACATTGCATTGTTGCAGAAGTATCTTTTGAAAAGTTTGGAACATTTTGCAGAAACAGGACAGACGTTGGAATTAAACTTACCAACTGCGTCTGGAGTGTATACCTTTACAGAGGATTTCAAATTGACAGGGCAGCATTTTGACTTATGCGATTTAGAAGGAAACCAGATTTATGAAATAGATGGAACTATGCCACTGATTAGTTTCCACATTTATGATAAATCGCATACGGAAGTATTTAAAGTAACAAAAGAGATTGGGCATGCACTTCCAACCTACCGTTTTTATTATAAAGGGGAACCATATGGAACTTTGGAAAAACAGTTTGTTCTTGTAAAAGACAAATTTAAAATGGAGACCAAAGAAGGTACATTGGAGTTAGTAGAGTATGCTGGGTATGTTGGACATAATTTTCAGGTGACTTTAAATGGAAAAATGCTTGGAGCTATTATGGACGATTTAAAACTTAATATGCAAAATATTGTTTATGACAATGCAGTAATTATCGTTTATGAAGAACAGTATCTTCCGTTGTTGGCGGCAATGGCAATTATGGTTGCAAGAGAAATTGCAAGAGATCATGCAGAATGGACAGAATAGGGTAAGATACTGACATTAGCTAAAATATTTTGAAGTAAAGTAAAAGGCAGAAAAATGCAAATGGAATAGTTTGCATTTTTTCTGCTTTTCATCAATATAGTAGAAAAGAGTAGATTGTAAATAGAATAAGGGGATGTTATAATAAAATGCAATTAAAACAGGCTATCTGAATTGACAATGCAGAGGGAGTAATCTTTTATGCATTCAAAGGGATGGAATAAGAGTCGGTGATTATAGTCTGTTTTGTGATTAATTACAGGGAGGAAAGAGTGTTGAAAGAACAGAGAAATTCATTTAAAGGATCCATAGGATTTGTACTGGCGGCAGCAGGAAGTGCAGTTGGTCTGGGAAATATTTGGAGATTTCCCTACTTAGCGGCGAAAGATGGTGGCGGAGTATTTTTACTATTTTATCTTATATTGGCGCTGACTTTTGGATTTACTTTGCTTACGGTGGAAATAGCCATTGGCAGAAAGACAAAACAAAGTCCCTTAACTGCATATAGCAAAATAAAGAAGGGATGGAAGCCCTTAGGAATCGTTGCCTGTTTGGTTCCAGTAATTATTTTACCATACTATATTACGATAGGTGGTTGGGTGCTAAAATATTTTCTGGTATATTTGACAGGAAAAGGGGAAGCAGCGGCGCAGGAAACCTATTTTACTGACTTTATAGCACAGGATACAGAGCCTCTTGTGTTGATGATTCTTTTCTTCGCTGCGATATTTATTATTGTATTGCGTGGAGTGAATAAAGGAATTGAGGCATCTTCAAAAATTATTATGCCATTGTTGATTTTATTGGTAGTTGGAATCGCCATTTATTCTATTACAATTTCACATACAGATGCCAGCGGAGTGACAAGAACGGGGCTGGACGGATTAAAGAAATATGTCATACCTGACTTCTCCGACATGACAGTAAAATCTTTTTTTACAGTTGTGATTGATGCCACAGGGCAGTTGTTTTTTAGTTTGAGTGTTGCTATGGGAATTATGATTGCCTATGGTTCTTATGTATCCGATGAAGCCAATTTGGGAAAATCCATTAACCAAATAGAAATTTTTGACACAGTGGTTGCATTTTTAGCTGGCGTAATGATTATACCAGCTTTATATACCTTTATGGGACCAGAGGGAATGTCTGCATCGGGACCAAGTTTGATGTTTGTATCTTTGCCAAAAGTATTTGCCTCTATGGGAATGATGGGAAATATAGTTGGTGGTATGTTTTTTGCCATGGTTTTATTTGCTGCACTAACCAGTGCCGTATCTGTGTTAGAGGCGATCGTATCCAGCTTTATGGATGAATTTAAGATTAGCAGAAAAAAAGCAGCTATATTGGAAGGCATTTTAGCATTGGTTGCAGGCGTAGTTGTTTGTCTGGGATATAATAAATTGTACTTTGACATTGTATTGCCAAATGGTTCCCACGCACAGATTTTGGATATTATGGACTATATCAGTAATTATATATTTATGCCAATAGTAGCAATTGGAACCTGTATTTTAATTGGTTGGGTAGTCGGACCAAAGCTTATTATTAACGAAGTGCAGAAAAATGGAGAAAAAATGGGAAGAAGTCAATTGTTTTACGTTATGATAAAATATATTGCACCGATATTTTTAGCCTTTCTATTTATAAAATCAGTGGGGATTTTTCCGTTTTTGTAAAAGAAAAAGTGTAGGAAGGGTTAAGAGTAGAAAGGGACAAGCAGCAATGAAAATTGCGAGTATCCGCTTGACATGAAAAAATCCTTCTACAATATAAATAGATTATGCTTGTAGGAAAACGGGAAGGATGGTAAACTAAAAGTAATAACAATCCATATTTTTTATCAGTTTTGGTATCATTACAGACTATCAAGAACAGCCGTTAATAGGATATTTACAGAACGCAAAGAGGTTGGATAGATCAGAATGTAAACTCGTGGTAAATGGAAATTATTAGACAGATCTATCAGCGAACATAATGCTAACATAGCATCGGCGATGGCTATTGAAAATATGCATTTAAGCAAGGATTTTATAACAGAATTAGTGAAAGTTGCTAATGGAGAAAAAACGTCCGAAGAACTTAGACAGGAGGTAATTCGTAAATATGCCAGATAATAAGTACTGTTACCCTAATTCTGAAGTTTTGAAAAATAAGCTTAATATAACGGATAAAAATGAGTTATTTGAAGCTGAAAAAGAACTTACTGCAATTCGATTAAGAGAGTTACAAGAATCTCCAATAAAAGGTAAGTTTGATTTTAAACACCTTAAAGCTATTCATAAATACATATTTCAAGATGTATATGACTGGGCAGGGAAAGAAAGAACGGTTGAGATAGGCAAAGGGAATTTATTCTGCACAACTTCTTGTATTCAAAGTTACGCAGAGTCTGTTTTTAATAAATATTATTCGCAATGCTATGCGGCTAAAGATAACTATGAAGATTTTATTCGAGTCTTTGCGGATAACTACGGTGACTTAAATGCTCAACATCCATTTAGAGATGAACATGTTATAATAAGGACAAAGTTAGAAAAAACCAGTAAAATCAATGGGTTAGCACTAATTTAGTCCTTGTTTTTTTATACCTAAAATCGGTATATGATAAGGCAGCGCTGACAAATCAAACCGAAATCCAAACATTGCATCAACAATTCAGGAGTCATGACCTGAGTGTGGTTCGTGCATCCAAGTGAGGTGACAATTTAATATATTTTATTTAGGTAGGACTAAATTAGCATTTAACACGGAGATATTCCGTTTGGCTGATATAGTCTTACTTTTTGTTTTGAAAGGAAGAGATTGTATGAGTAAAGTGCTAATTGAAGTCCTCGTAATAATTCTTATTACAAGCAGTTATTTGATACTGTATTCAGCAGTTAGAGTATCAGCTATATCAGATCAAAGAATAGCGGAGATACAAAGTAGAGAAACATTTGATAAAGAAAAGCAGTTGAAAACAAATAAGGCAGTATATCGGGAGGGATGGCTATGGCAAATAAAGAAAAGAAGATTGAAGGCAGACTGGGCTATAACAGTGAGAATGGCAGATATGGATTGCTGATATCAGATTTATGGGAACATACCGGATTCCATTGTGGAGAATGCTTGGAAGTCAAGATTGATGACAAATGGGTAAAAACCCGGATGGAAATGGATATTGACTGTAACTGGTATCTGGTGGATACCCCCTATACAGGAGATTTAGAGTATGTTAGGGCGGGAATTTAAGAAGCGGAGGAAATACAGAATGAACAATAATATCGAAGTAATTGGAATTGACCATGGCTGGTCGCAGATGAAAACAAGCAATACCTGTTTCAATACTTCCATTAAGGAATTAGCATATGCTCTGGCATTTCACGATAATGTGCTTGAGTATAATGACAGATACTTTGCAGTTGGTGAGGAAAGACTTGAGGTATTGGACAGCAAGGTGGAAAATGAGAACCTTTATTTATTGACGCTGGTGGCAATGGCAAAGGAATTAGAGATAAGAGGAAAGAGTGAGACTGATGTGGTTCTTGCGGTAGGGCTTCCTCTCACAAGATTTTCAGCAGAGAGAAAACCATTTATTGATTATCTGTCCCAGAATCGGAAAGGATACGAGCCTTTATAAGCTGTATAACACAAATATCCATGAGATAATCGAAATGAAGAAACGAGACAAAACCCATCAATAGTTTTTGTGGAAACCTGTGTGAATATATGTTATTATAGCATGTAGGGAAATCAGCCCTACATGCTATAATGATTGGAGTGAAAAGAGTGACACCAGAAGAAAAAAATGTCTTAGTTAAGTCCCAAAAGATTAGTAGGTGGAATGCACAAAAGCTATATTATGCTATTGGGAAAAAAGCTCAAAGGAAATGGACCGTAAAAAGAGGAGAGGTTTATTTTGTGGATTTGGGAGAAAATGTAGGTAGTGAAGAGAATAAAATCAGGCCGGTTGTGGTTTTACAATCAAATGCATATAATTTTCATTCACCTGTTTTTACTGTAGCAATTATTTCTTCTAGTACTCTCACAATTCCAGATATTCAGATTCCGATAACAGGTAAATATCCATTTGTAGATGAAAATGGAATAACTAAAAACCTATGTGGTGCAATAGACCTTGGGCAGATAAAGACGATTGGTAAAGAGAGAATTGTGTCAAAGAAAGTTTGTGATTTATCAGCGGAAATGAAAGATGTTGATACTAAATTGTTGAATGTACTGGGCTTAAGTAGTATAATAAAGAAAAAGGACAATTTAATTCAGTCGTTAAATGGAAAAGTAGAATATTTGAAAGAACAGCTTAAAAAAAATAATGAGGAATAGTTCATAAAATATTTGACTTTTCATATAATATTGGTGTATGATAGTCATACAGTTATGGTTGGTCTGGCGACTGACCGGTAAAAATTGATTCAGTTATGGTGAATCTGGCGATTCATCGGTAAGCCCTTACGAAAGTAGGGGCTATTTTTTAAAATTTTACATAAGCCATTTGGACTAACCATCCAGATGGTTATTTTTTAACCCTTTTTTGGGGTAATGGATATAATGGCTCAGTTGTCAAGACAAAAATCAAAGATTTTTATAATGAACCGATA